>ENA-UOIY01001042-UOIY01001042.1-human-gut-metagenome-genome-assembly--contig:-P114-NODE-1042-length-34754-cov-40.987175_pt1 | contig 34754 bp, 32 predicted proteins | sample MGYA00242335_ERZ723882 | MGnify/ENA metagenome assembly ERZ723882
CTTTGCCGTGCTTCGTTCCGGGATGTCGTTTCGTTCCGTCAAAGATTGCCGCGTCTGGCGCACGCGCCCTCCTCGCAATGACAAAATCGGCAGGTTTTGTTGAGAAACGAAACCGTTTTCAGAACGAAAAGTTTCGGATTCGTCCCGGCGGGGCGCCACCACGGCGCTTCTCCGGAAGCGCCATTTCACGCGGGCGCAAGCCCGCATTTCACATGCGCAGTATCTTTCACTTGCTCAAAGAGCAAATTTCATTGCGCAGCCATGCTCGGCCGAAAGCCGAATTTCACTGCGCAGTCCGAACTGTTCCTTGCCGCGTCAGGCGCAAAGAACGGTCGCCGCAAATCGACTTTGCGGCGACCGCTTGGTCTTTCTATTGAATTTGCTCAGGCCTCGCGCATCAGCTCTGGCAGGAGCATATGCAGCGCAGCGGAGCAGGCGGCCTTACGGTTCTCCGCACGATTGCCCTGCAACTCCATGCGCAGACAGCGCGTGCCGGAGGTCTCCGCGCAGGCGACAAAGATCTCACCCACATTTGGGTTCTTCGGATCGCTGGAGGGCCCGGCGTTTCCGGTAATGCCGATGCCGTAATCGGCGTCAAGCTTTTTCCGGATGCCCTCGGCCATCTGGCGGGCAACCGTCTCGCAGACGGCGCCGTCGCGCTCCAGCACTGCGGCGTCGACGCCCAGCAGCGCCTCCTTTGCGGAATAGGCATAGGTCACAACGCCGCCCAAATAGACGTTTGAAGCGCCGGGAATATCCGTCAGCAGCGCCCCCAGCAGGCCGCCGGTGCAGCTCTCGGCCGTCGCAAGCGTTTTGCCGATGGTCGTGAGCGTCAAAACGACGCTCTGCGCGTCCTCGCGCAATGCAGCAGCATCCATGAATCATTCCTCCCTCTCCGCTCGGGCGCACGCCCGGCGGTCTGCGGCAGCACCGCGCAAGCCCCCGTGGGGGACGCGGCGCTCCATAAAGCTTAGCCCTGATAGCGCACCTTGACCAGCTCGGTGTTTTGCAGCGCGCGCTCGATCAGCGCGTCGAAGTCCAGCGAGGCGCAGGCGCGGTCGACCTGCGCCTTGGTCGGCTTCGTCTTGGGGTGCCTGGGCGTGAAAACGGTGCAGCAGTCCTCATAGGGCAGGATCGACGTCTCCATCGTGCCGATCCTGCGCGCGATCGTGACGATCTCCTCCTTGTCCATGCCGATCAGCGGCGGGAAGATCGGAATATCGACGCTCGCAGCGGTGACGGCCATGGCCTCCATCGTCTGCGAGGCGACCTGTCCGAGATTTTCGCCGGTGACCAGACAGCCGCAGCCGTGGTCGCGGGCGATGCGCTCGGAGATCATCATCATAAACCGGCGCATGATAAGCGTGAAATACTCCTCCGGACAATTGTCGCGAATGGCCTCCTGAATTTCGGTGAAGCCGACGATATTCACGGTCATACGGCCGCAGTAACGCGTCATCAGCCGTGCCAGCTCGAGCACCTTATCCTTGGCCAGCTCGCTCGTGTAGGGATAGGAGAAGAAATGCACCGCCTCCAGCTCCACGCCGCGCTTGGCGATCATATAGCCTGCGACCGGCGAATCGATGCCGCCGGAGAGCAGCACCAGCGCGCGGCCTCCGACGCCCGTCGGGAGTCCGCCCGCGCCGGGGTCGGCCGGGCCGTGGACATAGGCGGCTCGGTCGCGCACCTCCACAAAGACGGTGTATTCCGGGTGGTGGACGTCGACGGCGACGGTGGGAACGGCCTCGGCGATGCGCCCGCCGATCTCCTGCGAAAGCTGGATGGAATTCAGCGGGAAGCGCTTGTCGGAGCGGCGGGACTCAACCTTAAAGGTCCTGGCCGCGCGCAGCTCGTCGCCGAGGTAGGCCATCACCGCGCGAAAAATCGCGTCGACGTCCTTCTCGCAGGGGCGACAGCGGCACAGACTGACGATGCCGAAGACCGTGTGGCAGGCATCCCAGGCGCCGTCGAGGTCGCAGGCGTCGTCCTCCGGTTCAATGAAGACGGTCGACTGCGACAGACGCACGCTGAATGCGCCGAAGGGGCGCAGCCGACGGCAGACGTTGGTTTTCAGACGGTTCTCAAACTGGAAGCGGTTGCCGCCCTTCAGGACGGTCTCGCCCAGCTTCAGAAGAAACATTTCATTCATAAATGGCTCCCTCATTTATCGCTGCACCAGTTGATAGGTGCGGTATTGAATGGCCTCTGCCAGATGCTGCGGTTGGATCTCCGCGCTGCCGTCGAGGTCTGCGATCGTGCGCGCCACGCGGCGGATGCGGTCATAGCTGCGCGCGGTCAGGCCGAGCGCATCGAATGCCTGCTGCATCAGCGCGGCGCAGGCGTCATCTAGCTCGCACCAGCGCCGCAGCTCCTTCGCCTGCATATCGGCGTTGCAGCGGCAGTCTGTGCCCGCAAAGCGCGCAAGCTGCCGGCCTCTTGCGGCCTCGACGCGTTTCTTGACGGCCGACGACGGCTCCGGCTCCTCGTGCGCCCGCAGCTGCGTGAAATTCAGCGCCGGAACCTCAACAATGATGTCGATGCGGTCAAGCATCGGGCCGGAGATGCGCGAGAGATAGCTCTGCACCGAGGCCTGCGAGCAGACACAGCGCCCGGAGGGGTCGCCGTACCAGCCGCAGCGGCAGGGATTCATCGCGCAGACGAGCTGAAACCGGCTCGGGAAGCTCGCGCTCCCGCTGGCGCGCGAGATCGTCACGACGCCGTCCTCCAGGGGCTGACGCATGACCTCAAGCGTCTCCTTACGGAACTCAGGCAGCTCGTCGAGAAAAAGCACGCCGCGATGCGCCAGCGAGATCTCGCCGGGACGCGGGACAGTCCCGCCGCCGGTCAGACCGGCGGTCGAGATTGTATGGTGCGGTGAACGGAACGGCCGCGACCGCACGAGCGGCGACTGCGGCCGCAGCAGCCCCATAACGGAATGGATCTGCGTAACCTCGAGCGCCTCCTCGCGCGTCATATCCGGCAGGATGGACGGCAGGCGCTTGGAGAGCATACTCTTGCCCGAGCCGGGCGGGCCGACAAGCAGGACGTGATGCGCCCCGGCGGCCGCGATCTCCAGCGCCCGTTTGACGTTCTCCTGCCCCTTGACGTCGGCAAAATCGGGCAGCGGAACGTCGCCGTCCTCCGGCTCCCATGGCGCCTGCGGCTCCAGCTCCTCCTCGCCGCGCAGATGCGCCACGAGCTGACGCACCGTGTGCACCGGATAGACCGTGATGCCACCGGCAAGCGTCGCCTCACGGGCGTTCTCGGCCGGAACATAGAGCTCCTGAATGCCCTCGTCGCGCGCGGCGATCGCCATGGACAGCACGCCGTTGACCGGACGCAGCCGCCCCTCGAGGCTCAGCTCGCCGACGAAGGCCGAGGGCTTCTTCGGCAGGCTGCAGTGCTCCGTGGCCACGAGAATGCCCAGCAGGATCGGCAGGTCATACAGCGTGCCGGATTTACGCGTGTTTGCCGGGGCGAGGTTCAGCGTGATGCGGCTGGGCGGGAATTTGAAGCCGCTGTTCTTGATCGCGGCTCGAACGCGCTCGCGCGCCTCCTTCACGGCGGCATCCGGCAGGCCGACGATGTCAAAGGCGGGCAGACCGCCGGAAATGAAGCATTCCACCGCGACGCAATAGCCGCTGATGCCGTTCAGGCCGAGGGAAAGCAGCCGCGAGATCATCCGAACCCCTCCCAGTCGTCCGGCGTACCGGACCCGACACGCCGTTTCTTTGGAACCTCTGAATCAATCAGCTGCGGCGCTCAGCGGGCCTTTTGCCCCAACTTATTGGTTTGAAAATCTTGAAATACACAAAGTATTCCTGCGATTTCCAAACCTCAATTTGGAAACGAAATCCCTCGCTGACCGCTCTTGCGATTTAATCAGAGCTTCCCTTTTCCTTATCATACAATAAAATCGCTAAAAATACAAGCCGCGCCGCCCGGTTTTGTCATTTTTTGCGGAAAAGCGCCGCGCCGTCCGCGCTCAGGCCGGGTTCTCCTCGGTCAAAAGCGCGTCGACCTGCGCCCGCAGTGCCTCGGGCAGCGTCTCTCCGGACGCCAAAAGCTCCGCCGCGGCGTTCTGCGCGTCGCGCAGGATGCTCATATCGCGCACCAGGCCGCCTAAGCGGAACAGCGGCAGGCCGTGCTGTCGGCTGCCGAAGAAATCGCCCGGCCCGCGCTGCTGCAGGTCCTCCTCGGCGATGCGGAAGCCGTCGCTCGTGGCGCAGAGCGCCTTAAGCCGCTTGCGCGTCTCGTCCGACCTCGTTTCGGAGACAAGCACGCAGTAGGACTTCGCGCTTCCCCGCCCGATGCGGCCGCGCAGCTGGTGCAGCTGGGACAGGCCGAAGCGCTCGGCGTTCTCCACGACCATCAGCGTCGCGTTCGGAACGTCCACGCCGACCTCGATGACCGTCGTCGAGACGAGCAGGTCGAATTCACCCTCCGCGAAGGCCTGCATCACGGCCTCCTTCTCCGCGCCGCGCATTTTCCCGTGCAGCAGCGCCACGCGCAGCTGGGGGAATACCTGCTCCTGAAGCGTCTGCGCCCATTGCTCGGCGGCCTTGAGGTCGTCCGTCCCGTTCTCCTCGATCGCGGGGCAGACGATGAACACCTGATGCCCCTCGTCGGCCTGCTTGCGGATGAACGCGTTCAGGCGTCTGCGATAGCGCTCGTCGACCAAAAAGGTGTCCACCTGCTGCCGCCCGGGCGGCAGCTCGTCGATCACGGAGACGTCCAGATCGCCATAGAGAAACAGCGCCAGCGTGCGCGGGATCGGCGTGGCCGACATAATCAGAAGATGCGGCTGCTCACCCTTGCGCAGCAGGGCGGCGCGCTGCGCCACGCCGAAGCGGTGCTGCTCGTCGGCGATCACCAGTCCGAGCCTTTTGAACACCGTCGCCTCGCTGAACAGGGCGTGCGTCCCGACGATCAGGTCGATCGTTCCGGCCTGCAGCGCCTCGCGGCACTGCGCCTTCTGCTTCGGCGTCATCGAGCCGACCAGCAGCCCGCAGGAGATGCCCAGCGCCCCGAGCATCGGCGCAAGGCGCTCGTAATGCTGCCGCGCAAGGAGCTCCGTCGGCGCCATGAGCGCCACCTGCGCACCGTTTTTTGCCGCGCAGCAGGCCGCCGCCGCCGCGACCATGGTCTTGCCGCTGCCGACGTCGCCCTGCACCAGCCGGCTCATCGGCACGCCGCGCCGGAAATCCTCAAAAATTTCGTCGATCGCGCGCTGCTGCGCGCCGGTCAGCCGGAACGGCAGAGCCGCAAAAAACGGCGCGGCGCGACGGGTGTCATAGGGCGCGGTGTGCTGCACGGTACGCCGCGTGCGCATGAGCGCCAGCGCCAGTGAGAAGTGAAAGAACTCCTCAAACACCAGCCGCCTCCGCGCCGCCTCAAGCGCCTCCATGCTCCGCGGCTCATGGATCTGCCGATAGGCCTCCTCCGCGCCGCAGAGGTCATAGTCGCGGCGCAGGCGCTCCGGCAGCGTCTCGGGCAGCGCAACGCGCTCCAGCGCATGCTGCACGGCCTGCGCGACCTGCCTGCTGCTCAGCCCCGCCGTCAACGGATAGATCGGCACGATGCTCCGCGTCACGCCGCCCGTCGCGTCCAGCGGCTCAAACTGCGGGTTGACCATCGCGTAGCCCAGATAGTCCCCGGTCACCGTTCCGTAGAAGCAATAGCTCTCGCCGCGGTGCAGCCGCTGCACGCTGAAGGACGCGTTGAAAAAGGTCAGATTCAGCCGCCCAGTGTGGTCGGCCACGGTCAGCTTCGTGATCTCCGTCGCGCGGCCGCCCCCCTTGGGGATGCGGTGCGTGTGCGGCTCGGTCACGACAGTGGCCAGAAAGCACGCGGGCGTGTCGACCTCCAGCGATGCGACCGGCAAAAGCCGTGTCCGATCCTCATAGTCGCGCGGGAAGAAGCGCACCAGCTCCCCCAGCGTCCGCACGCCGAGCCTCGCGAAAAGCTCGGCCTTTTTCGGCCCGATGCCCGGAAGCACACGAATTGACTCCTGCTCCACCGCAGCCGCCCCCTTTCCGTTTGCATACACACATTATAGTATAGAAAAAGCCGCAGTGCAATCCCAAAGAATGCGCTGCGGCGGTCCTGCTCTTGCAGGCCGTTCCGTTTCGGGGCGGTTTGCGCGTTTTTGATGTGCCGAACGGCAGCATGGGCGGAAAAGCTCCGGCCTCAAAAAAAGCCACGCCGAGAGATTTTTCGTCAAGGTAACGTTTGGTGCGCGCCGGAATACTTTGTGTATTTCAAGCGCACCGAACGGCAGCATGGGCGGAAAAGCTCCGGCGTTAAAAAAAAGCAAAAGCCTGACGGCATATTAATCCGTCAGGCGGAAAACTCCAATTTTGCTTGCTCATTGTCCCGGCCGGAGCCGACACGCCGAAGCACGTTGCTTACGCCATCGCGTTGATCTTCAGAGCCATGCTGCTCTTCTTGCGAGCTGCATTGTTCTTGTGAAGGATCCCCTTGTTCACAGCCTTGTCGACAGCGACAACAGCGGCGGTGAAGGCGGCGTTCGCCTGCGTCTTGTCACCGGCGGCAACAGCAGCGTCGAACTTCTTGATGGTGGTCTTCAGAACGGACTTCTCCATCTTGTTCTTCTCGTTCGCAGCGCGGGACAGGGACACTCTCTTCTTCGCGGACTTGATGTTGGGCATACTTGCACCTCCTCTGACGGTGATTCTCAGAAACCTTTGGTTTCTCTTCACGCAGAAATCTATTATAATGGTTTTCCTCCCCAAAATCAATAGGAATTTCATTTTTTTGCAAAAAATTTTTTACAAACCGTGTTTTCGACGCTGCAGCCGTGCTTCCTGTTACACGCTGTCGGAATGACGAAAATTTCATGGCCGAACAAATTTCGATGAAAAGCAGGAAAATTCCGGAAAACCCGGCGTCATTCATTATGTAAACCGTCTATTCAGAGAATGCAAGGCGCACAATCGGCGGGGTCTTGTGCACAAACCTGTGCATACTGTGCAAAACTCCCCGGAATCAGCGGCTTTTGAACAGGCCCGTCCGAGCTTGGCGGCGCTTGTCGGCTGTATAATATCCATGAATATCCTGCAAATGCATAGTTGAAATAACGGTTACAAAACGGTAATAATTTTTTGTTATGTCAACCTCCATCCGGTCGGTTTTTGTCGAAAAAGTTCGAAGCGGCAAAAATGCGGCCGGAAGCATGTTGGCCTTTTACAGTCCATTTCCTCAAAATTCTCCAAAACAGCCGTCGAAGTGACGATTTTTTCCAAGCGTCCAAAAAAACGCTTGACAGCCTTTGCATGAAATTGCCGCATCGGGAAATACTGTGCAGAGAACGGAATTTACGGAGGAAGCGTTATGCTTGGAAAGGTCGAGATCTGCGGCGTCAACACCGCGCAGCTGAAAACGCTCAGCAACGACGAGATGAACCGTCTGCTTCGGCAGGCGCAGGCCGGGAACGAGCACGCGCGGCAGCAGCTTATTGAGGGAAATCTGCGCCTCGTGCTCTCGGTGATCCAGAAATTCATGGGGCGAGGCGAGCAGCCCGACGATCTGTTTCAGGTCGGCTGCGTGGGCTTGCTCAAAGCGATCGCCAACTTCAACACCGGGCTGGACGTCCGCTTCAGCACCTACGGCGTGCCGATGATCGAGGGCGAGGTCAAGCGGTATCTGCGCGACTACAGCGCCGTTCGCGTCTCGCGGTCGCTGCGTGACACGGCCTACCGCGTGCTGCAATGCAAGGAAAAGCTGAGCGTGACGCTCGGGCGCGAGCCGACCGTGCAGGAGCTAGCCGACGCGCTGGAGCTGAGCGTGCAGGCCGTCAACGAGGCGATGGACGCCATGGCCGCGCCGGTCTCGCTGTATGAGCCGGTCTGGTCGGACGGCGGCGACCCGCTGACGGTCATGGATCAGGTGCGCGACACGCGCAACACCGACGATCGCTGGCTCGAGCGGCTCGCCCTGCGCGAGGCGATCGGCAAGCTGGGCATAAGGGAGCGGCGCATTCTTGGGATGCGTTTTTTTGACTGCAAAACGCAGACGGAGGTCGCCTCCGAGGTCGGCATCTCGCAGGCGCAGGTCTCCCGGCTGGAAAAAAGCGCGATCTCATCGCTGCGGAAATCCATCTGCGTCTCCTGAAAGCTTCCCGATCGCCTCGTTCCAAATTTTACAAAATAAAAACAAAAATTACGTTTTGCTTACGTTTTTTCGGATTTTATCGGCTTGACCGTAATTTTCATCCGCAAAATGTTGACGTTTTGAAGCCCTTCTCCGGTTCGGCGGACGCTCCGAGCCGGGGAAGGGCTTGCTTTTTGTGCGGATTTGCGGTAAAATGGGTGTGATTTATGATGAATTGAGGTGCATTTGCTTGAAAAAACGTATGCTGTCAGCCCTGCTGTCGCTTGCGCTGCTCATCTGCATGATCCCCGCCGCACGGGCGGACGACGGCTTCACCGACGTCGGCGACCACTGGGCCAAGGCTTACATCGATTTTGTGACCGAGCAGGGGCTGTTCAGCGGCGCAACGCCGACGACCTTCGAGCCGGAGACCACCATGACGCGCGGCATGTTCGTGACGGTTCTGGGACGTCTGGAGCGCGTCGACCGGACGCACTGGACGGATGCCTCCGTTCCCCGCCCCTTCACCGACGTGGACGACACGCTGTATTACGCGCCCTATGTGAGCTGGGCGGTCTGCAACGGCATTGTCGACGGCAACTCGCCGACGACCTTCGCCCCGGACGCGCCGATCACGCGTGAGCAAATGGCCAAGCTGGTTGCCTTCTATGTCGAGCGCATGGGCTATACCCTGCACGATGCCAAGGACACCTCGACGATTCCGGAGACCTTCGCCGATGCCGACTGCATCTCCGACTACGCCGTCGAATCGGTCGAGACGCTGCGCAGAACCGGCATTCTGAACGGCTCGCAGAACGCAGACGGTACCGTGAGCTTCCAGCCGACTCAGACCGCGACGCGCGCGGAATGCGCGGCGGTGTTTTACCGTCTGGCTAACAATGTGACGGCCTCGCTCGTGCGTCCGGCCGCGCCGACGGCGATGGACTTCGCCAACGAGAGCGTGACTCTTCGCATCCCCCACGACGCATCGCGTCAGCTCGTGCCTGCCTGCGCCCCGCGCGAGGCCTCGGCCTACCGTCTGGTCTGGAAGAGCAGCAAGCCCGATGTCGCAACGGTCGATCAGAACGGCCTCGTCACGGCCAAGGCCGTCGGCACCACGACGATCTCGGTCTATTCCTCAAACGGTCTGAGCGCCTCCTGCACCGTGACCTGCGTCAGCGCCGATCTGCCCTCGGCCGGCGAGACCTACGAGGAGCGCTGCGAGCGCCTGTTCGGCGAGCGCGTCTCCGACCCGCGCACCTATTACAAATTCCAGGAGAACGCCGAGGCCGATATGGTCAAGGTCACGGTCAAGGTCTGGGATTTTAACGCCTCCGGCGAGAAGGTCACAAAAGAGCTGAGCTTTATGGCGCACAAGAACCTGAAAAAGGCCTTTGAGGCGATGTTCGACGAGATCTACAACGGCTCGGAAAAATTCCCGATCTACAGCATCTCCGGCTGGAGCTGGTCGGGACGCAGCGAGCACAGCTGCGGCACGGCGATCGACATCAACCCCAAGGAGAATTACTACTGCGACCCGATGGGCAACCCCCTGTCCGGCGAATACTGGAAGCCCGGCGAGGATCCGTACTCGATCCCGCTCGACGGCGAGGTCGCGACCATCATGGCGAAGTACGGCTTCACGCAGGGCGTCAATTGGAGCAACGGCTTCAAGGATTACATGCATTTCAGCTACTTCGGCACTTAAGGAACCTCTGAAAAAATCGGCGGCGGCGCTCCGGGGAGACCCGGAGCGCCGTTTTTTGTGCGGTGTCGCTCTGCACCGTTTTTCAAACGTTTCGTTCCGGAAATTGCTCCGTTTTCCCGCAAAACCCGTCATACTTGTCATTGCGGGGAGGGCGCAGCTTTTGCGCCCGACGCGGCAATCTTTGACGGAACGATTTGTCATCCCGGAACGAACTATGGTTGCGCGGGACGAAACAGAACCTTGGAATGAAGAGAGAGAAAGCGGAATGAAGCGGCGAATCCCCTTTTTTGTGATAGGGATTTCTTCTTGTTTCGTGCTCCCGTGCTTCGCCACGGGATGCCATGCCTCAAACTTTAAGATTGCCACGTCGCTGCGCTCCTCGCAATGACACAGAATTGGAACGTTTTTATTTGGAAAACGGACGTTTTTAGTTTTATGCGGTCTTTTTTTGTGCGGTGCTGCTCTGCACCGTTTTTCAAACGTTTCGTTCCGGAAAATGCTCCGTTTTCCCGCAAAACCCACCAGATTTGTCATTGCGAGTAGGGCGCAGCTTTTGCGCCCGACGCGGCAATCTTTAACGATGCAATTTGCCATCCCGGAACGAAATATGGTTGCACGGGACGAAGCAGAACCTAAGGGACCTCGGAATCAATCGGCAGCGGCGCTCTGCGGGTCTTCTGCCCCAACTGATCGGTTTGAAACATAATCCCTCGCTGAACGCTCTTGCGATTGAATCATACTAGGGAACCTCTGATTAAATCGGCTGCGGCGCTCAGCGGGTCTTTTGCCCCAACTGATCGGTTTGAAACAAAATCCCTCGCTGATCGCTCTTGAGATTGAATCAAAAGTTCCCTAAAAAAACCGCCGTGCGGACGGAAATCCGTTCGCACGGCGGTTTTGGTATGCGGCGCGCCCTGCGGGAGCGCTCCCTCAGGCGGCTGCGCCGGATGCAGCCTGTTTGTAAAATTACAGCAGGTTGGAGAAGTGCTTGATGGTGCGAACCATCTGAGAGGTGTAGGAGTTCTCGTTGTCGTACCAGGAAACGACCTGAACCTGATATGTGTCGTCATCGATCTTGCTGACCATGGTCTGCGTGGCATCGAACAGGGAGCCGAAGCGCATACCGATGACATCAGAGGAGACGATGAGATCCTCGTTGTAGCCGAAGGACTCGTTGGACTGCGCCTTCATCGCGGCGTTGATGCCGTCGACGGTGACGTCCTTACCCTTGACGACTGCGACCAGGATGGTGGTGGAGCCGGTGGGAGTCGGGACACGCTGAGCAGAGCCGATGAGCTTGCCGTTCAGCTCGGGGATGACGAGGCCGATAGCCTTGGCAGCGCCGGTGGAGTTCGGAACAATGTTCACAGCGGCAGCGCGGCTGCGGCGCAGGTCGCCCTTGCGCTGCGGGCCGTCGAGGGGCATCTGGTCGCCGGTGTAGGCATGGACGGTGGTCATGATGCCGGAGACGATGGGCGCATAGTCGTTCAGAGCCTTGGCCATGGGAGCCAGGCAGTTGGTGGTGCAGGAGGCAGCGGAGATGATGTTGTCTTCCTTCGTCAGCTTGTCGTGGTTGACGTTGTAGACGATGGTGGGCAGGTCGTTGCCGGCCGGAGCGGAGATGACGACCTTCTTGGCACCGGCGTCGATGTGAGCCTGAGCCTTTGCCTTGCTGGTATAGAAGCCGGTGCACTCGAGGACGACGTCAACGTCGAGCTTGCCCCAGGGCAGGTCGGCTGCGTTCGGCATCTTGTAGATGACGATCTTCTTGCCGTCGACAACGATATAGTTGTCTTCGCCTTCGCCCTCGTTGTACTCGACCTTGTGGTCACGAGCGTAGTTGCCCTGCGTGGAGTCGTACTTCAGCAGATGCGCGAGCATCTTGGAAGAGGTCAGATCGTTGATGGCAACGACCTCATAGCCTTCAGCGCCGAACATCTGACGGAAAGCCAGACGACCAATGCGGCCGAAGCCATTGATAGCAACTTTAACAGACATAATAGATTCCTCCAATTTCAGCGTCGCTTACGCGGCGCGGATTTATGACATTATCGCCCGACCGTGCTTTGATCGCGCGGTTTTGCCTTATGTTTTCCAACATCCTTTATTATATACGAAAGGCTCTCTATCCGCAACTGTCATTTTTCATCAAAATTCGATAATTTCATGTCATTTTTTGGAAACAAATGCGTAAATTCTCCAAAAGGTGCGAAAAAGCCCCCGTCACTGGATCAGGCAAGAATGCCGAGCGCCCGCAGTTTTCCGAGAAATTCCGCGACATCCGCGCGCAGAACGTCCTCCTCGACCTCGTATTCCGCCAGAAGACGCCGCACGATCTCCCCGTCGTTCTCCGCCTGCGGCAGCAGACGCCAGATCTCCGCGCCAAGCTCGTTGAGCGTCAGCATCCCGTTCAGATCCAGCGCGGTCCTGCCCGTCGGGAGCAGCAGCGTGTCGCCCGCGATCTCGCGCAGAACAAATTCCCGTTTCAGCTCCATGTGTGCTCCCCTCTCAGCCCGCGACGGCCGTCTTGACCATCAAAAAGATCAAAAAAGCCAGTGCCAGCCCCGCCGCGATTGCAAGGCCGACCGTCAGGCCGCGGTCGAAGCGCTTCATTTTCTGCTTCAGCTCGGCCTGCTGCCTGCGCTTTTGCTGCTGCCTTTCATGCTTTTTGGACATTTTTGTTCCTCCGATCGGGCGATTTTCCTGTTTTCAGCATAGCACGCGCCAGGCAAAAAATCAAGAGGATTTCTCTGTTTTTCGACGTCGGAAAATCCTGCAAAGCCGTTTTTTCTGTTGCATTCGCCCGGTATATGTGATATTATATTAAAGTATGTTATTATGGGTTAGGTATCTGCATGTGCGCGGTATGCCGCCTGCAGCATTTCCGACACTCGGAAAGGACCGGCATGATCGATCTGCACTGTCACATCATTCCTCATCTGGATGACGGCGCCTTTGATGCGCACGTCTCCTGTCAGATGGCGCGCCATTTGCTGCAATGCGGCGTCAGGACCGTCGTCGCCACGCCGCACAGCAATCTTGAGGGCACGCGCACGGGCTTTCTCAGCCCGCTCTATTGGCAGCGCTTCGGTCTGTTCCGCGCCCTGCTGCGTCAGGCGCGCATCCCGCTGCGCGTTCTGCCGGGCAGCGAGCTTCTGGCCGACCCGTCGAATCTGGCCGGGCTGCTGCGCGACCGTCTGCCCATCCCGCTCAACGGCACGGATTATCTGCTCGTCGAGTTTGCCTTCTCCACGCCCGGCGCGGAGATCACCGCCATGCTCGACGACATCCGCGGCGCAGGTTATCGCCCGGTCGTCGCCCACCCCGAGCGCTATTACGCCGTGCAGGAGCAGCTGCGCTGGGCGGAAGCATGGTTCGACCGCGGCTATCTTTTGCAGATCAACAAGGGCAGCCTGCTCGACCGGCTCGGCCGCAGCGCCTTTGGGACCTCGAACCGTCTGCTCGCGCGCGGCATGGTCGACGTGATCGCCAGCGACGCGCACGATATGCGGATGCGCCCGCCCGGCTTTCAGACGCTGCTGCCGATCCTTCAGCGGCTCTGCACGCCGGAATACGTCCGCCTGCTGCTGGACGAAAACCCGAACCGCATTCTTAAAAACCGCACGGTGCGCGAAGCGCCGTGATCGGAAGGAGGCTCCCGGATGAGGAATCTGAGAATCGTTGTCATCTCCCTTTTTCTGGTCGTTTCGATCCTGTTCTGCGTGGTGTTCGCCTATACGCAGTTCATGCTTGACCGCACGCCGCCGATGATCCGCTGCGACGGCACGCCGCTTCAGGTCAGCGTAAAGGCCACGGATCAGGAGCTTTGCTCCGGGCTGACCGCCACAGACGACGTCGACGGCGACCTGACCGACCGCATCATCGTGCGCAAGGTCTCCAAGCTCGTCGGCAACAACACCGCCACAGTCAACTATGCCGTGTTCGACTCCTCGTCGAATTTCTGCACCTTCTCCCGCAACGTCTATTACACGGACTACTGCAAGCCGAAATTCGCCCTCTCGCAGCCGCTGATCTACAGCGTCAGCAACACGGTCAACCTGCAGGACCGCCTGACGGCCTCGGACGTGATCGACGGGGACATCTCCGGCCGCATCCGCGTGTCGTCGGCCAATCTGACCAACACTGCCGCAGGCAAATACCCGATCAGCGTGCAGGTGACCAACAGCAGCGGAGACACCTCGATCCTGCAGCTGACGGTCACGATCCAGAACACCGTCTCGACTCAGCCGATCATCCGTCTGTCGGACTATCTGATCTATATCAACGAATCGGAGCATCTGACGATCGACGATTTCCGCGCCTACATCGACACCGTCCAGAGCGACGGCATCCTGCTCGAGCCGGTCGACCCGTCGCAGGTGCAGATCAGCGGCTTTGCCGACATCAACAACGACGGCGTGCAGGAGGATCTCTTCCTCGCCGACGGGAGCTTTGCCGACGTTCCCACCGGCAGCTACGACATCGTCTATTTCTACACCAATCAGGACGGGCAGAGCTACGAGGTCATTTTGACCGTCGTGAAGGAATAAGAGGAGCGCACAAATGGAAGAACGGAAACATTTTAATTGGTCGGATTACGACCTGTTCTGCATCCTGCGCTTTCTTCTGCGCAACTGCTGGCTGATCCTTGTCGCGGCGCTGATCGCCGTTATGAGCATATTTTTAGTCGAAACCTTCATCTTCACGCCGCAGTATACCAGCACGACGACCTTCTCTGTGACCTCGCGCAGCTCCGTTGGCGGCGCGGGCACGGTCGCCGCCACGGACACCCTTGCCGGGCAGTTCGGCGAGGTTTTGCAGAGCAACATCGTGCAGCAGGCCGCCGCCAAGCGCATGGGACTGGGCAGCTTCCCCGCGACGATCTCCGTGACCGTCCCGGCCGGCACGAACATCATTCAGATGAGTGTCTCCGCCGAATCGCCGGAGCTTGCCTATAAATCCGCGCTGGCTGTCATCGACTGTCACTCGGAATACACCGCCATGGTCTTCACCAGCGCCACGCTGGACAGCATCAACGGCCCGATGCTGCCGAGCACGCCGTCCAATCAGGCCTCGCAGACGCAGCTTCTGCGGCTCTCGGCGCCGCTCGGCGCAGCCGCAATGACCGTTCTTCTCGTGTTTCTCGCAATTCAGGCCGACACCGTGCAGACCCCGGGCGGCGCCAAGCATCAGATCGACGGCAAGCAGCTTGCCGTGATCTATCACGAGCGCACGCACCGCTCCCTGAAGGACCGTCTCCGCCGCCGCAAGCACTCCCTGCTGATCTCGAACCCGACGTGCAGCTTCTATTATACCGAGACGATCCACCTGCTGCGCGTGCTCCTGGAGCGGCAGCACGAGAAAAAGGGCAGTCAGCTCTTCCTGATCTCGAGCTACGGCGAGAACGAGGGCAAATCGACCATCGCCGCCAACCTTGCCCTCTCGCTGGCGCAGAAGCATGAGCGCGTGCTCCTGCTCGACGCTGACCTCCGCAAGCCCGCGCAGGGGCTGATCTTTGAAAAAGAGGTTGATCCGCGCCGGAATGTCTCGCGCTTCCTGAGCTTCGGCTTCACCGACGGGCAACTCGACGAGGCTGCCGTTCCGATCGACGGCACGAAGCTGCACCTCATGCCGGCCAAGGCGCTCCCCCGCAAAAAGGTCGAGTCCTTCTCGGCGAACTCCTTCCGGCCGCTGCTCGAGGCGCTACGCCGGAAATACAGCTACATCATCATCGACACGCCTCCGATGGGGCTGTTCGTGGACGCCGAGGTGCTTGGCGACCTCGCAGATGTCTCAATGCTGGTCGTGCGGCAGGACGTGATGCCGGCCATCGTCATCAACGACGCGATCGACAGCCTCTCGGACACCAAGGCCGAGTTCCTCGGCTATGTGTTGAACAATGTGCAGTCCTTCCGCGCCGTCGTGCTCCCGGGCGCGCGCGGCTACGGCTACGGCTACGGCTACGGCTACGGTTACGGTTACGGCTATGGCTATGGCTACGGCTACGGCTATAGCAAAAAGAAGAAGGCCTCCAAGGCGGCCTCCTATCGTGGCTCCGAGTCCGCCTCGTCCCACAGGGCCGACGCAAAGGCCGATTCCGAAAAGCAGGAGGGCGATCACAATGGATGAACAAAAGACACGCCCCGGCATGACAACCGTGAATTTTTCCGTCGTCATGCACAACTTTTTCGCGGCGGCGCGGCGTCTGCTCTGGCTGTTCGTTCTGCTGGCCGCTCTGGTCGGCGGGCTGACCTACTATCGCACGGACGCCACCTACATCCCGCAGTATTCCACCAGCGCGGTCTTTATGGTGCGCGCGAATTATGCCGCCACGACGGATATTCTCAGCTCCAGCAACTATATGGACAAAAGCGCGACGCAGATGCTCGCCGCGACCTTCCCCTATGTGATCCAGAGCGAGACGACGCAGGCGCTCCTGCGGCAGTACCTGCACGCGGATGTCATCAACGGCTCGATCAGCGCGACCACCACGGCCGACACGGCGCTGTTCACCCTGACCGTGACCAGCACCGATCCGCACGCCGCCTATGACATTCTCAAGGCGACCATCGCAGTCTATCCGAACGCCGCAAGCAGCATCCTCGGCGACACGCAGATTCACATCATCAACGAGCCGGCCGCCCCGCCCACCGTCCCCATCAGCCAGAACACTGCGCAGAAAACCGCGCTGGCCTATGCGGGCCTCGTGCTGCTGGTCGGCCTGTTTCTGATCTTCCTGCTGTCCCTTTCCCGCAAGACCGTGCATTCGGCCGACGACCTGCGCAAGCTGGTCAACCTGAAGTGCATGTCCTATATCCCCTCCATCAAGCTGAAAAAGCACTCGAGCAAAGAGCGCCTGCATCTGACGATCACGAATCCGAACATCTCGGCCTCCTTCACCGAGTCCATCCGCAACCTGCGCGTGAAGCTCATCAAATATATGGACGACCGGCGGCAGCAGGTGCTGCTCATCACGAGCACGATGCCCAACGAGGGCAAGTCGACCATCGCCACGAATCTGGCGCTCTCCCTCGCCTCCGAGGGCAAAAGGGTCATTCTGATCGACGGCGACCTGCGCAAGCAGGCGCTCAAGGCGAGCATCGGCATCAACGAGCCGTCCGACGGTCTGGCCGAAATTTTGCAGAATTCGGCGAAAAATTTCCGTCTGCTGCAGGTGCCCGGCTCGTCGCTGGTGCTGCTCTCCGGCGACGTGACCTACGGCCAGCCGCAGGCGCTGCTGGATTCGCCCCGCATGAAGCAGGTGATCGAGCTGCTGCGCGAGCGCATGGACTATATCATCATCGACGCCCCGCCCGCCGGCATCCTCTCCGATGCCGCGACCATGGCCAAATATACCGACGCCGTGCTCTATGTTGTCCGGCAGGATCTTGCCGCGACGACGCAGATTCTCAGCTCGATCCAGTCGCTCTCCTCGAGCGGCGCAAATCTGGTCGGCTGCGTGCTGAACAAGACGCAGGTCGGCACGACGCGCACGGGCTACGGCTCAAAATACGGAAACAGCTACGGCTACGGCTACAACTACGGCTATAAATACGCCGCCGGCTACGGCCGCCACAACAAATCCAAGTACAACAACGACGCAGCCGAATACGAGCTGCTCACGCGCGAGCTCCACGACGCCGCCGAGCACGGCAGCGACGAGTAAGCGCATTCAGGCAAGGAGGTGCAGCATGTCCCTGATCCGGAAGGTTTTCCGCCGCATTCAAGACGGAACGCTTCGCAGCACCGTCCTCGAAACGCGCTGGATCTACCGGCACACATGCGCCTATTGGAGGGCCGTCGTGCTCTACACCGTGCTCGGCCTCTGCGCCACCGGCCTGAGCATGGGCATCGCGCTCGTGTCCAAATCGCTGACAAACGCGATCATCGGCCGTCACGGCCACGCCGTGCTCCGGTTGGGAATCTGCGTCGTCACGCTCGGGCTGGTGAACATCCTGCTCTCGGCCTTCATCGGCCGCTTCTCCGCAAAGATCAACTATCGCATCTCCAACGAGCTGCGCGCCGAGGTATTCGGCGTGTTCCTGAACACCGAATGGCAATCGCTTCAGGAATACCGCTCCGGCGACCTGCTCTCGCGCATCAATACCGACGTCACGACCGTCGCCGCAAGCGTGCTCGGCTGGATTCCCTCACTGATCCTCAAGCTTGCGCAGTTCGTCGCCTCGCTTGTCATCATCCTCTGCTACGACCCGACCATGGCGCTGCTCGCGCTCGTCACCGCGCCGCTGACGCTGCTGGTCGCCAAGCCCTTCATGGGGAAAATGCGGCATTACAGCCGCGAGATGCGCGACGTCAACAGCCAGATGATCTCCTTCCACGAGGAGGCGCTGCAAAACGCGCAAAGCATCAAGGCCTTCAACCTCGTCGGCACCTTTCTCGAGCGGCTGCACCGGGTGCAGGAGCTGTATTATAACACCTCGATGGATTTCAACCGCTTCACCGTGCTCAATTCGTCGCTGCTCTCGGCCTGCGGCCTGATCGTCAGCTACCTCTGCCTCGGCTGGGGCGCTTACCGGCTCTATCTCGGCGCGATCGACTACGGCACGATGGTGCTGTTCATGCAGCTGGCGGGCTATCTCTCCGTCGCGCTCACGGCGCTCATCAAGCTCGTCCCCTCCGCGATCGAGTGCACGGTCGCCGCGCAGCGCATCATGACGATCTTCGAGCTTCCGCGCGAGCGTGACGCGGACGGCGCAGACGTTCAGGCGATGCTGACCTCCGGCGAGCCGGTCTCCGTGCAGCTCGAGGGGCTTGCCTTCGGCTATCACAACCGCTCCGCAACGCTGTATGATGTCAGTCTGACCGTCCCGGCCTACAGCATGGTCGCCATCGTCGGCGCGTCCGGCGCGGGAAAGACCACGCTGTTCCGCCTGATGCTCGGTCTGCTGCGGCCGAGCGGCGGCAGTGCCTCCGTCGCGACGCAGGCGCAGACGCTGCCCCTCTCCCCCTCCACGCGCCGCCTGTTCTCCTACGTTCCGCAGGACAACGTCATCTTCTCCGGCACGGTCGCCGAAACACTCCGTCTGGTCAAGCCCGACGCGACGGACGAGCAGCTCTGGGACGCTCTGCGAACCGCCTGCGCCGAGGACTTTGTCCGCGCGCTCCCGCAGGGGCTGGAGACCCGGCTGCGCGAACGCGGCGGCTCGCTCTCCGAGGGGCAGAATCAGCGTCTCTCGATCGCGCGCGCGATCCTCGCCGACGCGCCCATTCTCCTGCTCGACGAGGTCACCTCCGCCCTCGATCTGGACACCGAGCGGCAGGTGCTGCGCAACATCTCCGCCCTGCATCAGAAAACCTGCATTCTCTCCACGCACCGCCCCAGCGTTCTGGCGCTCTGCGACCGCGTTTACCGCATTCGCGGCGGCCGTCTTGAGCCGCTGCCGCCCGCCGAGCTGGCGCAGATGTGCGCGGGCGTGTGACCGCGCAGCTCGCACGAATATTTTGCTGTTTTTTCTGTTATGATGACACCCGAATACCGCCCATAGCCGTGCTGTGACAAGCAATGGGGCTGCTGCAAAATTCGTTTTTGCGGCAGCCCCATTGTCATGCAGAAAGCGCGCAGGCGCTTCTCAGCCGACCCGAAAAAATGCGCGTTGCCCCCCACGCGCGCGAAAAAATTTTCCGGTTCGACCGGCTTCCGCTGCATTCGTCACACGCGGTGTGCTATATCTTCTATGACCGTCAAAAAAGGGGGATTCTCGATGAAAAACCGCACCGCACAGCTCATTTTTCAGTCGGCCTACTGCGCCGTCGGGCTGATCGGCTTTGTCGCCGGGTTCGGGCTGTTCGACGACTTTCGCAACGTCAACGCCGACTGCTTTCTCTATTTCACGCACATCAGCAACGATCTCTGCATCGTCGTGATGTTCGCCGAGCTGATCCAGACCGCGCGGCGCTCCGGCGATTCCTATGTCACGACACTGCCGCGCCTAAAATTCGTCTCGCTGCTCGGGATCATCCTGACGTTTCTGGTCTTCCAGCTCTTCCTTGCGAATTACCCCACACGCGAGCCGCAGCTTAACTGGCGCGTCGGGAGCGTCTGCTTCCACCTCATTCTGCCGCTGATGTACGTCGCGGATTGGTTCTTGTTCTGTCAGCACGGCCGTCTGCGCTGGTTCGACCCGCTCTGCGCCCTTGCGCTGCCGCTGGCCTACACCGCCTTCATCTACATCCGCGCGGCGATTTTGCACTTTGACCCCGGCGTTGCCTGCCTGTATCCCTATTTCTTCTTCAGCCCGGAGGCCGTCGGCCGCTTCGGCGTTCTGCTCTGGGCGCTTCTGATCTGCGGCGGCTTTCTCTTTCTCGGCTACCTGCTGCTCCTTTTTGACCGCCTGCTCGGCCGCAGGGCAGAATAACTATAGATGCGCTCCAGCTCCGGCAGAAAGGCATCGCGTGCAAGAAAGCACTCTGCTTCTTCACAGAGCTCGCCCTTACTCGCACGATCAAAGACGCTTTCACCGAACTCAAAGCCGCGGTAGCTGCACAGCCGATCCAAGCCGAATTGCGCCAGCACCCCGTCATCGTCGTCAATATAATCCCTGCGGCTTGCGTAGCTCAGCATCCGCTTCATATTGCGGAAGGTGATCTCCTCGCGCTTGGTGTCCTTCAGCTCTACGCCGAGCGCACGGAGATAGTCGCCAAGCTGATCGCGCAGCTTCTCCGCATCGCGGGTGATGACACCGATCGTCATCGCCGCCCCGTTTGCTTCGGTGACGAAGAAATACGCCTTTTCGCGAAGCTTGCGGTTGAAATCGTCGCTGAGCATGTTGATCTTTCTTGCCATTTCCTGCGTGGCGCGGCAATTTTCAGTGTCTTCCGCCCACATCTCATTCGCAGCGATGCCGTCAACTCTGTAAAACTGCACCCGTATTACCTCCTTCAAGCCTCTGCCGTGAAATCACAATTTCGACTGTTTCTTACATGCACATGATACAACGCGGGATGCCCCGATTCTGGGACATCCCGCGAATATGTCGGAAAAAATATTTACGGCGCGCCGTCAGGCCGTTAACGCAAAGGGATTACCGTTTGCCACTGCATACCGGAAGGCTACGGAATCGGACGCGCCGCGAAGCGCAAGCGTTTTGTCAAAGGCAGACTCGCCGATTTCGGTTACGCTTGCGGGAATCGTGAGGCTTCTTGCACTTTGAAAGCGGCGATTAAAATCTGCCGCCCATGTACCAAGAGCCGCGATGGCGATCGGTATAAATACCGAACTGCGAGTCGCTGAGATTGTGAAGGATTCTGCCGAGCGTCTTGCGATCAATGACGACCTCGTAGGGAGCTTCGGCAAGATAGGTGAGAATCTCCTGCTGCTTGAGCGGATGCTTGGAGCTGGAGTGCTGCTGTAGGATGAGATAAACAAACAGCGGCGCCATGCTTTTGCGGGTGTTGACGCTTTTCGGGCGGCTGAGCTCGTCCAGCTCTTCCTCGCTCATCAGCTCCAAGCGGTCATAGTAACGGCAAACGGCATGATCCACATATTCATAGCGCTCACAGAAGCGGAATAAGGTCAACGCGGAGGCAAGCGCTTTGGCCTCGTTTTCCAAAATTTGATCCGGCACATCCAAGCGGCTCAGCTTGCAATAGTACATTGCATGCAGCGCGGCTTGAAAAGCGAAGGGACGCTTCTCCAGCTCGTCTCGCAGCCTGTTAAATTCCTCGATTGCAGCGAAGCACTCATCATAAAATTTCCAGCTCATCCCGCAGCGCAGGCTTTCCTCCTCGTCGCCCGTCTGCATGAAAAATGACGGCATATACAGCAAGCCATCCGCATCGGTGCGCTCAAACATCTTTTTTATCAGGTCATCGGCTGTCAGATCCTTCCAAATATCAATCTTCAACCTGCTCATCCAGCCTCCTTTTGATAAAAAGCATGAAATTTCTACGCTATATCAGATTATACGAATGGCGTTGTCCCAAATTTGTCACAACCGCGTTGCTATAATGGAGTCATGCCTCAAATGCTACGAGCTGTTCTGAAGCCTGATCTTTTTCGGGGCACTTTGCAGAACATTCCGTATTTTTACAGGAGGGAAGCACCGAATGGCAGCAGAGTTCTCCGCCGCAGCGCTTGCGCGGAAAATCTTCAAGGATCGGGCGCTCACGCTGCGGGAAAAGCAGCACGCGTGGCTGTCGCTCGCGGAGGTCATGCCGGATGAAACCGTCCAAACGACCGACTCCTATCTGGATACCCCCGAGGAGCGCAGCCTGCATGAGCTGCTTCGCGCATTTGTCGCGGAGCAGAAGCAGATGGAAGCCCAGTTCTTCGCCGACGAGCCGGATGCGGTTTATCTCGCGGAATGTCAGGATGCCGAAACGGAGGAATGGTATGGTACGAGCGACCCATATCTGTCGTGGGACGACGTTTTGGCGCACGAGCTGTACTACGACCGTCGATCATGCGTCACGAAATATTATCCGAAGCAGTATGTGAACGGCTTTATGCGGCAGCTGACCGCTGAATTCAGCGAGACCGGCTTGCTGATGAACATCACGTGCCGAATGCTGATGACGCGCCCGGTCTACAGAGATTCGTTCTGGGCAATGTTAAGCTTGTGAAAACGGAGATGCGGTTTTGTCCCGAATTCGCACCACGGGATGTGTTATGATTGAGTCAAAAACGGCAAAGATTGCCGAACAAATACGAAGGAGCAGGGTAATGACAGAAAAAGATTGCTGCAAATATGTTTTAGCGCCGGATATCTTCTATCGGAAAACGCCAGCGGGCGATGTCGTACTCTATCAAACGACACAGCAAAACATTTTCTTGCTGGGTGGGCAGGTCTATGATTTGTTGGACGCGCTGAAAGAGAACAGATATGCTTCCCAAATAGGCGGCGAACCGCTTGCTGCGTATTGGCACACGCACAACAGCGCCGTGGACACAGAGATGGTTAGTCAAATGCTTGAAATGGGCTGGATCGCAGCACCGACCATTCTGGAGGAACGGAAGCACACGCTGGAGGGTGAGCTGAAAATGGGGCAGTACCGCCCGGTAAACGCATTGAGTGACGTGCAGTTCGAGCTGACGTTCCGCTGCAACGAGCACTGTCGGCACTGTTATTGCCCGCGGGAAAACGAAATAGCCAAAGAGCTTACCACCGCCGAGGTCAAGGGCGTATTAGACGAGCTGAAAGAAATGCAGGTTATGTGCGTTACCTTTACCGGCGGCGACCTGTTCATGAGAACCGACGCCTTTGAGATCATGGAATATGCGTACCGCTTGGGCTTTGCAATCAACATTTTCACTAACGGCACGCTGCTGAAGGACGCAGACTTTTTCCGTCTGAAGGCGCTTTACCCGCGCAGCGTCCACTTCAGTATCTATAATTACATTCCGGAAAAACATGATGCTTTTACGCAGCTCCCCGGTTCCTTTGAAAGGACCGTTTCCGCAATCAAAAAATGCCGTCTGCTTGGTATTCCCACCAATATCAAGGTCTCCCTCGTGGAAGAAAACTATGATGATATCGAGGGCATCTGTGAGCTTGCGGAGAATTTGGGGACGACCATTCAGATCAGTATGCAGATCACACCGAAAAACGACGGCGGCATGGAACCCACGGCGCTGCGGGTCAACAACGCGGTGCGTTATGCAGAGGTCATGCGAAAAGTCGATCGACATATTCTGCTGGTCTGCGCCGGGGAAACGCTCAATGACAGCGACAAGCTCGAAAACGGCCCTGTTTGTGGCACAGGCGTGTATTCGCTGAATATCAACCCCTACGGCGATGTATTCGCCTGCAATGCTCTGCTGATTCCATGCGGAAATATCCGCAGCAGCAGTATCCAGCAGATCTGGGAAGGCTCTGAAGAACTGAAAAGGATCCGCAGTTTCCGAATGAATCAGTTAAAAGGCTGCGAGGGTTGCGCCATGAAACGTCAATGTGATTTTTGTCCCGGCAGCGCGATGCAGGAAACTGGTGATCCGCTGATGCGGTATTCAGAAGCCTGCACCTTAGCCAAGGCAAAAATAATCAAACAGAAAGGAGATACGGTATGATCATCAAGGCTTGCGACAAGTATCTGGCATGCGCAGCAAACTGCTGCTCGAAGAGCTTTGAGTCCACCTGCGGAATCAACTGGCGTACGAATTCCTGATTAGCCGCGCTGGGGAGGAAAAAGCGTTGCTTTTTCTTCCCCATCTTCAGAACAGAACGATCGTGGCAGCGCCGCGCAGGTATACGGCGATCAATGCCTCTGCGAAGGGTTGCCCTGTTCGTGAAGCACTTTGAGGATTTGTGCGAATTGCCTTGTATTGGGAAAGGAGAACTCACAATGGGATTGTTTGGTCAAGAGAGTGAACAAGATCGCATCTATAGAGAACAGCGAGAGGCGCACCGCCGCTATTTGGATGCCAAAGGGAAATACGACAGTGCAAGCTATCATTATAGAATCGAAATGTCCCGCGGCGCGACGCAGGACGCAATGCGCTTCAAGGCGGATATGGACATAGCGCTGGCCGATATGCTCCGAAGCGGATACACCGGCTGAGCAGCAACCCCCCTAAAATACGGACAGCGCCGTGCAGCGAAATCTGCACGGCGCTGTTCCATGAGCCGTCATGCGCAGAGCTTGTACGGCTCGTACCACGAGCCGCTGCGCGAATTGTGGATGCCGAGGTCGGCGTCTTCAAGCAGATGCAGCGTGCGTCCGAGCGCCTTGCGCTCAATGGACAGGGCGTAGGGGTAGGCGTCCAGCCGCCGGATGATCTCGCTCTGCGTCAGACGCCGGCGCGGATTGGAGCAGTTTTTCAGGATCTCATAAACGAACAGCGGCGCAAGCTGCCTGCGGCTGTTCCTCTTGCCGGAGGGCGCGCAGGCCTCTTCGTCTTCCAAGTCCATGGAGATCATATTCTTATTCATCCGATCACACCTCCGTCCCGTTAGGCTGCGCGCTGCTGCCCGACGACAACAGCGCGGTTTTCCATTTTGATCCCGCCGACGGCGCGGATAATGTCGCGGCAGATAAAGCCGTCGATCGGATGACCGATCAGCGCTTCATAATAGCGTTTCCCGCTAATGGCCTGCGGGGCGAAGCGTTTACCGTCAAGCTCGATTTTTTCTTTCTTGCGCAGCACGAAGCTGTGTTCGGAGGTTTCGTCTACTACATAATTTTTGCCGTTCACGTTCAGAATGTAATACCCACTGCAAACAAAATACTTCATTTTCTACCTCCAAAATACAAAAAATCTTATCCTTAACCTCTTTCCCTATCCTTCCCCAACAGTGTGGAGACAAGTATAACATACGCCCTCAACATTTCTGACTAATTTTCGGCCTTTTTTGAAAATTTTCAAAGAAATATTTTTGGCGCAACCGCATCTTCCCGGACTCGTGCCTCCATTTGAGCATAAAAATCACGGCAGCCTCAATCACGAGGCTGCCGCGAGGTATCTAAGGAACCTCTGAATAAATCGTCTGCGGCGCTCAGCGGGTCTTTTGCCCCAACTTATCGGCTTGAAAATCTTGAAATACACAAAGTATTCCTGCAATTTCCAAACCTCAATTTGGTACAAAATCCCTCGCTGACCGCTCTTGCAATTTAATCAGAGGTTCCCTAAGTATTTTCCAGTAATTTCTTGGCTTCTTTAAGATATGTCCATATCATCGCTTCAACTTCAGCATCACTCATATTATCCGTGATATCAAAATACTGGTAAACGAAGCAATATGAATCCGTTAAATATGAGTTGAATTGATTAAGGTTTTTTCTCTTTGAAGACATTCTTGTTGGTTTCCCCTTAAATTGGCCACGATGCGAATCAAAATCCTCAAACCATTTCAATTCTAAAAACTCATGAAACAAGTCGACCGGCTCAATCCTTCCTGCGACCTTATGGCTTTTTGAAGCAAAGAGTCTAAACTGTTTTCCTTGAATTTGGATCCCTACACGCAAATCATAGTTTTTTGGAGAGGAGCCTTTTTGATAGCAGATATCAACATTCCCACTTTTTCGGGAAAAATCAGAGTTAAGAATCAGCTGGCTTCCCGCGGGCAAGTTGGCCTGTATTCTTTCGCATTCGCTTGAATTACGCAGCGAGGAACAAAAAGCATCTGCGTGTATTTTGATAAGCAAATCCCGAAGTCTTATCTTACTGAAGGGATCGTCTTTTGCTGGCGCAGCAAAGCAAGAAACATGATCGGTATGCGTGGCTAATTCAGTATTTATTGCTTTACAAAGCAAGCTGAGCATATCTGCATATTTATTAACAACCGTTTTCGTAAAGGGAGCCAGCTTCTGCGTTTCTTCGCATAGTCTTTTTAGCCCCTCCGCAATTTTATCATAAGGCAAAAAACTCCAGTTACATAGCTTGCCTTTTCCAACACAGATCGATGGTTCCCTAATACCGGTTAAAACACCTTTTGCAAATCTGTCCCCTAATGCCGCTTCATACTTAATCAGCTGCTCTTCGGTAGGAATTGACTTGAATTTATTCTCAAGAACATAGGCTTGCCCATTTTCCCATACTGTAATGTCACGGTTTCCTTCTTCTCGCACAACTTTTTCTGGCCCATCAAGCTCCGGAAAAAACACTTTAGCAAAGACACTATCCTGCTTCATGAGCCATGCCCAAAGATTCGAGTGGAATAATTCGTGAGAGTTCAACGACATTTGATAGATAATGGAATTGTCTAAGGACTCCAATATTTCCGTAATCGGCTGTGTCTCTAACATCTTCTTTCCTCCTGATACAAATACATTCGCCGCCTGAAATTCTTAAATTGATATAGTTGCTCGTCCAGCTTTTTCCACGCTTTTTAGAATAAGCCAAATCAATAGTCAGAAATGTCCATACGGCATGTTATAATTATACCATAAAAGCACCGAGAGTCAACTATTTAAATAGCAAATCTAACAAATAATACAAAAATAATGCAAGAAAGGAATGATATTTTGCACTACGCAATTTCGGACATTCACGGCTGCTATGACAAGTATATTTCCATGCTGGAAAAAATCGGGTTCAACGACGGTGATACGCTGTATTTTCTCGGCGATGCGGTGGATCGCGGGCCGGACGGCGTAAAAATTCTGCTGGATATGATGGCGCGGAAAAATGTTGTGCCGCTTCTCGGCAACCACGAGGACACGTTTTACGTTATGATCAACAGTCTGCGCAGAAATCTGAGCGACGTAGAGAGAATTGGGGTGGAGGCAGAAAAGTTCGCATGGCTCGAGTGCGAGGGCGGACGATTCACATGGGATGCCTACTGTGCGCTTCCCGAAGAAACAAAGAAAAATTTATTTCGTTACCTCGAAACGTTCGAATTATATGATAAAATCAGAGTCAACGGCAGGACATTCCTGCTGTCTCACGCCGGCTTGGGCGACTATGCGCCGGGAAAAACCCTTGCCGACTGCACCGCGGATGATCTGCTCTGGGGGCGCATGGACTACGAGCGGGTCTACTGCCCCGGAACGTACATCGTCAGCGGACACACGCCGACCGGATATATCGACCCCGCCTGCGCCGGAAAAATCATCCGGAAAAACAACCATATTGCCATTGACTGCGGCGCTGTCTTCGGAGGCGCCCTCGGCTGTATCTGTCTGGAAACGTTGGAGGAATTTTACAGTTGATTGCCTGAACGATTTCGCATATGGAAGCATCGCAGGCTGCAATTTTGCACTTTTACAGGCTCTATCCATAATTCAGTGGAAATACCGCCGCTGCTCGTAACCATACAAAGTACCCAAGCCGCAGCCGAGAAAACCTTCTCCGCTGCGGCTTTCCATTTGCTAAGGAACCTCTGAATCAATCGGCTGCGGCGCTCAGCGGGTCTTTTGCCCCAGCTTATCGGTTTGAAAATCCTGAAATACGTAAAGGATTCCTGCAATTTTTAAACCTCAATTCGGAACAAAATCCCTCGCTGACCGCTCTTGCAATTGAATCAGAGTTTCCCTTGAAAAGGAAGATCTGTCCTTCGGCGTTTCCCTTGCGAGTCCGCATGGTACAGCGCCCCGGAGGGACGCTATGGCGGTGTCGTTCTGCGACAAATCTCAAACAGTTCGGAAATAAAAATGGCAGGTTTTCACGGAAAACCTGCCATTTTTGTGCTATTGCGAGGAGCGCGGCCGTGGCAATCTTTAAGCCGAAGGCATGGCATCCCGTGGCGAAGTACGGGAGCACGAAGCAAAAAAGGAATCCCTATCACAAAAAACATGAGATTTGCTGCTTCGTTTCGCTTTCTCTTTCTTCATTTTAAGGTTATGTTTCGGTACGGGTAACTATATTTCGTTACGGAATGACAAAACGCATCGTCAAAGATTGCCGCGTCGGGCGCACGCGCCCTCCTCGCAATGACAAACTTGATGGGCTTGGCGGGAAAACGGAACAATTTCAGGTTTTGCGGGAAAACGGAACAATTTCCGGTTTGAAAAACGATGCGGAGCAGCGCCGCCTGCGCTTCTCCGAAGGAGAAATTTTCCTGCGCGGCCGTCCTGCCTGTTTCCGTCATTGACAGAGATCGACTTTTGGTGGTATAATAAACTGACGAATTTTGAGTTGAATCATGAGGTGGAGGCTTATGGATACCATTGCTCTTGCAAATTTACTCTTCCCGGACGTGACCGAGACGCCGGACGCGCTTGAGGCGCGCTATCCGCAGCGCGAGCTGCCCGAGGGCGCGGTCGTGACGCGCATGGCGCCGTCTCCGACGGGCTTCGTGCATCTCGGAAATCTGGTTCAGGGTCTGGTCGCCGAGCGCATGGCGCATCAGTCCGGCGGCGTGCTCTTCCTGCGCGTGGAGGACACCGACGCCAAGCGCGAGGTGCCCGGCGCGGTCGAGGTGCTCATCAACACGCTGCATCATTACGGCATCGTCTTTGACGAGGGCGCGACGATCGACGGCGACAACGGCGCCTACGGCCCGTACCGCCAGCGCCAGCGCGCGGCGATCTATCACGTCTATGCCAAAAAGCTCGTTGAGCAGGGCGACGCCTACCCGTGCTTCTGCACGGAGGAGGAGCTGACGGCCATGCGCGCCGAGCAGGAGGCCAAGAAGGTCAACTTCGGCTATTACGGCAGCTACGCCGTCTGGCGCGACCGCCCGCTCGAGGACATTCAGGCGGCGCTGGACGCCGGAAAGCCGTGGGTGCTGCGCTTCCGTTCGACCGGCTCGATCGAGAACAAATTCAAATACAACGATCTGGTCAAGGGCACGCTGACGGTCACGGAGAACGACATTGATCAGGTGCTGCTCAAATCCGACGGCATCCCGACCTATCATTTTGCCCACGCGGTGGACGATCACCTGATGCGCACGACCCACGTGGTGCGCGGCGACGAATGGCTGCCGAGTCTGCCGTTCCATTTGCAGCTCTTCCGGGCGCTGGGCTTCAAGATCCCGAAATACGTCCACATCGGCCCGCTGATGAAGATGGACGGCGCGTCCAAGCGCAAGCTCTCCAAGCGCAAGGATCCGGAGCTGGCGCTGACCTATTACAAGGCTGAGGGCTTCCCGGTCCGCGCGGTCTATGAATACGTCATGACGCTGCTGAACTCGAATTACGAGGACTGGCGGCGCGCCAATCCGACGGCCGACAGCGACAGCTTCAAATTCTCCTATAAAAAGCTCAATCCGGCCGGCGCACTGTTTGACTATGCCAAGCTCTGCGACGTCTCAAAGAACGAGATCGCCAAGCTCGACGCCGGGACGGTCTATGCGCTGGCGCTGGAATACGCCGACGAGTTCGACCCGGAATTCGCCGCGCTGCTGCGCCGCGACCCGGACTATGCCAAGGCCATTTTGTCCATCGGCCGCGGCGGCAAGAAGCCCCGCAAGGATCTTGCCACATGGAAGGACGTCCGGCCGTATATGAGCTTTTTCTATGACGAGCTGTTTGCCTCCGAGGGCTTCGACGCGCGGTTTGACCCGGCGGTCATCCGCTCTGCACTGGAAAAATTCCTCGCCGTCTATGACCCGGCCGACGACGCAAACGCGTGGTTCGACAAGGTCAAGGCCGTCACGACCGAGATTGGCTTCGCCGCGGATATGAAGGCATATCGCGCAAGCCCAGAGGCCTATCCCGGCTCGGTCGCGGACGTCTCGGGCTTCCTGCGCGTGGCCGTGACCGGCCGGAGCAGCTCGCCCGACCTTTACACCGTGATGCAGCTGCTCGGCGCGGAGCGCACGGGGCGCCGTCTGCGCACGGCGGCGGAGAGCCTGTGATGGTGTGGCAGATCGACCTGTCGAACGACCCGCGCAGGGCGCAGTTTGATTACTTCCGCAATTTTCGCGACCCCTATGTCTCCGTCACCGTGCCGGTGGACATCACGCGTCTGCGCGAGCGCGGCACGCCGCTGTTCCTGAGCTATCTCTGGTGCGCGATCCGCGCGGCCAACGCCGTGCCCGAGCTGCGCCGGAGGATCGACGGCGACCGCGTGGTCGAATATGACCGCTGCCTCAGCTCGCATACCGTCGCCCTGCCGAATGGGAGCTATTGCTATTGCACGCTCGACTGCGAAAAGCCGTTCGACGAATTCCTGCCCTATGCGCAGGCGGAGACGGAGCGCGCCAAGCGCGCCGCCTCGCTGACCGACGGCGCCGACGCGGCGCAGCTCTTCTTCGTGACGGCGCTGCCGTGGCTGCCGTTCTCGTCGCTGTCGCTGCCCGTGCCCGAGCCGCCGGACAGCAACGTCCGCATCAGCTTCGGCGGCATCACGGAGCAGAACGGCCGCAGCCTGCTGCCGGTGAATCTGACGGCGCACCATGCGCTGGCCGACGGCATCCATCTTTCCCGCTTTTTCGCCGCAATGCAGGAGCGGATCGCGGAATTCTGACAGGAGGGACGTTCCGATATGAAACAAAAATTCTCCGGCCGCACCTTGGCCTATCTGATCCTGGGCGTGGCCTTTGCCCTCGTCGGCATTGCGCTGACCGTGGTGAGCTGCGCGGCCGAAACCTTCCATATTCTCGCGCTGCTGTGCAGCATCAGCGTCACCCTCGGCGGCGTGACGCTGGCGCTGCTGGCGCTGCGCGACCGCAGACTCGCCGCGCAGGAGCTGCCGGCCGAGCTGAAAAAATCCGTCAGGCAGACTGCGCCCGCCCCGGCCTCTCCGCTGGAGCAGAAGAAGCGCAGCTCGCTGAATATGATGCGCTCGGCGCTGGTCCTGCTGCTGTGCGGGCTGATCTTCTTCGCTGCCTATCAGGAGGCGCTGAAAACGCCGTCCACGCCGAGCTCGTCGGTGCAGTCCGGCGTGATCTATGAGAAGGCAAAGGTCATCGCCATCACCGGCGGCGCCTATCAGGGCGATCAGGACATGGAAGACGTCCCGGTCGGCAAGCAGGAGCTGACGGCGGAGCTGATCTCCGGCGATTATAAGGGGCAGCGCTTCTCGCTGACCAACAACCTGAGCTACCTTTACGGCACGGTTCTGAAGGAGGGCGACACGATCACCGTTGCGTTCTCCCTCACGGACGGCAAGGTCGAAAATGTCGTCTTGCAGGACTATGACCGCACCGTGCCGCTGGCTGTGATCGTTCTGCTGTTCCTGCTCGTGACCATTCTGGTCGGCGGCAAGGTCGGCGCGAAGTCCCTGCTGGGGCTGGGGCTGACGATCCTCTGCGTGTTTGTGATCCTCATTCCGCTGCTGCTCGACGGCTGGCCGACGCTCCCGACGGTGCTGGCGCTGTGCGCGTTCGTCACGGTCATCACCTTCGTCGTGCTCGGCGGCGTCAACCGCAAGACGGTCTGCGCCATCCTCGGCACGATCATGGGCGTCGCGATGGCCATGGCGTTCGGCAAATTCGCCTGCTGGCTCCTGCGCATCGACGGTTATAAGATGTACGTCGCCGTGCCGACGGTCGAGCCGCTGCTCCAGCTGCGGCAGACGCAGGACCCGGCGCACGCACTCCGGCTGGCCGACCTGCTGGTCGGCGGTATCCTGCTGGCGGCGCTCGGCGCGGTCAACGACGTCGCGATGAGCATCAGCTCGGCGATGAACGAGCTGATCGCCGTCAACCCGAGCCTGACCCGGCGGCAGCTCTTCAAATCCGGTATGAACATCGGCCGCGATATGGTCGGCACGATGACCAACACGCTGATCCTCGCGCTCGTCGGCGGCTCGTTTGCCATGATTATTTACTACACCTCCATGGAGCCGTCCTGGGTGCAGCTCATGTCCACGACCTTCCTGTCCGTGGAAATGGTGCAGGCACTGGCCAGCTCGATCGGCGTCATTCTGGCCGTGCCGTTCTCGGTTGTGATCGGAATGCTGCTCTTCGGTATGCGTCCGAAAAAGGCAAAAAAAGAAAAATAAGGAAGAATCAGGAAAAATCAGAAGCCCTGTGTCCGAGCGGACACAGGGCTTCTCAGCGTGTCAAAAACCCTTTTTTGACACGCTGACAGACTGCAAAAATGTTCGAAAGACAAGCAACTCGCGACCGTAGGCGTACATAGGTACGGTAGGTTGCGAGTTGCGCAGTAAGTCAAAATCCTTGCGAAGCAAGCTATTTTTACTCAAAAATATTTGAAATATACTTGCGATTCATAGTTGTTCCAATTCTGCCAAACGTTTTTTATTTATTGACTGATTTTGACGGTTTCGGACTTTTTTGACAGTCTGAAGACCTGTGTCCGAGCGGACACAGGTCTTCTCGCTCACAGCAGCTCGTCGATGATCCGGCGTATGGCTGCGTTCGTCTCCTCCGGAGTCATGGCGTATTTTCCGGAGACAAGGTCGTCAAAATAATCCTCGAAGGCGCGGCACAGGCCGCGTTCGTTGAAATAAAGCTCGCGGTTGATCGCACCCATCACGACGCTGACGGCGAACTGCTTGCCGTCGAGCGCGCCGACGTCCCAGTGCGGCTTCACCGGGAAAACGCAGTTTTTCAGAAAAACCATCTGATACCAGCCCTCGTCGCAGGCCCGCAGCATCCCCCCGAGCAGGTAGCGACGGTGTGCCTTTGAGAGCGGCTTGACCATAAAGACGTCCGGATATTCCGGGATCCTGCCGCTTCCAGCAAAGCTGCGCACGCTTTCACGGTTCAGAATGATCGTGGTTCTGCCGCTCCGCTTCAGCGCGCGTGTCATATGGAAAATATTCAGGAGCGAACGGAGCACGTCGTCATATTGCGGGATCTGCGGGTTCAGGTATTCGTGGATGATCTCGTCCGACCAGAAGGCAGAGGCGCACAGGCCGCCCGAGATCAGCTTTGCATGGCGCAGACGGTCGTCGCCGCAGTTGCGCTCTGCCTGCCGGGCAATCCCGAGCGGCGTGTCCTGATGGGACAGCAGCGGGCGGCAGAGCTGCTCCACACGCCCGAAGCGCTCAAAATAGCAGCGGATGACCTCCGGGTCGCGGCAGAGGATCGCGCTGCGGCCGTCTGCGGAGATGCGCAGCGCGCCGCGCGGCGAGAGGATCAGACCGGGCAGCAGATTCGTCTCGCCGAAATACTCGTCAGGGTGGCCGTAATAGTATTTTGCGACGTAGCGCGCGACGGAGGTGCTGTATTGCGTGACATAATAGGCGCGCTCGATATTCGTGATCCGGCCGGTGCAGCGGCCGCTCTCCATGCAGAAAATATGGCGGATGACCGATTTCGAGGGGAAGTGCCCGAGCAGCAGATAGAGGTTGTGCAGCAGGTCGTTCTCCGGCGGGAGCATCACGGCAAGCTCCTCGTCGTGCTGCAAAGCGTCGGAGAACAGCGCAAAGAGCGCGGCCTGTACGTCCCCCTCCGTGTGCAGAACGGCGAAGCTGCCGCTCAGCTCATTGGGCTGAAATTGCGGCGTGATGGCCACGGCGTTGCACTGCCGTTCGATCTCCGGGAGGGATTGCAGCAGCCATTTGATCTTCTGCCGCTCTGCCGCGCGCTCCGGCCCGAGCTGCAGGACGGCATAGCTTTCGCTCAGCAGCTCGTATTCGCTCGGCGAGAGCTGGAGGGCAGCCGCGAGGCGTTCCAGCTCGTCCTCATTGTGCATGGCGCGTTTACCGTTCATATATTGATGCAGCGTGGGCGGATGAATGCCGCAGGTGCGCGCAAGCTGTGAGACGTTGGCTTCGCGGCCGCGGATCAATTGACTCAGAAGCTCAGAGAAATTCGACATGTTTCGTTTCCTTTCAAGAGGCTGATCGGCAAAACGACCAAAAGCATCGAAAACGGACTTGCAATCTACATGAATTATAATAACACAATTTGGCAGTTTTTGCAACATGATTGTAGCAATAAGGTCAAAAAATCCTGCTACTTTTTTTGCTATACCTTTTCAGGACACGATTTTTGTGATATGATGAAGCTGCTACAGGCAAGAGAACAGTCGCGCGGCGGTTTCCTGCTTTCCGCCGGCGGGTATCATGCGGCGGTCTGCAACGCCGCGTGCCTGTGGTCATATGGGGAAGAGGCTCGACTGCGCCGCAGTCGAGCCTTAGCCGTTTTGAAAGAGGAAAGTGGATCGAGAAAAGAAATGGCGGTGTCGCTCCGCGACGGATTTCAAATAGTTCAGAAATAAAAATGGTAGGTTTTCTGCGAAAAACCTACCATTTTTGTGTCATCGCGCGGCCGCAGTGCGGCCGTGGCAATCTTTAAGCCAAAGGCATGGCATCCCGTGGCGAGGCATGGGAGCGCGAAGCAAGAAGAAATCCCTATCACAAAAAACATGAGATATGCTGCATCGTTCCGTCCTGCCATATTTCGTTCCGGGATGCCGTCTCGTTCCGTTTAAGATTGCCGCGTCGGGCGCAAAGAATTGCGCCCTCCTCGCAATGACATGGCTGGTAGGTTTTGTGAGAAAACGATCCGGCTTTCGGCTTCAAAAGTTTATGGAACCTCTGATTAAATCGCAAGAGCGGTCAGCGAGGGATTTTGTTCCAGATTGAGGTTTGGAAATCGCAGGAATCCTTTACGTATTTCAAGGGAACCTCTGATTAAATCGCAAGAGCGGTCAGCGAGGGATTTTGTTTCCAAAT
>ENA-UOIY01001043-UOIY01001043.1-human-gut-metagenome-genome-assembly--contig:-P114-NODE-1043-length-34594-cov-40.160485_pt1 | contig 34594 bp, 36 predicted proteins | sample MGYA00242335_ERZ723882 | MGnify/ENA metagenome assembly ERZ723882
TCTGTCAAGCGCGACGGCAGCTCCGCTTTCCTCCCCTCTGCAGCGTCGCTGTATGCCGTTAGATGTCCATTTCGCAGCTCAGTCGGCAATTCCGGATGCTTAATGCGGAACAACAGAATAGGAGGCGACCCAATGGGTCTATTTGCGTTTTTCAAGAGGGGAAAGCGCCCAGAACACACGACAAGCCCGCCGTCTTGCGGGATATCGGTTAAAGTTATGTAATGGCGGTTGGCAGACCACCATTACTATAACCATAGGAGGATCCTTTTTCTAGGGAACCTCTGATTAAATCGCAAGAGTGGTCAGTGAGGGATTTTGTTCCAAATTGAGGTTTGGAAATCGCAGGAATACTTTGTGTATTTCAAGATTTTCAAACCGATAAGTTGGGGCAAAAGACCCGCTGAGCGCCGCTGCCGATTGATTCAGAGGTTCCCAAAATATAAAAAGACCGTCCCCCTTTTGCTGAAGGGACGGTCAAGCTTTACACCGTTAGGGAATCAGCGTGGTTGCGCCGGTTTTAACACATCTTTTAATGCCTGCTGCAGCAGCGCAGATACATTTATGCCCGCTTCCTCTGCGGCGCGATCCAGCCAACAAGGAAGCGATACATTCCGTCTAACCGTTTTCGTGTCATGTCTGAGCCGATAAAGCTGAAAGTCCACGTCAACCAATGTCACGATTTCTTCATCCTTTGCTTGTGCAGCGATATCCTTTAACTTAGAGGGATCCGGCAAGGTCTCGCCATCATCTTCCATATCAATTCCGATCAGACCGACTGCATCGCGCGCCATTTCCAACGCATCCGCTAAACTGTTACCTTCTGTTCCCGTGCGAAAGTCCGGAATGTCGACCACAAAAGACGTCCCGTTGTTGGTTGGTGTAATAATAACCGGATATGCAGCTTTCATATATGATAAACTCCTTTCGTTTCATTTGTGTTCCCCTTTCTGCCGCTATTATACACAATTAATGTGTATTAATCAATAGAGAATTACCCATTTTTTACACAAGTTATGGGCGGTGTCCAATTTGGACACCGTTCCGTCCCTCCCGGGAGCATGGCATCGATGTGCCGGAGCAGGGCTTGTTTTTTCTCCGGCGTGAGCTGTGCGAGCTTGCATAGTAGTGCTGGCGTGCTTATGTCCTCTTGCCGCATCATGGCCACCCCCCATATCTGTCATAGCATACAAGTCACGATTATGCAAGATTTTGCTACGTTAGTCCCGATATTGGGACTAACGTTGTTTGCTATTGCAATTTGGTGTACAAATCTGCTATGCTACAGCCGAGGGCATCTGCAATCATGTCCAGCACATCGACGGTCGGATAATTTTGCCCGGTCTCGTACCGGGACAGGGTGCTCCGGCCAATGCCCGTCAATGCCTCGAGCTGCCGGAGCGTCAGGCGCTGTCTGTGCCTGACCTCGTGGATTAAAATTTTGATAGCCATGCAAATAGTTTGCAGCGCAAGCCCCGGATTATCAACAAAAAATCGCCCGCAAAGCGGACGAGGAAAGGAGAATTGAAATGAACAATTGTGTCAGGTGCGGCGCGCCGCAATCGGCAGCGTGCCCTATGTGGACTATATCTGACGTCCGGCTCGCCGACCTGCGCAGGGTCACAGACGTCTTATAAAACTTCGGTATGAGAGTAACAATGAGAGTAACCGACCATTGTTTTACCCGCCAGCGCAAGCTCGAACCACCGGAAAACAGAATAAAGAAAAGTCCCGAAAACGTAGTGTTTTCGGGACTTTCCGCCGTATTTGGTTGGTGGAGATAAGCGGGATCGAACCGCTGACCTCTTGAATGCCATTCAAGCGCTCTCCCAGCTGAGCTATACCCCCAAGTTTTTGTGCATTTCTCAAGTGCAAGGGTATTATATCAGACTTTTCTCCAAAATGCAAGCACTTTTTTCGTTTTTTAGAAAAAATTTCGGGATGCTCCGTTATCAGTCGCTGATGCGACCCTGATACGGGATTAGAACCCACGGCTTTGCCCCGATATTTTGAAGCGTCAACTGCGCTCAGCGCAATTGACGCTTCAAAAGCCGTTTTTTGGGAAGCCTGCACCGCTGCGGCGGCAACGAGCACACGATGCGCTTTCGGCATCAGACGCAGAAGCTCCGGGGCGGACTTCCTGACTGCCGGAGGATAACGAAGCCGATCCGGATCGGCAAACGGGTCGTTCGGCCGACCGGAAATAACCGGAGCGATCCGGTACGGCACGATTTTCCAAGCTGTTCCGTTATATTCCGGCGACGGAATCTATCGGCAGAGACATGACGATTCCCTGAGCCTTGCTGTGCATACCGCAGCTTTCTCCGATGCACTTCATAAGTGCCACCTTATTAACAGATTCCGTCAGAATCAAAACGATCTCTTTTTCATCCTGAACGCTCAAGCCCCAAAAGCTGGTCGCGTCCTTATTCCCGATGCGCCGACTGTGGATCACGGTGCCGCCTTTGGCCCCGGCAGCACGAACAGTCTCCATCACATCGCCGCTGAAGCCACGGTTTACGATCGCTGCAACGAGCGAATACTTTGTTTCTGACATTCTGCTCTCTTCCTTTCCTTTGATGCCCGGCACTTCTTTTTCTGTGCCCTGCGTGAGAATGCGAAAAATCAGATTGGTAGCTCCGTTCAGCGGGATCGTGAAGGCAATGCCGCTGTTTGCTGCATGAAGCCTCAATTCCGAACGCAGCTTGTCCATCAGAACATCCGACAGGTTCTTCGGGACCATGCTGATCAAAACGCTTTTGTCGATGCTGCCGAGTCCGAGCATATGATCCCTTCTTCAGCTTCTAAAAAAGCTCCTGCTGGCCATCGCATTCGCACCGGCGGCATCCGTGCGCGTCAATTCCCTTCCACGCCGCCCGTCTTAACAGAAACCGCTCGCCGGATAAGCCGGTGGGCGGTTATTGGTTTCTATGTTTGGCCTTATGCAGGCGAACGCTCGGGAATCTCTGAATCAATCGACTGCGGCGCTCAGCGGGTCTTTTGCCCCAACTGATTGGTTTGAAAATCTTGAAATACGTAAAGGATTCCTGCGATTTCCAAGCCTCAATTTGGAACAAAATCCCTCGCTGACCGCTCTTGCGATTTAATCAGAGGTTCCCTCGAATTTCGCTCCGTGCTTTCCGCGGATCGCGTCGATTGCCTGATGTGCTGCTGCCTGCTCGGCGCGTTTTTTGCTCGTGCCGACGCCGGCACCGATCGGCTTGCCGTTCAGGCAAACCTGCACGCAGAATTCCTTGCAGTGATCCGGGCCGCGTTCCTCGAGCAGCTCATAGCTCAGCGTCTGCTCACGCTTCTGCTGCACCAGCTCCTGCAGCTCCGTTTTGAAATCCCGAAGCTTTTCCGCCTCGGCGAGCTTCGGCAGGATCAGCCGGTCGATGATTCCCTTTGCGGCCTCAAAGCCGCCGTCCAGATAGGCTGCGGCAATCACCGACTCCATCACGTCGCAGAGAATGCTGCTGCGGTCGCAGCCGCCGTTCTGTGCCTCGCCGTGGCCGAGCAGGATCGCCTGTCCCAGCTTCAGCTCACGCGCGATCGCCGCAAGATTGTTCTCGCAGACTAACTCCGCGCGGACGCGCGTCAGCTCCCCCTCCAGCTTGTCCGGGAATCTGCGGTAAAGGTAGTCCGCCGTGACAAAGCCGAGGATCGAGTCACCCAAAAATTCCAGCCGCTCATAGCTCTTCCGCGCGTCCTTGCTGATCTCGTTGGCATAGGACGTGTGCGAGAGCGCCTGCTCCAAAAGCGCCGCGTTGTGGTAATGATACCCCAGCGCGCGTTCAAGCCTCTGATACATGCTCTGCCTCCTGACGCGCATCGGTGATGCTCGCGATATTCGCGCGGATCTCGTCGCAGAAGCCGCTGTTCACCGCATCCATCGCCTGACGGATCGCGCCGCGGATCGCCACGGCGTCCGACGAGCCGTGCGCCTTGATGACAGGCTTCGTAATGCCGACGAGCATCGAGCCGCCGATCTTGCGATAGTCCATCTGCTCCTGCAGGGCCTTGACGCCCCTGCGGCAGAAGACATAGCCGAGCTTCGAGGCCGGACTGCGCAGGAAAATCCCCTTGATCTGCCGCCCCATATACTGCGCCGTGCCCTCGACGGCCTTGAGCAGGATGTTGCCGGAGAAGCCGTCGGCGACGATCACGTCAGCCTTGTCGTTCAGCACGTCGCGCGCTTCAATATTCCCGGTGAAATGCAGCAGTCCGCGTCCGGCCGCCTCCTGCAAGAGGCGATATGCCTCCTTATGCAGCCCGTCGCCCTTGGAATCCTCCGCGCCGTTGTTCAGCAGCGCCACGCGCGGCTGCGGCTTATGCAGTGCCTTTCGAGCATAAAGCGAGCCCATGCAGCCGAATTGCAGCAGGAATTCCGGCGTACACTCGGCGTTCGCCCCGGCATCGATCAGGACGCTGCCGCTGCCGATCGGCATGATCGGTGCAAACGCCGCGCGGCGAATGCCCCGGATGCGCTTGACGACGAGCGTGGCCGCCGTCAACAGTGCGCCGGTGTTCCCGGCGGAAATAAACGCGTCGCCCTCGCCGTCTGCGAGCATCTTCAGGCCGAGCACCATGGACGACGTCCGGTGCTGCTTGACGACCTCGGTCGGATCGGCGTGCATGTCGACCACATCCGGCGCGTCGGCGACCTCCACACCGGCCGGCAGGGTGTCCCAGCCCCCGGCGCGCATCGCGTTCAGCACGTCCTCGCCGCGTCCGACCAAAACGATCTCCGTTTTGTATTCCTCTGCGGCCTGTAAAGCGCCGAGCACGATCTCCTTCGGAGCGTGATCGCCGCCCATTGCGTCGATGATGATCTTCATGCAAGTCCCTCGTTTCTCATTGTCTCGAGCTGCGCCAGCGCGCGCTCGGCAATGGCCAGATTTTTGTTGCTCTTCCCCTTGACGCGCTGCTCCAGCGGCGCGATGATGCCAAAGTTGACGTTCATCGGCTGGAATGCGGTCACGGAGGGATCGCTGATGTATTTTCCGAGCGCGCCGATCGCCGTCCGGTTTGTGAAATCCGGAACAGGCGCGCCGTTCAGCCGCGCCGCCATCGACACGGCCGCAAGATACCCCGAAGCGCAAGATTCTACATATCCCTCCACGCCGGTCATCTGCCCGGCGAAGGCGATCAGCGGCTCGCGCCGGTCGGCATAGGTATCGTCGAGCAGACGCGGCGAATTCAGAAAGGTGTTGCGGTGCATCACGCCGTAGCGCACGAATTGCGCCTCGTGCAGCGCCGGGATCATGGAAAATACGCGCCGCTGCTCCGGGAATTTCAGGTGCGTCTGGAAGCCGACGAGATTATAGATCGCGCCGACGGCATTATCCTGCCGAAGCTGCACGACGGCATACGGCTCCTTCCCCGTTTTGGGGTCGCGCAGCCCGACGGGCTTGAGCGGCCCGTAGCGCAGGGTGTCCTCTCCGCGCCGCGCCATGACCTCAACGGGCATACAGCCCTCGAAGACCTTCTTGTCCTCAAAGCCGTGCACCTCGGCCTGCTCGGCCGTGCGCAGCGCCTCAACAAAGGCAGTGTATTCCTCGCGGTTCATGGCGCAATTGATATAGTCCGCGCTGCCGCGATCATAGCGCGAGGCGAACCACGCGTGCTCCATGTCGATGGATTCCCGCGTGACGAGCGGCGCAGCCGCGTCATAGAAATACAGATACTCGGCCTGGCCGAAATAGGCCGCAATGGCCGCGCTCATCGCGTCGGAGGTCAGCGGCCCGGTCGCAATGATCGCGGGCGGCTCGGGGATCTGCGTGACCTCCTCGGCGTAGACGGTGATATTCGGATGGGAACGGATCTTCTCCGTGATCCGCTTGGAAAAGCCCTCGCGGTCGACCGCAAGGCAGCCCCCTGCCTCAACGCGCGTGGCGTCGGCACAGGACAGAATCAGGCTGTTCAGGCGGCGCAGCTCCTCCTTGAGCAGACCAACGGCGTTCTCCAGCCGGTCGCCGCGCAGGGAGTTTGAGCAGCAAAGCTCCGCAAAATCGTCCGTATGGTGCGCCGGGGTGCGCTTGACCGGCTTCATTTCATAAAGTGCGACGGAGAAGCCGCGTTCGGCTAACTGCCATGCCGCCTCGCATCCGGCAAGCCCCGCTCCGATCACCCTCACGACCCGGCCGCTCATACCTTCGGCTCCCTTGCGGCCTTGGCCGGCTTCTTCGCTGCGGACTTTTTTGCGGCGGTTTTCTTGGCCGTCGTCTTTTTGGCGGCGGTTTTCTTCGCAGCGGTCTTCGGCGCTTCCTCGGCAGGCGTCTCCTCCACGGCCTCGGCCGTGTCGACCGTCTCGGTCGTGGCCTTGGGCATACGGCGGCGATAGCCGCGCTTGTCCTCGGGCACGAATTCCGGGCAGGCCTCGTTGATGCAGAAGGGCTTCATGCGCCCCTTGCCGGATTTTTTGAAGAGCGTCTGGCCGCAGCTCGGGCAGTCGTTGGCCGTGGGCACATCCCACGTCATAAAGCCGCATTCCGCCCCGCGCTCGCAGGCATAGAACACATAGCCCTTCTTGCTCTTGCGCTTGAGAATGCCGCTGCCGCATTTCGGGCAGCGCCCGGGCATCCGCTCGACGAGCGGCTTGGTGTTTTTGCATTCCGGGAAGCCGGGACACGCCAGAAACCGCCCGAACCGTCCGCTTTTGACGACCATCTGCCGCCCGCAAAGCTCGCAGACCTCGTCGGAGACCTCGTCCGGCACCTTGATGCGCTTGCCGTCGAGCGCCTCCTCGGCCTCCTCCATCTCGGCGTGGAAGCCCTTGTAAAATTCGCGCAGAACGGCCTTCCAGTTCCGCTTCCCTGCCTCGACCTCGTCGAGCTGATGCTCCATATTCGCCGTGAACTCCACGTCGATCACGTCGTTGAAGTGCTCGATCATAAGATCCGTCACGACGACGCCCAAGGGCGTCGGGGACAGGTGCTTGTCTTTTTTGATTACATATTCGCGGTCTTGGATCGTTGCGACGATCGTCGCGTAGGTCGACGGACGGCCGACGCCGCGATCCTCCATTGCCTTGACCAGCGTCGCTTCGGTATAGCGCGCGGGCGGGTTGGTGAAATGCTGCTCCTTTTCGGTCTTTTCTGCCGTGAGCCGTTCGCCGCCGTCCAGCTCGGGCAGCGTGTTCGGCTTTTCTGCGCTCTCGTCGTCGCGCCCTTCCTCATAGACCGCCGTAAAGCCGGGGAACTTCAAAACCTGCTCACCCGCGCGGAAGACGTGTTCCTTGCAGACCGCATCGATCTGCACGGCGTCATAGAGCGCGTCGGCCATCTGGCAGGCGACAAAGCGGCTCCAGATCAGCTTATAGAGCCGGTACTGCTCCTTGGTCAGGTCGTCCTTGACGGACTCCGGGTCGAGCCGGACGTTGCTCGGGCGAATAGCCTCGTGCGCGTCCTGCGCGCCCTCCTTTTTGCGGAAGCGGCGCGGCGACCCGGCATAGTAGCGCTCGCCGTAGCGCGCGGAGATAAAGTCCTTCGCTGCGGCCAGCGCCTCCTCGGAGAGGCGCAGAGAATCGGTACGCATATAGGTAATGAGGCCGACCGTGCCCTCGCCGCTGATGTCGATGCCCTCATAGAGCTGCTGCGCAATCGCCATCGTGCGGCGCGGCGTCATGTTCAGCTTGCGCGAGGCCTCCTGCTGGAGCGTCGAGGTGATGAACGGCGGCGTCGGCGCGCGGCGCTTTTCCGTGCGCTTGATGTTGCCGATCGTGAATTCCTGCCCCTGAATGTCCGCAAGCAGCTCGTTGACCTCCTGCTCGTTGGCAAGCTCGCGCTTCTTGCCGTCGCCGTAATAGCGCGCGGTAAAGCTGCCGGGCTTGTCCACGCAGCGAAGGAGCACGTCGAGCGTCCAGTATTCCTTCGGAACAAAAGCCTCGATCTCGCGCTCGCGCTCCACGACGAAGCGCGTCGCGACGGACTGCACGCGTCCGGCGGACAGGCCGCGCCGGATCTTCTTCCAGAGCAGCGGGCTGAGCTGATAGCCGACGATGCGGTCGAGCACGCGGCGCGCCTGCTGTGCGTCGACAAGGTTATAGTCGATGTCGCGCGGCTTTGCGATGCTCTCCGTGACGACCTTTTTCGTGATCTCGTTGAAGGTCACGCGGTGGGTCTTGTCGTCCGGCAGTCCCAGCAGCACCTTCAGGTGCCATGAGATCGCCTCTCCCTCGCGGTCCGGGTCGGTTGCGAGATAGACGCAGTCGGCCTTTCTCGACGCCTTGCGCAGCTCGTCGATGATGGCCTCCTTCCCGGCCAACGGGCGGTATTCCGGCTCAAAATCGTGGTCAAAATCCACGCCCATCGTGCTTTTTGGCAGGTCGCGCAGATGACCCATGCTGGCCTCCACGCGGTAATCCGGCCCGAGATATTTTCCGATCGTCTTGGCCTTCGAGGGCGACTCGACGATCACCAGATTTGTTCCCTTGGACATGAAGGAACCTCCAAGCTTTGAGATAGATTCGGAAGCCTTTCAGAGCTTCCGCAGATTTCCGTTTTCCCGGACGGCGAGCCGCTTGATTTGCAGCATCGTCATCGCCGCCAGCACGCGCTGCGTGGGCAGACCGGCGCGGGCGATGACCTCGTCGGCCGGCTCCAGCTCAGTGCCGAGCACCTCGAGCAGCCGACGCTCGTCGTCGGTGAGAACAGGCTCTTTGCCGTCACTATAAGTCTTTCGCGGTGGATTGTCAACGACTTTTTTCTCCTCCGGCGGCTCGGGCGGCTCCGCCACCGGCGAATAGACCGGCAGCGCGCTGCCGTAACGCGTGCGGTAGATGCGCTCGAGCGACTCCTTACGCCGCGCATCGCCAAGCTTTCCCGGGAAGAGGTAGGTATAATTCGACAGCAGCTCCCAGCCGTCTGTGACCATCTGCGCGCCCTCGCGCAGGAGGCGGTTCGTCCCTTCGTTGTTCTTCACGCCGATGTTGCCGGGGATCGCGTATACGTCGCGTCCCTGCTCGAGCGCGTGCTGCGCGGTGATAAGCGCGCCGCTCTGCTCCGGAGCTTCGATCACGAGCACGCCCACGGAAAGTCCGCTGATGATGCGGTTGCGCGCCGGGAAATTGCCGCGATCCGGGCGCGTTCCCGGCGGATATTCGCTGAGCAGGCAGCCATGCGCGACGATGTCGCGGAAGAGGAAGCGGTTTTCCGGCGGATAAACGACGTCCACGCCGCAGCCGAGCACGCAGGCAACCGGCATCATGGAATCGAGCGCTCCGCGCAGCGCCATTGTGTCAATGCCTCGCGCGCCGCCGGAAACGATCATGCCGCCGCTGGCCGCGATCAGTCTGGAAAACTGCTTGGCGTGCAGCAGGCCGTAGGCGCTGCATTTACGCGTGCCGACCACTGCAATCGCGGCCTCGTCGTCAAAATTCGGTAGCGAGCCTCTGTAATACAGCACGGGCGGCGCGTCCGGCAGGCTGCGCAGCCGGTCTGGATATTCGTCCATATGGTAGCAGACGATATGGATGTCCTTGTTGTCGCAGTCGACCAGAATCTGCTCGGCGGCGCTCAGATCCTTGTCGAGCACGCCCTCGAGCCAACGCGCCTCGAAGCCCTCGGTGCTGCGGCACATCTCCTCCGTCAGGGCATAGACGCGCTCTGCAGAGCCGAACAGGCGGATCAGCGCCGCCCGTCCGACCGGCCCGATCCCCTTTCTGGTCGTCAGCCATATCCAATGCTTTTCCATATGCGCCGCGCTCCTCAGAATTGTCTAATTTCTCATCTGCCAAAGTACGATCGTTGCAGCGACCGCCGCGTTCAGAGATTCGCAGCGCTGCTGCATGGGAATGATGATTTTTTTGTCGCTGGCATCCAGCAGCTCCTGACAGATGCCCTGCCCCTCGCTGCCGATCACGACGAGATAGTCGTTCATGTGGACGCCCCGCAGATCCTCGGAATCCGGCGCGAGCGCCGTGGCCGCGAGCGGAACGCCCTGTACGCGGCAGGCCGCCAGAATTTCCTCCATCGGAGCGCTCTGCGGCGGCGTGCGCAGCACGGCGCCCATCGAAGCGCGGACGGTCTTCTCCGAAAACGGGTCGGCGCAGCCGTTTGTCAGCAGCACCGGCACGTCAAAGGCGTCCGCCGTGCGGAGGATCGTCCCGAGGTTGCCGGGATCCTGGATGCGGTCGAGCAGGAGCATCCCGCGCCGCACCGTCAGCGGCCGCTCCCCGGGCAGCGCACAGGTGAACAGCACGCCCTGCGGCGATTTCATGACCGAGATGCGCTCCATCAGGCTCTCCGGAACGGTCACGACCCGCGTCCCGGGCGGCAACTCCGGCAGCCCGAAGCCCTCTGTCGCCACGACGGTGTCGATTTTGGGGTACCATTGCAGCGCCTCGCGCAGCAGCTTGCGTCCCTCGCAGAGGAACTGTACGCATTGCGCGCGGTAGGCGCGGTCGGTGTGCAGCTTTTTCAAATGCGCGATCAGGGGATTCTTCGCGCTGGTGATGCGCTCCATGCGTTGCGTCCTTTCGAGTTAAAATACCATATACTCTTTGTTATTATACCACATAGTACATTTTTTTCAAGAGTGGATTTAATTGTATCTCCGGCGTTGCAATTTCCGACAAAGTGCGCTATAATGAAAAAAAATTCGGGAGGCAACAGAAATGAAAGCAGTCATCACCGTTGTCGGCAAGGACAGCGTGGGCATTCTGGCCAAGGTCAGCGCGAAATGCAGCGAAAACGGCCTGAACATCATCGACGTGACGCAGTCGGTCATGCAGGATATGTTCTGTATGATCATGCTTGCGGAAATTCAGGGGATGCAGATCCCGTTCGGCAGCTTTGCCGACGAAATGGCCGCCATGGGCGAATCGATGGGCATGGTCATCCACGTCATGCACGAGGATATTTTCAACGCCATGCACCGTATCTAGGAGGCCGCCCATGCTCAACACGAATGACATTCTCGAAACCATCAGCATGATCGAGCAGGAGCATCTCGACATCCGCACGGTCACGATCGGCATTTCCCTGCTCGATTGCATCGACCCGGATATCCATGCCGCCTGCAACAAAATTTATGACAAGATCTGCCGCGTCGCAGAGCACCACGTCTCCGTCTGCACGGGCATTGAAAAGGAATACGGCATTCCGATCATTCACAAGCGCCTGAGCGTCACGCCGATCGCGATGCTCGCGGCGGCCTGCCCCAAGAGCGACCCCGTGCTTTTTGCGCACACGCTCGAGCGCGCTGCGCAGGCCGTGGGCGTGAACTTCATCGGCGGCTATTCCGCGCTGGTGCAGAAGGGCTTCGCGCCCGGCGATCTGGCGCTGATCCGCAGCATTCCGCAGGCGCTGGCCGAGACGGAACACATCTGCTCCTCCGTGAACATCGGCTCGACGCGCGCGGGCATCAATATGGACGCCGTCGCGCTCATGGGCAGGATCGTCCGCGAGACGGCCGAGCGCACGGCCGACCGCGACTGCATCGGCGCGGCGAAGCTCGTCGTTTTCTGCAACGCGGTGGAGGATAATCCCTTTATGGCCGGCGCGTTCCACGGCACGGGCGAGGCCGACTGCGCCGTGAACGTCGGCGTCTCCGGCCCTGGCGTCGTGCGCGCGGCGCTTGCCAAAGTGCCCGACGCCGACATCGGCGAGGTCGCCGAGCTGATCAAGCGCACCGCCTTCAAGATCACGCGCGTCGGCCAGCTCGTCGCGAACGAGGCCTCCAAGCGCCTGAATATTCCGTTCGGCATCGTTGACCTCTCCCTCGCCCCGACCCCGGCCGTCGGCGACAGCGTCGCCCACATTCTCGAGGAGATGGGTCTGGAGCAGTGCGGCGCGTGCGGCACGACGGCGGCGCTCGCCATGCTGAATGACGCCGTGAAAAAGGGCGGCGTGATGGCGTCGAACAACGTCGGCGGGCTCTCCGGCGCGTTCATCCCCGTCACAGAGGACGCCGGTATGATCGACGCAGCGCGTTCCGGCTGTCTGCGGCTGGAAAAGCTCGAGGCCATGACCGCCGTGTGCAGCGTCGGTCTGGACATGATCAATCTCCCCGGCGACACACCCGCCGAGGTCATCTCCGCTCTGATCGCGGACGAAGCCTCCATCGGCATGGTCAACTCCAAAACGACCGCCGTGCGCGTCATCCCCGCCATCGGCCATAAGGCCGGGGACGAGCTGAACTTCGGCGGTCTGCTGGGCGGCGGGCCGGTCATGCAGATCAACACCGCCTCCCCCGCGAAATTCATCTCCCGCGGCGGCCGCCTCCCCGCACCGCTGCAAAGCCTGAAAAACTAAAACGCCAAGCCTCCGCGCGGAGGGCGACCCTGCGGCCGCTCCCGTGCGGAGGCTTTTTCCGGCTATCTCGACTGTTACGACTTCGACGAGCGATTTCTATCGATCCTTACAGCCGCTCGCCGTTCCCGGGGCGCTGTGAGCCGAGCGTCTTTTATCAAAGAATGCGCTCAAGTTCATATCCGCTTTCCCGGATGACTCTGCGCAGCGCCTGCGCGTCGAGCGGCTCTTCCGAAACGATCACCGTCTCTCCCCTGCGCCTGGAGGATTTCACCTTCCTGACCGAAAAGTGGCGGCGGATCGCATCGTTGATATGCGATTCGCACATGCCGCACATCATGCCGTCGATTTTCAGCGTTGTTGTGACCATACGCCTGCTCTCCTTTCTTTTTCTCGCTTGGCAAAGCCTGTCGCGCAGACGCAGAGCCGTGCACCTGCGTCTGCGCCGGGGTTCACTTTTTATGGCTGTGACAGGCGCCTGCCATTGCGCAGTGGGCACAATTGTTACCGCAGGTGGACTTGCCTTTCTTCTTGTCTCGCCGCATTCCGATGAGGATACCGACCACCATCAGCACAAGTGCCAGACAAATCAGGATTGTTGCAAGATTCTCAGAGATCCATGTTAACATTTCGGAAGACTCCTTTCGTTGAAAATCCGTTCTGCCGGTGCTTGCGGGTGTGCGCCGGGAACGGGCCGCCCGGTCGGCGCGAGCGCCGCAGAGCGACTGTATGGCTCGATTCCCGTCAGACGCGCGCAGACAGCTTGGTCGCTTCCTTGTATTTCTTGATGAAGAGCATGTAGAGGATGACCGCGAGGCAGGCAAAAGCTGCGATTGCGCCGATCACATTGCCCTTACCCGTGAAGAGCAGGCCGAACTGGTTGACCATCAGCGCCACGACATAGGCGAAGCCGCACTGATAGCCGATCGCGAACCACGTCCACTTGGCGTTGTTCATCTCGCGCTTCATCGCGCCGATGGCCGCGAAGCACGGAGCGCAGAGCAGGTTGAAGCAGAGGAACGCATAGCCGCTGATGCCGGTGAACACACTGGCCAGCGTTGCATAGACATTGCCGGAGGCGCCGTAGAGGATGCCCATCGTGCCGACGATGTTCTCCTTGGCGACGAGGCCGGTGATGGAGGCGACGGTCGCTTCCCAGGTACCGAAGCCGAGCGGCTTGAAGATCCATGCGATGGCGTTTCCGACATAAGCCAGCAGCGAGTGGTCAATTTCGTCCTCGGCGAGCATCCGGAACGCGCCGTCAACAAAGCCGAAGTAGGTCGTGAACCAAACGAGGATGGTCGACAGGGTGATGATCGTACCGGCCTTCTTGATGAAGCTCCAGCCGCGCTCCCACATCGAACGCAGAACGTTGGAAACGGTGGGCAGATGGTATGCAGACAGCTCCATGACGAAGGGCGCCGGGTCGCCCGCAAACATTTTAGTCTTTTTCAGCATGATGCCGGAGATAACAATCGCAGCCATGCCGACGAAGTAAGCGGAGGTTGCGACCCAAGCGGAGCCGCCGAAGATCGCGCCCGCGATCATTGCGATAAACGGAACCTTCGCGCCGCAGGGGATGAAGGTCGTGGTCATGATCGTCATACGGCGGTCACGTTCGTTTTCGATTGTTCTCGAGGCCATGATACCCGGAACGCCGCAGCCCGTGCCGATGAGCATCGGGATGAAGGACTTGCCGGAGAGGCCGAACTTGCGGAACACACGGTCAAGCACGAATGCGATGCGGGACATATAGCCGCAGGCCTCGAGGAAGGCAAGCAGCAGGAACAGCACGAGCATCTGCGGCACAAAGCCGAGCACCGCGCCGACACCGGCGACAATACCGTCAAGGATCAGGCCGCTGAGCCAATCGGCCGCGTGGCACTTTTCGAGCAGGTTGCCCAGCAGAACCGGGATGCCCGGAACCCAAACGCCGTAATCGGCGGGATCCGGCTCGTCAAAGCCATTTTCTTCAAAATAAGCAACCGCGTCGACATAGGTTGTGGAGACAGTGCTCTCCTCGTCTGCATCGGCGGGGATCGTGTCGTAATAGGCCGTCATGTCGTTCACGGCGAGGGTCTCCTCGTCCTCAACGCCGATCACGGCGGAGGTCTCGTCGGTGGTGAACGCCTTCAGGTCGGAGATTGCCTGATCGGCGTCAAAGTCGTCGGCGGACGGGTCAACGTCGGGCTGGAAGGCCTGAACGGCTTCCAGAGCGGCCGCATATTCGTCGCCGGCGTCGCCGTAGGCGGAGGAGCCGATGCCGAGCAGATGCCAGCCGTCGCCGAACACGCCGTCGTTCATCCAGTCGGTCGCCGCAGAGCCGACCGTGACCATGGAGATGTAATAGACCAGGAACATCACGACCGCGAAGATTGGCAAACCCAGCCAACGGTTCGTGACGACGCGGTCGATCTTATCGGAGGTGGAGAGCTTCCCGGCATTGTGCTTCTTGTAGCAGGCCTTGATGACCGAGGCGATATACACATAACGCTCGTTCGTAATGATCGACTCGGCGTCGTCGTCCAGCTCCTTTTCGGCGTCCCTGATGTCCTGCTCGATGTGAGCGAGCTTCTGGGCATCAAGGTTCAGCTTCTTGAGCACCTTGTCGTCGCGCTCAAAGATCTTGATCGCGTACCAGCGCTGCTGCTCCTCGGGCATATTGTGCACGGCAGCCTCCTCGATGTGGGCGATTGCGTGCTCGACGCAGCCGGAGAAGGTGTGCTGCGGGACGGTCTTGGCGTTTTCCGCCGCATGGATCGCCGCCTCGGCAGCTTCCATGACGCCCGTGCCCTTCAGAGCGGAGATCTCGACGACCTTGCAGCCCAGCTGACGGGACAGCTCGCCGACATTGATCTTGTCGCCGTTCTTCTTCACGACGTCCATCATGTTGATCGCCGCGACCACTGGAATGCCCAGCTCAGTGAGCTGCGTGGTCAGATAGAGATTGCGCTCGAGGTTCGTGCCGTCGATGATATTCAGGATCGCGTCCGGGCGCTCATCGATCAGGTAATTTCTCGCGACGACCTCCTCCAGCGTGTACGGAGAGAGCGAATAGATGCCGGGAAGGTCGGTAATGATGACGCCCTCATGCTTCTTGAGCTTGCCTTCCTTCTTTTCGACCGTAACGCCGGGCCAGTTGCCGACGAACTGGTTCGAACCGGTCAGCGCGTTGAACAGCGTCGTTTTGCCGCAGTTCGGGTTGCCGGCCAGCGCAATTCTGATTGTTTTGTCAGCCATAACAAAATCCCTTCTTTTCTTTGATTAGCTATTAGCGTTCGCTAACTGAATTGCCGAAAAAATGGGGAACCGCTCCCCTTTCTTCACTCGACCTCGACCATCTGAGCGTCCGCCTTTCTGAGCGAAAGCTCATAGCCGCGAACCGTAATCTCGATCGGATCGCCCAGCGGCGCGACCTTGCGGACGTAGACCTCCACGCCCTTGGTCAGCCCCATGTCCATAATGCGGCGCTTGACGGCGCCCTCGCCGTGGAGCTTCACGACCTTGACGGTCTCCCCGATCTTTGCATCGCGCAGTGTTTTCATTGCTTCATGACCCTCCTTTATTTGATCTGCTCATATGTCCAGACGTTTCCAACGCCGTTCATACCATGATCCTTCGTGCCATTTCTTCGCTGATGGCAACGCGGGCTTCCTTGACATTGACGATCACATTCTCGCCGAGGCGGCTGATCACGCGAACCGACCCGCCGACCACAAAGCCCAGATTTTCCAGATGCTTTTTGACCTCCTGGCTGCCGCCGATTTTTTTGATCGTATTGTCGGCGTCCAAATCTGCAAAACAAAGCGGCATCATTGCGTTCCCTCTTTTCTATATCCGTATCGTTAATTAGTTGCTGCTAACCGTTCTGCTAAAAAATAATTAGCTTCCGCTAACCGCGAATAATATACCCGATGTTTTCCCGCCTGTCAACCATTTTTTTGAAGAAAGCAAACATTTTCCAAAATTTCGTCGTTCCGCACAACGCAGTTTGCATATGCTAACCATGCGCTTGGCTATCTGGCACAAATCGCCCGCATAGCTGCCTGTCCCCTGCTGGTTCCGATCAGCGCAGCTGCCTTTGGGTCTTGCGTTTTGGCGGAAAGGAAGGGATTCGGCTGAACGTATCGGCAAAGCTGCGGCAAGCTGCCACCGGCAGCTTGCTTTAACGCCTTCTCTCATTTTCCGTTTTCTCGCTGCCTGAAGCGTTGATTGCAAAATTCGAATTCCATCCTCGACGAAAAAAATCCCCGATCCATTCGGATCGGGGATTTTTGGCGGAGAGGAAGGGATTCGAACCCTTGAGACGCTATTAACGCCTACACGATTTCCAATCGTGCGCCTTCGGCCAGCTCAGCCACCTCTCCATGCGCAGATCATTGAAATCAGCTTGAATATAATACCAGATAAAACCCGATTTGTCAAGTGTTTTTCAAGAAAAAGTGGTTTTTTTATCCCAAGGAAGCATATGCCCCGAAATACCAACGCATTTCCATTCCCAAGCCGCCGGAATTCTGAAATTCCTTTGCCGGAGCAGGCGCACTTCCCTGCCCCGGCGCTGTTTTTGACACTGATCTACTGTTTGCTATGGATTCTTATGGCTCCTGCTGCTTTTTCAGCTCCCAAGGATGGATGGCGCAGGCGCTCTCGTAGAGCCGGGCATAGCTCGCATGACGTGTCGGCTCGAGCGCCCCGTCCTGCACGGCCTGCAAAACCGCGCAGCCCGGCTCCTTCAGATGCGCGCAGTCGTGATAGCGGCACTTGCCGAGAAACGGCGCAAAATCCGGAAAGGCATACTGCAAATTTTCCTTCAGCACCAGCTCCATGCGCTCGGTGTCAAAGGACGAAAAACCCGGTGTGTCGATCGCAAAGGTGTTTTCCCCGAGCGCATAAAGCTCCACATGGCGCGTCGTATGCCGTCCGCGTCCGAGCTTCTCCGAGACCTCACCCGTCTCGATCGCGAAGCTCCGGTCAAGGCAATTGAGCACGCTGCTCTTGCCGACGCCGGAGTTTCCCGTGAAGGCAACGGTTTTTCCGGCAATCGCCGCGCGAAGCGCGTCCATTCCCTCCCCAGTCTCAGCGCTGGTTGGGAAGACCGCATAGCCGGCGTGCCGATAAATGCGGATCAGGCGCGCGCCGTCGTTGAGATCGGTTTTGTTCACGCAGATTAATACGGGCACGCCCCGGTCGCCCGCAATGGCGCAGACCCGGTCGATCAGAAACGGGTCGGTCACGGGGTTCGAGCCGGAAGCCAGCAGCACGAGCGCGTCCAGATTGCTCACCGCCGGGCGCAGGAAGCTGTTTCGGCGGGGCAGAATTTCCTCCACCGTGCCGCGTTTCCCCTGCATGGAAAAGCGCACCTCGTCGCCGACCAGCGGCGTGATATGCTCCTTGCGGAAGATCCCGCGCGCGCGGCACTCGATCACGCGCGCATCGTGCCGAACGTAGTAAAAGCCGCTCAGCGCCTTGACGATGCGCCCGGTTTGAAGCTGCTCCATGCGCTACGGCGTCGGCTCGACCGTCGGCTCAGTCGTGTCGGGCGGTGTCGTAGGCTGGGTGGTCGGCTGCGTAGTGGGCGGCGCGGTGCAGACCGTGATCTCGATCTCGCTGTCCTTGTCGACCATCTTGTCTGCCTTGATGCTCTGCTCGATGATATGACCCTCGGAGACGCCGGAATCATAGCTCTCCTTGACCTTAATGTTGTTCGTGTCAAAGCCCGCGTTCTTGAGCAAGGTCATCGCGGTGTCAAGACTCTTGCCGCGCACATCCGGCACCTTGATGCGGTCGTCGCCGGTGCTGACATAGACCGTGACGGTCTGCCCCTTGCTCAGCGTCGCGTCGGCGGACGGCTCGGTGCGGATGACCTTGTCCTTGTCAATGTCTTGGCTGGCTTCCTCAAGGAAGAGGATGTTCAGATTCAGGTCCATGGCCTCGAGGCGCTTGCGCGCGTTTTCCTTGCTCTCTTTGACCAGATTCGGCATCTTATTCGAGCCGAGGCTGACATAGACCGTCACGGTCTGGCTCTTGGAGAGCTTCGTGCCGGAGACCGGCTCCGTGCGCACGACGTAACCCTTCGTGACCTTGTCGCTGGCCTCCTCCTCAATGCGAATGTTGAGGTTCAGATTCATGTCGTTCAGACGCTTGACGGCGTCGTCACTGAGCTGATCGGTCACATCTGGCATGGTGTTCTCCTCCAGACCCTTGCTGACCGTGAATTTCACGGTGCGTCCGGCGCGAACCTTTTTGTCGGCCTTAGGCGTCTGGGCAATGATGTAGCCCTCTTCGTATTTATCGCTGAATTCATAGGTGATGTCGCTCAGATCGAGCTTGAGATCGGGATAATCATCGGGATTGAGATCCTCGAGCTTTTCGCCGACGAAGTTCGGCACGCGGATGTCGCCCTCTTCCTCGCTGATGCTCGTGTCGCCGGGATTGCTGCTCCCGGTCGCAAGAACGACGATGAGCACGGTCAGCAGCACCACGACGACCGAGGCGGCAATGATCGCGATGGTCATCGTCCTGCGGCGCTTCTGCTCCTCCTGCTCGCGCTCGCGGCGGGCGCGGGCGGCGCGGCGCTCCTCGGCCGTGCGGCCGTCCGCCCCTCTGGCCGGGCGCTGGGCTGCTCCGGCGCTGCGCGCGGCGGCGTAACGCTCGGCCTCACTGCGGCTCATGCCGCCTGCCGGACGCTGCTGCGGATTCGGGCGCGGCGCAGCGGGACGAACCGGCTCCTGCTGGGGCACGGCATGGCTCTTGGGCGCCTCCTGTCCGCCGTAGATCAGCGGCAGCGCGCCGGTATTGCCGAAATGGAAGGTCACAGACGGATTCTTGCGGAACTCCTCCATGTCGCGCAGCATCTCCGTTGCGGAGGAATAGCGCGCCTCGACGTTGCAGTTCATCGCGTGCATCGTGATCTGCTCCAGACCGAGCGGGATGCCGGTCACCAGCTCGCTGGGCAGACGCGCGCCGCCGTTGATATGCTGGATCGCGACGGAGACCGGCGTCTCGCCGTCATAGGGCGGACGCCCGGTCAGCATCTCATACATCACGATGCCGAGCGAATAAATGTCGCTGCGATTGTCGACCATCGCGCCCTTGGCCTGCTCCGGCGAGATATAATGCACCGAGCCGAGCGCCTCGCGCGTGAGCGTGTTCTGCGCTGTGCCGATCCGGGCGATGCCGAAGTCCGTGACCTTGATGCTGCCGTCCTTGAGGATCAGAATGTTGTGCGGCTTGATGTCGCGATGGACGATGCCGCGTCCGTGCGCGTGCTCAAGCGCCTTGGCGATCTGCATCGAAAAATGCAGCGTCTCGCGCCAATTGAGCGGCCCCTTGCGCTCCATATATTGCTTGAGGGAAATGCCCTCGATCAGTTCCATGACGATGTAATCCACACCGCCGGAGCTGGAGACGTCGTACACGCTGACGATGTTGGGATGCGAAAGCATCGCAACGGCCTGCGATTCCGTCTGGAACCGACGGCGGAACTCCTGATTGCGCGAAAGCTCCTCCTTGAGGATCTTGACCGCGACAAGGCGGTTCAGGCGGTGATCCAACGCCTTATAGACCTCCGCCATGCCACCGGAGCCGATGTTTTCGAGAATCTCATACCGGTTGTCCAGCAGTCTTCCGATGTAGCTATCCATAGGAAACTCCTATCCGCAAATGCGGCCCGTTTTCAGCGGCGAACGGGTGCCGAAATATGTCAAAATTATAGCTCGATCAAAACCGAAGTCACATTATCAGGCGCGCCGCGGTTCTTCGCGATCTCAAGCAGACGGCGGCAGCAGTCGTCGCGGCGCGCGCCGTGGACGACCTCAAACAGGATCTCCTGATCGGCCATCTGGTTGGAAAGTCCGTCCGAGCAGAGCAGAATGCAGTCCTCCGGCTCGGTCTCCACGCGAAAGACGTCGGAAAAGACCGTTTCCTCCGTGCCGACGGCACGGGTGATCAGGTTCTTGCTCGGATGGGTCTTCGCCTGCTCGGGCGTCAGCTCCCCGCGCTGCACCATCATCTCCACGACGGAGTGGTCGCGCGTGATGCACTGCACGCCGTCGGCGTTGATGAGATAGGCGCGGCTGTCGCCGATGTTGAGCACGAGCGTGGCTCTCGGATAGGTCAGCGCCGCAACGAGCGTCGTCCCCATGCCTGCGTAGTCCTCGCTGAGCTGCGACTGTTCAAAAACGGAGATATTCGCCAGATTTGCGGCGGCGCGGAGCATTTGCTCGGCCTCGTCCGGCGTCAGATCGGCGGAGAAGGAACGCTTGACCTCCTCCGAAAAGACCTCGCTGGCGAGGCGGCTGGCAACGTTTCCGGATTTTGCGCCGCCCATCCCATCGCAGACGACGGCCAGCAGGGCGTCCTTTCCGAGCTCGACGATACGAAATGCGTCCTGATTCTGACTGCGGACGTTGCCGACGTCAGTCAGTCCCCATGCTTCCATAGTCATCACTCCTTTGCGGATTGCTCCTCTCTTTCAAAATTCCGGCGCAGCTGTCCGCAGGAAGCGTTGATGTCGCTTCCAAGCGTTCTGCGCACGGTTGCCGGGATCCCGTGCTGCTCCAGAATTTTCTGGAAGGTCTGCACGACCTCCGGATAGCTGGGCTTGAGCGGGCTCTCGGGAATATCGTTCAGCGGGATCAGATTGACATGCGCCGCGATCCCGCGCAGGCGGGACGCGAGCAGCTTCGCCATCTCGGGCGTGTCGTTGACCCCGCGGATCATGGCGTATTCAAACGAAATGCGTCGGCCGGTCTTTTCAAAATAGCGCTTGCAGGCGGCCAAAAGCGTCTGCACGTTGTAGCGCCGGTTGACCGGCATAATGGTCGAGCGGATCTCGTCCGTCGGCGCATGCAGCGAGACGGACAGCGTGAGCTGTAAATTCTCCTCGGCCAGCCGGTCGATCCGCTCGACGAGGCCGCAGGTCGACAGGCTGATGTGCCGCATTCCGATGTTCATGCCCTCGGGCGAGTTGACCAGCTCCAAAAAACGCAGAACGGTGTCGAAATTATCCAGCGGCTCGCCGATGCCCATCAGCACGATGTTCGACACCGGAAGTCCCGAATCGAGCTGCGTGAACAGCACCTGATCGAGCATTTCCGACGGCGTCAGCCGCCGAACAAGCCCGCCGCGCGTCGACGCGCAGAAGGCGCAGCCCATGGCGCAGCCGACCTCGGACGAAATGCAGACGGTGTTGCCGTGATGATACTGCATCAGAACGCTCTCAACGCAGTTTCCGTCGCTCAGACGCCAGAGATATTTGATCGTTCCGTCTTTTTTGGATACCAGCTTGCGCACGGCGGTCGGCGCGGTCAGCTCGTAGCGCTCCGCAAGCCGCAGCCGCAGTGCCTTGGAGAGATTCGTCATCTCCTCGAAGCTCCGCGCGCCGCGGTGCATCCAGCTATAGACCTGACCGGCGCGGAAGGCCGGCTCGCCAAGCTCCGCGAATTCCCCGCGCAGCTCCGCGAGGGTCATGGATTTGATGTCCTTCAATGCTTCCTCCTGAGCTTGCAGATAAAAAAGCCGTCTGTGCCCTGCTCACTGGGCAGTAGCGTGGTCATTGCCGCGTCCGGCAATCCCGAAAGCGGCGGAAAATGGACGGTTTCGGGCGAAAAGGAAGGATTTTCTTCCAAAAAGGCCGTCACGACCTCCTGATTTTCGCGACACAGCACCGTGCAGGTGCTGTAGATCAGCACGCCGCCGAGCCTTACATGCGCCGCCTGCGCAGCGAGTATGGTTTTTTGCAGCTCGGGCAGACGCGCCGCCTGCTCAAGCGGACGATAGCGGATGTCGGGCTTTTTTCGGATCACGCCGAGGCCGGAGCACGGCACGTCGCAGATCACGGCATCAAACGGCGCCTCGTTGTCTGTCTCGCGCGCGTCGCGCAGACGCGTCTCGATGCAGGTTATGCCCAAACGCTCCGCGCCCGCGGCGATGAGCCGCAGCTTGTGCGGGTGAATGTCGCAGGAGAGCACCGTCCCACGGTTCTGCATCTGAAGCGCGGCGGCGAAGCTCTTGCCCCCGGGCGCGGCGCAGCAGTCGAGCACGCGCATTCCCGGCTCGACGCCGGAGGCCATGGCAGCCAGCCGCGCGGCGGCATCCTGCACGTAAAACCAGCCCCTTTGGAACGCCTCAAGGCGCTCCAGACTGCCTGTTCCGCGCACGGTCAGGCAGTTTTCCAGCCACGGGTGCGGCGTCGCCTGTACGCCCGCCTGCTCCAATGCGCGCGCAAGCGACGGCAGATCGGTCTTGAGCGTGTTGACCTGCAAAACCGTCTCGGGCGCCTCGTTGTGGCTTTGAAGCAGGCGCTCGGCGCGCTCCGCGCCGAATTCCTTGACCAGCAGCGCGGTCAGCTCTGCCGGGTGGCTGTATCGGACGGAAAGCTCCTGCGGCTCAGGCAGTGCCGGACAGCGCAAAAAGCTGCGCAGCACGCCGTTGACGAAGCGCGCGGCGGCAGGGTTTGCAAAGCGCTTTGCCTGCTCCACCGCCTCGTTGACCGCCGCAGAGGCGGGAATTTTGTCGGAAAACCGGAGCTGATAGACCGCCAAACGCAGGATGTCGCGCACGACCGGCTGGGTCTTCCCCTTGAGGAAGCCGTCGAGCCAGAAATCGATCCGCATCCGGTTTTGCAGCACGCCGTAGCACAGACGGCTTGCCAACGCTGCATCGCGGGCGTCGAGTCCAGAGAGCGCCTGCTTCAGTGCGCCGTCCGACCACGCGCCGTCTGCGCGGCAGGCCGTGAGCGCGCGCAGCGCGGCGTCCCTTGCGTTCACGCTTCAGCCCTCCAGCCTGATCGGATGCCCACGGAAATAATCCGGCGCGGACATCCGCTTGCCGCCGTCGGCCTGCAAGCGCGTGATAACAAGCACGCCGTCGCCGCAGGCGATCTCCAGTCCCTGCTTGGTCAGCGCGAGCGGTGTCCCGGCGGGACGGTCGGTCGTGCGCTCCACCGGGCGCACCTCGTAGATTTTGAAGCGCTTGCCGTCCAGCTCGGTCGTCGCGACCGGCCACGGGTCAAGCCCACGCACATGGTTAATGATGGCGCGGCGCGATTTCGTCCAGTCGATCGGGCAAAGCTCCTTGGTCAGCATCGGCGCAAGCGTCATGCGGCTCTCGTCCTGCGGCGTCCGCGTTGCCGTGCCCGCCTGCATCGCGTGCAGCGTGTCGCAGAGCAGCGGGCCGCCAAGCCCGGCGAGGCGCTCCAGCAAGCTCTGCGCGTTTTCATACGGGTCGATCGGCGTTTTGCGGATCTCGATGATGTCGCCCGCGTCGAGCGCCGCCGACATATACATGGCCGTGACGCCCGTCTCCCTGCAGCCGTTGAGGATCGCCCATTGGATCGGCCCTGCGCCGCGCAGCTCGGGCAGAATGCTCGCGTGGATGTTCACGCAGCCGAGCGGCGGAATATCCAGCACGCGCTGCGGCAGAATTTTTCCGTATGCCACGACGGCGATCGCATCCGGGCGCAGGGCACGCAGCTCCTCGACCACCGCATCGTCGCGGAAGGTCGTCGGCTGAAGCACGGGCAGTCCGGCGGCGAGCGCAACCTTTTTGACCTCGCTCATCTCCAGCTTCATGCCGCGATTTTTCGGCTTATCGGGCTTGGTATAGACGCCGACGATCTCAAAATCGTCCGCAAGCAGAGCCTTCAGACAGGTTGCAGCGATGTCGGGCGTCCCCATAAAGACAACTCTCATGCTTCGCTCTCTTTCCGCATCTCCTCCAGCTCCTCATCGGTGAGCCGACGGGATGCGATCTCGGTGTAGATGTGACCGTCGAGGTGGTCGCACTCGTGGCAGATGCAGCGTGCGGTCAGCCCCTCGCCGGACAGCTCAAACTCGTTGCCGTCCCGGTCGGTCGCGCAGACCCGCGCAAAGCTCGGACGCTTGACCAGCCAATATTCGCCCGGAACGCTCAGGCAGCCCTCCACGTCCTCCTGTTCGCCGGACGTTTCGACGATCTTCGGATTGATCAGCTCCACAAGCTCCTCGCCGGTGTCGATCACGATGACGCGGCGCAGAATGCCGACCTGCGGCGCGGCGAGGCCGACGCCGTTCGCCTCAACGAGCGTTTCCTTCATATCGTCAAGCAGATTGCAGAGCTTCTTGTCAAATTTTGTCACAGGGCGGCAGACCTTGTGCAGCGCAGGGTCGTCGACCGTGAGGATCCTTCTCAGTGCCATTTCCTCGTTTCTCCTATTCGTTGCCGTTGACGTCGGCAAAAACGCTGACGCCCCGGTTGGTTTTATCCTTTGCAAAGCCCTGCATCAATCGGCTCAGCAGCAGCCGCAGGGCGCGTGTATTTTTACAGCTCAGGGTCAGGCGGCAGCGGTAATTCCAGTTGATCCGCGCGACCTGTGCGGGTGCCGGGCCGAGCAGCACGGCCGTCTCGGCAGCGTATTGCGGCAGAGAAAGCTGCGCCGCAAGCGCGGTGCGGAAGCGACGGGCAGCCGCAGTCACCTGCTCCTCCTGCCTGCCCTGAAAGGTCAGGCCGATCAGGTCGCGGAAGGGCGGACAGCCACGCAGCTCACGCAGCGGAAGCTCTGCCTCGTAAAACGCATCGTAATCCTGCCGCGCGGCCAACTCAATGACCGGATTTTTCGGCGTCATCGTCTGGATCATGGCGCGGCCGCTGGCCTTGCCGCGGCCGGCGCGGCCGATCACCTGCGTCAAGGTGCTGAACGTCGTCTCGGCGGCGCGGTAGGAACCGACATAAAGCGACATATCCGCGTCCAGAACGCCGACCAGCGTGACATTTTCGAAGTTCAGCCCCTTCGTGATCATCTGCGTGCCGAGCAGGATCGGGATCCTTTCCTCGCGGAAGCGGCGCAGCAGCTCCTCGTGGGGATGCGCCGCCGAGACCGTGTCGGCATCCATACGCAGCACCTGCGCCTCGGGCAGCAGCTCGGAAAGCTGCTCCTGCACCCTCTGCGTGCCGAAGCCGAGCTGCTTGAGATGGCCGCCGCAGACGGGGCATCGTCCCGGAAGCGGCTCACTGTGCCCGCAATAATGGCACATCAGCCGACCGTTCGCATGGTGATAGGTCAGACTCACGGTGCAGGCCGGGCAGGTCGGAACATAGCCGCATTCGACGCAGACGACCATGCGGCTCGTACCGCGCCGGTTCAGAAACAGGATGGACTGCCGTCCGTCAAGCAAATTCTGTCGAAGGTTCAGCAGCAGCGGCTCACTGATGGCCGTGGCGTTTCCTGCCTTCAGCTCCTGCTTCATATCTACGATCGCGACCGGCGGCAGCTCCTGCCGGTTGAATCGGTTTTTGAGCGTATAAAATTGATAAACACCCGTTTTTGCCCGATACATCGACTCGATCGAGGGGGTCGCCGAGCCGAGCACGACCTGCGCGCCGCACTGCGACGCGCGGAAAATCGCGACCTCGCGGGCATGATAACGGGGAGAATTTTCGGATTTGAAGGTGTGCTCCTGCTCCTCGTCAAGGATCAAAAGCCCCGGACGCACCAGCGGCGCAAACACCGCCGAGCGTGTGCCGAGCACGACCGTCGCCTCGCCGGAGCGGATGCGCTTCCATGTGTCATAGCGCTCGGTGATGCGCAGGCTGCTGTGCAGAACGGCGGTTTTTTTGCCGAAATGCGCGGCAAAGAGGGACAAAAGCTGCGGCGTGAGCGCGATCTCCGGCACGAGCAGCAGCGCCGATCGTCCGGCGCGCAGGCAGTCGCCGATCAGCTTGATATAGACCGAGGTCTTGCCGCTCCCGGTCACGCCGTAGAGCAGCGAAACGCCGAAGCGTCCGGACGCAAGCTGCGCCGTGAGCCCCTCATACGCCTTCTGCTGCTCCTCATTGAGCACGAGCGGCCCGTCAAGTCTGGCCGGCTCCGGCTCGCGGATGCGGAACGCCGGTTCGTCGCGCAGCTCCAGAAGGCCAAGCTTCTCCAGCCGGTTCAAAACCGCATTCGTTGCACCCGTAAAATAGCAAACATCCTTGCCGGAGCAGACGCCGACGGTCGTCATCAGGTCGAGCACCGCCGCCTGCAGGGGCGCGGTGCTGCGGTGCGCCAGCGCATAACGCTGCGCTTCTTCGACGGGAACCGACAGGGTCGCGATGCGCTCGGATTTGTCCGAAACGCGTCTTTTTTGGTTCGTTTCTTCAGAAATCAGCTTCTTTTTAAGCAAATACCGCAATGCACCGTCGAGCGCATCGGGTGTAAATTGCTGTCGAAGCGCGTCAAGCTCTGCCGAACCGCCGCGAGCAGCCAGTTCCTGCATCACAGCCTCGGCCTCCGGCTTTCGGTGGATCTGTCCCTGCCAGTCGGCCTGCAAAATCCGATAGGTCGCCTGCTCCCGAAACCAGACGCCGGCCGGAAGGATCGCCTTGACCGCATCGTAAAAGGTGCAGAAATACCGGTCGCGCAGAAAGGCCGCCGTGCGGAGCATCCGCTCGTCGAGCAGCGGCTCGTCGTCGAGCACCTGCAAAATGGGCTTCAGCCCGTTCTCCTCCCCCGCCTCAACGGAGAGCACAACGCCCTCGGTCTGCCGGTTGCCCTGCCCGAAGGGCACGCGCACGCGCTGCCCCGGAACGACCCGGAGCGTCGGCGGAACGCGATAATCATAGGGCTTATCGATGGCATAGACCGCCGCGGAGACGGCAAGCTTGGCGACCATATCCGACGGTTTATTCGTTGATCGTGGCAGCCAGCTTGCCCTCGGCGACCTCGCGGATGGCGAGCGTCACGGGCTTATCCGAAAGCGGGATATGGAAGGTCTCGGACTCGATGGAGATCTGGCGGGCGCGGCGCGCCACGACGTTGACCATCAGATAGCGGCTGTCAATGTGCTTGAGCAGCTCGGACATAGCGGGATAAAGCATTTTCGGTTCCTCCTTATAATTCGATCGGACAATACGGCGAACGGCAGCGCTCTGCGGTCAGGATAGCCTGTATCCGCCCGGCAGCCTGCTCAACGGTATCGTTGACGATGGTATAGCGATATTGATCTGCAATTTTACATTCTTCCAGCGCAATTTGCAGCCGACGCTCGGCGATCTCCGGCGCGGTGTCTCCGCGCCCGGTCAGGCGGCGGCGCAGCTCGTCGTAGGACGGCGGCGCGATGAAGATCGAAACGGCGTCCGGACGACGCCGGAGCACCTGAAGACCCCCCTGCACGTCGATCTCGAGCACGACGGAGACGCCGTTTTCGAGCGCCTGCTCCACCGGCCTGAGCGGCGTGCCGTAATAATTTCCGGCATAGGACGCGTGTTCGAGCAGCTCCCCGGCTGCGATCATCTCCTCGAAGCGCTCATGCGTGACGAAAAAATAGTGCGTGCCGTCGATCTCGCCGGGGCGCATGGCGCGCGTCGTAGCCGAGACGGACAGGCGCAGTGTCGGCTCACGCCGCAGCAGCTCCCTGACGATCGTTCCCTTTCCGACGCCGGACGGGCCGGAAATCACGATGATTCTCCCCTGTTTCAATCCACTGTTTCCTCCTGATCGATGCCGCCGTCCTTTTCGTTGAGCCGTTTTGCGACGGTTTCCGGCGGGATCGCTGATAATATGACATGATCGGTGTCCATGACGAGCACGGAGCGCGTTTTGCGCCCGAAGCTGGCGTCGATGAGCATCGCGCGCTCCTTGGCCTCCTGGATCAGACGCTTGACGGGCGCGGAATCCGGGCTGACCACGGTCAGCAGACGCTCGGCCGAGACCAGATTGCCGAAGCCGATGTTCACGAGCTTCATGGCGTCACTCGATGTTCTGCACCTGCTCGCGGATCTTCTCGAGCAGTGCCTTGATCTCTACGACGTTCCGCGCCTGCTCGATGTCGTTGCCCTTCGAGCCGATCGTGTTGGCCTCGCGGTTCATCTCCTGCAGCAGGAAGTCGAGCTTCCGGCCGATCGGGCCGCCGCCGGACAGCAGCGCCTCCATCTGGCTCAGGTGGCTGCGCAGACGCACCGTCTCCTCGTCGACCGCGACCTTGTCGGCAAAGATCGCCGCCTCGGTCAGGATGCGGCTCTCGTCAACGGTCGTTCCGGCGAGTACCTCGCGCATCTTCGCCTCGAGCCGCGCGCGGTATTCCTGCACGGTGATCGGGCTGCGCTGCTCGACGCGGCCGACGTATTCCAGAATCAGCGCCGCATTCGCGCGCAGATCGGCGGCGAGCGCTGCGCCCTCGGTGGCGCGCATGGCGTTATAGGCCTCAAGCGCCGCGCGCACGACGGTGAGGATATCCTGCGTGTTCTGCTCCTCGTCCTCGGCTGGCTTTTCCACCGTGAAAACGTCCGACATCCGTGCAAGCGAGGTTGCGGAGACGTCGTCGCGCACGCCGTAGTCCGCCGCGATCGTCCGCAGGGCATTCAGATAGCCCTCGAGCACGGGACGGTTGAGGCGAATGTTGACCGCCTCGTCCTCGGCGGCGGCAACGGAGATATAGACATCCACCTTGCCGCGGCTGACGGACTGCTTGACCGTCTGCTTCACGGCGTCCTCGGCATAGGAGAACGAGCGCGGCAGCTTCACGCCGCAGTCAAGAAAGCGGTTGTTGACCGAGCGGAGCTCGGCCGTGATCTCGCGGCCGCGCAGGGTCTGAACGGCACGTCCGTAGCCGGTCATGCTGTGAACCATGAGGGATCCCTTCTTTCTATTAAATCAGCGGCAGCTGTTGCAGAGGCAATTCAGGCACAGCATCGAGCCGCAGAGATTGCAGAGTTCGTTATCGTCCGTACCGCCGTATTCCTGCTGACGGTAGGTATAGGCGCCGGTGCCGGTGCGGTTGAGGGCGGCGGCGTATTCCGGATTGCCCGGCTCCATCTGGACGGCAATGCGGAAATTCTGCGCTGCCTCATCCATCCAGCCGCGCCGCTGCGCGATCACGCCGCGCAGGTAGTACCACTGCGCCGTGCGGCCGCCGACGCCGTCGAGGATGCGCTCCGCGCCTTCAAGGTCGCCCGCCTGAATCCGGCGGCGCACCTCGGCAAACTCGGCGCTGCCGCCCGACGGGCCGGAATAGCCGGCCGAGCCGTAGCTCCCGGCAGTGCTCGTCCCGCCCGCGCCGCCGTCCTTGGTCAGGACGGCATAGGCCTCGTTGATCTCCTTCATTTTTTCCTCGGCAAGGTCAGCCAGAGGATTCCCGGCGTAGTGGTCGGGGTGGTATTTACGGGCAAGCTCCCGGTAGGCTTTTTTGATCTCGTCCTGAGACGCGCCCTTGGGCACGCCAAGCACTTCATACGGGTCTTTCATGCAATCGGTTCCTTTTTTTCGTGCCTCCGGCGCTTGCGGAAGCGTTGTTCAGAAACGCCGCGAAGCACGGCGGGTAATCCATAATAAATAATGTTGCGCAGCAGCTCGTCTCCGGGCTGCGGTTCGAGCAGCTCCAGCGCAGAGGCCGCCATGCTGATCGACGCATCAACAGTCGAAAGCAGCTGCTTTTTGTCCTCCGGACGCAGCGCGGCGTTCTCCGGCTCAAAACGGCAGCACAGCGGATTATAGCTGCCGGAGCGGATGTCCTTGGGCAGATCCTCCAAAGCGTCCGTCAGGTAAAGATACCGTCCGACGTGGTAGAGCAGCTGCTCCAGAATCCGGCGGCGCTTGGGGTCGGCGACCTCTCCTGCGCACGCCTTGAGCAGCACGGCGAAGGTGTCGGCCGGACGGTCGAGGCTGGCGCATTGCGCCTCCTCAAGCGCGGAAAGCGCGTCGAGCTGCTCGGCAAACAGGCGGTCGAGCGCGGGGTGCAGTGCAGAGGCGCGGCGAAACGCACGGCGATAAAGCAGCATCCCGCAGGATGCGGCCAGCCGCGTTGCCAAACGGCCGTCGCGCCGCGCGTCGCAGAGCTTCCGGTAGCTCAGCAGCACACTGAGGTCGGCGGCGTATTCCAGCTCGGCATCCGCCCGGACGCAACGTTTTTTGCAGAAAGGGCGTAAGGGACAGAAGCACCTCCCGCAGGCACTCTCCTCCCGCCGCAACAGGAGATAGAGAAAGGTCATGTCGTAATTGACCAGAAAGCGGGCGCGGAAGCCGTAGCGCCGCCGCAGGCAGTCGCACAGGCCGCAGTAGACGGCGCGGTATTGCGCCTTGGCCTGCTCGGAGAGCCGGTCAGACAGGGGTAAAACATATCCAAACATAGCGATCTATCGATAAGAGACGATGCGGAAAACGGGCGGACGCCGCCGCAGACGCCGGTCGAACCAAAACGCCGGGACAAGGCCGGCCGCAAACGCCGCAGCGGACGGAAGCAGCGGTCTGCCGCCCAGCGCGGACGCGAGCAGATAGACGGTCAGGAACAGCACGAGCGGAAGCACATAGACCAGCGCGGCAGAAAGCAGCACGGGACGGCTCTCCGTCTCGACCCAGACCTCCGCGCCCGACTCCGCGCCGATCAGGTTGCGCGCCGCGAAGCGGATCGTCTCCGTCGCAGCGCCGCAGCCGGAGCAGCGATGGCAATCGCCGCTGCACGCGCTCCTCCGCTCGACCGCCAGAAGCGCTCTGCCGTCCGGCAGGAGCGAGACGACGGTCGCAAGCTGGCGCATCTCAGCTCGTCCGCTCCACCATCTCGAGGTAATACGGTCCGAAGATCACACCGGCCTGTATCCCCTTGGGGAGCTTGATCGTCAGAAGCACCTTTTTCGCGCCGGAATCGTAGTCCTTGCTCAGATCGGCCGAGACGGTGATGTCCTGCGCGCGCAGCTCGTTGAGATCGGAGGCCTTGCCGCGCACCGTGATCACGATGCTCTGCACGCCGGGACTGAGCGAATCGGATTCGTTGTGGAAAATGATATCCTCGCTGGAGACCGTGAATTTCCGCGTGATAAGTCCCTTGAACTTCAGAGTCAGCTTGACGCTCGGCTCAGTTGCACGGATGGTCACGCCGTCGGGCATCTCGGGCTTGATGTCCCAGGTCTGATCCTCCGGCACGTCGGCAAGGTCGATGTCCTTGATATAAAGCTTATCGAGCTTGTCCAGCACGTCCTTGCTGCCGGTCACGCCGATGGTATCCGGCTCGAGCTTGTATTCCACGTCGTCAACCGTTGCGCCGCCGCCGTCGATGATCCGAACGCCCAGCTCCACCTGCTTGAAGGCCAGAACCGGCACGGACAGGCGCACAGTCGGCACGGAGACCGTCAGATAGCTGCTGGTATCGATGACGTTGTTATCCTGATCGACGAAGATGTAGGTGAAGTCGCCGGAGATCGTGTCCGTCCTGCCTTGCAGATCGACCGTCACGACCGCCGAGGCGATCTGGTTGACCTCCTCGGCCGGTCCGCTCACCGAGAGCGTGTCGGTGGTCAGAACGGCGTCGTTGCGGACGTAGCCGTCGGCAAGATCGCCGACGTACTCGACCACGACCGGAACCTCCGGCCGTACCTTACGCTCGCTGACCTTGACGCTGATCTTATTGGCCGTGGAGCTGACGAGCTTGATGTCGCCCGAGGCGATGTTCGACGGCGGATCGAGCGTCCAGCTCACATCAAAATCACCGGCAGAGGAGATGCTGCTGACGTCGGCAATCGCCTCGAGCGAGCTGCTGTTCAGCTCCTTGAGGTCGGAGCGGCTGCCGGAGATCTCCACATCGATATATTGCTCCTCGCCGCCCGTGACCATCAGGCCGTTGCTCTCGAGGTCGGCCGTGCCGACCAGACGGACGCGCACGCCGCGCACGGTCGTTTTATCGTTCGGATTGACGACCGTGACCGCATAGACCCACAGGCCGATGCTGACAAGCAGGGCGAGCAGGAACGAGAGAATTTTATGCTTCTGCATCCGAATCATCCTTTTCTTTTCGACGGTGCGTGCGACCGATGCGCTTGCGCAGACGCTTGACGGGATTATAGGTCTTTTCCTCGCGCTTCGGCGCAAGCTCCTTGAGCAGCAGCCGTTCAAGGGTCTGCGGCGCGAGGTGGCGCTTGAGCATCCCGTTGACGGCAACGGAGATCGTGCCCGTCTCCTCCGAGACGATCACGACCACCGCATCGGAGACTTCACTCATGCCGATACCGGCGCGATGCCGCGTGCCGAGGTCGCTGCTGATGTTGCGGCTCTGCGTCAGCGGGAGCACGCAGCCGGCAGCCGCGATCCGTTCGTTGCGGATGATGACCGCTCCGTCGTGCAGCGATGCCTTGGTGAAAAACAGGTTGCGCAGCAGCTCGCTCGAGACGCGCGCATCGATCACCGTTCCGGTTTTTTGATAGTCGATCAGAGACGTCTCGCGTTCAAAAACGATCAGAACGCCCGTGCGCTCCCGCGACATGATCTCACAGGCGTTGACTGTCTCGCCGATCACGCGGTCGATCTCGCGCTGCTCCTGCTTGGTCGAGAGCAGCTCGCGGAGACTCTTGCTGCCGATCTTCTCGAGCATACGGCGCAGCTCGGGCTGGAACATGATGACCAGCGCGATCAGACCGATCTCGAGCACCCGGTCGAGCAAAAAGCTCATCAGATACATATTCAGAAGCTTCGTCACGACCGCCAGCACCAGCAGGAGCACGATGCTCTTGGCGATGCGCGCCGCGCCGGTCGTCTGGATCATCATGATGAGCGTATAGAGGACAAAGGTCACCAACAGGATGTCGATGATGTCCATGAATTTAATTGTAGGCAACATCGCCAAGACGTCGCGGAAGAAATTGATTATCGAATCCATAAGACAAGCTCCGCTCGTATGGTATACTATATCTATTCAATTATAGCCGATTTCCCACGCAATAGCAAGAGCTATCTGAAAAAACTAAAACAGTTTTTTCGTTACATTCAAAAAATGCCGGATCTCCTGCATCGTATTGAACGGCGAGAAGCTCAGCCGCAGCGTCCCGGTTTGCAGCGTTCCGGCCGCGCGGTGTGCCGTCGGAGCACAGTGCAGCCCCGCGCGCACGGCGATGCCCGCATCGGTCAGCCGCTGCGCCGCCTCCTCACAGTCGACCGTTTTCGGCACGACCGACAGAACGCCGCTCTGCGGAGCGCCCCGGAACACGCGCGCAAGTCCCTGCGCCTCGATCCCCTGCACCGCCGCGCGCAGAAGCGCCTGCTCATGCGCCAGAAGACGCTCCGTGCCGCTCCGGCGCACATAGCGCACGCCCTCGAGCAGCCCCGCAAGACCGCAGACGTTGTGCGTCCCGGCCTCGAGCCGGTCGGGCAGAAAGGGCGGCATCTCCTGAGATTCGGACAGGCTGCCCGTCCCGCCGAACAGGAGCGGACGCGCTGCGTGCGCACAAAGCAGGACTCCCGTCCCCTGCGGCCCGAGCAGCCCCTTATGCCCCGGGCAGGCGACAAACGCCGCTCCCGTCTCCCGCAGGGAGAGCGGCAGCGTCCCGGCGGACTGCGAGGCATCGATGACGAGCGGAACGTCCGCCTCGCGGCAGAGCGCCGCGATTTGCCCGATCGGCAGGATATAGCCGAACACATTGGAGACATGCGTGCAAACGACAGCGTCCGGCTTGGTCTCGAGGCCGCGCCGAAACGCCTCGAGCGTCGCAGGATCGTCAAAAAGTGTGCCGAAGTGCCGGATTTCGGCATGACGCGCATGGAGCGGGCGCGTCACGGCGTTGTGTTCAAAATGCGAGATCAGAACGCGGCCGCCTTTCGGAACGACGGACGCGATTGCGAGATTCAGGCCGTGCGTGGCGTTCATCGTGAAGACGACCTGCTCCGGCTCGCAGTCGAACAGACCCGCCAGCTCCGTCCGGCAGGCATAGGTCACCTGCGCCGCGCGCTCCGCCGCCGCATGGCCGCCCCGGCCGACCGAGGCGCAGGCGCCGATCGACCACGCTACGGCACGCGCCACCGACGGCGGCTTTTGCAGGCTGGTCGCCGCCGCATCCAAATAGATCATGGCCGCACTTCCTGCCAAGGCTCGGCGCCGCGCCGCCGGTAGATTCTCTGAAACGGCAGGCGCTCCCGGCGCAGCAGCTCAAGCGCGCGAGCATAAAGCTCCTGCGCAACGCGCAGACTATAGCCGCAGCCCTGCTTGCGAAGCGGTCCCGGCGTGCGCACAACGCCCGAGCCGATCGACGCCTCGCTGAGGAGCTGCTGCGCGCGCATTGCCGACGTCACCGAGCGGAACGTAAAAAAGAATACTTCCATCGCTTCTCCCTCCCGTATCATCGTATGGTTTTCGGGCGGTTTTGACACTCCGGATGCATCCCGATCGCAAAATAATTCGCAGCTTCATAGAAACTTAATTTCTTTTGTATTATTTTTTTAATAACTATCGGTTAGAATAAAACCCGTAAAGATGAATGATTCATATTTCATTTTTCTCCTCTTTTTCTTTTCATTTTCTTCCTCTTTTTCTTTTTCGGATGCCGCAGACAGGTTCGTCCCCTGTCTGCGGTCTTCTTTTGGCTCTCTGTCAATAGTTGGGGTAGAGACAAAAACGCAAATAATTAGGTCG
>ENA-UOIY01001046-UOIY01001046.1-human-gut-metagenome-genome-assembly--contig:-P114-NODE-1046-length-34432-cov-12.930070_pt1 | contig 34432 bp, 27 predicted proteins | sample MGYA00242335_ERZ723882 | MGnify/ENA metagenome assembly ERZ723882
CAGAGCGATCTGACGGGCGCGCTTGATGGCCTCGGTCAGCTGACGCTGATGCATCGCGCAGGTACCGGTGGTTCTGCGGGGCAGGATCTTCGAACGCTCGGAGATGAAGCGGCGCAGCTTGGCGGCGTCCTTATAGTCGATATACTCGCACTTGTCAACGCAGAACTGGCACACCTTTTTGCGCTTGCGGTTCGGGCCGCCGGCGCGAGGGGCTCTGTTTTCGCGTTCCATAGCCATGGATGATTCCTCCTTATCAGAATTGGGGCTTTCGTACCCACATTAGAACGGCAGCTCGCCGTCCTCTTCAATTTCGGCAAAGCCGCCGCTCGCAGGAGCGGTGTAGCTCTCAGCGGGAGAGCCGTAAGCGGGGGGCGCGTAATCGCCGCCCGACTGGCTGTCGCGCTTGCTGTCGCCGAAATAAATGTTATCGGCAACCACTTCCGCGCTGCGGCGGTTGTTGCCATCCTTGTCTTTCCAGTCGCGGATCTGTAATCTGCCCTCGACCACGGCCATGCGGCCCTTGGTGAAATACTGGCAGACAAATTCAGCGGTCTGGCGCCAAGCGACTACGTCGATGAAATCGGTGGCCTTCTCGCCGCTCTCACGGCTCTTGAAGTCGCGGTCGACCGCGACAGAGAAGGACGTCACCGCCGTGCCGTTCTGCGTGCGGCGCAGCTCGGGATCACGGGTGAGTCGGCCCATGATGACGATACGGTTCAACATAGCGCTGCCCTCCTTATTCGCCCTTGCAGACGATCATGGAGCGGATGATACCATCGGTAATGCCGAGGATACGGTCCAATTCCTTGGGGAAATCGGGCGCGCTCGTGAAGGAGATCAGAACATAGTAGCCTTCGGTGATGTAGTTGATGGCGTAGGCCAGCTTGCGCTTGCCCCACTCCTCAACCTCCATAGCCGTGCTGTTCTGCTCCACGAGGGTCTTGAACTTTTCGGTCAGAGCGGCGACCTGCTCTTCGGGCAGTCTGCCGTCCATGATGAAAACGACCTCATAGTTTGCGGAAATCTTAGCCATTCTTGGTTGCACCTCCTTTTGGACTGATGGCCCACACGGGTTCATGTGAGCAAGGATTTGCTTGCAATGCATATTACAAGCTCTACTATTATATAAAACTTTTCCGTAAAGTCAAGCAATTTTTCAAAAATACCGCCCCCTTTGCGCGAAAAAATCAGATTTTCCATGTTTTTCCAGTGTAAAGTCGGCCGCATTGCTTGCAATCGGGCGGAAATTCGTGTAAAATTATCGGTAGAGTTTACCAAAGGAGCGATACACCATGAAAAAGTTTTTCGTCGCGGCGCTGGTAGTGAGCATGCTGACTGTCCTTTTGAGCGGCTGCATGTGCCAGGTCGCCGATACGACGTTTCAATTTGACGGCAGCGGCACGGTCGAGGCCAAATTCGGCTTCTCCGAGGAAATGGTCAACGCGATGAATATGCGCGCCGAGATGACCCAGAACGGCTTTTCCTACTTCCGCTACAACGGTCACGGCTACTACGGCGACCAGGCGAGCGAGTCGTTTGCCAACGCTGATGAGTTCAATGCGATCTTTGCCGAGGTCTCCGCGGAGATCGCCGAGGTGAGCAAGGCCGCCACGCCCGGCACGGTCACGCTTTCCGTTGCATCTGACGGCGGGCTTACGCTGACGGTGCAAAACACCCAGACCGACCGCCGCGCCGCAATCAAAAAGGCGCTTGCCGCTGAGCTGCCCGACTATTCCGACGCGCAGATCGACGCGCTGCTCGAGGACATGGTGATGACCTACCGCTTCACCTTCCCTGAGGCGCTTGTGGACTACAACGACGGCACGGGCATCACGGTGGAGGAAAACGTCGTCACGGTCGACTACCTCACGCTGAATGCGGGCACGTACCGCTTTACGACCTCTGAAACCGAGAGCCTGCACCAGCGTCTGCTCGGCACTGTGACACAGGAGAGCATTCCCGCGAGCGGCAAGGCCTATATGCGCCGCCAGACCATCGAGCTCGACGGCCGCGACGTCACGCTCCAGACCTACGCGCTGCCCGGCAGCAGCGGCGGCGAGACGAACTACGTCCGCCTGCGCGATATTGCGTCTCTCTTAAACGGTACGAACGCGCAGTTCGGCGTGGACTGGGATGGCAATGTCGTCATTGTCCCCGATGCGTCCTACGTTCCCAACGGCACGGAGCTGAAAGCGCCGTTTTCCGGCGACCGCCGCTACCAGAAGGCCGATGCCAAGACTGTGATCTACGGCGAGAGCATCCCGTTCACGGCGATCCTGCTGACCGACGATCAGGGCGGCGGCTACACGTACTACAAGCTGCGCGACCTCGGCAAGGTGCTGAACTTCAACGTCGGCTGGTCGAACAGCCGCGGGATCTATATTGAGAGCAACCACCCGTATGAAGGCTAACGCCTTCAAAAAAGTGGCCTTTGGGCCGCTTTTTTGAGTGGGAGCGTTGCAGGCCGCGGCAGCGCACGCGCCGTAGGCGCGCACGTTTGCGGCCTGAGAAGTGTAAATTCCAACGCACATGTCGTTGGAATTTACGATTGAAATTATTTGCGCCGTGCGCGGCGCAAAGTCTGCGACGCTTTTTGGTGCTTTCTTAAATAAAAAAGAGGACTTCCATTCGGAAGTCCTCTTTTTTGACTCAGTTGAGCTTGAGGTGCTTCTGCATCACGCCGAGGAGGGGGATGCCGAGGACATAGCAGGCGACAGCTTCGCCGAGGCCGACGGTGAGGGCGTTATAGAAGAACGCGGGCGGGAAGCCGTTGCCGACGCCTGCTTCCTCCCAAGCGATGAGCGCGCCGATGAGGATGGCGTTGCAGAGCACGGGCGGCAGCGCCGCCGTCCACTTCTTATGGCAGCGGGCGGTGAGAAGCGCTGCGAGCAGTGTGGCCGCTGAGCCGACGATCATGTCGAGCGGGCCATAGGGGCTTAAAATGTTGGAGAGCACGCAGCCGATGAACAGTCCCCAGCTTGCCTCGGGCATCAGGAACGGCAGAACCGTCATCGCCTCGGAAAAGCGGAGCTGGATGGGGCCGTAGGCAAGGTTCAGGGCGTTGGAGAGCATCGTCAGCGCGACGTAGATGGCAGCGATGAGCGCACAGCGGGTGAGCTTTTTGGTGTCAAAGTGCATGGGTCGGGTTCCTTTCTGAAATCATGCGGGTGGGGTGGAAACGGATGAAAAACACGGCGCGGGCAGCCAGATGGCCGCCCGCGTTGTTTCTTACGCGAGGTCGGGGAAAGAGCGCATCACTTCTGCGCAGCGGGGGCAGAGGCCCTCGGCGTTCGCGGCGGTAGAGTGCTTCCAGCAGCGCGGGCATTTCGTGCCGGCGGCTTCCTCGGCGGAGGCCTTCACGCTGTCGCCGACCGTCACCTCGACCTGAGAGACGATCAGAAGGTCCGCAAGCTCCTTGCCGTCCACATTTGCGAGGAATGCGTCTTCGGCGGGAACAGTCAGGTGCACGTCGGCCTCAAGGCTCTTGCCGATCTTCTTCTCGACGCGGGCGGCTTCGAGCACGCCGTTGACCACGGTGCGCACCTCGGCGAGCTTCTCCCAGTTGGCCATCTCCTCAGCGGTGAGGGCGTAGGCCGTGAAGGGCTTGTTCATCTCGTTGAGCACCACGTTGCGCGCGTCGTCCTCGCCGGTGTGCGGCATGGCGAGCCAGATCTCGTCGCAGGTGAAAGCGAGGATCGGCGCAAAGAGCTTGGAAAGCGTGTGGAGCGTGAGGTACAGCGCGGTCTGCGCGCTGCGGCGGGACAGGCTGTCCGCACCGTCGCAGTAGAGGCGGTCCTTCACGATATCGAGATAGAAGCTCGAGAGCGTGGTGACGCAGAAATCGTTCACCGCGTGGGTGATGATGTGGAACTCATAGTCGCAGTAGGACTGCTCGGCCTTTTCAATGAGCTCGTTGAGCTTCGTGAGGAGCCAGCGGTCGAGCTTGGGCATCTCCTCGGGCTTGACGAGGTTTTCGGGGTCAAAGTCGACAAGGTTGTCGAGCATGAACTTACAGGTGTTGCGGAATTTGAGGTAGTTCTGGCTGAGCTGCTTGAAGATCTCCTTCGAGCAGCGGACGTCCGCGTGATAGTCCGCGCTGGCGGCCCACAGGCGCAGGATGTCCGCGCCGTTCTCGTTGAACACGTCCGCGGGATCGACGCCGTTGCCAAGGCTCTTGTGCATGGCCTTGCCCTCGCCGTCGACCGTCCAGCCGTGGGTGACGCACTCCTTAAAGGGCGCGCCCTGGCCGAAGGCGCCGACAGCGGTCAGCAGCGAAGACTGGAACCAGCCGCGGTACTGATCGAGACCCTCGAGGTACATCGTGGCGGGCCAGAAGCCCTGATCCTTCTTCATGGACGCGAAGTGCGTGGAGCCGGAGTCGAACCAGCCGTCAAGCGTGTCCTCCTCTTTGGTAAAGCCGGCGTTCTTGCCGCAGTGCGGGCAGGTGAAGCCCTTGGGCAGGATGTCGGCGGCATCCATATCGAACCAGGCGTTGGAGCCCTTTTCGGCAAAGAGGTCAGAGACGGCCTTGATGGTCTCGTCGGTGCAGATGGGCTTGCCGCAGTCCTTGCAGTAGAACACGGGGATGGGCAGGCCCCAGCGGCGCTGGCGGGAGATGCACCAGTCGGCGCGCTCACGGATCATGCTCTTCATGCGGTCGATGCCCCAACCCGGGACCCAGCGCACGTCGTCGCACGCGGCGCAGGCCTCATCCTTAAAGGAGTCGACGGAGCAGAACCACTGCGGGGTGGCGCGGAAGATGATGGGGTGCTTGCAGCGCCAGCAGTGCGGATAGCTATGCACGATCTCCTCGCTGGCGAAGAGGGAACCGGCCTCCTTCATGTCGTTCAGGATAACGGGGTTGGACTCTTCAACGAGCATACCCTCATATTTTCCGGCATAGTCGGTGTGGCGGCCCTGATCGTTGACGGGCACGACCATGTCCATGCCGTAGCGGCGGCAGGTCTGATAGTCGTCCGCGCCAAAGCCGGGCGCGGTGTGGACGCAGCCGGTACCGGAATCCATTGTGACATAGTCGGCGAGAACCAGACGGGAGGTCTTGGGCAGGAAGGGATGAGATGCGAGCATGTTCTCATAGAAGTTACCGGGGTGGGTCTCAAGGATCGAGTAGTGCTCGACGTTGCCGACGGTCATGACCTTTTCGACGAGCGCCTCGGCGACGATGTACATCTCGCCGTTATCCTCGTTCTTCACGATGGCGTAGCTCTCGTCGGGGTGCAGGGCGATGGCAAGGTTGCCGGGCAGCGTCCAGATCGTGGTCGTCCAAATGACGAAGTTGAGCTTGGACTTGTCGAGATGGCTCAGCTTGCCGAGATCGTCGTTCATCGGGAACTTGACGTACACGGTCGTGCAGGGATCGTCCTGATACTCGATCTCCGCTTCAGCCAGGGCGGTCTCGTCGTGATAGCACCAGTAAACGGGCTTTAGGCCCTTGTAGATGTAGCCCTTCTTGTACATCTCGCCGAAGACCTTGACCTCCTCGGCCTCGAAGCCGGGGTCCATGGTCTTGTAGGGGTGCTCCCAGTCGCCGAGCACGCCGATGCGCTTGAAGCCCTCCATCTGCACGTCGATATAGTGCTGGGCGAACTCGTGGCAGGCGGAGCGGAACTCGGAAACGGGCATGGCCTTGTGGTTGAGCTTGTTCTGCTTGATGATGGCGCTCTCGATGGGCATGCCGTGGTTGTCCCAGCCGGGGATATAGGGCGTGTAGTAACCGCGCATCGCGTAGGAACGGGTGATGAAGTCCTTCAGGGACTTGTTGAGCGCGTGACCCATGTGCAATCCGCCGTTGGAGAACGGAGGGCCATCGTGCAGGGCGAAGCGGGGCTTGCCCTCGTTCTTTTTGAGCATGAGGTTGTAGAGGTCCATTTCCTCCCAGTGCTTGAGCATCTCAGGCTCGCGCTTGGGAAGACCCGCGCGCATCGGGAAGCCGGACTTGGGCATATTCAGCGTGCTTTTGTAATCCATGTTGCGTCTCCTTCGTTTATATGAATTTTCAGATCACTTATCTGATTTTTGCCGCGACATGCGCGTGGCAAAAATTCCTTGACCCAGCCGCCTTGGGCGGCGACGCCAGTGACCGACGTCTCTGGCGTAGGGGGATTCTAAAGGGGGGATAAAATCCCCTCTTTACCAAAAAAATATGCGCCTTGTCCCCATAAAGAGACAAAGGCGCTGACCTCTGCGGTACCACTCTTCTTGCTGTGTCTTGCACAGCCGCTCAAATGCTGCGATATAACGGTCGCACCCGTCCGGCCTTACTTAAAGTTCAGTCCGGCTGCTCCGAGGTGATATTCGACCCTGCCGCGTCCCGCCTTTCACCAAACTGGCGGTTCTCTTTGCCGCGGGGGAGGGGCTTACTTGTCCTCATCCACGCATATTTCATAATGCAGTAGTAATATATCGGCTTTTTTGGGCTTTGTCAACCCCGCTGCGGCGCTCTCAGGGCAGAAAAAGATGTAAATTTGGAGTAAAAACTTGTAAACTACGGCAAAATACGCCAGTGAGCGCTTGACAGCGCAAAAAAAATGTGATACCTTTTGCAGCACGGAAAAAAGGGAGTAGCCGGCGCCCACGGGCGTTGAGCAGATCGTCATCGCGGGAAAGTTTCCCCGGTCTGCTTGCGAAATGGCAAGACTTTTACCCCGGGCGGCGCCCGCGGTAGAGGTCTTTTTTCTTTTGTCCGGCTACCAAAACCGACTGAGTATAAGGAGTGTTTACAGCATGGAGTTTTTGCTTGACGGCATCCGCGCGGTCACACCGCAGCAGTGCGTGATGTATGTGGTGGGCGCGCTGCTCATCTATCTCGCCATCAAAAAGGACTATGAACCCTCGCTTCTGCTGCCGATGGGCTTCGGCGCGATCCTCGTGAACCTTCCGATGTCCGGTGTCCTCAACCAGATGGTCGCGGGCGTGGGCGAGAGTCAGGGGATCATTCAGTGGCTCTTTGAAACGACGATCGAGGCGAGCGAGGCGCTGCCGCTGCTGCTGTTCATCGGCATCGGCGCGATGATCGACTTCGGCCCGCTGCTTTCAAACCCGAAGATGTTCCTCTTCGGCGCGGCGGCGCAGTTCGGCATCTTCTTTGCGATGATCGCGGCGGTCATGCTGGGCTTTGACTTGAAGGACGCGGCCTCCATCGGCATCATCGGCGCGGCGGACGGCCCGACGTCGATCCTTGTTTCACAGGTCTTACACTCTAATTATATCGGCCCCATCGCTGTCGCGGCGTACTCGTACATGGCGCTCGTGCCGATCATCCAGCCGTTCGCCATCAAGCTCGTGACCACCAAGAAAGAGCGTGCGATGCACATGCCCTACAACCCCAAGCACGTCTCCCGTTCGCTGCGCATCTGCTTCCCCATCATGGTCACGATCATCGCGGGCTTCATCGCGCCGATGTCCGTCTCGCTTGTGGGCTTTCTGATGTTCGGCAACCTGCTGCGCGAGTGCGGCTGCTTGGAGCGTCTTTCCCAGACGGCGCAGAACGATTTGGCGAACCTCATCACGCTGCTTCTCGGCATCACGATCTCGTTCTCGATGCAGGCCGACCAGTTCGTCAATCTCAAAACGCTCATCATCATGGCGCTGGGTCTTGTCGCCTTCGTCTTTGACTCCATCGCGGGCGTGATGTTTGCAAAGCTTCTGAACCTCTTCTGCAAGAACAAGGTGAATCCGATGGTCGGTGCGGCCGGTATCTCGGCCTTCCCGATGTCCGCGCGCGTCATCCAGAAGATGGGGCAGGAGGCGGACTGCACCAATCACCTGCTGATGCACGCCGTCGGCGCGAACGTCGCCGGTCAGATCGCATCGGTGCTCGCAGGCGGCATGATCCTCAATCTCGTGCCGCAGCTCATGGGTTAAGGAGGAACGCACTATGACAAATCTTGAGATCGCGCTGCTCATCACGGGGCAGGGAATGCTCGGCATCTTCGCCGTGATGGGGCTGATCACCGTATTAGTCACACTCTTCACTAAATTCGGTAAAAAGTAAAACCCCAAACATAAACAGGCGGCCGCTGCCAACGCAGCGACCGCCTGTTTTAACATCGTAGATTTTGCACCGCGCACGGCGCAAATAATTTTAATCGTAATTTGTCGCGACATGCGCGTGACAAATTGCTCTCTGCGCGGAGCGCGTGTCGCAGCCGCCTCACGGGCGGCAAGGCACGAAGCGCAGCGAATCCCCTTGAAAAGGCGGCATAGCCGCCTTTTCAAATACTCAAAAACGCGGGACTCAGTCCCGCGTTTTTGAAGTAATATAGAGCATTAAAGCTGCAACATCCGCCGGACTGACGCCCGAGATCCGCCCCGCCTGACCTAAATTCTGCGGACGAATGGCGGCGAGCTTTTCGCGCGCCTCCAGACGGAGACCGTCAATTTTCGCGTAATCGATATCCTCGGGAATGGCGCGGCGCTCCAGGCGTGCAAACTCCGCGACCTCCGCCATCTGGCGGCGGATGTAGCCCTCGTACTTGACGGCGATCTCCACGCTCTCAGCGAGTGCGGGCGGGAAGGCGCGGCAGCCCGCATCAAAATCGCGCAGGTCGTCATAGGTGAGCTGCGGGCGGCGCAGCAGCGCAATGAGGGGGCTGCCGTCGCGCACCTCCGCCGTGCCGCGCGCGCTCAGAAGCGCGTTGAGCGCGTCGGACGAGGGGACGCCCGTGTGCTCGAGGCGCTTGATCTCGCGGCGCACCGCGTCGTATTTGCCCACGACCTTTTGCAGCGTTTCGTCGCTGACAAGGCCAAGCTCGTGCCCGATGGGCGCGAGCCGCTCATCGGCGTTGTCCTGCCGCAGGATCAGGCGGTACTCGCTGCGGCTCGTCATCATGCGATAGGGCTCGTTCGTGCCCTTGGTGACGAGGTCGTCGATGAGTGTACCGATGTACGCCTGCTCGCGGCCTAAAATGAACGGCGTTTCGCCCTTTAATTTGCGCGCGGCGTTCACACCCGCGACGAAGCCCTGCACCGCCGCCTCCTCGTACCCCGACGAGCCGTTGAACTGTCCCGCGCCGTACAGGCCCGAAATGTGCTTGTATTCAAGCGTCGGGTAGAGCGCGGTCGGGTCGATGCAGTCGTACTCGATGGCGTAGGCCGGACGCATGATCTCCGCGTGCTCAAGGCCCTTGACCGAGTGCAGCATTTCAATCTGCACCTCCTCGGGCATGGACGACGAAAAGCCCTGAATGTAGAGTTCTTCTGTATCGAGACCCATGGGCTCAATGAAGAGCTGGTGGCGGGGCTTGTCGGGAAAGCGGACGATCTTCGTCTCGATCGACGGACAGTAGCGCGGGCCGACGCCCTCGATGACGCCGGAGTAGATGGGACTGCGATCCAGATTCTCGCGGATGACGCGGTGCGTCTCCTCCGTGGTGTAAGTCAGGTAGCAGACCGCCTGATTTTCGGGAGGGTGTTCCGTCGAAAACGAGAACGGCAGAGGCGCTTCGTCGCCCGTCTGCACTTCCATTTGCGAAAAATCGACGCTGCGCGCGTTCACGCGCGGCGGCGTGCCGGTCTTGAAACGGCGCAGGGGAAGGCCGAGCTTCCTAAGGGCTTTCGCCAGCGTCAGCGAGGCGTGCATCCCGTCGGGGCCGCTCTCGCGCACGCATTCGCCGACGATCGTGCGCCCGTCCAAAAATGTCCCCGAGCAGAGGATGACAGCCCTGACCGCGTAAACGCCGCCTGTCTCGGTCACAACGGCGGACACGTGGCCGTCGGTGACGCGTAAGTCGACGATCTCCGCCTGCCGCAGCAGCAGATTTTCCTGCGTTTCAAGCGTGTGCTTCATCACGCTCTGATAGCGCCGCCGGTCGGCCTGCGCGCGCAGCGACCAGACGGCGGGGCCCTTGCCCCGGTTGAGCATGCGGTATTGGATGCAGGCCTTATCCGCGGCCTTTGCCATCTCGCCGCCGAGGGCGTCGAGCTCGCGCACGAGATGGCCCTTGCCTGTGCCGCCAATGTCTGGGTTGCAGGGCATGTTGCCCACCGCGTCTAAGTTGATGGTAAAGCACACCGTTTTCATGCCGAGGCGCGCACAGGCAAGAGATGCCTCGATGCCCGCGTGTCCCGCGCCGATGACGGCAACGTCATAGCTTCCGGCAGAAAATTCACGCATAGCCTCAGCCCCTTTCCAGTGTAATGACCGCGACCTGCGGCCGATTCAGAATGCGTGGGACGATCTTCGGCGAATTGCCGAGCCCGCGGTTGACGAACACCATCGCGCCCTCGCAATTTTCGTCCGTGCAGTGATAAAAGCCGCTCGTGAATGAGGGGAAAAGCGTCAGCGTCGTGTCGACCAGACCGTCGGTAAACGGCAGGCGCCAGATGCCGCCGTGCGCGTGGCCGGAGAACGTCAGATCCGCGCCGAGGCGGCAGTAGTAGCCGTTAAAATTGTTGTTGCGGTGCGCCAGCAGCAGCCAGAACGGGTCGCCGTATTTCGCGTAGACCTCCTGCGCGAGCTCCTGCGGTGTCTCCTGATCGGCGTAGCCGTTCGGGTCGTCGATGCCCGCGAGGACGATACTGTCGCCGTTTCGCGTGAGCGGTACGAATTCGTTCGAGAGCACCGTCACGCCGCTCTCCCGCAGCGTGCGCTTGATCTCCTCCACGACCTTTGTGCCGTGGCCCCACTCGTGGTTGCCCGTGACGTAATACGTCGGCGCGATGGCAGAGAGCGCCGCGCCGACCTCGCCGGCGTAGACGGTCGGGTTTTCGGTCTTGCGGTCGACCAGGTCGCCCGTCACGAAGATATACTCCGGCTGCGCGGCCTTGACCGCGCGATATAAGCGCTCGTTATCCTTGCCGAAGTATTTGCCATGCAGATCGCTGAGCTGCACGATGCGGCAGCCGTCAAAGCCCGCAGGCAGCGCGCCTGAGGTGAATGTCGCCTCGTCGGTCTCGATGCTGCGGTTGCCCCAGTAGAGGTAAATGCCGAACAGCACGATCAAAATGAGCAGGTTGCGCCAGAAATGATGTTTTTTTCTTTGTCTCGCCATGGGAACTCCAATCTATAAGGAGGCTATAAGCCAAAAAGCCTCGCAGAGTTGCGTGCCGCGCACGGCACGCAATCAATTCAAATCCGTTTTCTGCCGCGACACGTGCGTGGCAGAAAACACTTTGCGCGGAGCGCGTGCCGCAGCCGCCCTGCGGGTGGCAAGGCACGAAGCGCAGCGAATTCTCCTCGAAAAAGCGGCGCGCCGCTTTTTCGACAATAGTAAGGGGCGGCTTTTTGCCGCCCCTTATTGTAGCACACTGTCCTGCCTTGAAACAAGAAATTTTATTCCGCGCTCTTGAGGCTCTCGACCATGTCGATCTTCTTCATCTTAAAGTGCGCAAGCACGTTGACAAGCAGCGAGAACAGCGCCGTCAGGATCGCCGCGTACACGTAGGCCGACGGCGCGGTCTGACGTCCGAACATCATCAAATCGATCTCCGTCGAGCGCACGAGGTAAATGTGCAGCCAGTGGCCCATAAAGCAGCCGAGCAGGATGCCGAACAGCGTGAGCACGATGTTCTCGCGATACACATAGGCCGAGACCTCGCCGTCGTAAAAGCCCAGCAGCTTGATGGTGGCAAGCTCGCGCTGGCGCTCGGTGATGTTGATGTTCGAGAGGTTGAAGAGCACGACCATCGCCAGCGCCGCCGCTGCCAGAATGATGATGACCACAACGAAGTCCACGCGCTCCATGCTGTGCATGTAGGTATCCTGCGTGTCGCGCATGCGCGAGGTCGTCGCCACGCCGCTCATGTCAAGCAGCTTTTCAAAGACCGCATTACACGTATCCGTGTCGTCGCTCGTGAAATTGAGAAGATAGGCGTTCGGCTCGCCGTCGGCGTGGAGCGCATTTCCATAGTAGCCGGGCGTCATATAGATGAAGTGGCCCGTATAGTGCTCGTAGATGCCCGCGACCGTCACATCGCCGCGCACGTCGCCGTCGAGGAAGAAGGTGTCGCCCACCGAGACCTTCAAAAGCTCGGAGAGCTTCTGGTCGATGTATACGCCCTCATCGCCCATTGTGATGGGATCTCCGCTCTTGTAGTCGAAAAGGTCCACGACCTTGCCGATCTCGTCGGAGGCCATCACCTCGACATAGGCGGTGGTTGAATAGGAGGGGGTGACCACCGTGGCGGACGAGGCCGCACAGGGGATGTAGTTCACAACGCGGGAGTCGCCTGCAAGAAAGTCCTCCACCGCCGCGCGCTCCTCGGGCAGGGCGTTGTCGGCAAGCGTCACCTGTGCCGAGTAGTGGAACAGCTCGTCATACTGGCGCGACATCGTGAAAAGAAGCGATGAGCGCATGCCAAAGCCCGCGATGATGAGCGCCGTGCAGCCGCCGATGCCGATGACCGTCATCCAGAAGCGCTTCTGATAGCGGAAGAGGTTGCGTGCCGTGACCTTGTGGATGAACGACATACGTCTCCACAGGGGCTTGATATACTCAAGGAACACGCGCTTGCCCGCCTTCGGCGTGCGGGGGCGCATCAGGCTCGCAGGCGTTTCGCGCAGCGTGGCAAGGCAGGCCCAGAGCGTCGCGACTGTCGTGCACGCGACCGCCGCAAGCACGGAAAAGAGCGAAATATCCGTGTAGGCGTGCAGCTCGATGTCCGGCATCTGATACATGATCTGATAGGCCGTGAAGATCATCTTCGGGAACAGGATATAGCCGATGACAAGGCCCAGAACGCCGCCGACAAGGCTCGGCAGCAGCCCGTAGCCGATGTACTTCCATGAGATCGAAAGGCGGCTGTAACCGAGCGCCTTGAGCGCGCCGATCTGCACGCGCTGCTCTTCGACCATGCGCGTCATCGTCGTCAGGCACACGAGCGCCGCGACGAGGAAAAAGATGATCGGCAGCACGCTCGCGAGGTTCGCCATGCGGTCGGCGTCCTGGCCGAAGCCCGTGTAGCCGGGGTTGTAGCTGCGGCTGAAGATATACCACTCGCAGCTGTCGATATCCGCGACCTTGCGGCGCGCGTCGGTGATCTTCTCCTGCGCGTCGGCGATCTTCTCGTCGGCCTCCGCCTTGCCGTCCGCGTATTCGCGCAGGCCCTTGCGGTAGTCGCGCTCGCCGTCCGTCAGCTCGGTGTAGGCGTCCGAGAACTCCTTGACGCCGTCGGCGTACTGCGCTTCGCCGTCGTAGTAGTCCTTCCAGCCGTCGTCGAGCTTTTTGCGCGCGTCAGAAAGCTCCTTTTTCGCGTCCGCGAGCTGCGCAGGCGCGTCATCAAGCTGGGCCTTGGCGTCGTCGAGCTCCATTTTCGCGTCGCGCAGCTCCTTTCTGCCCGCGTCGAGCTCGGCCTCGCCCGCGTAATACTCGTCCCAGCCCTCGTCCAGCTCGCGCTTGCTCGCGGCAAGGCTGCTCGCGCTGATGCTGTTTAACTGCGAGAGGTTCTCTTCCAGTTCCGCCTTCGTCGCCTGCGCGGTCGCAATGCCTGCCTCAAGCTGTTGCTTGGTGCCTTGCAGCTCGGCAAGGCGTGCCTGATACGCTGCAAGCTCCTTTTCCGTCATGTCTTCGGTGGGCGTCTGCGCGAGCTTGGCAAGTCCGGCATTGACCTCATTCAGTTGGCCCTGCATCTCGTCGATCTTGCTCTGTGTGTGCGCAATGCCGCCGGTGATCCGTGCGCGCATACCGCCCAGCGCGGCGTCCGTCGCAGCGATGGCTGCGCTGTCGCCGCGGCCGAGGTCTTCGAGCAGCTTCTCGGGCGCGCCCCCGTAGGGTGAGCCCGAACCAGCGAGCGCGTCCGTCACAGTCTTGGCGAGCGAGTTGAGCTGACGCTCGCCGCTTTCCAGCTGTCTCCGTCCCGCGGCAAGTTCTTTTTCGCCGCTTTCAAGCTCCTTGACGCCGTCCTCGTACTGGGCGAGGCCGTCTTCATACTCTGCCCTGCCCTTTTCGTACTCGTCCAGCGCGTCTTCGTACTCTTCCATGCCGTTGAGGTATTGCATCTCGCCGTCATCGAGCTCGATTTTTGCATCGTCCAGCTCGACGCGCGCGTCCTTCAATTCCTGTTGGCCGTCGTAGTAATCCTTCCAGCCGTCGTCGAGCTTCCTGCGCGCATCATTCAGTTCTTTCTGCGCGTCGCCGAGCTTTTCGTCAGCCTCGGCCTTCGCGTCGTCCAGCTCTTTCTGTGCATCGTCGAGCTTTTCCGTCGCTTCATCGACCAAATCATCGTGCCGCAGCTGCGCGCGCGCGTCGCCGAACGGCTCCAGCTCGTCGATGACGGCGTCGATATCGTCGTCATAGTCGCTGTAAAACGCGGTCATCTCCGCCGCGCCGGAGACGCGCACATAGGCTGCCGTGTAGTAGTCGAGCGTGAACGCCTCGCGCGGCAGGTACAGATATGCCTTGACCGTGCCGCTGCCGAGTGTCGACGTGCCGCGCTCCACCGCGAGGTACACCGGCGAGCGCACCGTGCCGACAACGGTATACGTGTCCTGCGCGAGCGCGTCGGAGAGATCGTCCCCCGGCGTCAGAGTGATGTGATCTCCGATCGCGATGTTCATCAGCGAGAGCATGTTTTCCTCCACCACGCACTCGTCCGCGCGCTCGGGCATGCGTCCGTCGCGCAGCAGCACCTCGTTGATGCCGCGGCCCGTGAGGGAGAGGACCTTGACCACCGCGTCGAGTGAATCGGACGAGGCGAACGCGTCGATGACGTACTCGCCCTCGGCGTCCTCGACCTTGTCCTGTGCTCGAAGAGAGGTAATGTCGTCGTCGGTCAGGCCGAGCGTTGAAAGCACTTGAATGTCCGCCAAGTGCAGGGAATCGAGATAATCGTCGCCGGTCTTCTTCATGTCCGGCGCGGTCGCCTTGAGACCGGAGAGAAACGCGACCGAGAGCGCGACCAGGATCATAATGGAGAAAAAGCGGCTGCGCGTGTGTTTGATCTCGCGCCAGAAGTCCTTCTGCATGGCGTTTTTCATCGCGCCGCCCCCTTTCGTTCCGATTTCTTCGTTACCATTCGATCAGTTCCACGCTGGTTGGATGCTCATTGCACTGCATGCTCTCCACCGTGCCGTTTTTGATGTGGATGACGCGGTCGGCCATCGGCGTGATGGCGCTGTTGTGCGTGATGACCACGACCGTCACACCCTTTTGCCGGCAGGTGTCCTGCAAGAGCTTTAGAATCTGCTTGCCCGTCACATAGTCGAGCGCGCCGGTCGGCTCGTCGCAGAGCAGGAGCTTTGGATTTTTCGCCAGCGCGCGGGCGATGGCCACGCGCTGCTGCTCGCCGCCGGAGAGCTGACCGGGGAAGTTGTTCGCGCGCGCGGACAGGCCGACTTCATTCAAGACCGTCGCTGCGTCGAGCGGGTCCTTGCAGATCTGCGCCGCGAGCTCGACGTTTTCAAGCGCCGTCAGGTTGCCAACGAGGTTATAGAACTGGAAGACAAAACCGATGTCGTGGCGGCGATACGTCGTGAGCTGACGAGCGTTGAAGCCGCTCACGCGCGTCCCGTCGACCGTGATGGTGCCGCCCGAGCAGGCGTCCATGCCGCCGAGCATGTTTAAAACCGTCGTCTTTCCCGCGCCCGAGGGGCCGACGATGACGCAGAATTCACCCTTTTCGATCGTAAAGCTGATGTGGTCCACCGCGCGAATTTCGATCTCTCCGCTGTGGTAAACCTTGGAAACATCCTCAAATGTGACGAAAGCCGCCATAGTCCGACTCCTCCGCTTTAAATATCATTTCTATTTTATTATAAGTGGAAAATAACGGAAATGCAAGTGCAGATATGGCAACTTGCATGAAAAAACCGCTAATTTTTTAGGCAAAAACATGAGAGCTGACGATTGAAATTTGCGTTTTCCACGCTTATAATACAAACTGAAGTAAATGAAGGAAAGGAGCGTGAAAACGAATATGTTTGAGAACTTCATCAAGCAGGATGTTGACGACATGATCTTCGGCAGCACCAAGCAGATCATCAGCGAGCGCTGAGATCCGTTGTATCGACCACGCGAAAGCGTGGCTTTTTTGTTTTTATCGCCGGAAAGGCGAAAAAGGGCCGCTTCCACGGGAATTTTCGTCCCGAGAGGCGGATTTTTCTTGCCTTTGCACGGTGTGTGTGATATACTTTTTCGGCTAATGAAGGATAAAAGTAAGGAGAGAGAACGCCATGGCTGTGATCGAATACGATTCCTACAAGCAAAAGCTGCTTGCGATGGACGAAACATTTGAAAACCTCTTCAAGGCGCTGGAGATCGAGCAGGCCCGTCAGGAGCTGAACCGCCTCGAGCTCGAGGCGCACGAGGACGGCTTCTGGAACGATCTGGAGCGCTCGCAGAAAAACCAGATGCGCTCCAAGCAGCTGCACAATAAAATTCACCGTTACGAGAAGCTCGTTTCCACGCGCGACGATCTGCTCGCGCTGATCGACATGGGAACGGAGATGGACGACGCGAGCCTGCTGCCAGAGCTCGAAGAGGGCTACAGTAAACTCGAAGCCGATGTGGAGCAGGCGCGCCTCACGACGCTCCTTTCCGGCGAATACGACAACTGCAACGCGATTTTGACGTTCCACGCTGGCGCGGGCGGCACCGAGGCGCAGGACTGGGCGCAGATGCTCTACCGCATGTATATGCAGTGGGCGAACAAGCACGGCTTTGAATTCGAGATGCTCGACTATCTCGACGGCGACGAGGCCGGCCTCAAGAGCGCGACGGTCATGGTCAAGGGCGAGAATGCCTACGGCTACTTAAAGGGCGAAAACGGCGTGCATCGCTTAGTGCGCGTTTCCCCGTTCGACGCGAACGCCCGCCGCCAGACGAGCTTTGCAGCGCTCGAGGTCATGCCTGAGCTGCCCGACGACATCGAGGTCGAAATTCGTCCCGAGGATATTGAAATGCAGGTCTACCGCGCGTCCGGCGCCGGCGGCCAGCACGTCAACAAGACGTCCTCCGCCGTTCGACTCATCCACAAGCCCACGGGCATCGTCACCGCCTGCCAGACGCAGCGCTCGCAGTTCCAGAACCGCGACTACGCCATGCAGATGCTCAAATCCAAGCTCATGGAGCTCAAAATTCAGCAGCACGCGGAGAAGATCTCCGACATCAAGGGCGTGCAGCTCAAGATCGAATGGGGCAGCCAGATCCGCTCCTACGTCTTCATGCCCTATCAGCTCGTCAAGGACACGCGCACCGACTACGAGACCGGCAACATCCAGTCCGTCATGGACGGCGACCTCGACGGCTTCATCAACGCGTATCTGACGAAGTCCGCGAACGGGGAGCTGAAAAAATAATTCAAAAATGTGCGAAGCACATTTTTGAGAGGGGCTTGCAGAGTGCTGCGCGCACTCGCGTTGCTCGCACACTTGCACTCTGTAAAGTATTTTTTGTCACGCACAGGTCGCGACAAAAAATGATCAAACTTTGATTCCGGCGCTGCGGCGCCGGAATTTTATATGTCGGAACGAAAAGGTTAAGCAGGGAGGAAACATGGAAGAAAATACCAGAGAAAACAAGATGGGCACGATGCCCATCGGCAAGCTGCTGGCCAACATGGCGGGGCCGGTGATGATATCGATGCTCTTTCAGGCGCTCTACAACATTGTCGACAGCGTGTTCGTCGCGCGGCTCAGTCAGGACGCAATGAACGCCGTGTCGCTCGCTTTCCCGCTGCAAACGCTGTGCATCGCGTTCGCCGTGGGCACGGGCGTCGGTATGAACGCGCTGCTCGCGCGTTCACTGGGTGAAAAGAACATGCAGGCGGTCGACCGCGCCGCGGGCACGGGGCTCTTTCTGACGCTCTGCACCGCCGCCGTCTTTGCTGTCCTCGGCTTTTCGCTCGCCACGCCGTTTTTCCGCTTTCAGACGGAGAATGCGCAGATCATCGCCTACGGCAGCGCCTATGTGAAGATCTGCATTGGCGGTTCGCTCGGACTGTTCCTGCAAATTTACGGCGAGCGCCTGCTCCAGTCCACGGGGCGGACGGACCTTTCGATGATCTCGCAGATCGCGGGCGCGGTGTGCAACATCGTGCTCGACCCGATTTTGATTTTCGGTCTTCTGGGCTTTCCCCGCATGGAGGTCGCGGGCGCGGCGGTCGCCACGATCGTCGGCCAGTTCGTCGGCGCGGGCCTCGGCCTTTTCCTGAACCTCAAGAAAAATCCCGAGGTGCAGATCCACCTCAAGGACATCCGTCCCCACCGCGCGACGGTGGCGGACATCTACGCCATCGGCATTCCGTCGATCATCATGCAGTCCATCGGCTCGGTGATGATGTTCGGCATGAACAAAATTCTCATCTCGTTCACCGAGGCGGCGACCGCGGTGTTCGGTGCTTACTTCAAGCTCCAGAGCTTCATCTTCATGCCGTGCTTCGGCCTCAACAACGCGATGGTGCCCATCGTGTCGTACAACTACGGCGCGCAGAAATTCGACCGCGTGCGCAAGACCGTTCGCCTGACAGTCTTCACGGCCATCGGCATCATGTGCGTCGGCTGCGCGCTCTTCGAGCTCATCCCCGAAACGCTGCTGGGGATGTTCTCGCCGACGGACGAAATGCTCTCCATCGGCCGTGTCGCTCTGCGCATCATCGGCGTGCACTTCCCACTCGCGGGCTTCAGCATCATCGCGGGCAGCGCGTGTCAGGCGCTCGGCAAGCCCATCTACGCGCTCATCAATTCCGTCTGCCGCCAGATCGTCGTGCTGCTGCCGGCGGCGTATCTGCTCTCGCTCACGGGGCGGCTCGAGCTTGTGTGGCTCGCCTTCCCGATCGCGGAGGTCGTGAGCGTCATCCTGAACGCCACGTTCCTGCGGCTCACGTACCGCGCCTCGCTCGAGAGAAAATAATTTTGCCTGCGCGCAGACGCAGATCGGGGAGAGTCTCTTATTATAGAAGAGGCTCTCCCCTTTTATAAACGTTCCGCACGGCGGTTCAAATTTTTTCTTTTGACAGACCGCACAGACGCGGGTAAAATACATTTGATAAGCTACGCTTGATAAATTGTTTTCGCAGGAGAACCTATGAAAAGACAACTTGCAGCGCTGCTGCTGACGATTTTTGCCCTGTCCCTCACTGCCTGCGGCGAAACGGCTACCGAGAGCGAGACGCGCACGGTGTACGCGATGGACACGGTGATGAACCTGACGGTTTACGGCGAGAACGCCGCTGCCGCGCTGGAGAGCGCGGAAAAGGAACTGCACACGTTGGACGAAGCCGTCCTCTCGCGCACGGCGGAGGGCAGTGAGCTCTATGCGCTCAACGCATCGAACGGTGAGACGGTCGAATGCGGCGCGGATGATATCTTACCTGCGCTGATCGAAACGGCGCTGACGATTTCCGACGCGACGGACGGCGCATTCGACCCGACGCTTGCCCCCGTGCTCGACGCGTGGGGCTTTACGAAGGATGAGCACCGCGTGCCGTCCGCAGACGCGCTCAAAGAATTGCTGAGTCATACGGGCTGCGGCAAGGTCGCGCTCGAAAAAACGGCGGACGGCTGGACGGTCACGCTTTTGGACGGCGCGCAGCTCGACCTCGGCGGCATCGCCAAGGGCTACGCGGCGGATCTTCTGCGCGCGCAGCTTGAAAAGGAGGGCGTCACGTCTGCAACGCTCGACCTCGGCGGTGATGTGTTCGTCATGGGGCGAAAGACCGACGGCAGCGATTGGCGCATCGCCGTCAAGGACCCTGCGGACACGGAGAGCTACCTTGGCGTCGTATCGGCGGCGGATAAGTTCATCGTGACCTCCGGTGTGTACGAGCGCTATTTTGAAGAAAACGGCGTGCGCTACCACCATATCCTCGACCCCAAGACCGGCAGCCCCGCCGAAAGCGGGCTCGTCAGCGTGACCGTGCTGTGCGAGAACGGCGCGTGGGCGGACGCGCTCTCGACGGCGTGCTTCGTCCTTGGCCCCGACGGCGCGCTTGCGCTGCGCGACGATCTTGCCGACCAGGGGACGGATTTTGAGCTCATTTTAGTCACCGACGATGGCCGCGTGCTTTACACCGACGGCCTTGCCGATGCCTTCACGCCGAACGACGAAAGCGGGTACACGTATGAAGCGCTCGCCTAAGCTGAAGCCGACGAAGTGGGACGCGCTCGTCGTGCTCGCGGTGCTGCTGCTCGCGCTCGGACTTGGCGCAAGGCCGTATTTCGCGGCCAGATCGGCGGGCGAGCTGACGGTCAGCATTAGTGTTGACGGCGAGACCGTTGAGCGCTGCGCGCTCAGCACCTACGAAGGCGGCACGTATGAGAGCCGCGGCTATACGCTCACTGTGGAGGTGGCAGACGGCGCGGTATACGTCGCCTCGAGCGACTGCCCGAATCAGGACTGCGTGCACTCCGGCGCGATCTCACGCGCGGGACAGAGCATCGTGTGCCTTCCCGCCCGTGTGGCCGTCACGCTGGAGGGTGCGGCGTCCGACTACGACCTGATCGCGGGGTGAGCGCATGAAGATCAAAACAAGAGAGCTGACGCTCTGCGCGGTGCTCGCGGCGCTCGCGCTTGCGTTGTCCTACATGGAGTCGTTTTTTCCGCTCGCGCTCATTGTGCCGCTGCCGGGCGTCAAGCTGGGTCTTGCGAATATCGTTACGCTCTACGCGCTCTATGCCATCGGATTTCCGAGCGCGCTCGCCATCCTGCTCGTGCGCTGCACGCTCGGCGCGCTGTTTGCGGGGAATGCCTCGGCGCTGCTGTTCTCGCTGCTCGGCGGGCTGTCGGCGCTTTTGGTGATGGCGCTTTTGAGCGGGGCGAAAAAGCTCAGCATTTTCGGCGTCTCGATCGCGGGCGCGGCGGCGCACAACTGCGGGCAGGTCTGCGCCGCGCTCATCACGCTCGGCTCGACCGCACCGCTCTACTATTTGCCGTTTTTGCTGCTGGTGTCGCTCTTCACGGGCGCGCTCAGCGGCCTGATCACTGCATTCTTGTTCCGCGCAATGGCGCACACGCCCTACGGAACGAAGGGAGAGAATCACCATGGATAAAAAGGACGAGATCATTCTCCAGCAGCTCGACGTCATCCGCACGATGACGCAGAACAACTTAAACCGCATGGGCAGCGACTTTTGGGGTGCGCCGCTGACGCCGGACACGCCGAAATCCGCCGTCCCGAAGGAAGCTGCGCCCAAAGCAAACGCGCCGAAGAGCGCGGACGGCGCAAAGCCGAACAAGCCCGCCGCCTCCACCGGCGCGGACGAGAAAAAGGAAGAGGAAGCGCCGCTTCCCCCGCCCGAGAAGATCGAGGATCTCAAGAAGGAACTCGACACCTACATCGGCCTTGGCGAGGTCAAGCGCGAGGTGAATAACCTCATCAACATGGCGACCGTCTTCAAGCGGCGCGAGGAGGCGGGGCTTCCGAACGCGGACTTCTCGCTCCACATGGTCTTCACCGGCAACCCCGGCACGGGTAAGACGATGATCGCGCGTTTGATGGCGCGCGTCTACCGCTCACTCGGGATCCTTTCCAAGGGTCAGCTTGTCGAGGTCGACCGCAGCGGGCTCGTCGCGGGCTACGTCGGTCAGACGGCCATCAAGACGAGCAAGGTCATCGAAAAGGCGCTCGGCGGCGTGCTGTTCATCGACGAGGCCTACGCCCTCAACGGCAAGGGCGACAACGACTTCGGTCAGGAGGCCATCGACACGCTCCTCAAGGCGATGGAGGATCACCGCGACGACCTTGTGGTCATCGTGGCGGGCTATGACGGCCTGATGGAGAAATTCATCCACTCGAACCCCGGCCTTGAGTCCCGCTTCAACCGCTACCTGCACTTTGACGACTACACGCTCGACGAGATGCTCGAGATTTTCAAAATGCAGTGCCGCAAGTCGCTCTACACCCTCTCTCCCGACGCCGAGCAGGACGTCAAGGACTTCATCTACGATGAGAACGCCGACGGTGTGACGTTCGGCAACGCGCGCGGCGTGCGCAACCTCTTCGAGCAGATCTTGACCGCGCAGGCCAACCGCCTCGCGAAGATGGAGAGCTTTACAAAGGATGATTTGATGACCCTCACGCGCGACGATGTCCTCCACGCCCGCGGCATGGAAGACGACACGACCGTCGCCGAGCTTGAAGCAAAAGCAGCAGAAAAAAAGGACGAATAAAAAAGGAAGGACGCGCAGCGTCCTTCCTTTTTTATTTCGTTGTTACGCTTCCTTGGCGGCGGGCTCTTCCTTCGGCTTATCCTTGGGGACGACGCGCTTTTCAGGCGTCACGCGGCCCTCGTCCACCGCGACCATGTGCTCAAGCAGGCGGACGACCATGTTGGAGTAGCCCCATTCGTTGTCGTACCACGCGATCAGCTTGACAAAGTCGTTGTCGAGCATGATGCCGGCGGTCTCGTCGAAGATGCAGGGGCAGGAATTGCCGATCAGGTCCGTGGAGACGACCTGGTCCGCGGTGTAGCCAATGATGCCCTTCATATAGGTCTCGCTGGCGTGGCGGATGGCATAGCAGATATCGGCGTAGGTGGTCTTGACCTTGAGGTGGGCGGTCAGGTCAACGACGGAGACGTCCGCCGTGGGGACGCGGAAGCTCATGCCGGTCATCTTGCCGTAGAGCTCGGGGATGACGCGGCCGACGGCCTTGGCGGCACCCGTGGAGGAGGGGATGATGTTGTTGAGGATGGAGCGGCCGGTGCGCCAATCGCTGCCGCCGCGGGAGTCGACGGCCTTCTGCTTGGCGGTGGCGGCGTGGATGGTGGACATGAGCGCCTGCTCAATGCCGAACTCGTCGTTGACGACCTTGGCAAGGGGCGCTAAACAGTTGGTGGTGCACGAGGCGTTGGAGACGACCTTCATGTCGGAATGGAGCAGCATGTGGTTCACGCCCATGACGAACGTGGGGGTGACCTCATCCTTGCCGGGCGCGGTCAGGATGACCTTCTTCGCGCCGCCCTTGAAGTGGCGGGAGGCCTTCTCGGTGGTGTTGTAAGCGCCGGTGGACTCGATGATGTACTCCGCGCCGCAGCTGGACCAGGGGATCATCGCCGCGTCGGACTCGCTGAAGACCTGAATGGTGTGACCGTTGACGATCAGGTTCTTGTCCTTGTGCTCCACCGTGCCGTTGAACTGACGGAACACGGAATCGTATTTGATCATATAGACCATGTAATCCAGATCCGCTTTGCGCAGGTTGATACCGCAGATGTCGAACTGCTCCGGATGCTCGATCATGATGCGCAGCACGACGCGGCCGATGCGGCCGAAGCCGTTGATGCCCACTTTGATAGCCATAATGATAATCCTCCACAGAAAATGTGATCATATTTTTCGGAGCTCACGCCCCGTCATTGCAAAATCATTATATCATGGCGTATTTTTTTGTCTTCCCCTTTTCGGGAAAAAGGTAGCTGAACTTTGTTGTACAAATGTGTGCAAAACAGACAAAAACAGCGAAAAACATTTGTCTAACTTCTCCAAATATTCCATACATTTGAAACATTCGAAGCATCCGTTCGTGCAAAAAATTGCGCTTTATCGCACTAAAATGACAGCAAACTTGCAAAACGAAAACGGCCCTCAAAGAGGGCCGTTTTACTTCAGTCTAAATTCAGTGGAGGCGCATTTCGAACCTCCGGCTCGAAACAGCCAATGTCCCCCACGTGCATTTCGTGCTCCGCACGAAACAGCTAACGCACCCCCGCCGCGCATTTTGCGCCTCCGGCGCGTGCGCTGCAGCGGAGCGCATCCCCCTCAAAAAAAGAGGACGGCGAAAGCCGTCCTCTTTTTTTGAAGCCGTTAGGCAAGCGCCGCGGTGATGATCGCCATGGAGTAGACCTCCTGGGCATTGCAGCCGCGGGAGAGGTCGTTGATCGGCGCGTTCAGGCCGAGCAGGATCGGGCCGTAGGCATCAAAAGAGCCGAGGCGCTGAGCGATCTTGTAGCCGATGTTGCCGGCGTTGATGTCGGGGAAGATAAAGGTATTGGCGTGGCCGCCGACCGCGTCGGTGATGTGCTTGGTCTTGGCGACAGCCGGAGAGACCGCCGCGTCGAACTGGAACTCGCCGCCGATCGGGGTGTCGGGCATGAGGGCCTTGGCCTTCTCGCAGGCATTGCGCATCTTGTCGACGTCCTCGCCCTTGCCGGAGCCGAGGGTGGAGTAGCTCAGGAAGGCGACTTTCGGGTCAACGCCGAAGATCTTGGCGCAGGAAACGGTCTCCTTGCAGATCTCGACGAGCTCGTCCTCGTTGGGCTTGATGTTGATGGCGCAGTCGGCCATGGCGAGCACTTCGTTCTCGCCGGAAGCGGCGGGACGGACCATGATGAAGCAGGAAGAGACGATCTTGTTGCCGGGCTTGGTCTTGATGAGCTGGAGCGCGGGACGGACCGTGTCGGCCGTGGAGTAGGTAGCGCCGCCGAGCAGGCAGTCGGCCTTGCCCATCTTGACGAGCATGGTGCCGAAGTAGTTGCTCTTCTTGAGCGCGGCGCGGCACTCGTCGGCGGTCATCTTGCCCTTGCGCAGCTCGACCATCTTGTCGACCATCTCGTCCATGCCGTCGTAATTCTCGGGGTCGATGATCTCGGCACCGCGGATGTTGAAGCCGATGTCCTCAGCGGCGGCGGCAATCTCATCGGGGTTGCCGACGAGCACGGGCTTTAAGAAATTACCGGACAGCAGACGGGCGCTCGCTTCGAGAATGCGGTGGTCGGTACCTTCGGTGAAAACGATCGTTTTGGGGCTCTTTTTCAGCGTGTTGATCAGTTGTGCAAACATGTTGATTCCTCCTGATATATGATGTGCCGGTCAAGCGGGCACAGATTTACGGATATAGTATACACCCACTTTTTCACCCTCTCAAGGAAAAATAACGCAAAATTCATGCAAAAGTTTACAAATTTTCCAAACTCTTACAATATATTAGCAGTATCATTTTCCCAAAAGGCTTGACGGAGCCTTGAAAACCAAGTATACTGGTCAATGGTTACAAATTGTAACTTTTATTTTTACTTGCATCCTCTAAGGAGTTTTGATATGTCAGAGCAAAAACGATCCACCCCGCAGCGCAGCGATGCACCCACGCAGCGCCGCCGTTCGAATGCCTCGCCGCGAAGACGGACGAGCAGGCGCGGCGGCATGCCGCAATGGCTGAGCGGCTGGCTCGAGCACATGGCGCTGTTTTTTTCTACGCTTGGTGCGCGCATTCGCCGCATCGGCCCGCGCGCCCGCACCGTGATGCGCGAGAGCAGGGCGCGCAACTTCCCCGAATCCAACCGCTTTTTGGTGCAGGTCTTCCTCGTCATTGGCGGGATGTTCCCGATGTGGCACTCGCTGCTGCATGAAAGGATCATGGCGCGCCGCCGCCAGCGCAGCCACGCTGCCGGTGTGCACGAGGACCGCTGGCGCAGGCAGGCGCGGCGTGTGAATCCGTTCTACTTTATCGGCGGCGCGGCGGTCGTGGCTGCGATCGCGCTGTTTTTCTCGTTCTACACGCTGGGAACGACTGTGGAGTATAACGGCAGCGTGGTCGACACCGTCGCCAGCGCCGCGCAGGCGCGCAAGGCGGCCTCCAAGCTCGAGAGCATCACGACCGAGACGCTCGGCAAGTCCTACGAGATCGCAAAGGATGCCATCCATTATTCGACGGCTTTCGTCCTCCGCAGCGATGTGACGGACGCAACGACCTTTGAGCAGGACCTCGCCGACGAGCTCGGCCAGGTGACCTACGGCTACTCGCTCTATGTCGACGATGAGCTCATCGGTTCGACGCAGTACGCCGGCGCGCTGGACGAGCTGCTCAAGCAGATCAAGCAGGTCTACGCCTCGGCGGATACGCTGAGCGTCGACTTTGTCGAAAATGTCCGCATCGCGGAGGGCTACGTCCCGACCGACAGCGTGATGAACCTCGGCGAGATCGCCGAGATCCTGAATTCGACAAAGTCGGGCGAGGTGACCTACACCGTCGTCAAGGGCGACACCTGGGGCCAGATCGCCAACAACAACGGCATGACCGCCGCCGAGCTCGAAGCGCTGAACCCCGGCTACGACATCAACCGCATCCACATCGGCGATGCGCTGACGCTCTCGAACGCCGTGCCGTATCTGACCGTCAAGGTCACCGAGCGGCAGAACTATGTCGAGGACGTCAACTATGACGTGAACTACGTGAGCGATTCGTCCATGTATCAGGGCGACGAGCGCGTGATCTCCAAGGGCTCGTTCGGCAAGGCCGATATTGTGGCCGACGTCACCTATATCAACGGCGAGGAGCAGGAGCGCACGGTGATCTCGTCCGTCACGCTCTTCGACCCTGTGGCCGAGACGCGCGCCCGCGGCACGAAGGTGCGCCCCACCCGGTACCCCACCGGCAGCTTCCGCTGGCCGTGCTCGGGCCGCATCACCTCGCGCTTTGGTTACCGCAACACCGGCATCCGCGGCGCGACGAGCAACCACAAGGGCATCGACATCGCCTGCTCCTACGGCACGCCGATCTACGCCGCCGACGGCGGCCGCGTGACCTACGCGGGCTACAAGGGCGCGATGGGCTACGTCGTTATCATCGACCACAACAACGGCTATGTCACGTATTACGAGCACAACTCGTCGCTGCTCGTCTCCGCGGGACAGACGGTCTATAAGGGCCAGCAGGTTGCCAAAGCGGGCCGCAGCGGCGTCGCCAGCGGCGTCCACTGCCACTTCGGCATTCAGAGAAACGGCAGCTACGTCAACCCGCTCAACTATCTAAGTTAAAATCAAAGGGATCCCATCCGATGGATGGGATCCCTTTGATTTTAGGGGATCGCACTTCGCTTCGTGCCTTGCCGCCGTAGGCGGCTGCGACACGCGCGAAGCGAGAAGAATAAATCGCCACGCACATGTCGCGGCGATTTATGATTAAAATTATTTCGCGTCTGCGGACGCGAAAGTCTGCGACGCTGGTGCCTGTTTTCGGCCCGTGGGGGCAGACAATGCGGCGGGGGGGGGACGGAGGATGTTGCTTCTGGCCTGTTCGCTGCCGGAGGCAGCGAATGCGGCGGGTGTGGGATGCTGGCTTTTGCGCCGATTGGGGTGTGGGGGCCTGTTTGCCGCTGGTCGCGGCAAATGCGGCATGGGGATCATGAAAAGACCGCTGCGGCATTTCGCAGCGGCCTTTTTTATCGTGTTTACTGTTCCGTCAGGACGCGGCGGACCTCGCCGGTGAAGTAGAGCGAACCCCAGGAGCAGATGGCGTCGTCCTCACCTGCAAGCGCTAAGGCGCGGCGGACGCCGTCGTCGGTATCCTTGGCGGGGACGGCCTGCACGCCCTGTGCGTTCAGCCACGCGGCGAGCTCGTTTTCATCGAGTGCGCGGGCAGAAGGCGGCGTGATGACGACGAACGCCTTGGCGAGCGGGAGCGCGCGGCGCAGCATTTGCTGCCAGTCCTTGTCGCGAAGCACCCCTGTGAGGAAGATGAGTTTTTTGTCGCCGTAGAGCGCGGCGAGCGAATCCATCAGCGCGTCGACGCACTGGGGATTGTGCGCGCCGTCGACGATGAAGTCCGGCCCGCGGCGCAGAAGCTCGAGCCGTCCGGGCCACTGGGCGTGGGAAAGGCCCTCGTCAATGGCCTCGTCCGTGAGCTTGTCCCAGCCGCGCGAGCGCAGCGCGTTGCACACGTCGATGACCGTCAGCGCGTTCAAGAGCTGATACTCGCCGAGAAGCCGCAGGTGGTACGGCCCGCGGCCGCGGTATTTGAACTCTTGACCGTCGAGCGAGGACGAAATACGCTCAAGCTTTTCCTGCGCGGTGATCGTGAGAGCCACGTCCTCCTGCGCGCACTTTTCGCGCGCGACGTTCTCCACGCCCTCGCTCTGGCCGAAGAGCACGGCGTGCGCGCCGTGCTTGATGATGCCGCATTTCTCCGCGGCGATCTTCTCGACTGTGTCGCCGAGAATGGCCGTGTGCTCCAAGCCGATGTTCGCCACGACGCAGACCTCCGGCGCGGGGATGACGTTTGTCGAGTCCATGCGCCCGCCGAGGCCGACCTCGAGCGAGACGATGTCGCACTGCTCCTGCACAAAGTAGAGGAAGGCGATGGCCGTCATGATCTCAAAGCCCGTGGGCAGTTCGCTCATGCTCTCCGCCGCGTTCCGCACGGTGTTTGTGAGCGAAATGAGGGACTCATCGTCGATCTCTTCCCCGTTCACGCGCATGCGCTCGTGGAAGCGCAGCAGGTGCGGCGAGGTATAGAGCCCCGTGCGGTACCCCGCGCGCTGGAGCACGGAGGCGAGCATCGCGGCGGTAGAGCCCTTGCCGTTTGTGCCCGCGATGTGGACGAATTTGAGTTTCTTCTCGGGGTTGCCGAGCAGGCCCAGAAGCTCGCGCGAGCGCGCAAGGCCCGGCGCGCTCTGCTCCCAGTTGTCGAATTGCAGATATTTGAGGGTCTCCTCAATGGTTTGCAGGTCTTTCACATTGTTCACCTGTATTTCCTGTAGAATAAGGCGAAGGCGTCGGCCCTCGCCTGCGGGTTTTGATCTATCGGTCGATCTTGCGCAGCATGGCGGTGAATTCCTCGGGCAGCGAGCATGTGAGCGAGACAAGATCCTTCGTCCGCGGGTGGATAAATTGCAGCCCGACCGCGTGCAGGCATTGACCGGTTAGACCCGGCACGGCTTTTTTTGCGCCGTAGACCGTGTCGCCCAGGATCGGGTGGCCGAGGTAGGCCATGTGCACGCGAATTTGATGCGTGCGGCCCGTTTCGAGCCTGCACCGCACATGCGTGTAGCCGGGATAACGGGCGATGACCTCCCAGTGCGTTACCGCGCGGCGTCCACCCGGAACGACGGCCATGCGCTTGCGGTCGCGGCTGTCGCGTGCGATGGGCGCGTCGACCGTGCCGCTGTCCTCACGTAAGTTGCCGACCACGATACACTCATACGTGCGCGCGAGCGTGTGGTCGGCCAGCTGGGCGGAGAGGAACTGGTGCGCGTAGTCGTTTTTTGCCACGATGATGAGCCCGCTCGTGTCGCGGTCGATGCGATGCACGATGCCGGGGCGCAGCGCGCCGCCGACGCCGGAGAGACTGTCGCCGCAGTGATACAAAAGGGCGTTGACGAGCGTCCCGTCCGGATGGCCCGGCGCGGGATGGACGACGAGCCCGCTCGGCTTGTTGACGACGATGACGTCGTCGTCCTCGTAGACAACGTCCAGAGGGATGTCCTGCGGAACGGCGTCGATGGGTGCGGGCTCTTCGGGGGTGAATTCGATCTGCTCGTGTCCCGTGAGCTTGTAGCTCTTGTTCGGCGCTTTGCCGTTCACGAGGACACGCCCGTCCTCGACAGCTTTCGCCGCGGCGGAGCGGGTCAGGTCTTCAATTGCGCGGGCGAGGCAGGCGTCGAGCCGCGTACCGGCATCGGCTTCACTTGTTTGCAGCAGGATCGGTTCCATCGACCTTGTTCCCCCAGTTTTTCTCGTCGCTCTTGCTGTAAAAGGCAAGGTAGTAAATCAGCGCGCAGACCGTGCCGCACACGACGAACACATCCGCCACGTTGAAGACGGGAAAGTCCATGAACATCGTGTCGAGCATATCGACAACGTAGCCAAGGCGCACGCGGTCGATGAGGTTTCCGATGCCGCCGCCCAAGATGCACGCGAGCGACCACTGGCCGAGCGGATGACGCACGACCTTCACAAGCAGCCACGCGAGCACACCCATGCCCACCGCCGTCAGAATGATGAGCAGCCACCGCGCACCGGAAAAGCTCGACCACGCCGCGCCGTAGTTGTGCACGCGCGTGAGCCGCAGCAGCGGCGGCAGCAGCGGCTGCGACTGGCCGAGCGTCATCGTATTCACAACGAGCCATTTGACGGCCTGATCCGCCGCCACGCAGAAAACCGCCGCGAGGGCAAGGCAGACCGCCTTGCCCTTTGAGCGTCGGTAAAATGCAGCGTATAAAATCACCATCAGCGCCAGCGCGCCGAAAAAGATCCACAGGATCGGCCCTCCGATGCTGCCGGAGACGACGATCTGTGTCGTGCCGTCCGCGCCGCCGATCACGCCGATATCGTTCATTCGCTCTCCTCTTCTCCTGCGGGGGTGTTTTCCGCAGGCTCTTCGACCGCCGGTGCGGTCTTGGCGACCTCGACGATCAGAATATCGTCTGCCTGACGGAGCGCGGTGCGCTCAGCCTCAGGCAGCTCCATGGCGTCTGCTAAGTCATGTGCCGCTTCGGCCACGACGAGGTAGCTGACGTACTCGTCATTTTCCGCGTACACGGCCATGCCGCGCTCGTGCAGGAATTCCGCCGCCGCGGGTACATCCAGCGTGATGATGGCATAGCCGCCGCTTGCGTCGGCGGGGCGGTCGTCTGCGCCGTCTTTCGCGTCATAGGTGTCGAACGGGCTGGCGTCGGCCTGCACGCCCTCCTTCTGCACGGCGGAATAGCTGTAGGTAAAGTCCTCCGCCGTGTCGCCGGACGCAGCGGGCGCGCTCGCCGTGTCATTGCCGCTGGTATTGCAGTCCGCGGCGCTGTCGTTGCTGCTGCCCATCGCGGGCGCCAGCTTCCACGCCGCGGCCGTGATGACGAACAGCGCAAAGCACGCGGCCAGCACGCGCGGCCATGCGCGGCGGTGGCGCGATCTCGCGCGCTTTTCCTCATGCACCCGCTCGAGCACGCGCTCGGAAAAACCCTCCGGCGCGTCGAGCTCGGGCATTTCCTCGAACATCGTGTGCACGATCATCAGTTCCGAGAGATACTCCCGGCAGTTCTGGCAGTGCTCTACGTGCGAGAGAACCTCTTCCTTTTCGTTTTCGCTCAATTCTCCGTCCACAAAGGCAGAGAGCGCGGCGGCGTACTGTTCACAACATTTCATTTGGCGCTCATCTCCTCACGATTACATTCTGTAACTTTTGACGAAGCAATTTCAAAAAAGTTCCCGTTTCCGGATAAAAAGTTGCGCAAAAGTGATCGGCCCCTGCTGATGCGCGATTTGACCGTGCCCAGCTCGATCGACGCGCTTTCTGCGATCTCGGTGTAGCTCAGGCCTTCGATCTCGCGCAGGATGAGCACCTTTCGGTACTCCTCCGGCAAGGCGGAGAGGCCCTCCTGCAATAATTTCTGTGTCTCGCGGTGCTCGACCGTCTCCTGCGGCTGGGGCGAGGTGTCGACCGCGTCGACAAACAGCTCCTCGTCGTCGAGCGAGACGCTGCCGCTCTGTTTTTTTCGCCGCCGCAGCGTGTCGATGCAGGCGTTCGTCGCCAGACGGTAGATCCACGTCGAAAGCGATGACTCCTGTCGGAAGCGGTCGATCCCGCGCCAGAGCGCAAGAAAGGCATCCTGCGCGGCCTCCTCGGCGTCTTCGCTGTTGCCGCACATGCGGAAGCACAGCGTATACACTTTTTTCTCATATTGGCGGATCAGCTCTTCGAAGGCGGCTTCATCCCGCTTTTGAAGGCGCGCAATGAGTTCCCGTTCGTTCATAGCTTTTTATCTGATCCTCAGCGCAGATCCCGCTTGATCGACGCGCTGAGCGCGTGCAGCTCAGAAAGCGTTGAGAGCTGTACGATCTTCTCCTTATAATAATTCGCGTGGCTGATACCCTTTAAGTACCAGCACAGGTGATGGCGCGCCTGCAGCATGGCGACGCGCTCGTTTTGATACTGTGCGGAGAGCTCCACCTGACGCACGGCGGTGTCCCACCGCTCGGCAAACGGCGGCAGCGGCGGAATGTCGCGCCCTGAGAGCGCGGCGGCGGACTGCTCGAAAAGCCACGGATTGCCGAAGCTCCCGCGGCCGATCATCGCCATGTCCGCGCCCGTGAATTTGAGAATGCGCACGGCGGCCTCGGGGGAAAATACGTCGCCGTTGGCGATGACGGGGATGCGGACGGCCTGCTTGACGTCGCGGATCGTGTTCCAGTCGGCCTCGCCGCCGTACATCTGCATGCGCGTGCGCCCGTGCACCGCGACGGCGCTGACGCCCACTTCTTCGAGCATTTTGGCGAGCTCGACGGCGTTGATGCTGCCCTTGTCCCAGCCGCGGCGCATTTTCGCCGTGACGGGTACCTTGACGGCGCGCACGACCGCCTCGGCAATGCGCGCGGCCTTTTCGGGGTCCTTCATCAGCGCGCTGCCGTCGCCGTTTTTGACGACCTTGCCCACGGGGCAGCCCATGTTGATATCCAAGATGTCCGCGCCGGAAATTTCGATCGCCATCTGCGCAGCCTCGGCCATGCAGTTCACATCGCTGCCGAAGATCTGCGCGGCAAACGGCTTTTCGCTCGGAAACGGACGAAGCAGCTGCGCGGTCTTCGTGTCATGGTAGCACAGCGCCTTGGCGCTCACAAGCTCTGTGACGGTGTAGCCCGCGCCGAGCTCGGCACAGATCTGGCGGAATGCAGCGTCCGTCACGCCCGCCATCGGCGCGAGCGCGAGCTTCGATTCAATTTTTACCGTTCCGATCTGCATAGTCCGCCTCTTTTCGATAATAATACAAGTATAGTATAGCATAGCAAGGCCGACAAGTCAAAGGAACAAAACGTGGACGGAGAAGTTTTTTGCAAACAGGTGTTGACATCATGGCGGAGGTATGGTATATTATCTGTTGCCGATATCTGCCGGTGTGGTGGAATTGGTAGACACAGGGGACTTAAAATCCCCCGGTAGCGATACTGTACCGGTTCGAGTCCGGTCACCGGCACCAGTATTCCCTTAATTTCATATCGCGGAGTGGAGCAGTTGGTAGCTCGTCGGGCTCATAACCCGGAGGCCGTAGGTTCGAGTCCTGCCTCCGCAACCAGAAAAGTCCTGATTTCTTTCGAAATCAGGACTTTTTCCGCACTTTTGTGCCCAATATCTTACTTGCCATTTTTTCTGACCCAAACGCTGACCCCAACGGGAGCGGATAGCGGAAAGGTCTATACCGCACCAGAGAGGATGTTACCCATTGTCTTTGCCGCTTCACGCTTGGCCGAGGTCGTTACATGAGCGTAGGTGTCCAGCGTGAAGCCTGCCGAAAAATGCCCCAGCATGCCAGATACGGTTTTGATGTCCACGCCGTTTTGCAGTGCCAGCGTTGCGAAGGTGTGGCGCAGGTCATGGAAACGCACCTTCGGCAACCCTGCCCGCTTCAGGACGCGATGCAGCATATGCAACACGCTGTCCGGCGACATGGGGCCTCCGCTTGGCGATGGGAATACCCATTCGCTGTTACCCGTTTTTCTTCTTTGTTGCACCAGAACGTCTATCGCGTCTGCCGACAGAGGCAGTGTGCGGTAGGCGTTTTTTGTTTTCAGCGGCATCGCAATGATCTTGCCGTCGATGCGCCCGATCTGCCGTTGAACCCGAAGGTCTCCTTTTTCCAAATCAATGTCCGACCATTTTAATCCAAGCAATTCGCCCCGCCGCAGGCCGGTGGTCAGGTCGATATAGTACAGGGCGAACACGCCGCTGTCTTTTGCCTCGCGGAGGAAGGACGTCAGCTGCTCAACAGGAAGTGTCTGCATTTCCTTGCGCTCCGCCTTTGGCAAGGCACAGCCGTCTGCCGGATTTCGGGCAATCAGTCTCTGCTCGATTGCCAGTTTCAGAGCAGAGGAAATGATTTGATGGATGTTGCGCACTGTTTTGGCGCTCAGGCCCTTGGGCTGCTTCTTGGCTTCGATCCGGTCTACCCGTCCTTCTGTCAGCAGTTTCTTGTAGAGTGTCTGCAAATCCAGTGTGGTAAGCTTGCTCAGCGGGATGCTGCCAATGTACGGCTTGACATGATTGTCGATGTAGCCGCGATAGGTCAGATAAGACGAAGGACGCATCTTGACCTTTGCGTAGCTTTCGTACCACAGGTCGAGCCATTTGCCAACCGTATATTCACCTGACTTAATGACGTCAAGCCCTCTGTTCTCATCAATGGCACGCTTCAGTTTTTCTTTAACCTCCGCCTGTGTCCTGCCAAGAACATTTTTGATAACGGCTTTGCCCGTTTTCGGGTCACGTCCGATGGTGTATCGGCCCTCCCAGCGGCCATCCTTTCGCTTTCTGATGTTACCCTCACCATTTGCTCTGCGCTTAGCCATGTGTGTTCACCTCATTTGCAGTTAATTCGTCGGCATCGAAGGAGTAGGAAGCTCCCAATTCTCCAATGATGCCAAGCGCCAGCTTGAAGCCCGCGGTGAAGCTCGACAATCTCGCTTCTACCAGCAGCGTATTCTGCGCGTCGAGCAGCCGCAGCAGCTTCTTGCGCTCGACGATGTCCATGCTTTTCTTGAGTTCCTCGTGAGTGTACTCTACCAATGCATTCAGGTTGTCAAACTCCTGCCGGTCGAACTGCTTTTGGAGCGCTTTCATGTAGTCCTGCATTGCGCCACCTCCTTTTGGCAGCCACAACACATACCACACCTTGCGCCGGAAAGCTACTGATTCTTTTGAAGAAGGCAAAATATTTTCGAGAAAGTTTTTATTGTTTGGTACAAAATAAGCATAGCACCCGAAGCGGATATGAAGCCTCGGAAACTATGCTTATTTTTGTTATAATGGGAGGGCAATGGATGGACGGTCTCTTTGATGA
>ENA-UOIY01001052-UOIY01001052.1-human-gut-metagenome-genome-assembly--contig:-P114-NODE-1052-length-34224-cov-22.214259_pt1 | contig 34224 bp, 49 predicted proteins | sample MGYA00242335_ERZ723882 | MGnify/ENA metagenome assembly ERZ723882
GGCAGCCATTAAGATTAGGTTACACAAGGTCAACGACCGAGTGTGACCTAATTTTTTTGGCCGTTTGGAGGTGAGGACATGGCCGACTATGCTTTTAGAACCATCGGGGACCGGATGGAAATTCAGAGAATGTGGGAAAGCGGGCTGTCCCCGAAAGAGATCGCCGGAGAAACCGGGAAATCCCTGGACGTGGTTTACACCGAACTTTCCCGGGGCCGGGACGGGTCCAGACTGCCGGATCAGCGCCTGCGGTATAGCGCGGAACTGGCCCAGCGGAAGGTGCAGCAGTCCCTGGAGCGGCGGGGCAGAAAAGCCCGTAAGCCCACCGCCAGCGAACAGGCGGCGAAACAGTAAGCCGCCGGAAAGGATACGCCATGAAACGAAAGGAAATTAAGTGGCGGCGGGAAGGGCGCGGCACCATGATCGGGCGACAGGACGGGATCATTTTTCGGATCTTCCGCCTGTGGGACGCACCGGAGCGGGGCCACACCGTAAGTTGCTACGACACAAGAGGGACCGGGAGAGAGATCAGCACGGCAGGATACCGGGAATTTACCTGGGAGGAGGCCGTGGAGTTCTGCCAGAAGATCGCGGCAGGGGAGGTTGACCTGGAGGACCTGCGGGCACGGTTCGACGCGGAGGACATGGCCAAGGAGCGGGAGGCCGTGAGAAAGACCACGGAAAAGGCCAAGAGGCTGGCCGCCATGCTGGAGGGGTACGGGAAGAAGTACACCGACCTGCTGGAACTGGAGGTTATGCGCCACGCCCTGGGGGAAATGGGACACCAGATCCTTATGGGCTACCACCGGGGGGAGGGCTGGCCAAGTGGGACCTGATAAAAAGGACACCGCCCCGCTGACGGTTTACATGGACGGCCAGCCGGTGGGGACCGCATACGGCGAGATCCCGGAGATCTCCCTGGCGGCGGAAGAACCCACGGAGGCCGTGCCGCCGGCCGTGATCTCCGGCGGGTCCATGACCATCACGCTGGAGCAGGCCAGCGAGGCCATGAAGTCACTGGCGGGGGCATGGGGCGCGATATGTACGACCATAGAGCAGGCCGGAAAGGCGCTGGCCAGGGTGTGGGCAGCCTGCCGGGAGGCGCTGGAGTTCCAGGAGGCCATGCGGTGGGCCTCCGTCTACAACCGACCCCTGGCCTATCGCTACCGGCACACAAAGAAAAAGCGAACCCGGAAGAAGTACGCCAAGCGGATCCTGGCCTGGTATCGGGAGGAGGTCCTGTAAATGTTGAGGCTGACGGCGAACAAAACCAAACTTTACACACTGGTGGCGGGATATGTGGAAAATCTCCCGCCCATGCGCGGCGGGACCATCTTTGTGAAGTATCCGCGCACCCCGGACTATGCCCTGGACTGGATCACGCCGGAATGGAACAAGGCCCACGCCTTTTTCTCCACCTGCATGGGGCGCCCCCTCCTATCTATCGAGATCCGGGACGGAGAAACCGGAAAGACGGTAAGCAGGAACGTCTACAACCTGGACCTGCAGGACCTCCGGGAGCGGGGCATGGTGGAGGAGTTCACTACGGCGGCGGAGCGCCGGCGGATAGAAAGGGGTGCCGACAATGGCGGACTTTCTCCCGCTACCTGATAAGGAATACCAGGTGATTTATGCAGATCCCCCATGGGAGTACCGGCAGCACGGGACCACGGCCAAGAGCCGGGGAAACGCCGCCAAGCACTACCAGACCATGACAACCGAGGATATATGCAAATTGCCAGTGAAGAAAATCTGCGGGGGGGGGGCCGCCTGTTTCATGTGGGCAACTTTCCCAAACATCGCGGAGGCGATCAAAGTCCTGGAGGCGTGGGGGTTCACCTACAAAACCGCCGCTTTCGTGTGGATCAAAAAGAACCGGAAGAACGGCGGGAACTTTTGGGGCATGGGCGCCTATACCAGGGCAAACGCGGAGGTTTGCCTGCTGGGGGTGTCCCCGGGGTTCAAGGCCCGGGAGCAGGTCCACAGCCACCGGGTCCACCAGGTGATCGAGGCCCCTTTTGAGGGGCACAGCAAGAAACCAGACGAAACGCGCCGGCGGATCGTGGAACTGCTGGGGGACGTTCCCCGGCTGGAACTGTTCGCCCGGGACCGCGCCCCGGGGTGGGACGCATGGGGGAACGAGGTTCCGCCGGCGGAATAGGAGGAACCAATGAACGAACGGAGGCGGCGCCCGACCCGGCTGGAGATCGGCCAGGAAGTGGTGCGGACGCCGGAAACCATATTCGAGGAGGCGCACGGAAAGGCCATCCGGCGGCCCATGCGGGGCCGTGTGGACTATATCCACCCCCGGGGGCGGTTCCATATCGTGGCTTTCGAGGTGCGCGGGAAAACCATCAAAGAAACCTTTCAAGGTGTGGAGGTATAGACCATGGACAGAAAAGCGGAGTTTTTGAAGATCTGGACCGAGCGGGTACAGCGGGACTATGCGGACGCCCTCCTGGCGTGGCTGGAGCGGGAAACGGACTTTTTCGAGGCCCCCGCCTCCACAAGGCACCACGGGGCGCACCCTGGCGGCCTGCTGGACCATTCCCTGAACGTGTACCACCGCCTGCGGGCCATCGTGTGCGTGGAAACCTATGGGACCACCACCTCCGACCTGCTGGCGGAGGACGTGGAGGAAACGGTGGCCGTCCTGGCCCTGTGCACGACGTGTGCAAGGTGAACTGCTACCACACCGAAACCCGCCGGCGGAAGAACCCGGAAACCGGATACTGGGAGGACTACCAAACGTATGCGTTCCGGGACCCCATCCCCCTGGGCCACGGTGAGAAAAGTCTGTACCTGATCCAGCGGCACATGGACCTGGAGCCGGAGGAGGCGCTGGCCATCCGGTGGCACATGGGGGCCTATGACAACGCGGTGAAAGGTGACGGCCGCGCCCTTTCGGCGGCCATGGAGGCCACCCCGTGGGTGTGGCGCCTCCACCAGGCGGATATGTGCGCGGCCTGGGTGGATGAACGGGAGGCGGAGGAGGAATGAAAAAGGTTCTTTGCAAGCCCTGCGCGGTGGAAACCGCCGCCCGGAAGGATCGGGAGGTCAAGCAACTGCCCGGACGGTCCGAGAAGATCACCTGCGACAAGTGCGGCCGCCGGCGCTATGGCCTCCCCTATGAGGTCAAGCGAGTATTTTTCACGGGAGGGTCCAGGAAATGAGCCAACGAAAAGCAAAAGAGTACCGCCGGGCCATGGAGCAGTACCAGGGTGTGGCGGCAGACGTGGACGACCTGAAACGCCGGATCGGTGCCATGGAGGTCCGGCACCGCCGGGAGGATCAAATGGCGGAGGCGGCCAGACGACGGGCGCGGGCCGCCGCCCGGGAGCAGCAGGAACAGGAGAGAGTGCGGGCACAGGAGCAAGCGGAGGCGGAGCGCCGGGAGGCCAGCCGCCGCCGGAATGAGCGCCGCCGGCGTATCGTCCGGCGCCGCCGGATCACCGCCCTGGCCTGCATGGCCGCCCTGGTCCTGGCTGTGGTGTGGGCCGTCGCTATGGCCTGCGCGGCCGTAGGTGCTGACGAACCGGAAACGATCCTGCCGGATCCCGTGGCCGTCACGCCAATTACCACGCCGGCGGCCGTCCTGGGGGAGGATCCGCTGGAGGCGGAGAAGATCGAGGCCGCCCTGCTGGAACAGGGGTATTTCTCCGAGGAGATCCCGCTTTCCTACGACCTCCAGGACGTTATGCGGACCGCCTGCGCGGAATACGGGTGCCCCTACACCCTGGCCCTGGCCGTGGCGGAGGTGGAAAGCCACTTCGACATGGACGCCGTGGGCGCCGTGGGAGAGGTGGGGATCATGCAGTTAAACCCGGGGCCGCAGAATACATACTGGATCAACCTGGAGGCAGAAACCGGGGAGGACCCGACCACGCCGGCCGGTAACATCATCTGCGGGGCCTACCTGCTGGGGACCCACATGGCCAACTATGGGGAGCCGGAAAAGGCCCTTATGGCCTACAACATGGGGCCGGCCGGGGCGCTCCAAGCGTGGGAGGCCGGCGTCACCTCCACGGAGTACACCGAAAAGGTCATGGAGGCCGCGAACCGCTGGGAGGCGGTGCTGGGTTGAAACCGTTCAATTTCAACGAGGGGAGCCGGGAGCAGACCAGACGCGAGGCGGTGGCGCGGGCCAGGTTCCACCGCTGGCAGGCCCCGGGCCGCTCCAGGGTGGTCCACCCGGCCCATGGGGCAATCGTGGTGCCCCACACCTCCAACCTGGCCGCGATCCTGAACGCGGCGGAGGTGTGGCGGTGCGACTGGGCGACAATCCTGGACGCAGAGGTGTGGGCCGCCGATCCGGCGGAGCCGGTGGCCAAAATGCCTATACATATTAAATAAAGGAGGACAGGCTGGTGATCATCGAGGAAAAGGGCCTGGTAAAGGCCATAAAAGCAGCATACCGACATAGCGGGTACACCGTCCTGAACCAGGGCGGGGAGGTCACGATCTACACGGAAGGGTGGTTCGTGCGGTGCCTGTGGACCAAACTTCCACGCAAGGCGCTGGCCATCATCGTGGAACACATGGGCATGATCCCGGACGACGGCGAGGCCATGGCCATCGAGAAGGACGACCAGCCCCAGGCCGTCATGGCCGGGATCGTGAGCGACGATGTGGCCGGGTGGATGGGCGGAGAGGCGGCCAGTATGGCCTCCTATGTCCCCGTCACCTTCCGGGGGTATCAGTTATTCCAGGAGGTGAACGGCCGCCAGGCGTATGGCGTGGATCCCACTGCCCTGGCCATCGTGGAGCGGGCCACGGCGGAAATGGGGACGGCCGCTATTTCTGGAGGCCGGGCGCTGGCCTGGAGCCACGACGGGGAAACCGTCATGCTGGGCGCAATCAGGAAAACCACATGGGCGTGGGAGTGGGAGCGGACTGTGTGGGAGGCCCTGGAGAGCGTGGACCTGCACAAGAGGGAGGGCTGATACCATGACGGAGTTTGAACGGATCACGGTATCCCCTGCCGCCCTGGGCGCGTTTCTCTCCTCCCTCCCCTGCCTGGAAGGACCATGGGACGACGCTTTCCACCGGGAGTTCTGCGGAAAGTGTGCGGCGGAAAACTGCGACGCCTGCCCACATGAAGCGGAGCGAAACAACCCGGCCTGGTGGCTGGAGTTGATCCACACGGGCACCGGACCAGTAAGGACCGAAAGCCGGAACCCATACCGGAAACAGGCGGCAGACCTCCGCCTGGAGGCCATGCACCAGCGGGACCGTTTCGGCCACGATATGCTGGCCAAGGAACTGGAGAGCGCGGCGGCCTCCATTGAGGACCTGACAGACAGGACGGAGGGAGCGGAGAATGAAACGGACTGACCTGGGCCGCGCCGTCCTATATCAAGGGGACTGCATAAACACCATGGAGGAGATCCCGGACGGTTCCGTGGACGGGCTGATCATTGATCCGCCGTATTCCAGTGGCGGGACGTTCTCCACGCAGCGGAAAGTGGAAACCGGGAAAAAGTATTTAGATACCGGAGGAGAGAAACAAACAAAATTCCCGGATTTTAGTGGGGACAACATGGATATGCGCAGTTTTACCATGTTCATGCGGGCGGTTCTGTTCGAGGGTAGGTTGAAAACCAAAGAAAACGGCGTCTGCTGTGTCTTTATCGACTTCCGAAACCTGCCGGCGGTGGCGGACGCCATGCAAATGGCCGGATGGACCTGGCGAGGGATCGCGGTATGGGACAAGTTAAATTCAAGACCGCAAAAGGGCCGGTTCAGAAATCAATGCGAGTACATCGTATGGGGGAGCAACGGAGCCATGCCGCCGGATCGGGGCGTCCCGGTCCTGGAGGGTGTGTTCAGGTTCCAGAATGTGGCCACGGCAAAAGCACACCACCAAACAGAAAAGCCCATAGGGCTGATGGAGAAAGTGGTGGAGATCGTACCAGAGGGCGGGACGGTCCTGGACTGCTTTATGGGTTCCGGGTCCACCGGGGTGGCGTGTATCAAAACGGGGCGGCGGTTTATTGGAATTGAACTGAACGAAATATATTATGAAACCGCAGTAAGGCGGATCGAGGAAGAAACCAGCCAAGTGACCCTATTTAGCGGGGGGGGGGGTATCTGATCACGGTATTGATACACTATAAAATCGCCGCCCGAGCGGCGGAAAGGAGGAACCCATGGACGTGACAGTGAACATGACGGCGGAGGAGTTCCAGGAGTTCATGGAATGGAGAAGGGACAGGAACAACTACACCGCGACAATGGCAGAATGGAACAGACAATGGGAAAAAATGGCAGAGAAAGCCGGGAAAGCCCTGGCGGAGGACACCGAGCGACCCGGAACCATGAAGATCATTGACCAGGAGAGCGCGGAGGAACTGCTGGAAATGGCCCGCGATTACCTGTCATAAAGAAAGCCACCTGCGCCTGGTGCTGACAACACGGCGCAGGTGGCAATATAAGCGACGGAAAAACCGTCCGGGATACCTATATTATATCAGTTCTCCGGGCGGTTCGCAACGGAAAAATCAGCGGGGCTATGGCCCCGTAAGCGCCGGTAAGAGGCATTAGTAAAGTGACCAGCACCTGAAAAGGAGGGCACCATGCCATACGTACATAGGATGGTGCAGGCTGGCCGGACCGTCGAACACAGGAAAATGCAATCCTTCCGGGTTCACACCAAGGGGGTCCAGCGGGGACCCAACAAAGGGACGACCACGGAAAAGCAAGCCCGGATCAACGAGCGGGTGGCAGAGGAACACCTGCGCTGGGATCTGAACGCCAACTTTGACCACCGAGATCTCCACGCCGTCCTGCACTACTACGCAAAGGACACGACCTTTGAGGAGATCCTGGAGGACAAGGCCACATTCCTGGCCAACCTGCGGAAAGCCTGCAGGAAAAAGGGGATCAAGTACAAGGCCGTGGTGGTGATAGAAACCAAGCGCATGACGAACCCGCATATTCACGTGATCATAAGCCGGATGGACCCGGAGATCATCGGGGACGCCTGGGAGGAAGTCCCAAGGGGCGGCGGGGGTATCAGTTTCAAGCCCCTGGACCGCCGGGGGAACCACGCCAAACTGGCGGCCTACCTGATGAAGGAAAGCCGGTCCACCATGGAGAAGTACCGGGAGATCGGGAAACGGGGAAAGCGGTACAGCAAGACCCAAAACATGGACAAGCCGGTGATCACCTACAAGGTGGTTTCCTCCTCCTCCTGGAGGAAGGAGCCGAAAGCGCGAAAGGGCGCGGTGCTGTATAAGTTCGACGACGGGGCGACCTGCAGGGCCGGGTGGCACGAAATGACGGGCTACCCATACCAGGAATATTTCGAGGTTTTCAACGAATAGGAGGCAAGCCGATGAAAGTTTACATAGCCGGAAAGATCACCGGGGATCGGCGGTATCGGGCAAAGTTCCGGGAGGCCGCCAAGGCCCTGGAGGAGGCGGGCCACGTGGTCCTGAACCCGGCCACGCTGCCGGACGGCCTGGACGATGTGGACTATATGCGGATCTGCATGGCCATGGTGGACGCGGCGGATCTGGCCGTGTTCCTGCCGGACTACCGCGAGAGCCGGGGCGCCATGGTGGAATGGGCGTACTGCCAGAGGATCGGGAAGGACTGCGCCCTGTACCTGGATATGATGGGAGGGAAACTGCGGTGAAAAACTTTGTGGAGGCATACAGAGAGGCCCGCGCAAAAGAGTGGAAGTACATGGACGCCAAACGGGCCGGATGGGCGGAACCGGGAAAACGGACGCGGGAAAACCACGCGATCCTGGTTCCGCGACGGGAGGCCATGGAAATGGCGGATGAACTGGCCGCCAACATTTACGCCAGAGAGTTATACATAACGTGGGCCGTGGAACTGCGGGGGTTCATGGAACGATTGGCCAGAGAAGTGGACGACACCCTGGTGTGTGGAAAATGTGGGGGAGTTTTCCGCAGAGAATGGGGCGCGAATTGCCCGTACTGCAGGGCAAAGGAAAACGCGGAAAAGTATGTGAACGCATTAAGAGAGGCGGCGAGGGAATGAGCGGGGCGCAGATCAACCTCCTGGAGGAGATCATCGTGGACAACTTCGCCGGCGGCGGCGGGGCGTCTACGGGGATCGAACTGGCGACGGGGCGGCCTGTGACCATAGCCATCAACCACGACCCGGACGCCATACTCATGCACAAGACGAACCACCCGTTTACGGAGCATTACCAGGCAAGCGTGTGGGACGTGGACCCGCGCGAGGTGTCAAAGGGGCGCCCGGTGGGGCTGGCGTGGTTCTCCCCCGATTGCAAGCATTTTTCAAAAGCAAAGGGCGGAAAGCCGGTGGACAAGAACATACGGGGCCTGGCCTGGATCGTCCTTCGATGGGCCGGAACCGTGCGGCCCAGGGCGATCATCCTGGAGAACGTGGAGGAGTTCCAGACCTGGGGGCCTGTACGGAAAGGCCACCCGGTGAAATCCAAGGCCGGACAGACCTTCCGCAAATGGCTTTCACAACTGGAGGCCCTGGGGTATGCCGTGGAATGGCGGGAAATGGTGGCGGCGGACTACGGGGCGCCAACGACCAGGAAACGGTTTTTCCTGGTGGCAAGGTGTGACGGCGCGCCCATTGTGTGGCCGGAGCCGACACACGCACCGGCGGGCAGCCGGGAGGTGCTGGAGGGGCGGAAAAAGCCGTGGAGGAGCGCGGCCGAAATCATAGACTGGACCCTCCCCTGCCCTTCCATCTTTGACACGCGGGAGCAGATCCGGGAGAAATGCGGCCTTTCCGCCCAGCGGCCACTACGGCCCAACACCATGCGACGGGTGATCAGGGGCGTGGACAAGTTCGCCATAAAGAACCCGGAGCCGTTCCTGGTGGTGGTAAACCACGCGGGTGACTTCCGGGGGCAGGCCGCCGCCGCGCCGCTCCAGACGGTGACGGCAAAGCACGGGTATGGCGTCGCCTCCCCAGTCATGGCGCCGCTGACCATGCACAACAACGAGAACGCGACCGGGACAGGGATCACGGAGCCGGTGAACACGATCACAAGCAGCGGAGCGGGCGGCCATCAAATGGTGATCACCCCGACGCTGGCGGCCATAGGGCAAACCGGCGGCGGTGAGCGGGGGCGGAAAATCACGGAGCCGACACACACACAGGTTTCCAAGGCGGAGGAGTGCGTGGTGGCGCCGGCGCTGATCCAGTACCACACGGAGCAGACGGAGAGGGTACGGGGCCAGGGCGTGGCGGACCCGCTTATGACCATTGACGCCTCCAACCGCTACGGACTGGCGGCGGCCAGCCTGGTCAAATACTACGGGAGCGACCAACACGGCCAAGGAATTGGGGATCCGCTCCATACGGTGACGGCGAAAGACCGGGAGGCCGTCCTGGCGGCGCACATAACGGAGTACCACGGCGCCAGCATTGGGACAAGGGCCGGAGAGCCTGCGGCCACGACATTGGGGAACGACCACCAGGGCCTTGTGGCCACACACATGGTCAAAATGAAGGGGACAAACCTGGGCGGCCCCATGTCGGAGCCGGTGCAGACCATCACGGCCGGCGGCGGCCACTTCGGCGTCGTCACCACCGTGGTGGCCAGGGCGGAGCCGGGAGCGGAACTGGGACACTGGCCGGAGATCCGGGACCTGCTGAACAACTACTGCGGGTATAACCTGGGGCCGGAGGACGTGATCCTGTTTGAAATCGACGGCGCGGCCTATTTCCTGGCAGACATTGGCCTGCGTATGCTGACACCCAGGGAATTGTATATGGCCAACGGGTTCCCGGTGGACTACAAGATCGAGCGGGACTATACCGGGACGGTGTACCCAAAAACCAAGCAGGTGGCCAGGTGCGGAAATGCGGTCCCGCCGCCGTTTGCCACCGCCCTGGTACGTGCAAACCTGCCGGAGTGGTGCAGCCAGGAGATCAGCACCATGGAGGAACTGGAAAAGGCGGTGGCGGTATAGCCACCGGAAAGAAACGGAGGAAAGCGCGTGGGAGTTATCGGGATCGGAGTGGGAACCGCCACCATGGGGCGGATCTGCCGGGACAAGGATGGGAACATCACGGAGCAATCGACGGCAAGGTGGGACGCGGACCCAGCCGGCGGATCGGTGGCAATCTGGCCAATGGACCAGGAGAAGATGGAACCGAGCGGGCCGGCGGAGGTGTACGGCGACTGGGACGCGGCCGCCTATCTCCGCCGGGTGGTGGATTTGATCCAGCCTAACAGGCAGATCAACATACCAGACCTGGAGGCTATGATCCGAGCGGCCGCAAAGGATGGTGTGGATATTTGCACATACTGCGCGGATTGCAACTGCTGGGACTGTATCGTGAGTAAGTGGAAGGAGGATCCAGACGATGAATGACCAGGTTATTTTGAGAGTGACAAAGAGAAACGGCGGACTGGAAGTGAACACGAGCGGGACGGGAAACGACCAACTGGCGGCCATTAGGGTGGCGGCCGCAGCCACGTTCAGGGTTTTGGTGGCGGCGCGGCGTCTGCCGGAAGAAATGGCCACAAGCGCGATTGCCAGCGCCGTCCTGGATGGGATCGCGGAGGCCAAGCAAAGCGACTGCGGAATTAGGGAGATCAGCCAGGACGCCACCGGGAAGTGAGGCAGAGCCATGAGAGATAAAAAGAACCTGCGGCGGGTTTCTCTCCTGGTAACAGCGCAGACCGCCTACAACCTGGAGAAACTGGCGGCCATGTGCGGATACAGGGAGAAGGGGCACGTCGTTGATAAACTGGTAAGAGAAAAAATGCTGATGATGAACGGAGGAAAGCACCATGAACGAAACGAAAATTGACTGGGCGGAAATGTCATGGAACCCCGTCACAGGGTGCCGCCATGGGTGCCCGTACTGCTACGCCAGGAGAACCGCGCACCGATTTGACGCGGGCCTGGAGGACAAGGGAACCGTGGGCGGCCTCCACGTTCTGGAGAGCAAGATCAAGGCCACGCCGTACCCCTATGGGTTCGAGCCTACCCTGCACCGCTACCGGCTGAACCAGCCGGAGCGGAAGAAAGAGGGGCGCACCGTCTTTGTGTGCAGCATGGCGGACCTGTTCGGACGCTGGGTGCCAACGGAGTGGATCCGGGACGTTCTGGACGCCTGCCAGAGGGCACCGCAGCACCGATACCTGTTTTTGACGAAAAACCCCGCTCGATACCTGGAACTGGATCAGGTGGCGCTACTCCCCCACGCGGAAAATTTCTGGTATGGGTCCACGGTGGCCAATGAGGACGCGGCGGCCATGTATCCAATGCCGTGGGTGAATATCAACACATTCTGGAGCATGGAGCCGCTGCTGGGGCCGGTGGATATGAGCGCGGCGGAGGGCTTGCCCCAGTGGGTGATCCTGGGGGCGGAAACCGGGAGCCGACCGGACAAGGTAACGCCGCGCCGGGAGTGGGTGGACCAGATCGCGGAGTTTTGCGCGGAGAACGAGATCCCGGTTTTCTACAAGGACAACCTGCGGGCGCACTTCCCGGATCTCCCGCCCTCCGCACTCCCGTGGGATGAACAGGAGGGCGCGACAAACAAGTGGGCCGCCCATTTCATGGGCCGCTTTGAAAGGCAGGTGTAAGGCATGGAAAAAGATAAAGTCGAGGAATTGAGGCAGAGCGTGGGGGCCATGGCTGAAATGTCGCTGATATTTTTTCGGGCAGTTTTAGGATCGGGCGCAAGCATGGAGGAGGCTTTGAGGCTGACGCAGGCGTTTGTATCGGCGCAGATTTATGGCAGGCCGAAAAATGAGGCGGAGAGCCAGGAGGAATAAATGGCCGTGAACATTTCCGACCTGCCGCCGAAATACCAGGCCCAGGCCGTGAAAAAATACATGGAACAGCAGGCGCAGCGGGGGCTTGTGCCCTCCGCCGCTACTGTGCAGGAACCCAGGAAGGTGAACAAGTACAGGAACACCCCGACCACAAGGGTAACGGCCTCCGGGGCCGTCCTACGGTTCGACAGCATGAAAGAGGCCAGGAGATTTGACTGGCTGATCGAGCGAGAGAGGCGCGGGGAGATCCGGGAACTACGCCTGCAGGTTGACTTTACACTCCAGGAGGCGTACACGGACACGGAGGGCCGCCGGGTGCGGGCCATCCGGTACAGGGCAGATTTTACATACTACGAGGGCGCCCAGGGGGTGAAGGTGGTGGAGGACGTAAAGAGCCGCGCCACAAGAACCAAGGAATACGCCATGAAAAAGAAAATGCTAAAGGACCGTTTTGGACTGGAAATAACCGAGGTGTGAGAATGAGCAAGCAGACAAGGGGGAAAAATCCCGAGCGGGAGGCCGTCAAGGAGTACCTGCAGCAGTACCATGACGCCAAAGCAAAAAAGCAGATACTGGAGGAACGCCACCGCACCCTATCCGCAGACCTGCGGGACCCGGGCGTGGGATCTGCGTTTAAGACCATGCCGACCTCCAAAAGGCAGGCCAGAGAGGGCGGGGCCGTGTCCCTTGTCTACCGGATCGCGGAAGTGGAGGACAGGATCAGCCAGCAGCGGGACGCCATGGCCAAGGCCGTCCTGCACGTTATGGACATGATAGACCTACTCCCACAAAATTCCATGGAACGCACCGTGGTGGAAATGAGGCACATAGACTGCAAACCGTGGGAAAAAATTGCCCAAGCCGTACACATGAGCAGGTCCCGCGTGTTTGATTACTACAACGACGCCCTGGACACCCTGCTGGCCTACAAGAGAACGGAGAAACTGCTGGGGGACTACACGGCCGAAAAGGAAAAAAGAAAGCGCGGATAAAAGATCGGACGCCATCGGACTATTGGACGTGGTATAGTGATAGCGTGGAAATCGGGAGGGAACCAGGGAAACACCTGGCGCCCTCCCCTTTTGCACCCTGGCCGGGCGGAGCATAGGCGCGGGGGCTTTCCTCCTTTCACCCCGTAGCGCCCAGAACGGGCGCAGTCCGGCAACAACCAGCCCAGGGGCGCCTTTGTTGGTGCCCCTGGGCCTCCCCTATCAAAATGCGAGAGGCGCCACCCCTGTTTGGGTCCTTCCGGGGGGTGGCGACCGTGCGGGGCGCGGAAGGCCCGGCGTTTTTCTCCAAGAAAATCCCTGAAAAACGGGCCGTTGCGTTACGCATTGACGCGCCGGCCGGAGCAATCGGGAGGCACCCACCCCCTAAAGGGGGTGAGGCCCGAAAAAATCCAGAGGAAACGAGGTCAAAAAAACGAAATCCACCACCAGGCGGAAAGCGAAACCGGCGGGGCCATCCGGCCGGCGGCGGAAAAGGGGGTGCTGCAGGTGGCGGGAACGACGAAAAAAACAGCGCCAAAGAGGTCCACGACGCCGGCGGTGCTGACCGGGACGGTGCCGGAATGGGCCAATTCCACCGCCATCGCCCAACTGCTGGGGAAAACCACCCGGCGGGTCCAGCAGTTGACCCAGGACGGGATCCTGGAAACCGAGGTCCCGCCCGGCGGCGGGGCCAGGAAGTACCGGACCTGCGAAACGATCCAGCGGTATATCGCCCACGTGGAGCAAAAGGCCCAGGAGATCGGAGAGGGCGGCCGCCTGGCGGAACTGAACCTGAAAAAACTGGAGGCGGAGGTGGCCCTGAAAGAGAGCCAGGGCAGCCTCCACCGCCTGAAAACCGCCATAGCGGAGGGGAAATACCTGCCGGCGGAGCAGGCCACCGAGGAACTGGCGGAGTTTATGGCGGCCTTTCAAAAGTTCGCCATGACGATCCCGGCCCGCATGGCCGGGGCCATGTCCGGGTATGCGGACGCCATCACGATCCGCAACGCACAAAAGGCCATCCGCAAGGAACTGGAAACCATGCTGACGGCCTATGTGGACGCCATGCAGGCGGAGGACCCGCCGGAGGCCGCGCCGTGAGGAAGTACCGAGTAAAACCCTACAAGGTGCCCCGGTGGATGGTGCCGGCCATTGAGATCCTGCGGCCAAGGGAACGGGTAAGCACATCCGCATGGGCGGAGCAGAACCGGGTCCTGCCAAACGGAAACGCCATACCAGGGCCGTGGCGGAACAACGTCACCCCGTACCTGGTGGAGATCATGGACGCCTTTTCCGACGAAACCACGGAAAAGATCGTCTTTGTCAAGCCCACGCAGGTGGGCGGCACCTCCGCCATGGAGAACGCCCTGGGGAGCCTGATAGACCAGGATCCGGCGCCGGCCATGTTCGTGTACCCTTCGGACGAACTGGCAGAGCGCACGGTGGAGGCGAAACTGGAGCCAATGATCCGCCAGTGTAAGGCCCTGGCGGAGAAGTACCGGGAGCATGACAGCAAGCGACTGGCCCTAAAGTTCCGGGATATGATCGTCTACCTGACCGGAGCCAACAGCCCGGCCAGCCTGGCCTCCACCCCGATCCGATACCTGTTTCTGGATGAAGTAGACAAATTCCCGGGGGCGACCAAAAAAGAGGCCGACCCCGTATCCCTGGCCATTGAGCGCACAAAGACATTTTTCAACCGCAAGATCTTTATGGCCTCCACCCCGACCCTGAAAACCGGGCCGATCTGGAAAGCCAAGGAGGAGGCGGACGCGGAAAAACACTACTTTGTGCCGTGCCCCCATTGTGGGGAATTTATCGAACTGAAATTCGCACAGATCAAGTGGCCCAGCAAGGACGACGTGCCGGACCAGGCGGAGCGGGCCGAAATGGCCACATACGTATGCCAGGCGTGTGGGTGTATCATCACCGACCGGGACAAGGCGGCCATGCTCCAGGCGGGCCGGTGGCAGATCGTCCGGCAGACCACGACGACACCCAAAAGCGTGGCCTACTGGATGAATACCCTGTATTCACCGTTTACCAGGTTTTCCGACATCGCCCGGGAGTTCATGCGGGCCAAGGACGACCCGGAACTGCTCCACAACTTCGTCAATTCGTGGCTGGCGGAGCCGTGGGAGGACACCAAACTGAAAACCAACGCCGAAATGGTCATGGAGCGGCAGACGGAGGTTCCGGCCTGGTCCCTCCCGGCGTGGACAAAACTGCTGACCGGCGGGATCGACGTGCAGGAAAATTGCCTGTACTGGGTGATCCGAGCATGGGGCGACTTTATGACCTCCCAAAACGTGGCCCATGGCCAGGCGCTTTCCATGGCGGAAGTGGAACGGATTATGAATACCGAGTTTTCCCTGCCGGACGGCGGAAAGGTCATGGTGGACCTGGCCCTGATGGACAGCGGCGACCAGACCGACGCGGTGTATGAGTTCTGCACCATGAACATGGACTGGGTGCGGCCCTGTAAGGGCGTCCCGTCCCTCCAGGGCCATTACAAGATCTCCACCGTGGACAAAGCCGGGAGCCGAGCCAACGGTATGCAACTGGTCCTTGTGGACGGCGGCAAGTACAAGGACATGATCGCCGGGCGCATGAGGCGGCCAAACGGGAACGGATCCTGGATGGTGCATAAAGACTGTGATCTGGAGTATGCGGAGCAGGTCACGGCGGAGCATAAGATCACCGAGCGGGCCGCCGGAAAAGAGGTTCAGCGGTGGGTGCTGAAATCCTCCCACGCGGACAACCATTACCTGGACTGCGAGGTGTACGCGGCGGCGGCCGCCGACGTGCTGGAGGTCCGGTCCCTGTTCCTGAAAAACCCGGACCGAGCGGAGGAGCAGGCGCCAAAGCCGGCACCGCCAAAGCCGCAGCCGGCACCGGAGGAAACATGGATCCAGCAGAATGAAAACTGGTTCTGACAGGAGGCAATCATGGAACTGGACAACACAACAGCGGCCCCGGCGGAACTGCTGGAGCAGGTCAACAAGGCGATCACCACCGTGCTGGTGGGCGGGCAATCCTACCGGATCGGCAGCCGCCAACTGACGCGGGCGGACCTGGCCATGTTGAAAACCCTCCGGGACGACCTGGAGGCGCAACTGGCGGCCGACGAAAGCGGCCCCCTGCTGGGGCGCACCTACATGGCATTTTTCGAGGGGAGGTAAAGCGGTGAGTTTCATTGACAGCATGATCGCGGCCGTGTCCCCAAAGAAAGCATACGAGCGGGAGGCGTGGCGCCAAGGGCTGGAGGCCATGCGCGGGTATGACGCGGCCGGGTTCGGCCGGATCAATTCCGGGTGGAGGGCACACAACGAGAGCGCGGAGATCACAGACCGATACAGCCGGGACGTGGTACGCGCCCGCGCCCGGGACCTGGAGCGGAACAGCGACATTCTCCAGGCCGTGGTCCTGGCCTACAAGCGCAACGTGGTGGGAAAGGGCTTTACCCTCCGGGCAAGGACCGGGGACGACGACCTGAACCGCCAGATCGAAAAACTGTGGCGTCAATGGTGCAAGGCCAGAAACTGCGACGTGACCGGGGAGCAATCCTTTACCGAGATCCTACGCATGGCCGTGGAGCGCAAGAAGGTGGACGGCGGGATCCTGTTCCTGTTCCGCCACACCTCCGGCGGCGTGGTGCCGTTCAAGTTGCAGGCCATTGAGGTGGACGAACTGGACGTGACACAGAGCGCCCCGCACCGGCAGGGAAACCGCGTCGTGGGCGGGATTGAATATAATTCCTGGCGGCGGCCGGTGGGCTACTGGATCCAGCAATATGACCTGGAGGGGTGGCGCCTGCTGCAGCCGATCTACATTGACGCCAAGGACGCCTATTTCCTGAAATCGAAACGGCGGCCCAGCCAGATCCGGGAAATGTCGGATATGTCCCACACGATCACCAGGATCCGGGACGTGAACGAGTTTATAAACGCGGTATCCGTCAAGGAGCGGATCGCGGCCTGCCTGGCGGTGCTGATCAAAAAGACCATTCCGACCGGGACAAGCCTGGGGCGTTCCGGGGTTCGCGGGCCGGACGGCCGCGTGGACTACGCCGGCAAGAAACTGGGGCCGGGCATGATCATGGAAATGGGCGCCGGCGACGAGGCCCAGGTGGTGGATCCCAAGGGAGCGGCCACCGACGCCACCGCGTTCCTGAAAGTTCAGCAGGGACTGATCGGCGCGGGCCAGGGATTGAGTTATGAGGCGGTGTCCCGCGACATGAGCGGGTCCACCTACTCCTCCGCCCGGCAGAACGCCATCGAGGACGAGGACACATACGCGGAGGACACGGAACTGCTGACGGAGTTCATGTCCGAGGTGTACGAGCAATTTATTATTTCGTGTTATCTCTCCGGGGTGATCACCTTCCCCGGGTTTTGGGATAAAAAGGCGGAGTATATGGCCCATGACTGGGTGAAATCCCCGAAAAAGTGGATTGACCCGGCCAAGGAAAGCACCGCCGACAAAACCGCCCTGCAGAGCGGGCAAAAGACCTACCAAGAGATCTGCGCCGAGCGGGGCAAGGACTGGCGCCAGGCCATCGACGAAACTGCCGAGGTCCTGGAGTATGGCCGAGAAAAAGGCATTGAGATGGGAGGTGTAATTTTTGGAAATGGAACGGCAGCAGCCCAGCAGAACGCCGGAGGGCAACCGCCCCAGGGATAAGGACCATGGAACCAGGAGCATGGGCCAGATCCTTTCCCGGGAGGACCAGCCCCAGGAGAGCAGACGCCGGACAATCAGTTTTTCCAGTGAGGAGCCATACCGGCGCTTTTTCGGCATGGAGATCCTGGACCACGGGGAGAACGCGGTGGACCTGTCCCGCCTGAACAGCGTGGGCGTTCTCCTGTTCAACCACAACACCGACAAAGTGGTGGGAAAGGTGATCCGGGCCTGGGTGGAAAACCACCGGGGCATGGCAGAAGTGGAGTTCGACACGGACGACGACGCCGAAAAGATCTTCGGGAAAGTGCGGTCCGGCACACTGAAAACCACGTCCGTGCGGTACAGCGTGGACGCCTGGGAGGAAGTGGTGGCCGGGAAACAATCTGCGGATGGGCGATTTACCGGCCCTTGCCAGATCGCCCGGAAGTGGACGCCGCTGGAGGTGTCCGTGGTGTCCGTGCCTGCGGATCCCACTGTGGGAGTGGGACGGGCTGACACGGGCCAGACGTGCGCCCCCCTCTCCGTGTATGAGCGACAGATCCAAGCAAACAAAAATCTGATTTTCAACAGGAGGTAAGAAAAACCATGAATGAACTGCAGAAAGCCCTTGCCCGCCAGCAGGAACTTGTGACCCTGGCCCGCAACGAGGGCCGGGACCTGACCGCCGAGGAGCAGGCGGAGTTCGACCGTTGCCAGGCCGTAATCGACGCCAGCAACGAGGGCGGCGAGGCCGGCGGCCAGCCCACCGGCGGTGAGCGCGGCGCGGAGAACGGCGGCCAGGGCGCCCCGGCCGGCACCAACCAGCCCAGCGTGGCAGACACGCAGAGAGCGATCCAGGCGGAGCGCCAGCGCACCGCCGACATTATGGCCCTGTGCCGCCAGACCGGCATGGACGCGGAGGAGTATATCCGCAGCGGCGCCACCATGGACACCGTGCGGGCGGCGGCCGTGGACTTCCTGATCCAGCACAACGGCCCCGTGGGCGCCAGAATGTCCGACAACAGCCGGGAGCAGGACAACTTCCGCCAGGCGGCCGTGGACGGCCTGCTTATGCGTAGCGGCATGGAGGTGGAGCGCCCCAGCGAGAACGCGGAGCAAATGCGCGGCCTGTCCCTGCGGGATCTGGCCATTGAGTGCATGGCCCGGGAGGGACTGGGGACCACGGCCTCCCTCCTCCGTATGTCCAAGGACGACCTGTGGAACATGGCCTGCCGCCAGTTCTTCAACCCTACGGCGGCCTTTCCCGCAATCCTGGACAACACGATCCGCAAGGCCATTGTGCAGAGATACCAGGCCGTCCCCACCACGTTCCAGGTGTGGACCACCAAGGGCAGCGTGACCGACTTCAAGCCCACCAAGGATCACGAGTACCTGGCCGGCGGCGCCGGCGAGTTCCTGCGCGTGGGAGAGGGCGGCGAACTGAAACACGACACCCCGCAGACCGAACTTCTCCCCCAGCGCCAGGTGGCAACCTACGGCCGCCAGTTCTCCATGACCCGGGAGGCGTTTATCAACGACGACGTGGGCTTTATCACCCAGGTGCCCGGTATGTACGCGGCCTCCGCCAAGCGCACGATCAACAAGCAGGTGTATTCCATCCTGTTCAACAACCCCACGATCTTCGACGGTGTGGCCCTGTTCCACGCCAACCACAACAACCTGATCACCACCGGCGCGGCCCCGTCCATTGAAACCCTGCAGGCCATTATGATCAAACTGCTGAACCAGAAGGACCCCTTCGGGGACAGCATTATGGTGCAGCCCCGGTACATCATCGTGCCCGTGGGTTACGGGTTCCTTATGTCGCAGATCCTGGAAACCGCGCAGATCGACGTGGACGGGATCGGCAGCCACACCGCAAACGCCCTGTATCAGTACCGGAACCGCCTGCAGGTGATCGAGGAGGGCACCCTGAACGCCCTGGCCGGTTCCAACGCGGTGCCCTGGTTCGTCGCGGGCGATCCCACCTATGCCCGTTCCATCCAGGTGGACTACCTGAACGGCCAGGAAACCCCGACCATTCGCCGCATGGAGGTGGCCGGCCAACTGGGCTATGTGTGGGACATTTGGCTGGACTGGGGTATCACCGCCGTGGACTTCCGCGGTATTGCCAAGAACCCCGGAACCACCATCACGCTGTAAGGCAGTAAGGAGGTAAAACAGATATGAGCGCGAAATACTGGCAGAGAGGCGAAACCATCGACTACACCCCCACCGACGACCTGGCAAACGGTGACGTGGTGGACCTGGCCACCCGGATCGGCGTGGCCGGGAACGACATTCCGGCCGGAGAAACCGGCGCGGTCCACGTCGTGGGCGTGTTCGAGATCCCCAAGGCCACCGGCGCCGTCACGGTGGGCCAGGCCCTTTACTGGGACAAGGCGGCGGAGAACATCACCACCGCAGCGGGCAGCAGCCCGGCGAACACCCCGGCAGGCTGGGCCGTGGCGGCGGCCGGGTCCAGTGACGCCACGGTGCTGGTGAAACTGCTGGGCTAAAGGAGGGCCAGGCCATGAAAGGATTGATTGCAAAGCGGCCGATCCTGTACCGGGGCCGTATGTATCGGGCCGGGGAGAACCTGCCCGGCGACGACACCAGAATAGTGGCCGCGTGGCTGGAGAACGACAGCGCGGAACTGTGCGGAGCGGAACAGGACGCCGCCACGGGAGGCCGGGAGGCGGCCCAGGAGCCGCCCAGGGAGCCGGAGGGCGCCCCGGAGGTATCCGGGGATACCGAGGACCAGGGAGCGGCAGACGGCGGCCAGGAGGCCAAGGAACGGACCGGAGAGGGCGAAACCGGAGGCATGATCGCCGGGCACCTGGATCCAAAAGACCTGGAGGGCCTGAAAAAGGCTGACCTGGAGCGCATGGCCAACGATATGGGCCTGGATATTTCCAAGGCAAAGACCAAGGCGGACCTGATCGCCGCGATCACGGCGGCGGAAGTCTACGCCCCCGCAGAGGATGAAAACGGGGGTGCCCTGTAATGGGCGCCCCCTCCTTCAAGGACTGCGTGGCGGCGGATATTCACGGCGTATTCCTGAATACCCAGGAATTTGCAGACACCCACACCATCGACGGCCGGAAAATGGACGCGGTGGTGGACGACGACGCCCTGCTGGAGCGGGACGCGGCCCGGGGAGGCGTCCACACGGATGGGACATACCGGACGCGGCGCCTGTTGTATGTGGATAAGGCCGACTACGGCGGGCGGCCCATGTCGGGCAAGATCCTGAACCTGGACGGCCGGGAGTATCGCGTGGTACAGGCAGACGAGGCGGCCGGCGTCCTGACCATTGAAATCGAGGCGATCCGCACATGATCCATATCGAGGTTGACACCCAGGCCGAAATCGTGAGGATCGGCCAGCGCCTGGAGCGCCTGGCGTTCCAGGCACCGGACATTCTCCGCCTGTCCATCAATGCGGCGGCCCGCAAGGTCCGAAAGCAGATCACCAAGGACGCGGCCGAAACATACACCATCGACGAAAGCATACTGAAAGACCGGAGCAAGGGCGCTCCAAAGGTACAGACGGCAAAGCCGGGAAATATTGAGGCCGTGATCCGGTCCAAAGGCCCGGTAAACGATCTGATCGACTTCCTTGTGAGGCCGGGGAGCGACGGCGCAAAGGCCAAGGTGCTGAAATCCGGCGGCATGAAACCGCTGGAACGCGGCGGCGCAAAAGCCTTTATCGGAAGGTTCCAGAGCGGCCATACCGCCGTTTTGCAACGGCAGATCCGGCAAACCTACACCGTGGGCGGCGCGGCGGACCGTATCAAAAAATACGGATACCCAAGCGGGGGCCAATGGCCGGACATGACCAGGATCAAGAAACTGCTGGGGCCGTCTGTCCCGAGTATGCTGGGAAACGAGGAAATCCAAGAAAAAACCAGGACCATGCTTTACACGGTCCTGGACCAGGAGATCGAAAAACGGATCAATAAGGCGATCCGGCAAAGCGCCTGATCATCCCGCATGAGAGCGGAGAAACGAGCGGGCGGCCCGATACGCCGGGGACCCCTTGACCGGCTGGAGCAATTCGCGGGGCGACAGTTCGCTGGCCCATTCGGCGCCGGCGGAGGCGTCCGAAAAGGCGTAGCAAACCGCGTCCACCGGGTCCGTGGGTGCGTCCACCAATGAGGAACCGGCGTCGAAAAGCCGGACAGAGGCGGCGTACAAGGCCAGAACATCACGCGGGGAGAGTTTTTCAAACACAAGGAAAGACAGATCCCAGGCGGAGGACAGGAGAGAAACCCGGAGGCGCTTTCCGGTAACGAACTGGAGCAGGCCCACCGGGATCCCCGTGGCGTCCTCCCTATCATAGCGGGAAAGCACAGCGCCGGCGTCCTTTTCGTCGAAATCCGGGGAAAATGTCACCTGATATTCAGCGGCAAAGGCTTTCTGCCTTTCACTGACGGGGTGTATATTTTGCGCTGCCATGTCGAGCGGGAGGACCTCCACCGGATCGGCCAGGCCAATTTCGTGGGCGGCGGCCACGGCGTCCTCCTCTCCGCAGGCGGAAACTGTGCGCTTGTTTTTCCGGCCCGTTTCAGGGTTCACACCGCGCACATCGTAGCGAAAAACCCCGTTTGAGTAACCGGAGGCGGGGCGGGGTATGACGCCATCGGCGCAGGCCACGTCCAGCCAGGAGGCCCAATAGTCCGCCGGAGTGTATCCGAGAAAAGCCGCCAAGGCGTATATGTGCTTGCACGGCAGGCCGCGCTCCTGGAAATCCGGGCAGGTGCAGCGATCCAGCGAAACCGTATAAACGCGGTCCAGCCGGCCCTGAACCTTCACAGCCCCGGCCTTTGCGTCGCAATCCAAAACCTTTGTACGTTCTCCACCCTTTGAAAAAACGGAGAGCGGGCGGGCGGCGGCGCGTCCAAAGCGGGCGTATTGCCCCGGGGCGGCGTGTACTGACGGATCCCAGGGACCAAACAAGGGGCCGCCGGAATAGTTGAACCCGCCACGGGCGCCGGCGGCGGAAGGAGCGGGCCTATCAGTTTTCGGAAGGAACTTCCGCAGAAAATCAAGCATTTTTTGCACCCCTTTATGCCGTGTATTACCACGGTTTTCAGACTATTGCCACAACATGAATTTACCACAAAAAGCGCCGAAAAGTCAAGGAGGCGAACACCACGACACCGGAATTTTTGCAGGACGCCATCGTGGCGGACCTGGCGGACCTGTTCGGGGGACAGACCCTCCCCAGTTCTGCCGGGGACCGGCGGCCGATCCGGGTTTACTCCCAGGACCTCCCGATCATTGAGGGGCTGGACGAAACCGAGGACCGGACCGAGGAGATACCGGAACCGTATATCATCGTGCGGACCAATGAGGGAAACATTCCAGACGCCAACAGCGCCCAGGAGATCGACCTGATCCTGGTGGTATGCACCTATGACCGGAACCCGAACCGACAGGGATACAGGGACGTGCTGCACATCATCCAGGAGATCTACGGGAGGTACGCCAAAAATCCGCTGGTGCGGATCAAGGCGGACAGCGGCGGCGCGAGAGGCGGCCCGTGGTCCGTCAAGTACCCGATCAAGTGGGTTACACAGCAAGAGGACACCCACCCCTATTATTTCGGGGCCATGTCGCTGAAATTTGAGGCGCCAGCGGTGCGCCAGGAGGTGCCATTCACATGACCAAGAGAACAACCAGAAAGGCGGCGGAGGCCGCCGGCACGGTGGTGTACTGCGGCCCGTCCATCAAGGGCGTGGCCAAACAGTTCACCGCCTACAACAACGGGATCCCGGAGGGGCTGAAAGCGGCGACCGAGAAAAACAAGGTCCTGGCCGCCCTGATCGTCCCCCTGGAGGACCTGCCGGAGGCCATGCGCCAGTTGCGCCAGAAATCCGGCCGTATCCACACCCTGTATAAAGCCGTACAGGGCAGAACCTAAAGGGAGGGATCAACTATGCCTTATAATCACGGCGTTTACAACCAGGAGCAGGAAACCAGCCTGACCACACCGATCCAGGGGACGGCGGGCCTGCAGGTCATCTTCGGCACCGCCCCGATCCACCTGGCGGCGGATCCGGCGGCGGCCGTCAACAAGCCCGTGGTGTGCTATTCCTTCGCGGAGTGCCAGCAGGCCATGGGCTATTCGGACGACTTCGAGAACTTCACCCTTTGCCAGAGCATGGACGCCTGTTTCCGCGTGTTCAACGTGGCGCCCATTATCCTGGTGAATGTGCTGGATCCCAGCAAGAGCAGCCATACCACGCAGAACGCGGAGGAGGAGTGCGCCGTGGCGGACGGTGCCGTGGCCTACGCAAAGCAGTTTGTCCTCCTGGACACCATCGTGGTCAAGAACGCGGACGCCACCCTGGTGGCCGGCAGCGACTACGTGGCCACCCACGCGGAGGACGGCACGGTGACGATCACCATCCTGTCCGAGGCCGCCAAGGAGGCGGAAACCCTGAAAGTGGCCAGCACCAGCCTGAAACCGAACGGCGTGACGGCGGCGGACATTGTGGGCGGCGTGGACGCCCTGACCGGGAAGGAAACCGGCCTGGAACTGGTGCGCCAGATCTATCCCCGTTTCGGCATGACGCCCGGGATCCTGCTGGCCCCCGGATGGAGCCACAACCCCACCGTGGCGGCGGCCCTCCAGGCCAAGACCGAGGGGATCAACGGGAACTTCGACTGCGTGACCTACCTGGACATTTCCACGGACCCGGAGGAGGACGGTGCAGAGGTTTACACCGACGTGAAAACCGCCAAGGAGGCCCTGGGTGCCACCTCTCCCCACGCGGCGGCCCTGTGGCCCATGGGCGCGGTGGGCGACAAGGTTTATTACCTGTCCGCCATGTTTGCCGCCCTGACGGCCTACACGGACGCCGGCAACAGCGACGTGCCCTATGAAAGCCCGTCCAACAAGGATTTGAAGATCACCAAAACCGTGCTGAAAGACGGAACGGAGGTCCTGCTGGACCAGCAGCAGGCCAACGACCTGCTGAACGCCAACGGCGTGATCACCGCCATCAACGCAAACGGGTACAAAGCCTGGGGCAACAACACGGCGGCCTATCCCTCCACCACTGACCCCAAGGATCGGTGGCTGGCGGTGCGGCGGTTCTTCGACTGGGACGGCAACAACTTTATTTTGACCTACTTCCAGAAGGTGGACAAGCCGGGCAACACCAGACTGATCCAATCCATCGTGGACAGCCAGAACATCATCGGCAACGGGTACGTGGCCCGGGACTACTGCGCCGGATACCGGACCGAGTTCAAGAGCGACGAAAACCCGATCACCAACCTGCTGGACGGCCACCTGACTGTCCACACCTACCTGGCGCCCTATATCCCGGCGGAGTACATCGAGAATATCAGAGAATACGACACGGAGGCCCTGGAGGCCGCCCTGACTGGTGGAGGTGAATAAACCATGAGCGTTCCCAATATTCCCAGCAAAATCAATAGTTACAACGTCTACAACGACGCGGAGCGCCTGATCGGCGTGGGCGATGAAGTCACCCTGCCGGACTTCGAGGCCATGGCGGAAACCATTTCCGGCGCCGGGATCCTGGGCGAACTGGACGACCCCACCGTGGGCCATTTCTCCAACATGGAAATGGAGATCCCCTTCCGCGTCCTGGACCGCGAGGCCACCGATATGCTGGACATGACCAAGGCGGTGCGACTGACCCTCCGGGCGGCCCAGCAGGCGCTGACCGTGGAGGGTGACACGGAATTTCGGTCCATGCGTGTGGTGGTGCGCGGCAAGAGCGCCACCCTGGCCATGGGTAGCGTACAGAACGCCAACCCCATGGAAAGCAGCGTGACCCTGAATGTGTCCTATATCCTGATCGAGGTAGACGGCACCACCCTGGTGGAACTGGACAAGATCAACCCGACCTTCAAGGTGAACGGCGTTGACCTGCTGCAGAAAGTGAGGGAAATGACCTAATGAGCAACAGCACCGAGAACACGGCCGCCCTGGGCGCGGCGGAGCAGGAAACCGAGGAGGAAAGCCTGGTCCTGAAATTCCGAAAGCCCTACAAGTTCGAGGGCCAGGAATACACCGAGGTGGACCTGTCCGGCATGGAGGACATGACGGCCGGGGACCTGTGCGCCGTGGCCAAACTGGCCAACCGGGAACTGGGCGTGACGCCGATCCCGGAAATGACCCTGCCTTATGCCATGTATATGGCGGCCAGGGCCAGCCACAAGCCCGTGGAGTTCTTCAAGGGCCTGCCCCCGGTGGAGGCCATGAAGTTGAAAAACCTGGTCACGGGTTTTCTGTACGGCGGGGATGGAGAGGAGTAAACCCGCCGGAAATCAAAAAGGGGTGTGTTGCCCTATCTCTCCGACTGCATAGCGGCGTGGACTACTTCCTGGGCCTGCCGCTGGACGATCTGAACGACATGGCAAAGGTGGTGCTTGAAATTGGCAAAAAGCAAGGTCATGGAACTGGCCATAAAAATCGCCGGAAAGGTAGATAAATCCCTGGGGACCAGCACCAAGGCGGCCAACAAGCAACTGGCGACCATCCAAAAGGCGGCCAACAAAGTATCCACCACCATGACGGCGGGACTGGCGGCGATGGGGACCGGGGCCATCGCCGCCACCAAGTACCTGGCCGACCTGGGCGGAGAATGGCAGACGGCCACCAACCAGGTAGCCGCCTCCACCGGCGCGGCCGGGAAGGAACTGGAGGGCCTGCGGGACGTTATGGAGGACGTGTACGCGGCCAACTACGGGGACAGCGTGGCCGACGTGGGCGACGCGGTGGCCATGGTCAACCGGAACATGGCCAACCTGGACCAGAACGGATTGACGGCGGCCACCGAGGGCGCCCTGGCCCTGCGGGACGCTTTCGAGTACGACGTGGCGGAAAGCACCAGGGCGGCGGAGGCCATCCGAAAGAACTTCGGTTCCTCCGCAGAGGAGGCTTTCAGCCTGATCGCGGCCGGCGCACAAAACGGCCTGGACTACTCCGGGGAACTGATCGACACCATCAACGAGTATTCCTCCCAGTTTGCAAAACTGGGCTTTGACGCGGATGGAATGTTTAACATTCTCCAGGCGGGGGCGGACGGAACCGCCTGGAACCTGGACAAGGTGGGCGACGCCATCAAGGAGTTTTCGATCCGGGCCATTGACGGGAGCGACAGCACGGTGGAGGCGTTCACGTCCCTGGGGTACAACGCGGAGAACATCATGGCCACCTTTGCCGCCGGAGGCGAGGGGGCCAACAAAGCATTTTTTGACGTGATCAACACCCTTATGGCCGTTGACGACCAGGTGGAGCGGGACGCCCTGGGCGTGGCCCTGTTCGGCACCATGTGGGAGGACCTGGGGACGGAGGCCATGGAGGCCATGGCCGGCGCGTCCCAGGCCGCCTACGATACCGAGGGCGCCCTGGAGAAGATCAACCAGGTCAAGTACAACGACCTGGACAGCGCGATCCAGGGGATCGGCCGCCAGATGGAGGTGGCCCTGCTGCCGGCGGCGGACGCCGTGTATCAATCCCTTATGGACAGTATGCCGGAGATCACGGAGGCCATGGAGGAGGTGTCCCCAGTGATCGCAGAGATCGCCGGGGACTTTGCCGACTGGGCTGGCGGGGCCATTTCGGACGGCCTGCCGGTCCTGGTGGACGGGATCCGCGACTTTGCAAACTGGGCGGGCAAGGCATACGAAAAGGCCAAGCCGTTCCTGTCCTTCCTGTGGGAGCATAAGGGGACGGTGCTGGCCGTGGCGGCGGCCCTGCGGGTGCTGGGGCCGGCCATCGGCGCCGTGACCACGGCCATGAACGCATTTAAGACCGCCAAGACCTTTATGGCCCTCTTGCAATCCTCCGGGAAAATCGCGCAAGTCACCGCAGCATTTCAGCGGTTCGGATCCATCCTGACGGGGCCGCTGGGTATCATCATCGCGGTGGCGGGGGCCATCGCCCTGCTGTATAAGAACTGGGACACCGTAAAGGCGTGGCTGGTGAATTTCGGCAACACCGTGAACCAAATCTGGACCAACTTTTCCAACATGGTGGGAAATGCCATCGCGGCCATCGGCCAAAAATTCCCCATGCTGGGCGCGTACCTGCAGGGATGGTGGGAGAGTATCCAGGCGGCGGTGGATAACGTGAAAGCGATTTTTCAAAATATCATCGACTTTATCAGCAACGTATTTTCCGGCAACTGGAGCGCGGCCTGGCAGAACATTGTAAACATCTTCGGAAATTTGTTCGGCATGATCGTGAACCTGGCCAAGGCGCCGATCAACGGGGTTATTTCTGCCATTAACTGGGTTATTTCCAAGATCAACAGCATTTCCGTGACGATCCCGGACTGGGTGCCGGGCGTGGGCGGCAAAACCCTGGGCTTTAATATCCCCACGATCCCGCAACTGGCGGAGGGCGGCGTGGCCACCTCCCCCACCCTGGCGGAGATCGGCGAGGGCGGGGAACCGGAGGCCGTCATGCCACTGTCCAAACTGGCGGCCCTGCTGGACGAATACACCAAGAAACCGAAACCGACCGGCGGCACAGACGGCCAGGAGGGCGGCGACGGGGAAACCATCGTATTCTCCCCCGTGCTGAACTTCTACGGCAAAGCGGACCGCGAGGAGGTGGAGGAGGCCACCCGGATCTCCTTCGAGGAGTTCAAGCGCCTGTATAAGCGCCTGAAAGCGGAGGAGCGCCGGAAGAAATTCAAGCCGGAGCCTGCGATGGGGTAAGGAGGGCGCCATGGAAAAGACCTATACGACGAAACAGGGCGACGCCTGGGACGCCATCGCGTTCCGGGTGTACGGCGACGTGAAATATACCGGCTTTCTCATGCAGGCCAACTTCCCGCACCTGGACACCTTCGTGTTTGACGCGGGGGTGGTCCTCCAAACGCCGGACCTGCCGGAGGACGACGACCTGGCCAACGCGCCGATCTGGAGGACCACCGCATGAGGACACGGAGAGCGGAAACGGATCTGACCTGGAACGGCGCGGCCGTCACCAGCAAAATGGTGGGCTACAAGGCCACCGTGACCTATACGGACGCGGCCAGCGGCGAGGCGGACAGCCTGGAGATCAGCATGAACGACCGGGACCGCCAATGGACCACGGCGTGGATGCCGAAAACCGGGGACACCCTGACGGCCGCCATTAAGGTGTACGACTGGGAGCGGGAGGGCGACAACCGGACACTGGACTGCGGATTTTTCATCCTGGACAATTACAGTTTTTCGTGGTGGCCCATGACCGGGACCATTTCGGCCGTGTCGGTGCCGGCGGATAGCGCTTTCCGGGCGACGCAGCGGACCAAGACCTGGGAAAAGGCCACCCTGCAGGCCATAGGAAACGAGATCGCGGCCAGGGCGGGCATTACCCTGACCTGGGACGTGGAGGGGGAACCCATTACCGTCGAAAGCGTGGAGCAATCCGAGCAAACGGACTGCGAGTTTTATATGAGCCTGTGCGAGGAATACGGCCTTTCCATGAAGGTGTACGCCCAAAAAATCGTGGTGTACGACCGGGAGCAGTACAAGGAGCGGGACGTGGCGGGCACCATCCGGGAAAGCGAGATCGAAAGCGGTTCCTGGAATACCACCCTTGACGGGACCTATACCGGCGGGGAATACACCTACACGGACCCGAACACCGAGGAGGAGATCAAGGTCACGGTGGGGACGGGAACCCGGATCCTGAAACAATCCGGCAAGGCCGACAACAAGGCCGACGCGGAGCGCAAGATCACGGCGGCGGTGGCCAACGCCAACCACGGCGCCACCACCCTGTCCCTGACCATCATGGGGCGGCCGGACCTGGTGGCCAGCCAGTGCGTCACCGTGGTGGGGATCGGCCGCCTCTCCGGCAAGTATTTTATCGACAGTATCACCCACACGGTGGGCGGAGGATACACCATGGACATGGAACTGTCCCTGGTGGAGGCCATGACCGAGGAAGTGATCAAGGACGCCACGGAGCGCCTGGCGGCGGTGGGCGTCATGGACAGCCCGGAATACTGGGTGCAGCATTACAAGGACGTGGCCAACCTGGACGGCCTGATCCTGAACATGGCCACCCGGATCAAGACCAACCTGGGCGGCAGCAGTATCACCACCGTGGACGACGCCCTGGACGTGCTGACCCGCACCGGCGTGATCAACTCCCCGGACTACTGGGCCAGCAAGCACAGCGCCCTGGCGTGGCTGGATCGGCTGCTGATCAATGCCGCCAACGCCCTGACCGAGTAAGGAGGAACCAATGAAGGGAGAAATTCGCCTGGGGAAAATATCGTCCATCGACTACGCCAAGGGCATGGCCCGGGTGGTGTACCACGAAAAGGACGACGACGTGACGCGCCTGATCCCCCTTCTCTCCCATGAGTACAAAATGCCCCCGGTGGGGTCCCAGGTCCTTGTGGTCCACCTGTCCAACGGGACGGAGGCCGGCGTGGTCATGGGCCGTCCGTGGAGCGAGAAGAACGCGCCGCCGGAGGGCGGGGCCACACTGTACCGGAAGGACCTGGGGCAGAACCCCGGGGACGCCATGATCCGGTACGACGGCAGCACCCTGACCATCAAATGCACCGGGGCCATCAATATCGAGGCCGGCGGGGCCATCACCATCAACGGCGCTACCATCGACCTGAACTAAAAGGAGGCGGGAACCATGCCAAACGCGGCAAGACTGACGGACGCGGTGGACGGGACCACCGCCGGGGAACATTCGGGACACGTCCCCCCACACTCCCCCGAGCCATTCACCGGGGAGATCTCCGGGGCCTGTTCCGGGGACGTGCGGGTGAACGGCCTGGCGGCCGCGACGGTGGGAAGTATCACCACCGAGCGGGACGGGTGCTGTGGATCCAGCCGGGGCGCGGTGGCGGCAGGCAGCGGAACCGTGCGGATCAACGGAAAAGCGGCGGCCCGCACCGGCGACGCCCTGGCCCCCCATAGCGGGAGCGGGACCATCACCGGAGGCAGCGCCACCGTGCGGATCGGAGGGTAAACCATGGCCATCGGAACACTGGGAAGAAAGATCGTTTTTGAGGTGAGCGACGACCGGGTTTTTACGTTTTCGGAAATGACCCGGGAGATCACGAGCCGGTGGGCCAACCACGAACCCCAGGGGGTCAAGCCAAAGCCGGAGTTTTTGGGCGCCGGCCTGCAGACGGCCAGCCTGACGATCACCATTTCCGCCACCCTGGGGGTCCGCCCCCGGGACGTGCTGGAGGCCATCGAGAACATGGTGGAGAACGGCACGGCGGAAACCCTGGTGATCGGCAACAGGCCGGTGGGAAACAACCCCTTCCGCCTGACCGGATCGAGCGAAACCTGGGGCGTGGTGTATAACCGGGGCGAACTGGCCAGGGCCTCCATGACCATCAACCTGGAGGAGTACACATGAACGAAACCGGCGTTTACGACTTCAAACTGGAATACACCTTCGCCGGCGACTACATGGCAGAACTGGACCGGCAACTGGCCCTGCTCCTGTCCACGCGGGAGGGCACCATGCCCCTGGATCGGGAGTTCGGCCTGAACATGGACTTTGTGGATATGCCGCCGGAGGTGGCCAAAAGCCTATACACGGCGGAGGTCACGGAGAAGGTGGCCAAGTTTATCCCCACGGTACGGGTCCAGGAAGTCAAATGGAGCAGCGGAGGACAAGGGAATTTAATTGCAAAGGTGGTGATCACAAGTGCCTGACGAAATGAACGCGATCAAGAGCCTGCCGGACATTTCTTTCATCGACAACAAGGACATTGACCAGGTGCGGCAGGAAATGGTGGCGGACTATGAAAGTTTTATTTCCGAGGCCACCGGCCAGACCGTGACCCTGGAGCGGTCCAGCGTCCACCGTATGGAACTTTACGCGGCGGCGGCGCAGATCTACCAGGCCATGCAGTACATTGACCGACAGGGAAAGCAAAGTATCCTGAAATACTCCTATTCGGATTTCCTGGACAACCTGGCCATTTTTAAGGGCGTGACCCGGAACCCGGCCACGCCGGCCACCACCACCCTGCGCTTTACCCTTTCGGCGGTGCGGGACACGGCCACCGGGATCCCCCAGGGGACCCGCGTTTCCACGGCCGGCGCCACCTACTTCGCAACGGACGTGTACGCGGAGATCCCGGCGGGGTCCACCGCCGTGGACGTGCCGGCCACCTGCACGGTGGCGGGCACGGACGGAAACGGGTTCGCCGCCGGAGAACTGGCCACCATTGTGGATCCGATCCCATACGTGGCCAGCGTGACCAACACGACGGCCACCGAGGGCGGCGCGGAGATCGAGAGCGACGACGACCTGGCGGAGCGGGTTTTCCTGGCCCCTGGGGCCTATTCTACGGCCGGACCGGAGGACGGATACCTGTACCACGCCAAGGCGTACAGCGCCGCCATAGGCGACGTGGTGGCCACCAGCAACCAGGCGGCGGGGACCGTGGACATTGTTTTCATCATGGCCGACGGCAGCACCCCGGGGGAGGAAATGATCGAGGGCCTGGAGGGCTACCTGCAGGGCAAGACGATCCGGCCCATGACGGACCTGGTACGGGTGGCCGCGCCGCAAGAGGTCACGTACACCATCAACCTGACCTATTACATCAACCGGAGCGACAGCGCCAAAGCCGTGACCATCCAGGCGGCGGTGGCCCAGGCCGTGGCGGACTACCAGACCTGGCAAAGAGCCATCGGGCGGGATATTAACCCCTCCCAACTGGTCCGCATGGTCATGGACGCGGGCGCCAAGCGCGTGACCGTGACGGCCCCCACATACACCGCCGTGGACGCCACCAAGGTGTCCGCCCTCCAGGGGGACGCCGTGATCAGTTACGGAGGGCTGGAGGATGATTAAACTTTCCGGGAGCCGGTTCACGGACATTATGCCGGACAACCTGGCCAGCCAGGTGGAAACCCAGGCTTTCGCCTACGCGGTGGGGCGGCAGATTGAAAAACTGTGCGCCTACTCCGACGCGGCCAGGACCTACGCGGCCATAGCGACCATGCCGGAGTGGCTGCTGGACTATATGGCCGTAGAACTTCGCACCCCGTCCTATGATGAAAACTATTCCCTGAAAACCAAACGGGCGCTGATCCAGGGGTCCCTCCTGTTTTACACACAGATGGGGACGCCGGCGGCGGTGAACCGGATCATTGAAACCATCTTTGAAACCGGGTACATCGAGGAATGGTACGAGTATGACGGGGATCCCCACCACTTCCGGGCCTACGTAGGCGACGGCGGAGAGGTGGGGCCGGGGGAACTGGAGGAGTTCCGGCGGGTCCTGTCCTCCGTCAAGCGCCTTTCGTCGTGGCTGGATGATATTATCACGATCACCGCCATGGACCCGGATATGGTGACGTTTACTGGGACCATGGGGAAGGGCTACACGTCCACGCCCCTGCCGGAGGCGGCGGTGGACTACCACCTGGAGGACGCGATCCGAGCGGGCGGAACATTCGGCACCATTACACAAACCGCCATCCCGGCGGCAATCTAAACAGGAGGAAAACCCATGTTTTACGGATTTGTAATCACCGAGGCAGGAAACAGCCTGCTGGCCAGCATGGTGGCGGGCCAAACCCTGACCATCACAAAGGCGGTCATGGGCGAGGGCACCGCAGACAACGCGGAGGCCGCCCGGAAGTTGACAAACCTGATCACCCCGGGGCCGGAGGCCACCAGCACCGAGCCGACGGTGGACGGGAACAACGTCAACATGATCGTGGAGTATCGGTCCGACCTGAACGGCGGCCTGCAGGAAGGGTTCTGGATCGGTGAATTTGGCATTTTCGGCAAGGTAGGGAACGGTGCGGAAACCATGATCGGGTACGGTTCCCTGGGCGACGCCAAGCAGTACGTGAGCGCCTACGTGTCCGGCACCGCGCCGGACGTGCGCCGGTATCCTATCTCCATCACCGTCACCACGGGGATCCAGGTGGACGTGAACTATCCGGCGGAGGCGTGGATGACCGCCGAGGACGTGGCGGACTACTTCAACGGGACCCTAAAGCCGGATCTGGAGGACGGCCTGCAGGACCTGATCGACGAACACAACGAGGACCCGAACGCACACGGCGGCGCCCTGGAGAACAAGCAGGACAAGATCGAGGTGGAGGGGATCCTGAAAGGGACCAAGACCACCGGAGAGGGCGGCGACACGTACAGCGTGGGAGCGGCCACGCCGGGCACCGACTACCAGGCCCCCACAAACGCCCTGACGGCGGCGCAGGCCATGACCACCCAGGACCTGATCCCCTTCTATGACGTGACCAACAACCAGCACAAGCGGACCACCCTGCAGGCGCTGAAAGAGGCCATCGGGGTGCAAAGCCCGGCCATCAATGTGACCACCTGCGCGGGGGCCTCCGTGACCTGTTCGGACGGCGTGACCACCCTGGAGGGCACAGGGTCCACGGAGTTTGAACTGCCCAACGTGGGAAACTGGACCGTGAACGCCCAACTGAACGGGGAAAGCGTGTCCGAGGTGGTGAACGTGAGCGGCGCCCTGCTGTATGAGGTGGACCTGATGATCACGAGCGGGATCGCCGTGACCACCCAACCCACCAAGACCACCTATTTCATCGGGGAGGCGTTCGACCCAACGGGCATGGTGGTGACGGCCACCTTTGCCGACGACACCACCGCAGACGTGACCGAGGGCTGCACCTTCTCCCCGGAAACCATGGCGGCGGGCACCCAATCCGTAACCATTACATACGTCCGGGCGGGCGTCACCAAGACCGCCACGGTGGCGGTGGCGGTGCGGACCCTGGACCATATCGCTGTGACCACGCCGCCCAGTAAGACGGCCTACAAGTACGGGGAAACCTTCCAGCCGGC
>ENA-UOIY01001053-UOIY01001053.1-human-gut-metagenome-genome-assembly--contig:-P114-NODE-1053-length-34212-cov-7.646134_pt1 | contig 34212 bp, 33 predicted proteins | sample MGYA00242335_ERZ723882 | MGnify/ENA metagenome assembly ERZ723882
TAGTCGCCCGAATTTTTTCGGGCGACAGCACCTCACCTTTGACAAGGGAGGCAAGATGTGGTGCGTGGCGAGGGATAGTGCGGTTTTGGGAGGGTTGGTGCGGAGCAAGGGATTATCGTCCTTTTGCGATGGTTGAGTGTTCGGTGTGACGATCCCTCAGTCTTGCGACAGATAAGGCTGAGAGAATAATAAATATACTTGAATCGCAGAACAAGACAATTTATGATAAGAAGTAACCTTGTCGCAAGCCAGCTCCCTTTGGCAAGGGAGCCAAGAATGTGGTGCGGAGCGAGGGATGGTTGTACTTTTGAGATGATTGTGGGAATGGCAGTATTCGGTGCAGCGGGAGGAGCAAGCTCACTCCCCTACGAAAAGCGATGGTGATAGTGCGGTTTTGGAAAGGGTTGGTGTGGCGAAAGGCGTGGTGTGCTTTTAAGAGGGTTGTGGGAATGGCAGTATTCGGTGCAACGGGAGGCAATCCCTTCGGTAGTCGCCCGAATTTTTTCGGGCGACAGCACCTCACCTTTGACAAGGGACGGGCATGGACGCCCGAAGTTGAACGCCCAGAGTTTCGCAAGGATGCGAAACCAACAGAGCGTTCATAAAGGGGCATGGACGCCCGAAGTTGAACGCCCAGAGTTTCGCAAGGATGCGAAACCAACAGAGCGTTCATAAAGGGGCATGGATGCCCGAAGTTGAACGCCCGAAGTTTTGCAGGACGCAAAACAAACAGAGCGTTCATATGGCAAGTGTGTTGGCAATTTTCGAGGGATAGTGCGGTTTTGGGAGGGTTGGTGTGGGCGAAAGGCGTGGTGTGCTTTTAAGAGAGTTGTGGGAGTAACAGTATTCGGCGCAACGGGAGGAGCAAGCTCACTCCCCTACGAAAAGCGATGGTGATAGTGCGGTTTTGGGAGGGTTGGTGCGGAGCAAGGGATTATCGTCCTTTTGCGATGGTTGAGTGTTCGGTGTGACGATCCCTCAGTCTTGCGACAGATAAGGCTGAGAGAATAATAAATATACTTGAATCGCAGAACAAGACAATTTATGATAAGAAGTAACCTTGTCGCAAGCCAGCTCCCTTTGGCAAGGGAGCCAAGAATGTGGTGCGGAGCAAGGGTATGTTGTCCTTTTACAATGATTGTGGAAATTGCAGTATATTGATTCGGATTTGTTGCGTATGCGGTTAAGGGCTTACTCGGAGCGTTTTCGGGTAAGGCGGTAGACGGGTTTTTCTTCGCAGAACATTTTCCAGCGGAGAATATCATCGGTAAAAATTCCGACGGCGGAGAGGAAAAACCACAGCACCGTGAAAAGCAGGCATATCTGACCGAGAAGGTTGAAAGGCAGCTGTTCGTAGTTCCATACCTTCCAATCGAGCCAGAGGTTGACTATACAGCCACAGAGGAATTCGAGGGCGGTGATTATAAGCGATGATACAGCCATCTGGACGGGGAGCGAGAGGTCGAATTTTTCGTTAATGCCGCCGACCAGCAGAAAGCAGATTCCTCCTAAAATAAACATTGTCCAGTGGCTGTTTCCTCTGAACAGAAGCTCTGTTATCGTATAAGCACAGCCGCCGAAGCAGAACAGCATAAACAGCTTCATCGGCAGACAGATCTTGTAATTCATATTGTTACCTTGCCTTTCGTGTTTGTATCCTTATTTTAATCAGCTTGGCTAAAATTATGCAGATATGGCAGAATATAAGCATATAATTATCTTAAAGGAAATTTTGCAAAACGGAGGTTATTATATGGTGCTTATAAAAAGAATCACGGCAGGTGTGACGGCATTTGCTCTGGCGGCGGTGATGCAGGGTGCGTCATTGACCGCATTTTCGGAAGGAGATGTGAGCGAGGCGGACAGTATAACGAAGGCGGCAATCGTTACCGAGGTTTCAACAGGGCAGGTACTGTACGAGCATAACTCGCACGAAAGGCTGCCTATGGCATCGGTAACCAAGCTGATGTGCCTGCTGATATGGGCGGAGGAAATGGAAAAGGGTACATTCGATATGGAAACGGTGATAACGGCTACCGCAAGAGCGAACGCTATGGACGGCTCGGTGATATGGCTTAATGTCGGGGAGGAAATGTCGGCATACGATATGATACGCTCGGTCGTTATTGCCTCCGCAAACGATGCTTGTGTGGCGGTATGTGAATATATAGCCGGAACGGAAGAAATGTTCGTGGAGCGAATGAACAAAAGGGCGCAGGAGCTTGGAATGAGCGATACTCACTATGATAACTGCGTAGGATTTGACAGCGACACGCATTACACCTCCGCTTATGACACGGCACTTCTCAGTGCGGCTGTGTCGGAGTATGACTGCTACAACGAATTTTTTGCCACCAGACTTGATTATGTGCGTGAGGGGGAGCGGCAGACACAGCTTCTTAACACGAACAAGCTGATGCAACGCTATGACGGCATCATCGGCGGAAAGACCGGCACTACGGACAAAGCAGGGTGTTGTCTTGCAGTGTGGGCGAAACGAGGAAATATGAAGCTGTGTGCTGTGGCACTTGGCTGTAAGGAAAGCGAACAGCGTTTTACTGCGTGTACCGACCTGCTGAATTACGGCTTTTCGGGCTTTGAACTGTACAGGACGGCGGTAGACTCTGATGTGCTGACACCTGTAACTGTAACCGAAGGGCTTGAAAAGCAGGCTGACATAAGGGTCAAAAGGCTAAATACTATCGTGATCCCTAAAGGAAGCTCAAAAAGGATAGAATACACTCATACGGTGGTCGATAGCTTGTCTGCGCCTGTTCAGTACGGCGAAAAGGTTGGTGAGGTCAGGGCGAGCCTTGACGGAGAGGAAATCTTCTACAGCGATATTGTGACTACGGGAGAGGTCGGAGAGCTTAACTTTTTCAGCAGTCTGCTGATAATTATAAGGCGGTTTTTCTCGATGTAGAATGAGAAACATCCCCGTGCGGTTTGCACGGGGATGAGGAGTTATGAATATGGAAATCAGGCGGGTATATTTTCTTTGTCTGAGATTATCTCGCCATCGGACAACTCTATTATCCTGTTGCACTTTTCGGCAACAGAGCGGTCATGGGTGACAATTACTACGGTCTTGCCGTTTTTGTTAAGGTTAATGAGAACGTTCATTATATCGTTTGCGGTGTTTTTGTCAAGCGCCGCTGTAGGTTCATCGGCAAGTATTATATTCGGGCGGTTGACAATGGCTCTTGCAAGCGCAACACGCTGTTTCTGACCTCCGGAAAGCTCTTTTACGGGCTTTTTCAGAAGATCGGATACAAGCATATCTTCCGCCGCCTTGGTTATCAGCTTTTTCATCATTTTGTATTTTACGGCAGGGTTGAAGATAAGCGGATACGATATATTTTCATATACCGATTTATCGCTCAGAAGTCCGAAATTCTGCAGTACAAAGCCTATTTCTTCGTTTCTTATCTCCGCTATTGTGTTGGAGGAATACTTGCAGACCTCATATTCGCCCAAAAAATATTTACCTTTAGTCTGCGAGTCAAGGCAACCGAGGATATGAAGCATAGTGGATTTTCCCGAGCCTGAAACGCCCATTATAGCTACCATTTCGCCGTCATTGATAGTCAGGTTTACGTTTTTCAGTGCGTGAACCTCGGTATCCATATGATAATTATAATATTTGTCCACATTTTCGAGTTTTATCATTGGTTTTCGTACCTCCGTATTACATCAAGCATTTTGCTTTTAAGCAGTGTGATATTTCCGATAATGCTTATCAGGACGGTGAGTATCAGAAGATATAACGCTGTGAACAGTATGCTGTCGGCGTTGATGATGTTGAGACCGGATATAAGCTTTATGATAAGCAGAATTATAAATGAAACAATCGTGGAAAACAGCATTACAACCAGTTCGCACACGGTGTTTATAATAGCTATCTTACTTGTGTTTGCACCGCAGGAGCGGAAAACAGCGGCGGCTTTTATGCGGCTTTCGGCATTCAGAAAACCGTTTGCGACTATACCTATAGAGCCGACAACCGCAATAGCGATAAAGGCAGGGAAGAGCTGCAGGAGGCTGATATAATCACGGCTGAATGTGTCTTTATCTACGCCGAAAAGCGGATTGCCGAATATAATATCGCCTTTCTGTTTATCGTTCGCAGACCATGTGTTACGAATTCTTGACTCTAACTCCGCATAAAACATATCATCGGTTTTGAGCAGTATGACATCGCAAAAATGCTGGTGAAAATAATTATCATCATTTTCGTACTGCTTTTCCGTAAAGTCCCGATTATCAGGGGTGTAACAACCGCTTTTTTCAAGTATGCGATAATCGGTAAAATAAGAACTGTTATATAGCAGATCGCCGGGAGATAGCAGCAAGTCCCATACTTCATTGCTTTTATACTTTCCGACTACCAGCAGCTCAAACTTGCCCTGTGCGGCTCTGCCTTTCACGGTGTCACCGATTTCTTTGTCTGAAACGGATTGAACAATTACGGGAATTTTCCCGCCGTAATCCTTATTTATATCGGGCTTTTCTCCTTCAAGCTCTACATCAAGATATTCGCTGAGCTCGGTCGTATAACCGCTGACATTGAAGGAATCTTTTTCATATCTGGTATATAGGGATAAATTATCCGGATGCAAGTTATAGGTCAGCAGCTTTATATATTCATCGCTTATTCTGCTTTGCTCGCTGTACATTAAAGAGTTATTAATGTTAAGTATTTCCATACGACATTTTATGCCTTGTCTTTTCAGCTCATCGGAAATGCGCTGTGCCGACAATGGCTTTAATGAAGTGGTATGTGTTACAATTGCCGTCCTGTCATAGCGGTTTTTTGATATATAATTGACGCCGTTTATGTAATCACTGCTTATTGCAATCATAAGATTAAACAACAGCGTTGTGAAAATAAAGCAGAGCGATATCATAATACAGTTGCGTTTTCTTGACAACAGTACAGATCGGATAAGAGATAGTATTTTCATATCAGCCGCCTCTCTTTCTGAGCGGGTTTCTGACTGTACGCTTTAGTCCCGGAAGCGTAGAGATCAGCATTATAGCCGAGAATATAATGAAAGAAATAAGATAATCGTCCAACCGGGGAATATATTCAAGTCTTAGCTGCTTTGTAAAATATACAAGAAGCGGAAGCAGAACAATACTCGCTATAAATGCCGCTAAAACGTAGGTCAGGTTTACACACATAAGAAGTGCTACGGCATACTTATCTTTACAGCCTGTTGTTTTGATTACGCTTAGCTGTTCGGAACAGTTTTCTGCGAGGTGAAGCATAAGAGTCAGAAGCTGAATGGCAGTGAAAACCGAGGCTATGGCTACAAAAGTGCTTGAAAATGCATAAAAAAACAAGTTTCCGCCATTGGCTGTAGACGGTGGGGTGATTTCAAGGTTTCCGTTTACGGCATTGTATAATTTCTCCGTTTCCTCTTGTGAAAGATCACGCTTAAAAGCTACATTTATATTTACAGATGTGCCTGTATAACAAATACAATCAAACGTACTATTTTTTTCTTTATCGTAAACTGTAATATCTTTGTCTGAAGAAAAGAATGAAAAGGGGAGCACGAAATTGTCAGATGTTCCTATGATTTCAAGCTCAACATTTCCGTTGTCGGACGGAAGCGTGAGTGTATCTCCCACAGAAAATCCGCTTTCGGAATCGACAATTATTTTCCCCATATCTTTTTCCAGTTCTTCTTTTGTAAAATCCCTGCCGGATTTTATGGGGTAAGCGGGATTTATGTTGTGATGAAGCTGTTCAAAATATGCGGGAAAACGTTGAATACAGCCATAAAATTTGCAAATCATTCCGTCTTTTGTCAAATATGAAATTTTTGTTTTGCCACACGTTATAAAAGTGATTTCGGGAAAATTATCAGTAATGAAGTTGATGTCATCAGTTGTGTAATCAGTAATTTCAAATTTGTATTTTGAACGGTCATACATACTGCTGTAGGCATATTCGGAACTTTTATAACCGACATTAAAAAGCAGGAATGAAAACACGGAGCACAGAGAAATAAGAAAAATAAAAATATTCAGTTTGACGTCACTTTTCAGGTAGGTTTTTAACAGGCTGAAATAGAGGGTGCTATATTTCAAAGGTTTTCCTCCTTGCTTTCTTGCTTTCGCCTGTGTCCTTTTCCGGCTTTTCTCTTACTTTGTCAAAGGGTGAGGGAAGGTAGAAAGCAGGTTTCATAGTAATGATGTTTCTCCTATTCGTTAAATTTTATCGGTATCTTAGCGAATACCTATTGCAAATTTATTGCAAACTTTTAGCAAACTTTATTTTTATTATACAAAAACAATTTTTCCGAATCAAGCATTAAAAGCAATAATATTATAAGTCTGCTGAGATTTTGGAGGTTGTTAACAAAAATTCTCAGTAAATATATGCAATATAAACAAAGATAATACAGATTTAACTATCAGCAGGAAAACAGGATGATAAAAATTTAATTCAAAAGTATGCGGTTTGATGAAATTCGATTATGTATGATAGCGAGGGTTAAAAATGCACAAAAAACTTGATTTTATTTTGTGAAATTAGACGAAAGTGTCAGTTCTTAGCAAAACATCTTGCAAATCACAGCCGATTTCGCTATAATAGAACTATATAAAGAACGGCATCGGCAGACAGAAAAAGTTATGAGTACCGTAGCTTTATAATTTATGTGTGGAAAGAGTATAAAAGGAGAGAATAGTATGGCAGTTACACTTAACGACAAATACCTTAAGGGTGTTGTAAACGCCGATGAGCTTAAGGGCATGGAGCCTATGGTAAAGATCGCTCACGAGATGATCGAAAACAAGAACGGCTTAGGAAACGACTTTTTAGGCTGGGTAGATCTTCCCGTAAACTATGACAAGGAAGAGTTTGAGAGAATCAAGAAGGCTGCGGCTAAGATAAAGGCTGACAGCGAGGTACTTATTGTTATCGGTATCGGCGGTTCTTACCTCGGAGCAAGAGCGGCTATCGAACTTTTAAGAAGCACGCTTTACAACTCGCTCGCTAAGGATACGCCCAAGATATTCTTCGCAGGAAACAGCATAAGCCCTACATATCTTAATGAAGTTATAGAGCTTGTTAAGGACAAGGACTTCTCTGTAAACATTATATCAAAGTCCGGCACGACAACCGAGCCTGCACTCGCATTCAGAGTATTCAGAGAAATGCTCGAAGAAAAGTACGGCAAGGACGGCGCAAAGGGCAGAATTTACGCAACTACGGACAAGGCAAAGGGAACACTCAAGGAGCTTGCAGACGCTGAGGGTTATGAAACATTCGTTATCCCCGATGATGTCGGCGGACGTTTCTCGGTACTTACAGCGGTAGGTCTTCTTCCCATCGCTTGTGCAGGCTGTGACATCGACGCTCTTATGGCAGGTGCCGCAAAGGCAAGAGAGGACTTCTCCGTATGCGATATTGAAAAGAACGATTGCTACAAGTACGCCGCACTGCGTAACGTACTTCGCAACAAGGGCTACAAGGTAGAAATGCTGGTAGCTTACGAAAACTCATTTGCTATGATGAACGAATGGTTCAAGCAGCTGTTCGGTGAGAGCGAGGGCAAGGACGGAAAGGGTCTGTTCCCGGCATCCGCTACATTCTCGACAGACCTTCACTCACTCGGTCAGTTCATTCAGGACGGCTCTAACATTCTGTTTGAAACGGTAGTTCATATCGCAAAGGCTCAGAAGGATTTCTTCTTAAAGAATGACGCAACAAACGGCGACGGACTGAACTTCCTGTCGAATCAGAATATGTCGGTCGTTAACCAGAAGGCTTATGAGGGTACTATAATTGCTCATACCGAGGGCGGCACACCCAATATGGTGCTTGAAATGCCCGAAGTAAACGAGAGCGAGCTTGGCTATCTCATCTACTTCTTCGAGAAGGCTTGCGCAGTATCAGGCTATCTGCTCGGTGTAAATCCGTTCAACCAGCCCGGTGTTGAGAGCTACAAGAAGAATATGTTTGCACTTCTCGGTAAGCCCGGCTATGAGGACGCTAAGGCGGCACTCGAAGCCAAGATAGGCTAAGGATAATAAATCGTGATGTATGGCTGTGATCGGCCGAAGCGAAAGCAGTCAGACAGACGGTTTTTATTATATTAAACGGCGACTCTGCCGTAAAAATACGGAGGACTTTACAATGATTAAACTTATCGCAGGTAAAAAGGGAACAGGTAAGACTAAGTTACTTATAAACGCTATCCACGAAGCTGAGCAGGCAAGCAACGGCAACGTTGTTGCTATCCAGATCGGTTCTTCCCTCAACATAGACATCTATCACAAGGTACGTCTTGTAAATATCGAGGACTACAACATTGATAACTACGATGCAATGTACGGCTTCATCGCAGGTATGCTCGCATCTGACTATGACTGCACAGACATCTTTGTTGACGGCATTCTCAAGATCTGCGGCAGAGATATGGAAAAGGTCGGCGCTATGTTTGACAAGATTGCGGCAGTAAGCGGCGAAAACACACACGTTACATTCACAATTTCTGCTGAAGTAGCAGACCTCACAGAAAATATTAAAAAATATCTCAAATAAGTGTTGACAAATTTTGATTTTTGTAGTATAATATCACTCGTGTTAGCTTAGACGATGATAAATCGGCTTATTTTTGAGATAATGAACAACAGAGGGGGGTGCTAAAATGGCAGTTCCAAAGAGAAAAGTATCTAAGGCAAGACGTGACAAGAGACGTTCACAGGTATGGAAGCTATCTGCACCTGCATTCTCACGTTGCCCTCAGTGCGGTGAGTTAAAGCTCCCTCACAGAGTATGCGGCAATTGTGGTTATTACAAGGGCAAGGAAGTTATCGCTAGTAAAGAGGCGTAATTCTTGTTAGCGCAAACATTGTGGCAGTATGTCAGAAATGACTTACTGCCTTTTTGTTTTGCAAAATTTTGTTATGACAGTTTGCAGGGCAGGCGATAAAAACTATCTTTTTTGATTTTATGTTGACGGTTACACAACAAAAGTGTATAATATATATGTATGCTTAATTGAGAATTCGGACAGAAAGGACTGATAACGTGTCTGTAAGGATAACCTCCGTAGATAAAGGTTCTCCTGCCGATAAGGCAAGGATAAAGGCAGGCGAAAGCCTTGTTTCAATAAACGGAAACGCTATACACGACATACTCGACTATCAGTTTTATGCTTCTGATAAAAAACTCGTGATAGAACTTGAGGACAAGACGGTAAAGGTAAGGAAGGGCGAGTATGACGACCTCGGCCTTAATTTTGAGACCTATCTTATGGACTGCAAGCAGCACTGTAAGAATAACTGCGTGTTCTGCTTCATAAACCAGCTTCCGAAGGGTATGCGTGAAACGCTGTACTTCAAGGATGATGACTCACGTCTGAGTTTTTTGCAGGGCAACTATATTACTATGACCAATCTCAGCGACGAGGATGTTGACAGAATTATAAAGATGAAGCTGCCGATGAATATTTCGGTTCATACGACTAATCCTGAGCTTCGTGTAAAGCTGACGAAAAATCCGAATGCCGGAAAGTGCCTTGATTATCTTTATAAAATGGCTGCGGCAGGGATCGAGATAAATACACAGATAGTGCTTTGTCCCGGACTTAATGACGGCAAGGAACTTGAGAAAACGCTGACCGACCTTTGTATGCTTTACCCTGCGGTAAAGAGTGTAGCCTGCGTGCCTGTAGGTGTAACGAGATTCAGGGACAAGCTGCCGAAGCTGGAGCTTTTCAACGAAGAAACCGCAGGCAAGGCGATAGACACGCTGGAGTTTTTCGGTGATATGATGTTTGAAAAGTATCACGACAGGGTAGTGTATGCGTCGGACGAATTCTATCTTACGGCTAAGAGGAAAATGCCCGATTATGAGTTCTACGGTGATTTTGACCAGTTTGAAAACGGCGTGGGAATGTGTGCGAGTCTGCAAAAGGAGTTTATAGACGCACTTGCGGATAAGCGTGAATTCGGTGAAACGGACGATAAGAAACGGCACGTTTCGGTGGCGACTGGGGTACTTGCCGCACCGCTGATAGAAACGCTCGGAAAAATGCTGAAAACGGATTTTCCGAATACCGTGGTTGACGTTTATACTATAAGAAACGACTTTTTCGGGGAAACTATTACCGTTGCCGGACTTATAACGGCAGGGGATATAATCGCACAGCTTACACCTTATAAAGATAACTTAGGGGAAAGACTGCTTATAACAGAAAATATGCTGAAAACAAACAGCGATATTTTTCTTGACGATAAGACGGTAAGCGATGTTGAGCAGGCACTCGGAGTTGAGATAATGCCGGTTGCAACGGACGGATATGAGCTTCTTGACGCTATTTTAGGGGAAGGGGCGGATATATGAAACTGAAAAAAAGGATATTTTCGTTTTTGGCGGTGCTTGCCGTATCGGGTCTTGCGATACTGACGTGTACGTCTTGTATGTCGGCTGAGGAAAAAGAAAAGGCGAAAGAGGATATAAGGGAGGCAAAGCCCATTGCCGAGAAATATCTTGAAGATAATTTCGGAGGGGGTCAGGTAGTCAGCATTGAATTTATGCAGGCTAAGAAAAACCCCGGGCCTGTGCCGGACTTCAATAAATATGCAAGCGGTTTCTGCAAGGCTGACGTGCGTCTTGAGAACGGGACGGAATTTCAGCTGATAGTTGATACAGATAATAAGATATGCTATGATAACCTGAATGCCGATAAGGTAATAAACGAGGCTGTTCAAACGATTGTTTCGCTGACGGACGGTACAAAGCCGGATGATATTGAGGTCAATGTTGCGGTAAGAGGCTTACTCGGTGCTGTAGGAAGCGGCTATGAGGGCTTTTTGTCGAGAGATACCGACACGGCGGAAAAGCTGCTGAACGGCGATTATTACTTCAATGTTGTGCTGAAATACGGCAGTTCGGTAAACGGTGTTGATGTATCTGAACTTGAGAACACACCGTACAAGGCAAGTATTACTGTAAGGCTGATACAGCTTTCACAGTTTGCCGAAAGCGGCACCAAGACGGATATTCTCGGTAGCTCCGACTGTAATCTTACGCTCGATGACAGCCTTGCATATCTGTATCTGAGAGAGAATTTATTTCTTGATAATTTCAGAATGAGCGATGATGAGAACTTCACACGCTTTCAGAAGGGCAATATGGTTACATATCTGCAAAATAAGGTCGGTGATCTGATTCTTGCGTGGGATAGCAGTGTTGCCGATTTAAGCGTAAGCTCTGTTCCTGCGGAAAAGCAAATCAGCACCGAATATTACAGCGGTCAGAAATTTACGGCATTGTGTGACACTGCGGCGAAGATTGATTATGTAATAAAGACAGAATCAAGATATTCCAAAGTGTACGCATTTACTGCGAGCAATTTCGGTGACACGCCGTATCTTGCAGGCAACGGCGGCGGAGAAGGAAAAGATGTTGCCGACTGTATGATGTTAATAAGCGGCACTGATTATCACAGCGCAGACTTTAAAATAAAAGGTGTCGGCAGTATAACTGTCGGATTATATAAGAGATAAAAGGAAGGAATGAGTGAATGAACGGAATAGTAGCGGTAGTAGGACGTCCCAACGTTGGAAAATCAACACTCTTTAACCGTATTGTCGGCAAGAGAATGTCTATAGTAGACGATACGCCGGGCGTTACCCGTGACAGAATATACGCAAAGGCGGAGTGGCTCGGCAAGGAGTTTATGCTTGTTGATACGGGAGGTATCGAGCCTGACAGCAAGGACGTGATACTCTCACAGATGAGAATGCAGGCACAGCTTGCCATAGACAAGGCAGACGTGATAATATTCGTGACCGATGTTACATCGGGAGTTACGGCGAATGACGCAGATGTAGCGGCTATGCTCCAGAAAAGCGGCAAGCCTGTTGTGCTGTGTGTAAACAAGTGTGACGGAATAGGAGAAGTTCCGCCTGATTTCTATGAATTCTATAATCTCGGACTGGGTGATCCTATTGCGGTATCGTCCGTACACGGTCACGGAACGGGAGATCTGCTTGACGCTGTGTTTGAGAATATGCCTGAGGAAAATCCTCAGCGTGAGTATTCGGAGGACGCTATCAAGGTTGCGGTCATTGGCAAGCCGAATGCGGGTAAATCTTCACTTGTAAATAAAATTGCGGGCGAGCAGAGAATGATAGTGTCGAATATCGCAGGTACTACCCGTGACGCTGTCGATACGGTCATTGAGCGTGACGGTCAGGAATATGTGCTTATTGATACGGCAGGAATCCGCCGCAAGTCCAAGGTAAACGAGCAGATAGAAAAGTACAGCGTGCTTCGTGCGTATATGGCTGTAGACAGAGCCGATGTATGCGTTATTATGATTGACGCTACGGAGGGCTTTACAGAGCAGGACAGCAAGGTTGCAGGATACGCTCACGAGCAGGGCAAGGCAAGCGTTATTGCTATAAACAAGTGGGACGCTGTTGAAAAAGACGGAAAGACGATGCAGGAATTCACAAAGAAGCTCGAGGTCGATTTTTCATTTATGTCATACGCTCCGTTTGTGTTTATTTCGGCGCTTACAGGACAAAGGGTGGATAAGCTGTTCGAGCAGATAAAGTACACCTATTCGCAGAATATAAGACGTATCTCGACAGGTACTCTCAACGATATGCTGGGATATGCTACCGCAAGAGTACAGCCGCCGTCGGACAAGGGCAAGCGGCTTAAGCTGTATTATATGACGCAGGCATCGGCAAAGCCTCCGACGTTTGTAATATTCTGCAACGATAAGGAACTGTTCCATTACTCCTATCAGAGATATATAGAGAATCAGATAAGAGAAAGTTTCGGTCTTGACGGAACACCTATAAAAATAATAGCAAGAGAACGAGGAGAATAACGGATAATGATATATCTGTGTTATGCAATAATGATAATAGTGCCGTATCTGCTGTGCGGAATCAACACTGCTATCATCGTCACAAAAATTAAAACGGGAGAAGATATAAGAACGCTCGGAAGCGGAAACGCAGGTCTTACAAATACTCTCAGGACACAGGGAAAGATTGCGGCACTTTTTGTACTGCTCGGAGATGTGCTTAAAGGCACGCTGTCGATACTTATAGTCAGATTTTCGTTCTTGTGGCTTACGGGAACAGATACGGCAAATCCCGACAATATGATGACCTATGTAGGCTTTGCGGCGGCGGTTGCGGCTATAATCGGACACGTTTTCCCGATATATTTCGGCTTCAAGGGCGGAAAAGGCATACTGGTTTCTGTGGCTGTGCTTATGACGGTCGAGTGGATACCTGCGTGCATACTGCTCGGAATATTCATCATAGTCGTTGCGCTGACACGATATGTTTCGCTTGGTTCGTGCATAGCGGCGGTATGTTATCCTGTGACGATACTTGTATACAGCCTGATAACAGGAGATCCTTGCGTATGGATAAATGTGATATTATCGGCGCTTATCGCTGTGCTGATACTGTTTATGCACAGGGGAAACCTTGTAAGACTTAAAAATCACACTGAAAAGAAGCTCGGGCAGAAGGCCTGACAGAAAGAAGGTTTACAGATGGCTAAGATCACAATATTAGGTTGCGGTTTCGGTACGGCTCTTGCTATTATGTGGGACAAGTACGGACATAATGTGACTGCATGGTCAAAATATCAAGAAGAAATAGACGCAATAATGAACGATGGCGAGCATAAGCGACTCCTGCCCGGAGTGATTGTACCGCCGACAATAAGGCTGACAACGGATATAAACTGTGTGAGCGACTGTGATATACTTGTGTTCGCCATACCGTCAAAGTTTGTCCGTGAGGTTGCACAGAAGGTCAAGAGCTATGTGAAAAAGGATACCATAGTTGTAAATGTAGGCAAGGGATTTGAAGAAAATACCGACAAGCGTCTGTCGCAGGTGCTTAATGAGGAGCTTCCCGATAACCGCATAGCAGTGCTTACGGGCCCTTCACACGCAGAAGAAATAGGCAGAAACGTACCTACGACTATAGTTGTTTCTTCTGAAGATGAGGACTCTATGATGTATCTGCAGGAAACCTTGCAGAACGATCGTTTCAGAATATACAGGAACAGTGACCTTGTCGGCTGTGAGCTTGGCGGAGCATTAAAAAACCCCATCGCCCTCTGCTGTGGAATAGTAGAAGGTATGGGGCTTGGCGACAACACTATTGCCGCACTTATGACAAGAGGACTTGCCGAAATCACACGTCTTGGCGTGGCTATGGGCGGCAAGAGGGAAACGTTTGACGGATTATCGGGCGTAGGCGACCTTATCGTTACCTGCACGTCCTCTCATTCGAGGAATCACCGTGCAGGGCTTCTGATAGGTCAGGGTATACCTGCCGCACAGGCGGTAAAGCAGGTCGGCACGGTAGAGGGCTATCAGTGTGCAAAGATAGCTTATGCGATAGCCCGTGAGCATAATGTGCAGGTGCCGATAATCGAACAGCTTTGCGAGGTATGCTATAACGGTCAGAGTCCGCTTGAGGCTGTTTCAAAGCTGATGGGCAGACCGAGCAAGGCTGAGGAGGAAATATTCTGATTCAGACCGCTTTGCGTGTTTTGTTGTCGGTGAAGGTGATTTTTTCAACGGAACAGGAATGTTTGGAAACGGCTTTCGCTCTTTTGGCGAGAGCTGTTTTTATTTTCCGTTCAAGATGTTCAAGCATCAGCATCCCGAGAAGGCATAAAATCGGTGTGAGTATCAGGTAAATTATAAAAAGCATATTGTTTTTCCTTTCTGTTGCACAAAAATTGTCGGTTTATTTCTCTTACACACATATAATAGCAGATAAGCTGTACTAAAAAACGGACTTAAATAAGATATGTCGCTTTAAATTGCGTGTGAGGTAAGCCAAAGGAAATCTTGTATCGTGAAAATAAAGGCATTGTATGAATTTTCATCGTAAATAACTTGCAAAATTATTGCAGATGTGATAAAATATAAATTAATGTGCGTTTTAACGCAAAAAATACGAAGGGAAAAGTAAAAATGGAATTACAACAGATAATTATGCTGATAACAATAGCCGTTTATCTTATTATGATGGTAGTTGTCGGTGTAATATGTGCAAAGAAAACGGATAATGTAGGCGACTTCTATTTAGGAGGAAGAAAGCTGGGACCGTTTGTTACCGCAATGAGTGCGGAGGCATCGGACATGAGCGGCTGGCTGCTTATGGGTCTTCCGGGCGTTGCATATGCTACGGGTATTGCAGACGCAGCCTGGACGGGTATAGGTCTTGCGATAGGCACATATCTCAACTGGCTTATCGTATCAAAAAGAATCAGAAAGTATTCTCATGTATGCAATTCGATAACTATACCGGATTTCTTCTCAAACAGATTCAGGGACAGCAAGAAGATACTTACTCTTATTTCGGCGCTGATAATCATAGTATTCTTTATTCCTTATACAGGCTCGGGATTTTCTGCCTGCGGCAAGCTGTTCAACAGCCTTTTCGGTGCTGATTATCATATCGCTATGATAATAAGTGCGGTAGTAATCATCGCATATACCACTATCGGCGGATTCTTAGCGGCAAGTACAACAGACTTTATACAGAGCATTATAATGTCGGTAGCGCTTATTATAGTAGTGGTATTCGGCATTTCATCGGTCGGCGGTGTTATCGAGGTAATGAACCACGCAACATCAATGCCCGGATATTTCTCACTGACACACACGTTTGACGTTCTTAAACAGCAGACGGGCGATTATGGTCCGCTGACTATCTTCTCCACACTTGCGTGGGGTCTTGGCTATTTCGGTATGCCTCACGTTCTGCTGAGATTTATGGCTATAAACGACAGCAAGAAGCTCAAGGTTTCAAGACGTGTTGCTACGGTATGGGTGGTTATTTCGCTTGCTGTTGCGATATTCATCGGCGTTGTCGGTCTTGCTATGACAAAGAACAATGTAATAGATCCTCTGGCAGATCCCGAAACGGTAATAGTTGTAATAGCTAATCTTCTTGCAAAGGCAGGTCCTCTTGCGGCTATGGTAGGCGGTCTTATCATTGCGGGTATTCTTGCGTCCACTATGTCGACAGCGGATTCGCAGCTTCTTGCGGCATCATCTGCGGTATCCGAAAATCTGTTCAACCAGGTATTCAAGATAAAGACAAGCGAAAAGACGGCAATGCTTATCGCAAGAATCACGGTCGTTGTAATAGCAATCGTCGGAATCGTTATTGCGTGGGATCCCAACAGCTCGGTATTCCAGATAGTATCGTTTGCGTGGGCAGGCTTCGGTGCGGCATTCGGTCCTGTTGTGCTGACGGCTCTGTTCTGGAAGAGAACGACAAAGTGGGGTGCATTTGCAGGTATATTCGCAGGCGGTGCAATGGTATTCATATGGAAGTTCCTTGTAAGACCGCTCGGCGGATTATTCAATATCTATGAGCTTCTTCCTGCTTTCATAGTTGCGCTTGCTGCTATAGTAGTTGTGTCGCTTCTTGATAAGAAGCCCTCGCAGGAAATTATTGATGAGTTTGAGTCGGTGAATGCGGCTGAATAACAGGAATTAAATAAGTATGACAGCCACGATCGAGTATCGTGGCTGTCAGCTTTTAGAAAAAGTCTTTAGTTTGATGTGCTTCTATTATATCTTTTTAACATTTATCTATCGTGGTAAGCTACCGATAGTTCTTTTTGTCGGACAGCACTTCTCGGGTTCGCTATTCGAATCAATGCACTTGTCAATATGAAAGAGGGAGACAACCAAAGGGATCAGGACAAGGGACTTGACAGCCCCTCTCCCTGTCCCTTAGGTTTTCTCCCTCTTGCTCCCTCTTTCCTTACCCATACCCACACCCCGTCGGGGTGTTGGACAAACTCGAATAACCACCTGAACATTGTTATATCCTGTCAATGCAGGGACGCTTAACGCTACATGTCCGCAGGTTAGTACATATATCTCAGGTTAGTGGCGTTTTTTTGAAGGGTAAATGTTAGTGCAGTTGCATTGATAAGGTCACGAAAATATTAACTCCTTGTCGGTATGGAAAGTGTTTTAAGCGATGTTGGCGATATATTTCACTGTGTCGCTTTAATAAGAATCAGTTTTTCTACAAATCGGTCATTTATACTTCTGTATCAATCTCCTTTTTCAAAGCGTGAGCGGAGCTTTTCGAGGGCTTTCTTTTCTATTCTTGAAATATAGCTCCTGCTTATGCCGAGCTCGTCTGCGACTTCACGCTGGGTCATTATCCTGTCGGTGCGGTAGGATGTTTTAGACAGACCGTAACGCTTTGTGAGTATTTCTTTTTCACGCTCGTCAAGCTCCTCGTCTATATATCGGTACATTTTATCAAGCTCAATGTTAAGGGCGGCCTCCTCGGCAACGTCCGTTCCGTCCTTGAAAATATCGGCAAGGGTGACGGCGTTTCCGTCCTTGTCGCAGTCCATCGGGTCGTTCATATAGACTTCGGTCTGCTGATGCTTTGTTTTACGGAAGTACATTCTTATCTGATTATTTATGCATTTTCCAGCATAGGTGGAAAAGCTGATGTTCTTTCTGTAATCAAAGGTTTCTGCGGCACGGATAAGCCCGATTATGCCTATCGAGATAAGATCGTCCGCTTCCTTGCTGTCGGGGTAGTGCTTTTTTACGATATATGCCACAAGGCGAAGGTTGTGGTTTATCAGCTTGTCACGGGCGGCAAGGTCGCCCTGAGCCGCTTTTTCAAGGCATTCACGTTCTTCCTTTGCGGAAAGCTGTCGGGGAAATGAACCGTTGCTTTTAAAATGCAGAGCAAAGAAGATAAGGCTCTGCAGTGCGGTTTGCAGTACCGATATAAACATAATATCACACTCCGGAAAGATAATGATACAGTTTATTCCGGACATTCTGCCGGTTATGCAGGTACATTCTGCTTGACAGCGGAAATTTATCGGTGTATAATTAAAATATATAATTCAAGGAGCGTAAGAGTATGAAGCAGAAAAACCGTGAAAGGCTCGGAATAGGTATGAAGATAGGTGCGGGGGTGCTTGCGCTTATTATGATTATTGGTGTTGTGATACAGGGATTTATGTATTTGAACTGAGTTATTTATATATGGATAAAGTGAACCGCCGGCTGTGAGGTCGGCGGTTGTTTTTATTCCTGTCTTGTTCTGTCTGTTCTGTTGAAAATCAGTGATACCGCAAGAGCGAAAATCATAGCGGCTGTAACTCCTGCCGAGCAGGCGGTAAATCCGCCCGTGAAGATTCCGAGTAAGCCGTCATCTTCCACAGCTTTTTTCATACCCTTTGCAAGCAGATTGCCAAAGCCCGTGAGAGGTACGGACGCACCTGCGCCTGCAAAATCGACAAGCGGCTGATAAAGACCTACCGCTCCGAGAATTACGCCCGAAACAACGTAGGCAACAAGTATTCTTGCTGGGGTGAGCTTCGTAAGGTCGATAAGTAACTGACCTATAGCACAAAGCGCACCGCCGATTAAAAATGCCCATAAATACTGCATAAATTATCTCCTGTTATAAAGCGTCTGAAATTTCTACAAGGTGGGAAATGCCGGGGATGCTTTCGCCCTGCTGTACTTTAGTTGTTGACATAAGCGCACCGGTAGCGGCAAACAACACTCTGTGGAGCTTTCCCTCAGCTATCTGCGGCAGGATATGTCCGCACAGTACCGAGGCACTGCATCCGCATCCTGAGCCGCCTGCGTGTACGTCCTGCTTTTCACGGTCATACAGCATAAGACCGCAGTCCTTGTGCTTATGGCTGATTTCTGTTCCGTCACGGCGGAAAAGCTCGCACATAAGCTCCGAGCCGACCTGTCCGAGATCTCCTGTGTAGATTACATCATAATCGGCAGGAGATGTTCCGGTGGCGAGCAGGTGTCGGTTTATCGTATCGTATGCCGCACCTGCCATAGCCGCACCCATATTGTTTGCATCCTTTATGCCCATATCGGTTATCTTGCCTATCGTGACACGCTTTACATAAGGCGGTTTTTCAGCGACCGAGGTTATACAGCAGCCTGCGCCGGTAGCTGTCCACTGAGCAGTAGGGGGACGAACGCCGCCGTAGTTTATGGGAAATCTGAACTGCCTTTCGGCAGAGCAGAAGTGTGACGAGGTAACGGCGGCGAAATATTCTCCGAGCCTCATATCCGCAAAAAGTGAAGCCATTGCAAGACTTTCAGCCATTGTCGAGCAGGCACCGTAAAGTCCGATGAACGATATATCGGTGTCACGCAGGCCGTATGCCGAGCCTGTGCATTGGTTAAGCAGATCGCCTGCAAAAATGAATGAAATATCCTCTTTTATTAGCTTGCCTTTTCTAAGGGCAATATCAAAGGCATATTGCTGAAAGGTGCTTTCGGCTTTTTCCCAAGTGGTAAGTCCAAGCTCTGCACCCTCTGCGGCATAGTCAAAGCAGTTGCCGAGAGGTCCGTCGCTCTCCATTTTTCCGACTGCGGCGGCGCAGGAATAAACCGACACACCACGGTCAAACTCTATTGTACCCTCTGAAATCAGTTTAGCCATATCAACCTCCGAAAAGACTTATAACGAACAGAATTATGCCGTAGACAAATGCCGCTGTTATGCCGTAGACTATTACGGGCCCTGCAATGATGAACATTTTTGCGCCCGTACCGAGAATGAGACCCTCGGTCTTGAATTCAAGGGCAGGGGAAACAACGGCATTCGCAAAGCCTGTTATAGGAACGAGAGTGCCTGCGCCTGCGTGCTTTGCTATCCGCTCATACTGACCGAAGCCCGTCAGCAAGGCGCTTATCAGCACAAGAGTTATTGAGGTGTACGCCGACGCAGTATCTGCATCGTTTCCTATCATAATATATAAATCGGTAAAGAACTGCCCTGTACAGCAGATAAGTCCGCCGATCACAAACGCTTTCGGCACTGTTATATTTAGCTTGCTCGGTGCGGAATAACGGTCGGCAAGCTGTGCGTATTCTTTTTTGGAAATATTCAAAATATCACCGTCCTTGATGATATTTTTGATTTTATGTCGGAAAATATCCGTGTAAAATTCTGCTTACCGATACGGCAAGATAAAGCAAAAACAAGTCGCTTTGCAATTTTTATATTGATTTATTGCAGACATTGTGCTATACTTTAATAGATAAGACAGGAAAGAGCGGTTTTTTCAGCCGTATTTTCGGTCGGATTTTTTATGCAAGAAAGGGATAACAAAAAATGAAATACGCAGTATTACTTTGCGACGGTATGGCCGATCTTCCCCGTGAGGATATAGGCGGAACACCTATGAGTGTTGCTCACAAGCCTAATATGGACAAGCTCGCAAAGGTATCAAGAGTAGGTCTTGTAAAGACGGTCGAGGACAATCTTAAGCCCGGCAGTGACGTTGCGAATCTTTCCGTACTCGGTTATGATCCTGCAATATATTATTCGGGAAGAAGTCCTTTAGAGGCAGGCAGTATAGGCATTGATATGAAGCCTACGGACGTTTCTTTCAGAACGAATCTTGTAACGCTGTCGGACGAGCCGGTTTACGAGGACAAGACAATACTCGACTACTGTGCCGACGATATATCTACAGAAGAAGCCGCAGAGCTTATAAAGTTCATTGACGAAAAGCTCGGTACGGATGAATTCAGATTCTACAGCGGTGTAAGCTACCGTCATTGTCTGATATGGGATCACGGTACGACCGATATAGGCACGCTGACTCCTCCCCACGATATAACAGGCAAGCCGATAAAGACGCATCTTGGTGTGAACGAAAACGGCAAGGTGCTTATCGAGATGATGAAGAAGAGCTATGATCTGCTGAAGGATCATCCTGTAAACTTAAAGAGAATTGAAAGAGGTCTTCGTCCTGCAAACAGTATATGGTTCTGGGGCGAGGGTGTTCGTAAGGAGCTTACTCCTTTTGCCGAAAAGTACGGAAAGAGCGCCGCTATGATTTCTGCGGTCGATCTGCTCAGAGGTATCGGCAAGTTCACAGGAATGGACGTTATCAAGGTTGACGGTGCAACAGGCTACATAGATACAAACTTTGACGGTAAGGCTCAGGCGGCTGTTGACGCACTGAAGAGCGGCAAGGATTTTGTATATATCCATGTTGAAGCTCCCGATGAATGCGGTCATCGTAATGAGGTTGACAATAAGGTAAAGGCAATAAGCCTTATTGACGAAAAGATACTCGGCAAGCTGCTTGACGAATTCAAGGACGAGGATATAAAGATCCTTATCTGCCCCGACCATCCCACACCGCTTGAACTGAGAACACATACAAATGCTCCTGTGCCGTTCATGATATATGACAGCAGAAAGAAGCTTGACGGTGTTGATTGCTTCTGCGAGGAGAGTGCGGCTAAGACGGGCGATTATATCGCTGAGGGTCATACACTTATGAGCAGTTTTTTGGCTGACTGATAGATAATACTAAATGAATATTTTACCGCCCTGTGTTTTTCACGGGGCGGTTTTTGTGTATTTCGGTAAGTGCTGGACTTTTGTCAGTTTTTATGGTACAATATACTTGAGGAAATAGTACCAAATCCCACAAAGGAGGACAATATGAAACGTACCCACACCATACTCGCAACAATAACCCTCATCAGCGTAATACTGACCAGTGCTTGCACGGCAGGCAGTGCGAACAGCAATACTGCAACGTCCTCTGCACCCGAAACGGCAGTGACAACTACCGCTCCGGCAGTGACGGGAACAGTGATAGATAGGATTGATGAGCCGAAAGCCGAAGCGACTACAGCAGTAACGACCGCTCAGACTACCGCTGTCACTACAAAGCCACAGGAAACAAAAAAGGCAGAAACGACAGCAGCTGCCACAGCAGCAGTCACCACAGCAAAGCCGGCAACGACAACAACCGCCGCTACTACAAAGCCCGCTCCCGAATGGACAGAAACAAAGGCAAGCGGTACAAAGTACGTCAACACAGACTGCTACAGCCGTAAGAAAGCCGTACTCGGTGCAGAAACCGTAAAGCTGTACAGCGTGAACGACAAGGTGACAGTAACAGCCAAGACCAACACGGGCTATTATAAGCTCTCTGACGGTAGCTTTATACACGGTGACTATCTGAGCGACAGCAAGATTGTTATACAGACTACAACAACCACAAAGAAAGCTGAAGCACCTAAGCCTTCACAGACAACAACGAAGAAGCAGGAAAGCAAGCCGAAGTCCATATATGAGTATCCGTTTGACCTTGAAGCAATAAAACAGGTTATAGTTAATGACGCTGTAAACAATTACGGATTAAAAAACCTTGAAGATCCAACCTGGACTCCCGAAGGTAGCACGTGGTTTACACCTCTTGTTATCTCTTACGATTTGCACCCCAATGTAATTAAAAGAGATATTGAGAGCTTTGCAAAGGACAACATAAAAGGGTTTATGAAAAAAGGCGACTATTTCAAAGTGTACATTCAGGACATATCTGAAGATTTGGATGTACGAGATGAAAACGGAAAGCTGACAAAAGCATATGCTATATACTTTTTAAGAGGTTAAACTGCTGATGTAGTTTATTCATAAATTTAAACGCATTTCGTATTTGTGAACAATTGAATATGTAAGAGCTTTGAGAGTATAAAATTCAAAGCTCTTTTTCTTTTTCTGAAAGCAAAAATTCAAAGCAGTCCGCACCCGTAGGACTGCTTTTTTATATATACAAATACAAATCAAGAAAGGAAATCAGTATGAAAAACAAATTCAAAAAGCTGACAAGCTTGCTTTTGGCAAGCATTATGATGTTGGTAGCACTTCCTATTCAGACATTAGCGGCTGAATGGGGTAAGGGCGATACCGTGTATGCCGCAATGATAGGTGATTTTGTCGGTTCTGACGGTAAGACTTACGCCGATAAGTACAATTACGACTACATCTACTATAAGTCGGACGGTAGCATAGGAAAAGCAACTCGTTATGCTTCTACTCACGCAAAGTTAGGCGTAAGTAAGAACGGCATTATTCAGCCCGCTATATGTATTGAAGCCGGTGTTGCATATAACACAGGAAGTTCTTATGTAGGTGAAGGTAACAATAATACCTATTTAATGAATCTTCCCTATGCAATCCGCAGAGATTTAAAAATCGCTCTTTTATGCGGTTTTAACAGCGATACAAAATCATCACCTGTAGCAAATACAAATCTTGATGACTTTTGGTTCGCTACACAGGCAGTATCGTGGGAAATTCAGCAAGATCTGCGTACAGGATACGGTAAAAGTGACCTGGCTGTTAATTCAATTATTCCTAATACACCTAAAACAGCTTATTACGACCAGTTGAAAGGACGACCCGCTGAAAAGTGCTATGAGTACATCTTAAACAAGATGAAGGCATATTCAATTGTTCCGAGCTTCACTGTGACTAATAAGGCTAAAGCTCCTACTCACACAATGGATATAATTCTTCAACGAAGAAGTACAGTATTACACTGCCGGACAATAACAAGAGCAATATGCCGGCAAGTGAAAACAACATTCCCGGTGTCACAGTAACAAAGAGAGGATATGACTACACTTTCAGCACAACAAGCAAGATAAGCGGAACTAAGGCTTGTACATACAAGGCAAACCGTACATATCATTACTTTCAATTAATTCGACATAATTAGACATACTGTATAATAAAATGTATTCAATTATATTGACTTAGCATAAAAATAGTAGTATAATGTCAATTAATGAAACATATTTGGAGAATATGAAATGAAAACATCAGAACTGTTAGCTGCAAAAAGCAGCTTTGAAGACAACACAAAATGGTTGCCTTTCAATGTTCACGCAAGTGATACGGCCGGGATAATAAAGCGACTTTTCAATAAATGGATCGCTCAGAATGTCAGAAGGCGCTTGTGTGCTGCGATTGGCATTGAGAGTTCGGAGAACGCAGAAGAAATTGTGTGCAACTATTGTAAGTTCATTGCACTGGTGCATGATATAGGAAAATTAACTCCGGCGTTTCAACGAAAGCTTAAAGATAATATTCAGGGTCTGGATGACAGACTGTTTGACGCGGGTATCGACCTTTCAGGTCTGACACAGATATCAGAGTCACCGCATAACATAGCGGGACAGTATATTCTGAAAAAAGAATTTGAGGTTGCACCGCCAACCGCAGTCATTGTTGGCGCACATCACGGCGATTGTTCGGCGGATAGGGGGCAATGTTCATTTGAGGCTAACTATTACGGACACGGCAAGGTTAACGTAAACGAATGGACACAGATAAGAGCGGAATGGATGGAATACGCTCTCAGCGTAACCGGATTTGAAGATGTCAAAAATCTGCCGAATCCCGATGTTGCGGCGCAGATGCTGATTACCGGACTGCTCGTAATGAGTGACTGGATAGCGAGCAACACCGATTATTTTCCTTACATAGACATCGAAGAAAAACTCACCGATGAGCAGTGTGAGGAGCGTGTCAGAAGAGCGTGGAACAAGCTTTCGCTTACGGACAGCTGGTATGCCGATTTTATCGCTGATAGCGACAGCTTTTTTGAAGAGCGTTTCGGCTTCAAACCGAACTGCGTACAGCGTGAATTTATGAATGTTGTAAGCCTTTGCAATAAGCCCGGTATATACATACTTGAGGCACCTATGGGAATAGGTAAAACTGAGGCGGCACTTGCGGCAACGGAGATACTTGCATCACGTTTCGGCTATGGCGGAATGTTTTTCGGACTGCCGACGCAGGCAACCGCTAACGGAATATTTGATCGTATTCATTCCTGGGCGAGTGGTACTGATGATATACATTCGCTCAGACTTGCACACGGTATGACGGATATGAATGACGAATACTGTGAGATGTTCCACGGAAGAGCATCCGACATTTCCGATGACGATAATGACAATATAATGGTTCATACCTGGTTTGAAGGAAGAAAACAGGCGCTGTTGTCCGAATTTGTTGTTGCTACAGTTGACCAGTTTCTTATGGCATCGTTAAAGCAGAAACACGTTATGCTAAGGCACCTGGGACTTGCAGGTAAGACTGTTATTATAGATGAGTGCCATGCTTATGACCGATATATGTACGTTTATCTGGAAAATTCATTGCGCTGGATGGCGGCGTATAATGTGCCTGTGATAATTCTTTCTGCAACATTGCCGCCGGATAAGAGAGCGGAACTGATAAAATGGTATACCGGCAGTAAGAACAGTTTTGACAACAGCAGTATGGCATATCCTGTGCTGACTTGGAGCGACGGTGCGGAGGTAAAGCAGAAGGATATACCTGTTGATATCCCCGATAAGCCTATCACAGTAATCAGAAGAGAAGAAAATGACAGCAACGATATTGTAAACCTGCTTGAAGATAAACTGTCGGACGGCGGTTGTGCGGCTGTTATTGTGAATAGCGTTGCTTATTCCCAGGAACTTGCCGACACAATAGCGGCGAATATGCCTGATTATCGTGTTATATGTTTCCATAGCAGACTTATATCGACTGACAGAGCGGTAATTGAGCGTGAGCTAACAGAACTTGTCGGTAAGAAGTCGACCTGTGAGAAGAGGGACAAGCTGATAGTAGTCGGTACACAGGTGCTTGAACAGTCGCTTGATATAGACTTTGACTATATGATAACCGAACTTTGCCCTATGGATCTGTTGTTACAGCGTTCAGGCAGACTGCACAGACATAACCGCACACGTCCGGATAAATTATCCGAACCGGAGCTGTGCGTGTTGATCCCGGAAGATTTCAGCAAGAGTGTTTACTCCGGTTGGATACTGAAGCAAACTGAAAAATATCTGCCGGATAAACTTGTTATACCGGGATGTATTCCTGAGCTTGTCGGCGCTGTTTATTCCGAACCCGACAATGATGAACAACAGACCGCAGAGTATAGAAAATATAGTGATGAACAAAAAGAGAAAAAGCAAAGAGCCAAGAAATATTGCATACCGTCACAAAAAATTAATCGCAGTGATTCAACGCTTAGCGATATGATCAACAGGCGAGAGCTGAACAATGATTCAGACGGTGAAGCGGCGGTGCGTGACGGGCAGGAAACCATAGAAGCACTTGTGCTTGTGAAAACATCCGATACGGAGTATTCGCTGTTTTCACGGGACGCAGTGTTTGATATTACTTCTGTACCCGATAATGCACAGGCAAAGCTGATAGCAAAGCAAAGACTGAGATTGCCGGCATTTTTCAGCAAGTCTTATAATTTTGGTAAAACGATTGAGATACTGGCAAACTCTATGCCTCAGGCGTGGAGGAATGCAAAGTGGCTCAAAGGTGAGATATTGCTTTTGCTTGACGGAAATAACAAGATAAGTATGCTCGGCAGAACGTATAAATACAGCACCGAAAGAGGTTTTGAAGAAATAAAGGAGGAAGAAAGCTGATATGGACAGAGAGTTCAATCTGATCGACGAACCGTGGATATGCGTCCGTGACAACGGGTGCGAGGTGAAAGAGATAAGCATAAGGCAGGTCTTTGAACACGCACAGGATTACACGGAGCTTGCAGGAGAAACAAAAACGCAGGATATGGCTGTACTGAGGTTTCTGCTTGCGGTGATCTACACGGTATTCTCAAGGTACGACAAAAACGGTGATGAAGTTGATCCCGAGGACGATATTAATTATCTTACGGATAACTGGATCGAGGTTTATCGGAGCGGCAAATTTCCGATGAAGCCGTTTGAGAAGTATTTTGAAAAATGGTATGACCGTTTCTGGCTGTTTGATGAGGAGTATCCGTTTTATCAGTCTAACAAGGTAAACGGTAAAGGTAAGGCTACAAGTATAGCAAAAATGATCGGCTCGCTTTTTGAAAGTGCCAATAAGCCCAGGCTTTTCTCTGACAGGAACAATGACGGAAGACTGCTTTCATATTCGGAAGCGGTTCGTTGGTTGTTACATATAATCTGTTTTGACGATACAGCGGCAAAACAACCAGTACCTAAGAAATCATGGGTTAGTATATTGGGGCTGATAGCGGTCAGAGGAAACAACCTGTTTGAAACGCTTATGCTGAATTACAACGCAGAAAGCGATTCTGAATATGACGTGTATGTAAGTACTCCGTCGTGGGAAAAGGATAACAACAAAGCTGAGTTCAATACTCTGATACCTGTTCCCGATAATCAGGCGGCATTGCTTTCATTGATGTCAAGACGTGTGTATCTTTGCAGAGAAAACGGAAAGGTGAACGGTTATTATATTTCAGGCGGAGATTATTTTGAAGAAGTTGAAGTTTTCGGTGAGCAGATGACGCTCTGGAGGTCGTATAAAGAAAAAGGAAGCGACAGCATAAAATATAAACCTCAGCTTCATAAGCCTTCGACAAAGGCTTGGCAGGAATTCGGAAGTATCGCGGCGCTTGAAGGTGATGAAAATTCAAGCACTGCAAGAAAACCGGGCGTTATAGCTCATATTGAATCGTACATAGACAGGAGCTATCTGGATAATTGCTTTTTACTTAATGTAACAACGGCGTCTGTAATTCATGATTTCAACGATAGTATGTGTTTTAAGATTGTTGATTCTATCAGTGATGAACTGTCGTTCCATTCAGATCTGCTGATGAAAGTCGGAGAAGCGTGGCGCTATCGTATAGGAAACGAGATAGGCAAATGTGAAAGTGCGGCTAAAGCGGTAAATAAACTCAGTATCAATTTGCAGAAATCCGCAGGAGCAAGCGGTGACAAACTATCCGGAGAAGATGCAAAGACGCAGTTCTACAGTATGATAGACAAGCCTTTCAGAGATTGGCTGTCACAGCTTGATACAAGTTATGATATTGATGAATACACAGGTAAAATCGAAGATACTGTAAGGAAAATCGCAATCGTATTCGGAAACGACTGTGTTCATCAGATGAGCGCAAATACGATTTTCGGTAGATATGAGAAGGATGGCAAGGATAAAAACCTTGTGACTACGGTAGAGGCTCTTAACATTTTCAATGCTACAATAAATAAAATTTTCAGAAAAGAAGGTGATAACAAATGAGTAAGAGTGATATGGTTTATCGTTATACCGCATCAAAAATCGAGTATCTGCACAGCATTGCAGACACAGGAAGAGGCAAGGGCTATCTTGCTGAGCTTCGACACGGTATCGGTAAAAAGCCGGGAGAACTCCCGTCGCTTTGGTGGCTGATATTCGACAGAATCGATGAAGAACTTAAAGGTTCAAAGTGTGCGTCAAATGCAGAATGGGCAGTTTATACGGCTCTGACGTTGTACTCTTTGCATCAGCAGGGTAACGACAGATTTATGTATGAAAAGGGCTATACTCTGGGAAGAGCGGCTTATCACATTGCAAACAGCAGTGATGATGAAGAACGTGTTGTAAACAGACTTAACCTTGTTGTAACATCAACGACAAAGGAAGAGCTTGCTTACCAGCTCAAAAGCATAGTTCAACTGCTCAAAGGCAAGAGTATACCGCTTGATTATGCGAAGCTTGCCGAAGAGCTCTACAGGTTCAATTATCCTGAGCAGGCGGCAGATATAAAACTGTCGTGGGGAAGAGATTTCTATTCCGAAAAGTATAAGACCGAAAAAGATAATTCAAAAGGAGAGTAAAGAAAATGAGTAACGAAAGATTATATGTTGATTTCCATGTAGTACAGACAGTTCCGCCTTCATGCGTAAACCGTGATGATACCGGCAGACCTAAAACAGCTTTTTACGGCGGTGCAAACAGAGCGAGAGTGTCAAGCCAGTCGTGGAAGCACGCAATGCGTCTTATGTTCAATGAACTTTTTACAAGTGAAGAACTCGGCTACAGAACAATGCACGCTGTTGATCTTATTGCAAATGAAATCAAAAAGCTTGACAGCAGTTTTGACGATGAAACAGCCGTTAAGGAAGCTATAAAGGCGATGAACTCGGCAGGTGTGAAAATAAACGAAAAGAAGGATAATAAAACAGGAGCACTGTTCTTTATAAGTGCTGTACAGGCTAATAATCTTGCACAACTTGTTATAAACGGCGAAAAAGACGCCAAGCTCTATAAGCAGGCGCTTAAAGAAACGCCTTCTGTTGATATTGCTTTATTCGGAAGAATGGTAGCAGACGATGCTGACCTGAATGTAGATGCGGCATCGCAGGTTGCTCACAGCATTTCAACTCATGCTGTTCAGAATGAGTATGACTACTTTACGGCAGTAGACGATTGCTCGCCTGAGGACAGTGCGGGTGCGGGACATCTCGGAACAACAGAGTTCAATTCTTCAACGCTTTACAGATATGCGACTGTGAATGTTGCACAGCTTAAGAAATCAATAGGTGTTTCTGTAGCAGAAGTCATAAAGGGATTTGCCGAAGCATTTATCTGCTCTATGCCTACCGGTAAGCAGAACTCATACGCAAACAGAACATATCCGGATATGGTTTATGTGACGATCAGAAAAGATCAGCCCGTAAACCTTGTAGGTGCATTTGAAAAGCCGGTTATCAGCAATAACGGCTATGTTGAAGAGTCTGTGAAGAAATTACAGGAGTATGCAGGCAAGGTATATGACAACTTCAGCGGAAAGCCTGTAAAGAGCTTTATGATAGGTGCGGACGCTATATCCGATGCCGAAAGGGTAAATCTTGACGAGCTGCTTGAAAAGCTTTATAGCTACATAAAAGATGAGGTGGTATAATGCCTGTACTGCTGCTCAGACTTGCCGCTCCGTTGCAGTCATGGGGCGTTGAGTCGAAATTTGATACACGCCGCACGCTCGGATATCCGACCAAGAGCGGTGTAATCGGACTTGTGGCATCGGCTATGGGAAGAGACAGGACGGAACCTCTTGACGATCTGAATGAGCTTAAGATCGGTATCAGAGTAGAGAACGAAGGTCGGCAGATAAGGGATTATCACACTGCCAACGGTGAAAAGACAAAAAAGTATATCACGCACCGTTTTTACCTTTCCGATGCGACTTTCCTTGTAGGACTCGAACATGAAGATGCAGGGCTGATAGAAAAAATCGAAGACGCTCTGAAGCATCCGGCGTTTCCGCTATTTTTAGGCAGGCGCTCATGCCCGCCTACACCTCCGCTTGTATGGGGATTGCGTGACGGAGATCTTCTTGATGTGCTTAAATCGGAAAGTCCGTTGCTTGACAAACAGCAGAGAAAAAACGCCGACACAAGGCTCAGAATTATCGCAGAAAGCGAAGACGGTCCTGCAATAATCAAGGATGTTCCTGTTTCGTTTGATCCGACATTCAGACGTTTCGGGCTGCGAAAAATAAAAGACTGCTATGTGGAAATCGATAAGCCGGACAGCACGGCGGATATGGTTTCTGCAGAGCACGACCCTATGGCTGAATTGAGGTGAAACAATGTACTTATCAAGAGTTTATCTGGATCTGTCAAACCGCAATACATTGAAGGCGGTCAATTCACGCAGTGTTCTGCACGGAGCTGTAGAAGCGGCACTTACGGATGACCGTTCAAGAAAGCTCTGGCGCATCGACAGCCTTGGAGGAGAGCTTTATCTGATGATTCTCAGCAATCAGAAGCCCGACTTATCTGTTATAGCATCGCAGTTTGGTGATACCGGCAGAGCAGGAGAAACAAGAGAATATGACGGTCTGCTTGGCAGAATAAAAAAGGGTGATATATGGCAGTTCCGCCTTACCGCAAATCCGGTGAAAACGGATAATGTAAAACAGGGACAGGGTAAGAAAAGGGCAGTCACCATTGTTGACTTTCAAAAGCAGTGGCTGATTGACAGAGCAGAGAAGAACGGGTTCTGCCTTAGTGAAGATTCATTTGATGTGGTTCAGAACAAGTGGTGCAGATTTTTCAAAAAGGACAACAGAGTAGTAACTCTTCTGTCGGTGACGTTTGAAGGACTGCTTGAAGTGACGGATGAAGAACTGTTCAAAAATATGCTCATAAACGGAATAGGCAGAGGAAAAGCATACGGTATGGGACTTATGACCGTAATGCGTCCGGGAAATAATACAAATGGCTGAAATACCAGGAATGATAAAACCCGATATCGTAGAACTGCCGCAGATTGCCGACAGAATTACATTTCTGTATCTGGAACATTGTAAAATAAACAGAAAAGACAGTGCAATCACCGTTATTGATGAGAACGGCGTTACGCATATACCATCCGGTACAATCTCTGTACTTATGTTAGGTCCCGGAACTGATGTTTCACACAGGGCTATGGAACTTATCGGCGACAGCGGAATAAGCATATGCTGGGTTGGTGAGCAGGGTGTCAGATATTATGCCGGCGGCAGACCGCTGACGCACAGTTCGAGGCTTATTGTAAAACAAGCGGAAATGGTCACAAACCAGCGCAAGCATCTTGATGTTGTCAGAAAGATGTATATGATGCGTTTTCCCGATGAGGATGTTTCGGGGCTTACTCTGCAACAGCTGAGAGGCCGTGAGGGCAGTCGTATAAGAAAAGTGTACAGACAGCAGTCTGAAAAATGGAATGTCGAATGGAACGGTCGTGTATACAATCACGAAGATTTCCAGTCGTCCGATCCGGTCAATCAGGCTCTATCGGCGGCTCACGCCTGCCTTTACGGGCTTGCTCACGCTGTTATATGTTCTATGGGGTGTTCGCCTGCACTGGGGTTTGTGCATATCGGTCACGAATGTTCGTTTGTATATGATATAGCCGATCTTTATAAAGCTGAAGTCACGATACCGATATCTTTTGAAGCGGCTGCATCGGTAAATGATGATATATCAAGATTTGTACGGCATAGGGTCCGTGACGAAATGGTGAAAGCTCATATACTTGAACGAATGGTACACGATATAAAATATCTGCTGATGCCTGAAGAAAATCCGGATGACGAAAAAGCCATGTATCTGTGGAATGATAAAAACGAACCTCTCGATTACGGTAAACAATACAGGTGACGATATGATGGTAGTAATTACACTGAGTTGTTGTCCGCCTAAACTGCGCGGAGATCTTTCCAGGTGGATGCAGGAAATAGACACAGGCGTGTATGTCGGAAATCTGAACGCAAGAGTTCGTGATAACGTATGGGATAGAGTGTGCTCAAACATTGGAAACGGTCATGCTTCAATGTCATACAGCTCAAATAACGAGCAGAAACTGGAATTCCGTATTCACAATACGCAATGGGAGCCGGTAGATTATGACGGCATAAAGCTTATAAAAAGACGTGTGACAAAAAGTGACGATGAAAACGTTATTCGTCCTAAGGCTATGACAAATCACATAAATCGTTTATCGGAGAAAAAACAGAAATCATCCGGTGTATCGGATACATATACGGTAATCGATATTGAAACAACGGGACTTAATCCCGATGATGAAATAATAGAACTCGGTGCAGTGACGGTTGAAAACGGATCAGTAGCGGAAACATATTCTGTGCTTGTCAAAACAGATAAAAAAATACCGGAGGCGATTATCAGGCTTACAGGTATAACGGAGGAATTACTGGCAAGTGAAGGAACAGACAAAAGCAAAGCACTTAGTGAGTTTGCAATGCGATGCAACGGAAAACCTCTGGTTGGGCATAATATCGGTTTTGACCTGAATTTTATTAAATCTGCGTGTGCTGAAAACAAAATTGATTTTGTTCCGTCAAAAATTATTGATACAGTTAAAATATCAAGAAAACTACTTGATATTAATTCATATTCATTATCAGCTATTGCGGATTATCTTGATTTGCATTATAATAAAGATAGGATTCATAGGGCGCTTGACGATTGTCTGCTTACACAAAGGATCTATGAAAAGTTAAAGGAAATCTAAGCGGTTGATTTTGCAAAACCGCTATTTTCCTTGATTTCTTTAGTCTTGTCCCCATACGCGTGGGGATGATCCATGAGGATGACTCCATAGGAAAATTCTCCGAATCTTGTCCCCATACGCGTGGGGATGATCCTATCTTTTATAGCCGTATCAGGTACACCCAGGGCTTGTCCCCATACGCGTGGGGATGATCCTTCCCCTCGTCTCAGACGGGCGATAAAGGACCTCTTGTCCCCATACGCGTGGGGATGATCCTACCTTTATAGCCGAGTATAACAAAACTATAGCCTTGTCCCCATACGCGTGGGGATGATCCGTTGAAATATCCGCTTGCCATACCACCGATAGTCTTGTCCCCATACGCGTGGGGATGATCCTGAGTAAATGCACAATCTACACAACGAATACTTCTTGTCCCCATACGCGTGGGGATGATCCCGCTCCTTCCGTGCAGGCAACACCGCTTGAAGTCTTGTCCCCATACGCGTGGGGATGATCCTAATTTTGTCAGTGCTGACACAAAATCTTCTGCCTTGTCCCCATACGCGTGGGGATGATCCTGTGGCATACCGCTTTCGGCATCGTTGCTTTCTCTTGTCCCCATACGCGTGGGGATGATCCTTGAAAGCCGCACAGCGAAAAGCCATTGCTCTTCTTGTCCCCATACGCGTGGGGATGATCCTATGATACGAAGCAAGGTAAGAAACTCGGAAGTCTTGTCCCCATACGCGTGGGGATGATCCTTAAATCGTTGGAAAACTGGAATGAGATTACAAACTTGTCCCCATACGCGTGGGGATGATCCCGAAAGCCCGTGGGATATGAAATTTCTCACTGACTTGTCCCCATACGCGTGGGGATGATCCCTCGACAACGAGGTAAAGTGTAAGCACTGCAAGCTTGTCCCCATACGCGTGGGGATGATCCCTCACCCTGTCTGTTGAAACCGTTGCCGTTGAACTTGTCCCCATACGCGTGGGGATGATCCCTCTTTAACAACGTTTTTATTATACAGTGGGTTCTTGTCCCCATACGCGTGGGGATGATCCTATCCATACATTGTGAAAAAATCGTCATACTGTCTTGTCCCCATACGCGTGGGGATGATCCCAAGTGCTTATAACGCAGGGAGCGGCGGTCTTTCTTGTCCCCATACGCGTGGGGATGATCCTGAAACGAGAGGTAACACCTCAAAACAATGACACTTGTCCCCATACGCGTGGGGATGATCCCAAAACTATAGCAGAGATACCCACTATGGTGGTCTTGTCCCCATACGCGTGGGGATGATCCTAACTTCGTTTAACTTTGCGCTTGTCTTACATACTTGTCCCCATACGCGTGGGGATGATCCCTGCGTTAAAGCTTCATTCCAGATTTTGGCTTTCTTGTCCCCATACGCGTGGGGATGATCCCAGACGCTTCGGCAAGTAATACATCATATTTGACTTGTCCCCATACGCGTGGGGATGATCCCCGTTTCAAACTGGCTTTCGTATGCAA
>ENA-UOIY01001059-UOIY01001059.1-human-gut-metagenome-genome-assembly--contig:-P114-NODE-1059-length-34110-cov-119.556453_pt1 | contig 34110 bp, 32 predicted proteins | sample MGYA00242335_ERZ723882 | MGnify/ENA metagenome assembly ERZ723882
TAGCTAAAGCTTTTTGGAACCACCGGCATTGCCGGTGGTTTTCTTTATACAAAAAGAACCGCCGCTGCTCCATTGGGAGCAGCGGCGGCGCTATGTCTGAAAGCTGCGGTCACGCGTTTTCGTTTTCCTTATCCAGCTCGGCGAGGAAATTGATGAGCCGGGCCTCGTCCTCGCGGCGGTCGGCAAACAGCTCGAGGTTGTCGCCCTGCTCGCTCAGAAGCTGGCCGAGGGCGATGTACTCGCTCAGCGCGCTCTTGAGATTGAACACGTCGCCGTCCTGGCTCTTGAGGTACACGTCGCCAGCGCAGGCGTGGATGACCTTGCGGAATTCTTCGACTTCTTTGATGTTCTTGAGTTTCATGTTCATTGCCTCCCATGCAATTTTTTACTTTGACTTTCGATTACAGCTGAAGTATACGCGCTGGGGAAGGAAAATTCAAGGGGTGGTTTGAACAAAACGCACAAAAATATGTGTTTTATTTTGTGCGATACGCCGGATAATAAGTATACAACCGGGTCAGAGCCGCACTGCGGCTGGCAGCGCCGGGTGCAAGAAAGTGCACATCCGCACCCACGTCCTGACTGCCCTGCAGCACGATCAGAAGTGTGTCCATCTCCTTTCCGGCAGAAAAGAGGATGGATGCCTCGCCGGACCGACCGTGCCATGCGCCTTCCTCACGCGTGAGCGTCAGCGTATACGGCTCCTCCATACCGTCAAGGCCGGAGATCGTCAACGTCCCGTGAAACAGATTGCTGTGCAGCACGCTTTTCGTCAGCGTGCCGGTGAGCGTGAGCGTGTGCGCCTGTGCAAATGCCTCGTCGGCCAGCGCGTATTCCGTAACGGTCTGGGAAAGCTCGACCGGCGTCTGCGTCGGTACCGCAACCAGCACCACAAGATTTAAAATCAGCACTGCGACCGCAATGCCGAACACCGCCGTGCGGTGGCGGGCGAACCAGTTCTTATTTTCTTCTCCCATAGCTCAATTCTCCATTCTTCACAGATTCTTCAGATTTGAAGCCTTGAAATAGTTACAATTTAGTGTATAATAAATTACAGATTGATATTTAATCAACATCTCACACCGAAAGGAGCGGATGCGATGGCAGCATGACCGGCCGCTTTTACACAAACAACCAAACCAACCAGTTTCAAAAGGGCGCTGCGGGATCCCGCAGCGCCCTTTTTGATTATACAGGAATCTTCCAAAAACCGCAAGCGGTCAGAACCGCTGATTTATCCGACGTACGGAACCAGCTCGAAGTATTCCAGCTCTGATTCGCCGTCAATATACCACTGCCAGTCCCCCGCGGGCTGCTCGATTGCGATGCGTCCGGTCACGCCGTCGCTTGTGATCACGTCGACGAAGCTCTTGCCGTCCGTTCCCGTGACCTGCAAAACCGTGCCGGGGCCGAAGACGGACTCCGTGCCGTCGTCCAGCGTGACGGGAATATCCCGCACAACGGACAGGCGGGAATAGCTCGTATTCGCGGGAACGATCTGCCACTCATCGCCCAGCGGCGTCAGCACATCGTCGTGCAGGGCATAGGCGCGGATGGCGCTGTAGGAGCCGAGCACATTCTGCGTGCTCTCAAGCTGGAGGCTGTTATCGGAGACGCCGATGATCGCGGCCTCCAAATAGATCTGGTCTTCAAACGGGATCAGCTCCGGCGTCCCGGTCTTCATCGACCAGACATTCAGCACATACTGATCCCCGTTCATATTGCCGTTGAAATAGACCTCCGGATAGCCGTCCGCGTCCAGATCAGCCAGCCAGATGTGTGCGTTGAAGCTGGCGGGATAGGACACATCCGGCTCCTCAAAGCCGGTGTCGAACACGTCCGCCCCCTTCTGAATGCGCAGCACAAACGACTGCTGGTCATATTGATCCCAGATGCGCAGCAGCTGCACCGTCTCGGGCGTGCCGCAGCCGTCCAGATCTGCCTCGCCGCTGCGGACGATCTCGGTGCGGATGCTCTGGAAGCCGTAAAGCGTGATGCCGTCATAGGGGATCTCAGCCGGAACCGGATCCTGCGCAGGAAGCTCGACCGGGGCAAACGGCTCCGCCTCAGGCTCAGACGGGACTGGCTCGACCGGCTGCGGGTCTGTGACCGTATTCGTCGTGTCCTCGACCGGCTCCTCCGACGGGACGACGCGTATGGCGACCGCCAGCACCTGCGGCGGGTCAGACGTTTCAACGCCGCCGAGATACGTGATATCCACCTGAAGTGCCTGCGTCAGCTCGGACACAGAAATGGGCCAGCCGTCCGCGCCGGTGGGGACAAGCCCGTCGGCCAGCGCGACCGTGACCGTGTCCGCAGAACCGAACGACGAGTCTTTGTCTGCAGGGCGAACCGTCAGCGTACCGCCGCCGGATGAAAGAATATCGGCAGTAAATGTCGTGACGTGTACCTCAGCGGGCGCTTCCGGCTCCGGGTCAGCCTGTACAGGCTCCTCCGGAAGCGGCTTTGCACAGCTGCACAGCAGCGAAAGCGCCAGCGCCGCGGCCAGCACGAGAATCAGCTTTTTCATAGTTCCTCCTTCTGGGAGATCTCAATCGCTGTCCCAGTGTCACCATAATAGCGGATTCTGCCGCATTCGTCAATGGACAGTTTTGCTTATTTTGAATATGTTTTGCCCGTTTCCTCCATCAAAATGCGCTCTTTTTGTGATTATGTGAACTTGCGGAAACAATTTGTAATTTCCGGGGTAGTGCAGCCCAGTCGCCTGTCCGTATTGCCCCAAGTCCAAAGCGCGCGGCGCAAAGCTTCTCTGCCAGGCGCTGTTCTCCGCTTCATCCGGATCTTGCAGCGAAGCCCCACGCCATGTTCTTCAAAAATACCGCCTCTTCTTACCATGCGCTGCATGATAAAAAGAGGCGGCTTTTGCTCTCCGGTGCGCCGGTCAATACGCCAGCGCAGACTGGACGGTGTGGTGGATGAGGTCGTGACCGGCCTGCGTGGGGTGGATGCCGTCCGCGCCGATGAGCGTCGGGAAGACGCGGCTTTTCAGGAACTCCGCGCGCAGATCGACCAGACGGCAGCCGAACGCGCGGCTCAGCTGCGCGACCATGGCGTTATAATACTCCTGCCAGCGGTACAGATGGTCCGTATCGCCCAGCCAGTGCAGAATATTTTCCGCGCTCAGCCCTCTGGTGATAAAGGAGAAATACCGCTCCTGCTCCAGCGGCGGCAGGCTCGTCATGGCCACGCGGGCGCCCGCGCTCTGCGCCTTGCGGATGGCGGTGCAGTATTGGTCGATGAACTGCTCCGACGGCGTGTGCGGCAGATGCTCGCCGTCCGGATCCTCCGAGATGGCCTTCCAGTCGTAATCGCAGTCGTTGCCGCCGAAGCAGAACAGCACCGTCGTATCGCCGTCACAGGTCCCGAGCTTCCGGTCAAGCTGCTTCAGTCCCGCGTCGATGGTCGCGCCCATTTTTGCGTTGTTTTCCACGGTGACGCCCTGCGCACGCAGCGTGTCGAAATCATGCTCCTGACACAGGTGATAGCTCTGGCCGTTATAAGTGACGCCCTTGATGATGGAGTCGCCGAAGATCTTCAGATTTTTCATGGGGATCCCTCCTGCCTGTTTGTATCTCCAGTATAGCCGCATGGCGGGAAAAAGTCTCCCGATTCCTGCCCCAAAACGCTCTCCGGGTTCGTTCCCGCCGGTCTACAAAACGAAGTCCGGCACTCTACGGGCAGTAGAGTGCCGGTTTTTTGCGAGAAAAGTTCGCGGTGCATAGCCAGAAGCAGTAGAATCCGAACCCGGCAGTACTTCACTCGCCTTCCTGCATTTTTTTGACGATTTCCATAAAGCGGGCGATCACACGGTCGTAATTTTCCCTCCGGTGCGGGAACAGACAGCCGGAGCAGTCCTTGATCCCGTTCTCCGTATAGCGGAAATTGCCGCCGCAGCCGCGCCCGAGCGCGTAGAGCGGACAGTAGCAGAACAGGCAGTTGAAATCCTCCGGGTGCTTTGTCGCATGGCAGGGGAAATACTCGCAGTCCCGGTTCTGAAAAAATGCGTAGTGCCGCTCTTCCATCATTCCTTCTCCTTCAGCCGCTCGCACAGCGCCGCGTCCGGCGTGACGACGGCGGTCTGGTACGTTGTGTAGATCACCATGCCGGGCTTCGCGCCCGCAGGCTTTTTGACAAATTTCACCGGCGTATAGTCGACCAGCACGTTCTGGCCGTCGCGGGCCTGCGAATAATACGCCGCAAGCTGCATTGCCTCCGTCACCGTCCGATCGGGCGGCGTCCGGCCGTTCGTTTCGATGATGACGTGGCTGCCGGGGATCTTCTGGACGTGCAGCCAGATGTCCGTTTTGGCCGCCAGCTTTGTCGTCAGCTCGTCGTTCTGCCGGTTGCTGCGGCCAACAAAAATCGGGAAACCGTCAGACGACATGAACCGCATGGGGCGGCTCGGCGGCAGCTTCATGCGCTTTTTGCGGTCCGTCTCGCGCAGATAGCCGCCGGAGACAAGCTCCGCCCGGATCTCCTGTAAATCCCGCGCGGACTCCGCACGCGTGAGCGCGTCGAGGACGCTTGCCAGATACGCAAGCTCCTGCTCACCCTTTGCGATCTGTTCTGTCAGAATTCTTTCGGCGTTCTTGGCCTTCTGATAGTCCTTATAGAATTTCGCCGCGTTCTGCTGTGGGGAAATGGCCGGGTTGAGGGTGATTTCGATCTCCTTCATGTCCGGGTCGTAAAAGTCAGCGGCGCGCAGCTTCGTCTGGCCGCGCCTGATGGCGTAGAGGTTCGCCGTGAGGATATCGCCGAGCTGCCGCAGGCGCTCGCGGTCATGGGTCGCGGCAAGCTCCTTACGCTGGTTCTCCAGCTTGCGTGCCGTGCGTGCGTGCAGATTGGAGACGGTTTTGCGGATGGCCTGCGATGACTGCCGGATGGAGTCGGCGCGGTCGCGCGCGGCATAGAACCGGTCGAGCAGCTGCGAAAACGAGTCATACGGCTCCTGCCGGATAAAATCGCCGTACTGCGTCACGGGCAGGCAGGTAAAGTCCCACGGGCGCTCGTCGCGATACAGGAGCATGGGCTGCGGCGGCATGGTCTGAAGCTGCGCGAAGGCGGCAAGCAGACGCGCTGCCAGCGCTGTTTTTTCTTCTGCCGAAAGCGCGGACAGGTCGGTATCCAGATCGCCCGTCAGGCGGAACGCAAGCTCCCGGCACACAAGCGGCGAGAGGCCGCCGAAGGTATCCAGCAGCCAGCCGTCAAGACGCTTCGGCGCGGTCTGCGCGGACAAAAGCGACGTCAGCTCCTCCCCGGTAACGGCAAATGGATCGCGCTTGCCCTGCGTGGGCGGCAGATGGTAGTAAAGGCCCGGCAGGACCTGCCGCTTTTCGCTCATTTCAAAGTCGACGCGGCGCAGGCAGTCGAGAATGCGCCCGTCCTCGCCCGTTAAGATCAGGTTGGAGTTGCGGCCCATGATCTCCAGGATCAGGTGCTTGCGCGTGGGGCCGCCCATCTCGTCGGTGCAGTCGAAGGTGAGGTCGAGCAGGCGCTCCATCTCCGGCTGCTGCATGGACACGAGACGGCCCCCTGTCAGGTGCTTGCGCAGGAGCATACAGAACATGGGCGGCTGCGCCGGGTTCTCGGCGGGCTCGTTCGTCAGGTGGATGCGCGGATGATTGGGCGAGGCCGTCAGCAGCAGCCGTCCGCCGCCAGCCGCACCGCGCATGGACAGAATCAGCGTGTCGCGCTGCGGCTGCTGGACCTTATCGATGCGGCAGCCGGTCAGACTGCCCTCCAGCTCACGACGGACCGCCGTGAGGAAAAATGCGTCAAATGGCATGGGATTCCTCCATGGTCAGGATAAAAAGCTCGTTCAGCCGGTCGAGCTGGCCGGTGAGATATAACGCGCCAAACAGGCATTCCAGCCCCGTGGCTCTGGCATACTGCGCATAGGTGGCGTTTTTCGGCACCTGATGCACGTGCGCGTTGCGCCCGCGCTTGTAAAAGGCCAGCTCCTCCTCTGTCAGAAGCGGGAGCATACGCTCGGCCCGCGCAGCCTGCGCCGGAGCGCAGACGAGGTCGACCGTCGCACGGTGCAGATTGCCGTTCAGCGCCTTGCCGGACGCACAGAGGAAGCTCCGCACCAGCAGCTCAAACACCGCGTCGCCGCAGTGCGCAAGACCGAGCGCGCTGATCTGGTTGACCGCGCGCCGGTCCATGTTCAGATGAAAATAGTTTTCCAAGCAAATGCCTCCATTGTTCGGAACTTTTTATACTATACCACATCTGCAGGCAGGTTTTCCAGTGGGCGCAAAAAAATGGTTGACTTATTGGTTACAATCTGTTACAATTCAAACTAGTTTATCGAACGAAAGAGGGCCTTTTGTATGCAGAAGAAATTCCGCCGTCTGGCGGCAGTCATGTTATGCCTGACGCTGCTGGCCGTACCGGCGCTGGCCGCCGAGGCGACCATTGATCTGGATTACGTCACGATCGTGGGCGAGGGCTTTGCCGCCGATACTTTCTGCGGCGTGGACGCGCTTTATAATGAGACGGGTGCGACGCTGTTCTGCAACGAGCTGATTGAACGGTTCTACAGCGCCGTTTACGGCGTGACCGTGTTCACGAACAGCGGCGATATCACCGCTGCCAGCCCGTCGGGCTACTGGTTCGAGGTTACATACACGCCGCAGCCCGGCGATATCGCCTATGCCTCCGCCGAGGCGCGGGAGCGCTACGGCAACCACTATGCCATCGTCAAATCCGTCGACGAAGCGGGCGGCACCGTCACGCTGTTCGAGCAGAACTGGGTCTGGGACGGCAAGGCCGGTGTGAACCGCAGGATCCCCTATGACGGCGGGTGCTATACCTTCTATACCATGTGCTCCAGCGCCGGACGCGCAGCGCCTGCCGGAGAAGCGGAGCCTGTTGCCGCAGCGCCTGCGGCGGAGGAGCCGCAGCCCGTATCCGACGACGTATCCACGATCTATGCATGGGGCAGCGGCATATCCAGCATCACCGGAACGCCGTCCAGCTGGGCCGCGGAGCTTGTCTCGCACGCGGACGTCTACGGCATCACCATGCTGGCTGACGGCAGCTACCAGTCCGCCATCACCCGCAAAACGCTTGCCCGTCTCGCGGCAAACACCGCCCGGACGCTCGGACTGGTCGAGGATGTATCCGATCCGGTCGCCGTCGTGCAGCAGCTCGGCGTAATGCAGCCGAACGCCGACGGCAGCTTTGACACGACCTCCAGGGTCACGCGCCAGATGGCCGCGACGGTGCTGCTGCGTCTTCTGCGGCAGTCGAACGTGGTCTTTGAGGCTGATATGTCGATGCTCGACCGCTATCCCGACAGCGCCTCCATTTCCGACTGGGCCAGAGAGGCCGTCGCGATGATGACGCAGTATGATCTGATGAACGGCACAACGAAGGGCTTTGAGCCGAAAAAGGACATGACGCTCGAGCAGTGCCTCGTCCTGCTCACGCGCATCTGCGAGTTCTGAACGGATAACGAACAAAATGATATGCGCAGCGCCTGCCCCGCATGGGCAAGGCGCTGCGCATCAGTCTGTCAAAGAGCTGCTGTATTCCTAAAAGCCATAATCATAACCACCGGCCGTGCCGGTGGTTTGCACAGGCCCCCTTGGGGCCTATTACCAGCCGAACCTATAGGTTCATCGAATCTTCTTTCTACTGCATGATGCGCCCTACTGCTATTGAAATGGCGGCTTGGCGCATTTTGCTTTTCGTTTCTCCCTGGTTATCCGTCTTTTTGAATCACACCTTATCGCCCGCTTTCCAGACTTGTTCCTCGCTTCGCTCGGATATTTTTTCTGGGCATAGCTAAAGCTTTTTGGAACCACCGGCATTGCCGGTGGTTTTCTTTATACAAAAACAGCTGCCTGCGGCGCTTCGGGCCTGCAGGCAGCTGTTTTTTACATTGTTACATGGGCAAGCGTCTTTACATATTCGACCGACTGCATGATCTGTGCGTAAAGCTGCTCGTCCGACGGCTCCAGGAAGCGGAAGGACAGATCCCGCACGCTGACGCAGAAGCTCATAGGCATTTCCAGCGCGCAGCCAAGCGTTCCGCCCTGCCGTTCCAGCGCGGCAAGCATGGCCGGATATGGGAACACGCCCTGCCCGATCGGCTCGTTCCAGATATAGCCGTCGTGGATACTGCCGTCCTTCATGTGCAGATACGCGACCGGCACGGAGGCGTTCTGCAGATCCTCGTCCAGCCGGATCTCGCCCCGGCAGAAGCGGTAGGTATTTCCCGGGTCATAGGTATATTGGACGTGCGGCAGATCCAGTTCCGCGAACACGCCGCCGCATTCGCTTGCCGGGCCGACGATATCGCCGTAGGATTCCAGCCCCAGCCGCAGGCCATAGCGGTCAGCGGCCTCGGCCGCCCGCTTGACGTGCTCCTCAAACACGGCGTACCGTGCCTTCGGGCCGCAGCGCGTATTGACGAGCTGCGCGCCGATCTGCCCGGCAAATTCGATCTTTTTCAGCAGACGCGCGAACTGCGCCTCGTCCGTCATGTCGCAGTGCGCCGACAGCGCGGTGCATTGCAGATCGCGCTTCTGCAGCTCCCGCTCGATCTGCATAACGTATTCCGGTGAAACGCGCTCTGCGACGATCTGCTCGCTGATGCCGTCGATGGCGGACAGCTCGATCGTATGGAACCCGCAGCGGCGGGCCATGTCCATGGCGCGGATCGGGTCCGTGCCCGGAACGTTATTGGCGCAGAATGTAAATGGTGCAAGTGTCAGCATATGGATCCCTCCTGTTCAAAGCGCAGCATGACCTTGGCCTCGCGGCCGCTGGATTTTTCGCGGAATGCCTCGATCCCCTTGGAAAACGACAGCTCGCGGGAAATGACCTCCTCCAGCTTCAGCTGGCCGGCCATGGCGATGGCCGCCGGGAACTGTCCGCTCGGCACGCAGACGGCGGAGAGCGTCGCGTCCTTCCAGTAGAGCGTGAACAGATTCAGCTCCAGATTATAGTCCATCCCGTAAAGCCCGAAAAACACGACGGAGCCGCCGCGCGCGACAAGATTCATGGTGATCGCCGCCGATTTCCGGTCGCCGCTGGCCTCGATGACCGCGTCGTAGCCGATTCCGCCGCTCAGCGTCAGCGCCTCGGTCACGACGCTCTGTGTATTCGGGTCGATCACAACGTCCGCGCCGAAGCGCAGCGCCGCCTCCCGCTTTTCCGCGACCGGCTCGACCACGACGATCTGCCCGACCGGGTGCTGCCGCACGAGCTTGAGAATGATCTGTCCCATGGCCCCGCAGCCGAGCAGAATGACCCGCTTGCCGTAGCCGAGCCGCGCCTTGCCTACGGCGTGCATGGCCATCATCAGCGGCTCGATCAGGCTTCCAGCCCGCAGGCTCACCTGCTCCGGCAGGCGGAAGACCTGCTGCTGGCGGATATTCAGATACTCCGTCATCAGATCGGCATAGCCGGAGCTGGGGTTCGTGCAGTATTCCGGGCGGTTGCTGCGGCAGGCATCGCACAGGCCGCACGGCTCATACGGGTTGATCGTCACGCGGTCACCCGGGTGGAGCGCACGGACATTCTCGCCTACCGCTGTCACGACGCCGGAGCCCTCGTGCCCGAGATAGCCGTTCAGCGGATACGCCGCGGTTCCGCGCAGCATCATCATATCATAGCCGCAGATCGACGCGAACGCCATTCTGACCTGCACCTCGCCCGGCCCCGGCGTGGGCGGCATGGGAAGCTCCTTGAAATACAGCTTCCGGTTCGGCTGCATCCGAAGCGACCGGATCATAATTCTGCCTCCTTCTGCATGGCTGCGCGGTACTCCTGCGGCGTCATGCCCGTTCGTTTTTTGAATACCTGACTGAAATATTTAGAGTTTTCAAAGCCGACGTTTCCGGCGATATCGATGATGCGGTCTTTCGTCTGCAGCAGCTGCTTGGCGCGGCGGATGCGCTGCTCGCTCACATAGGCGTTGAAGGCCTGCCCTGTCTCCTTTTTGAACATGCGGCTGAGATAGGCCGGGTTCATATGGACATACTCCGCCGCGACCGTCAGCGTCAGCGGCTCAGCAAGGTTCTGCGTAACGAAGCGGCAGACCTCGTCGATAGCGCTGTTGGACGTCGTGCGCAGATTGCGGATGCTGGAAAACAGCGCGGTCATCTGTTCGCGGCAGATGGTGAACATGGCCTCGACTGTTGCAGGACGCTGCGCGCCCAGCAGCGGGGTCAGCGCGGGATCGACGCCGAAGCTGCTGCTGAGGGAATACATCTGAACCGTCAGCTGCGTCATGACAAACGAGCAGACCTCATCCGACATACTGTGGCTGACCATGTCCTGCAGCTCCCGCAGGATCGCAAGCGCCTCCAGCTGCCGCGCATCCTGCATACTCAGCGAAAGCGCCGAAAGCTTTTCGTGCAGCAGCTGCTGCGTGACCGGCACGCGGTAGGAAAACGCCATCTTCGGCTGTAGGCAGAGCGGCGAGAAGAAAAAGCGCAGCTTGCGCAGCTCCAGCAGCTGGCGGCACTGATTGTGCCACTGCGGCAGCGGCAGCGGTACGTCGGAAATATCAAAGGTCATCTGCCCGAGCGCGTGATGCGCGGCCAGTGCGTTGATCTTCCCCGCCCAGAGCGCCCAGTCCGGCTCCGCATCCTGCCCACCGGCGAGCAGGATGCACAGGTTCTGGTCGCGGTAAATGCAGATATCCGTGTTTCCGAGCGGGCGGAGCAGCTCGGTCAGCTCCGCAAAAAACGATTCCAGCGCGGCATAGTCGGAGGAAAGGCCTGGCCCCGGCTGCCCGTCCGGCTGGGAGCCGAGCAGGATCCAGCAGTCCTGGCTGCCCACGTGCAGCCGCCCGAACTGCTGCTGCGCAGACCCCGTGCCGACCGGCACAAGGCCCATCAGCAGCTCCATGACCTCCAGACTGTGCTGGACATATTCGTTTTCCGGGGGCCGGACTGCGCCCGTTTCGTGCTTTTGCAGGCGTCCGGCCTCCTCGACCGCGTGCAGGAGCATCGCATCCGAGGGCATGGCGTCCGGCAGCAGCTGCTGCACCTTGACCGCAGCCGCGCCCTCAATGACCGCCTCCGACCCGTCGGACAGCAGGACGAAGCGCGGGCAGATCCCGCGCGGGAGCAGATAATTGATAAGATCCTCCGGGTTCCAGAAGGTCATATGCACCGGCATGATCACAACGTCCGGGTGCAGCGACTCGATCAGCGACATTCCGAGCACACTGTTGTCCGCCGTTCCGCACAGTTGAATGTGCCCGGCCTGCCCCAGAAGGATGCGGCGCAGATGCTGCGTCTGCGAATACAGGGATGAAATAATCAGGACCTGAATCATGACAGCCTCCCGTTGCTTTTTTACTGATGTCAGATATTTTATCACAGCACGCGCGCAATGCCAAGCTTTTTGTTGGATTTGCTCCGTTTCTGTCTGAATCTCACCCCAAATATGTATATTATTTTTACTTCCGACAATCCAATGCAAAAATTCAAACTATCAAGGTATAATTTTCGCACTTCCACCATGCATTTTTCACAATGTCGTATGCAAAATTGTGAATATGCACAAAAACCACCGGCATATTTTGACGCGCTTTTGTATTTTTGGGTGGGAAAAGGTTGAAATATAAAGCGCAAAGCCCCGGACAATCCGGTATCATGGAAACAGCAAGATCCCATACACACTTGATCGACGAAAGGGAGGAAACACAACTATGCGCAGCATTCGTTATTTTGGAAACGGTACGCTGAAAATGGTCGAAGCGCCGGAACCGGAGATCAAGCGCGCAGATGAGGTCAAGATCCGGGTGGCCTACTGCGGCGTCTGCGGCTCCGATCTGCATTTCAAGCGTGCGGAGCTGGACTTCCTGTTTGAAGGAGACGAGGGTACCCCCATCGGCCACGAGGCGACCGGCGTGATCACCGAGCTCGGCCCGGCAGCGACCTGTAAGGGTCTGAAGGTCGGCGACCGCGTCGTCTACTATTACAATGAGCACTGCGGAAGCTGCTACTACTGCCGCAACGGCCAGGAGCAGTTCTGCGAGAACATGACCGGCACAAGCGCCGCCTTCTCGGACTATATCGTCGTGCGCGAGCAGTCCGTACACAAGCTGGCCGACACGTGCAGCCTGAAAAAGGGCGCGCTGATCGAGCCAATCTCCGTCTGCCTGCACGGCATCGACCTCATCGGCATCAAGCCCGGCCAGTCGGTCGCCATCTCCGGCGGCGGCACCATGGGCATGATCATGACGCAGCTGGCGCTGCACTCCGGCGGCACGAACATCACCGTCATCGAGCCGATCGCCATGAAGCGCGAGATGGCAAAGAAGCTGGGCGCCGTACACACCATCGACCCGGTCAATCAGGACCGCAAGGAAGAGGCGATGAAGATCACGGACGGCCGCGGCTTTGACGTTGTGATCGAGGCCTCCGGCAGCTGGCGCGCCTGCGACGGCATCGAGGAGCTAGTCGGCAAGGGCGGCACGCTGGAATTCTTCGCCGCGCTCTACCGGCACGATTATGATTACAAGCTGAACCTGCTCAACGCCTTCTTCAAGGAGATCCGCATCGTCGGCGGCGTTTTCCAGTCTCCGTATGCGTTCCCGCGCAGCATCGCGCTGGTCAACACGCTCGATCTGGACCCGATTCTCGAAATGGACTGCGTCTTTACGCCGGAAGCGTTTGAAGACGCGTTTGAGGCCCAGATGAACGGCCGGACGATCAAGTCCCTCGTTCAGTTTACGCCTGACGTCGAATAAACAGCGCGCATTCCCCCCCATCCCGGAAAGCAGACCCGCTTTCCAGAAAGAGAAAGGAAATTACGCATGGAAAACGATAGCAAGCAATATTATGTGAAGCTTCCGTTATGGAAGAAATGCACATTCGGTATGATCGACTCGGCAAACAACTTCAGCTGGTCCTATATCAGCTCCTTCCTTGCGATCTACCTCACCGACACTTTCCTGATTCCCGCAGCGACCGTCTCTCTGATGTTCCTGCTGTGCCGCTTCTGGGACGCGATCAACGACCCGATCGTCGGCTATCTGGCTGACCGCACCCGCTCCCGCTGGGGCCGCTACCGTCCGTGGATCATGTTCGCCTCGGCTCCGCTGTTCATCACAACAGCCCTGCTGTTCTGGCCGCATCCGGAATGGGCCGTCGGCGTCAAGACGGCATATGTCGTCATTTTGTACGCACTCGTCGTTCTGTTCTACACAATGGTCAACCTGACCTACGGCTCCTTGAACTCCGTCGTCACGCAGGATCCTGCCGAACGCGGCTCTCTTGCCTCCTGGCGTCTGCTGTTCGCCTACATCGGCTCCACGCTCATGGTGCAGCTCGTCACCCGCTGCGAGCCGGTTCTGTCCGCAAAGTACCCCAACATGGGCTATTTTATTCTGGCTGTGATCTTCGCCGTGTTCTGCATCCCGATGCAGATTCTCTGCGCGAAGTCCCAGAAGGAAGTTGTTCCGCCGCAGCCGTCGCCCAAAAAGATCGGCATCTTCAAGTCTCTGGCCATCTCCTTCAAGAACCGCGAGTTCATGATCGTCTGCATCCTGTTCCTAGCGCAGGGCTTCGCTCTGTACGGCGCAGGCACGATCAACATCTACTGGTTCAAGTACGTCCTCGGCGACGTCAACCCGATGGCGACCTTCTCGCTCATCACGCTCATCCCCTCCATGCTCGGCTGCTTCACCTCCCAGTTCTGGTGCAACAAGCTCAAGCATAAGGGCAAGGCCATCGCCATCACCTACGCTGTGCAGGTCGCGATGTACGTCGCGCAGTATTTCCTGTTCCGCAACACCATCAACGTCACGCTTCTGTACGTACTCGGCATCGTTCTGCAGTATTTCGCAGGCGCGAATATGTCCATCATCTACGGCATGGTTCCCGACACCGTCGAGGTCACCGAGTACCAGACCAAGGGCATCCGCATGGACGGCTTCCTCAACACCGTCTCCTCGTTCTGGAACAAGGTCGGCATCACCATCGGCACGTCCGGCGCTCCGCTGATCCTTGCGCTGACCGGCTATGTCGCCAACGCTCCGACGCAGACGCCCGCCGTTATCGAGGGCCTGCAGCTCATGAAATGGATCATGCCCGCCGCTTTCAACCTGATCTGCCTCATCTGCCTGTTCTGGTACAAGCTCGGCTATAAGGAATTCGACGAGCTTGTCGCGAAGATCGCAGCCGAACGCCCGCAGTGGGAGCAGACGACCGCTGAAAAGTAAGTCCACACCGCAAGGAAAGGAAGGTGCGCCATGTACCAGTCCATATCCCAGCGCTTCCGGCGCAAAAACAGCAACGATCTGATCGTGACGTTTCTGCCCGTCGTCGTTGTTCTGACGCTCCACAGCTATCTCCGCAACGCCGATCTGAACCCCACGCTTTTCCGCGTTTTACAGATCACAGCCATCGTGCTTCTGGCCGCGCTGCTGGCTGCTGTGAATCACTTTTACTTCCGTTCGTTCTGCTACACGCTGATCGACGGCAGCGAATCCCGCCCGCGCGAAGCGCTGCGCTTCCCGGACGACTCACTGACGTTCGAACGGGTGCAGAACAGGAAATCACGGATCTATGAGCGCGTCCGCAGGCAGGAAATGCTGTGCCTGCTGGAACCCGGAGAGGCCTACGACGAGAAGCGATTCGGCCCGGTTTCACGCACCTTCCTGATGACCGCACGCAGCGCAAAAAGCGCCGCCCGCCTGTATTACAAGCAGGACGGCACCGTCTACTGCGCAAAATTCCATCCCGACGCGGAGCAGACCGCTCTGCTCCGCCGCTGGGCCGGAGAAAACGCAATCCACAGCTAAAAAGGAGGAAGTTATTCACATGGCAGAGAAAGCCTTAGTCCATCGCATGGAGCAGGCTGCCCTGACGACGAAGATCCGGCTTCTGGATCTGGCACATCAAACGCTCATCCATATCGGCGGCGACCTGTCTGTCTGCGATATGATGACCGCCATCTGGCAGTATGCAATGCACTATGACGTCAAGGATCCGCACTGGGAGGGCCGCGACCGCTTCGTCCTGTCCAAGGGCCACGCGGCAGCCGTCACCTCGTTCAGTCAGGCCGCCATCGGCTGCTATGATGTCGGAGATATCTACAAGGAATACGCCACCAACTTTGGCCGCTTCGGCATGCATTCGTGCAACCTCGCGAACCCGTATGTCGACGTGTCTACCGGTTCGCTCGGCCACGGCTTCCCTGTCGCCAGCGGCATGGCCACCGCGCTGAAGCGCAAAGGCTCAAGCAGCCGCGTCTACACCGTTGTCGGCGACGGCGAGTGCGGCGAAGGCTCGATCTGGGAGGCGGCAATGTACGCCCACCAGTATAAGCTCGGCAATCTGGTCGTCTTCGTCGACCGCAACGGGATGTCCTTCGACGGCCCGACCGAGGAATACATGGCACTGGAACCGTTCGCAGACAAATGGCGCGCGTTCGGCTGGAACACCGTCACCATCGACGGCCATGACATGAACGCCATCCTCGACGCCATCGACGCGCTGCCCGCGCCTGATTCCGACGTTCCGACCGTTATCATCGGCAAGACCGTCAAGGGCCACGGCGTCAGCTTCATGGAGAACAACGTCTCCTGGCACGCAGGCTGCGTCAACGAGGCCGACTGGATCAAGGCAAAGGCCGAGATCACCGAAGCATATGAAAGAAAGTGGGGTGCGGAAGCATGAGTGAAGCGCAGGGCAAGCTGCTGCAGGGCGAAATGAACATGACCCTGAACATGACCATAATGACCAGCGCACGCGACGCTGTCGGCAAGTGCCTGGCCACGCTCGGCGGCGAGTATGACAACATGCTCGTTCTGACCGCTGACGTCGATACCTCCTCCCGCATTCAGGCGTTCAAGGAAAAATATCCTGACCGCTGCTACAACGTCGGCATTGCCGAGCAGAACCTGATGAGCGTCTCCGCCGGTCTTGCCCACGAGGGCTTCCGCCCGCTGGCCTTCGCGTTCGCACCGTTCGCGTCCATGCGCTGCTACGAGCAGGTGCGCACCGATATCTGCTATTCCAAGCTGCCGGTCGTCATCATCGGCAACGGCGCAGGCTATTCCAACGGCGCTTCCGGCTGCACGCACTGCGCGCTGGAGGACTCCGCGCTCATGGTTGCCTGCAACAACATGACGGTTCTCGAACCGGGCGACCCGTTCCAGATCGCAAAGCTGCTGGAGGCGGCGATGGAGCTGAACGCCCCTGTCTACATCCGTCTTGGCCGCGAGGCCACAAGTTCCCTGTATCCGGAGGATACAAAATATGAGATCGGCAAGGCGCTCATCCCGCGCGAGGGCGACGACGGTGCGTTCATCTGCACCGGCATCATGGTCCACTTTGCCATGGAAGCCGCCAAGCGCATCCACGATGAGCTGGGCAAGGAGATCCGCGTTGTCGATATGTTCACGATCAAACCGCTTGACAAGCAGGCCGTTATTGACGCCGCAAAAACCGGCCGCGTCGTCGCGGCGCAGGACCACAACCTGCTCGGCGGTCTTGGCCAGCTGGTCGGCTCGTGTATCGCAGAGGCGGGCATTGCCTGCAAGCTGGTCAGCCGCGGCTGCCCGGACTACTTCGTCCCGATCGCGAACCCAGAATTCCTCTACGCCCGCAACGGCATGGACGCCGACGGCCTGTACGAGGCAATGAAGGCCATGTTCTAAGCACGTTCCTACCCTTTCCTGTACAGGCGCCGGGAGATCTCTCCCGGCGTCTGTCAAATAAATAAAAGGCATACGGACTCTGCCTCCCTCAACATCAGTCCGTATGCCTTTTCTGATATACTGTTTTTACGGAAATCTTCAGCGAATTCGTAACTTCTGCGGCAAATTCGTGCTGCTCTGCAAATTTTGAACGCAAAGCTAGGGTGTATCTGAAAACTCATGATGTGACCGGCAGCGAGGGATTTTTGCGTTGCGCAAGACATTTTTTCGCAGGAATACTGACGTATTTCAAGGAAAAATGACGCGGCGCACCGCAAAAAGGCCCGCTGTCCGGGTGCGTTGGGAGTTTTCAGATACACCCTAGTTTACCGCAGATATTCTAACGCAGCTACTCACAAATTCGGAGTACCGTAACAGGCGGCGCGTACCTTATTGCCCGTAGGGTGATTTGGTGTGTTCGTAACACCCAAAAATCAGGTACTTGCCTGAACTGTACCCGCAGAACGCACAAAACCGTAACCCAGCGCCCCTTTTCTCCCTCATCTTTTCCGGCAAGGCGGAAAAGATGGGGCCGCCGGAGGCTTGACTACTTCCGGGTTCTTACGCGAACGGGTTCTCCGTGGGGTACGGCAGGGACTTCGGCTGGTTATAGGCGATGTCGCCCACGCCGAGGAACTTGAAGACCTCGAACAGGAGCTTGCCATAGTGACCGAAGGCGACCGCGCCGTGGTGCGGGTAGCGCTTCTGAATGAGCACATGACGGTAGAAGCGGCCCATTTCGGGAATTGCGAAGATGCCGATGCCGCCGAAGCTGCCCGTATGTACCGGCAGAATTTCACCCTCTGCAATGTAGCTGCGAAGCACACCGTCGGAATCGCACTGGAGGCGATAGAACGTAATATCGCTTGCCGCAATATCTGCCTCGAGTGTGCCGCGCGTGAAGTCGGGCTCGGAGCCTGCCGGTTCGAGCAGACGGTGCTGGATGAGCTGATACTTGACCGCACGGTCGGCGCAGAGCTTGCAGGACGGCGTGTTGCCGCAGTGGAAGCCCATGAAGGTATCAGTCAGCGTATAGTCAAACTTGCCCTTGATTTCAGCTTCATACAGGCTGGCCGGGACAGAGTTATTGATGTCCAGCAGCGTCACGGCATCGTACGAAATGCACGCACCGATGTACTCCGACAGCGCGCCGTAGATATCGACCTCGCAGGCCACGGGAATGCCGCGGGAGGCAAGGCGGGAGTTCACATAGCACGGCTCGAAGCCGAACTGCTCCGGGAACGCGGGCCAGCACTTGTCGGCGAAGGCGACGTATTTGCGCGCGCCCTTGTGGCCCTCAGCCCAGTCGAGCAGCGTCAGCTCAAACTGCGCCATGCGCTCGAGCATATCGGCGTAATATCTGCCCTCGCCCATTTCCTTCTTCATATCCTCGCAGACGGCGGGAATGCGCGCATCGCCCGCATGCGCCTTGAAGGAAACGAGCAGATCCAGCTCGGAGTTCTCCTCGATCTCCACACCCAGCTCGTACAGGCCCTTGATGGGCGCGTTGCAGGCGAAGAAGTCCTGCGGACGCGGGCCGAAGGTGATGATCTTCAGGTTCTTCACACCGATGACTGCTCTTGCGATGGGAATAAAATCGGAGATCATCTTCGCGATATCCTCCGCCGTGCCGACCGGATACTCGGGGATGTAGCCCTTCAGATGGCGCATACCGAGGTTATACGAACAGTTCAGCATACCGCAGTACGCATCGCCGCGGCCGTTGATCAGGTCGCCGTCGCCCTCAGCAGCCGCGACAAACATGCACGGGCCGTCAAAGTATTTGGCGATGAGGGTTTCCGGCGTCTCCGGGCCGAAGTTGCCAAGGAAGACGACAAGGGCGTTGCAGCCTGCCGCGTTGACGTCGGCGACGGCCTTGCGCATATCGGCTTCATTTTCGACAGTGACGGGACATTCGTACACGCCGCCCTCACAGGCCTTGGCGATATTCGCGCGGCGCATTTCGGAGAGCGTTCTGGGGAAGCAGTCGCGGGAGACGGCGATGAGGCCGAGCTTGACATTGGGGATGTTTTCAAACATGATACAGTTCCTCCTTAGTTTTCGGTAATATCGATATTCTTGCCGGTCAGGCCGATGTGCGCGCCGGTTTTTGCTTCGCTGGAGTCCGGATGGGCCAGCAGCCACTTGTTGCGGGCGGTCATCCATGTATCTTCTTCGCTCTGCGGCTCGAAGACAGGCTTCTCCGTGTTCGTATCCTTCGGCAGGACGACGGCGACGCGGAAGCCGGTCTTCTCCGTCTGACACGGCGCGTAGTGGAGCGTCGTGCCGTAGACCTCGACCGCCGCGCCCGCCGGGACGCGGAAGGCTTTGACCTTCGCGGTGTCAAGCCTGCCGTCCTCGATCTCGTCTTCCTTTGCCAGCAGCAGCACGAAATCCGTCTCGCCGGCGTTGACCTCGCTGTCGCGATGATATTCGAGGCAGTTCAGCTTTGTGTTATATCCCCAGCACATCCCGATCTGGATGGGCATCCCGCCGTAGGCTCGATTCTGCATGGCATCAAAGATGCCGCTTTCCTCCAATGCGGGAATCGACGGCTCATAGGCCGTGCCGCTCTCCGGCATGGGGACAGTCTTCATCGCCGCGATCAGCGCAGCCGTGTCAAAGCCGGTCAGAACCTTGCCGTAGGGCTTGAATGCGGGGTCGGAAACAGAGTAAATTTTCATAATTCCTCCTGTTATAGAAAATCACAACTGTAGGGGCCGACGACTCTGTCGGCCCTGAAAATATTGCGAATTTGCCATAGTTTTCTGTAAAAGCAGTGCATTCTGCGGGCGGACAGAGTCGTCCGCCCCTGCACGGAACGTGCAGATTGACTTACACCGTTACAGCGAAGAACCCCTTCAGCGCGGGGTAGAGCTTTTTGAAGCTCTGGTAGCGGGCTTCGTATTTTGCCGTCAGCGCCGCATCCGGCTCGGTCGTGGACGCGGTCTCGACGAGCTTGTCCGCCGCTTCCTGCACAGTCTTGAATTTCCCACAGCCGACCATAGCGAGCATTGCCGCGCCGTAGCCGGGCCCCTGCTCGGTCTTGACCATATCGAGCGGAATGCCGAGGACATTCGCGAAAATTTTGCGCCACAGGGGGCTCTTTGCGCCGCCTCCGCAGATGTTCGAGCGCGGGATCTCGATTCCGAGCGACTTCGCGACCTCAAACGAATCCCGGATGGCAAACGCCACGCCCTCCAGGACTGCCTGCACCATGTCGGAGCGGCTGGTATCCATCGTCATGCCGGTGAACGTGCCTCTTGCGTTCGTGTCGTTGATGGGGCTGCGCTCGCCCATGAGGTACGGCAGGAAGTACACGTGATTCTCGCCGAGCTTTTCATCTGTAATATCCTTCTGTTCGCCCGCAAAGTCGGATGTTTTCAGGATTTCCTCGCACAGCCACTTGTTGCAGCTGGCAGCAGAGAGCATACAGCCCATCAGATGATAGCCGCCGTCTGCGTGCGCAAAGGCATGAAGCGCATTGTTCGGGTCGACGCCGAATTTGTCGGACGAAATGAAGATCGTCCCGGACGTGCCGAGCGAGAGATTGCACCCGCCTGCGCCGACCGTACCCGTGCCGACCGCCGCCGCAGCGTTGTCGCCTGCACCGGCCACGACCTTGACCGTCTCAGGCAGCCCCAGCGTCTGCGCCGCTTCCTTCGTGAGCCGGCCCACGACCGCAAAGCTTTCAAACAGCTGCGGCATCTGGCGTTCGGAAACGCCGCAAATCTCCAGCATTTCCTGCGACCAGCGCTTGTGCTGCACGTCGAGCAGCAGCATACCGGAAGCGTCGGAATAATCGCAGGCGTGAACGCCGGTGAGCTTGTACGTCAGATAGTCCTTCGGGAGCATGATCTTCGCGATTTTTTCGAAATTTTCCGGCTCGTTTTCGCGCATCCAGAGGAGCTTCGGCGCCGTAAAGCCCGCAAAAGCGATGTTTGCCGTCAGCTCTGACAGCCTGTCCTTGCCGACGACGTTGTTGAGATAATCCACCTCTTTGAACGTTCTGCCGTCGTTCCAGAGAATGGCCGGGCGGATGACGTGATCGTGTTCATCCAACGCGACAAGCCCGTGCATCTGCCCGCCGGAGCCGATGCCCGCGACGTCATTCGCATCAAAGCCGCGCAGCAGCTCCGGAACGCCGGTCACGACCGCGTCCCACCAGTCCTCCGGCCTCTGCTCTGCCCAGCCGGGGTGCGGGAAGCTGAGGGGATATTCCTTTGTGACTTCGTTTTGGATCGTACCGTCCTCCCCGACAAGCAGCAGCTTGCAGGCAGACGTGCCGAGATCAATGCCGATAAATAACATAGACTGCACACGGCTCCTTTCCCAGTCATGAAGGTTCTGATAGTTTGATTTTATACTAGTTTTTTGCAAAATTCAATCTCATTTTTCGGGGACGGGGAACACGGGCGCACCCAAACGCCTTCCCCGCATAGCTTCATAAAATCTTAAGGCGTTTCCCGCTTGTTTGTTCATAGGATTTTGGATATGCTGATAGCACAGAGAAGAAAACGGAGGGAAATCTGTTATGCAGCATATTCTGGTCTGCGACGATGAGAAGGATATCGTCGCGGCTTTGAAAATTTATCTGGAATCCGACGGCTACTGCGTCCACACGGCTTACAGCGGCGAGGAAGCGCTGCGGGTCGCGAAGACGGAGCCGGTGCAGCTGGCGCTGATGGATATCATGATGCCCGGCATGGACGGCATCACGGCCATGGCGAAGCTGCGCGAGTTCTCCAATATTCCCGTGATTTTACTCACGGCAAAATCCGAGGATTCAGACAAGATTCTGGGCCTCAGCGTGGGCGCAGACGATTATATCACAAAGCCCTTTAACCCCGTGGAGGTGCTGGCGCGGGTCAAATCGCAGCTGCGAAGATTCCTGCAGCTGGGCGCGGCGGTCAAAGCCCCGTCGGAGCTGACGGTCGGCGGCATCTGCCTTGACCATGACGCGAAGCGCGTCACGCTCGACGGAGAGCCGATCGCGCTCACGCCGAAGGAATATGACATCCTGTATTATCTCATGCAGCACCCCGGCAAGGTCTTTACGCCTGCGGAGCTTTACAGCGCCGTGTGGAACGAAGCGCCGGTCGGGATCGACAATACGGTGGCAGTACACATCCGCCATCTGCGGGAAAAGCTGGAGATCAACCCGTCCGAGCCGCGGTATTTAAAGGTCGTCTGGGGCAAGGGCTACAAGCTGGAAGGAGACAGATCATGAAACAGCTATACGGAAAGCTCTGGGTCAAGTGTACGGCCATCGCGCTGCTGATCGTGTTTGCGGTATTATTGGCAGCCTCGGCATTGGGCATCGCGTATCTGATCAATTATGGCGCCTACGCGGACGGCGGTGAGCAGGTGCGCCAGATAGCGGAAAATAATCTATTACAGCAGACGAACGGCGACGGCTGGGCGGCGCTGCACGCCTGGGCCGAGGACGATACGGTCTCGCGCAATCTTCTCCGTGATCGCTATGACCCGCTCACCTCCAACATCTACTTCAAACTCACGGACAAAGCCACCGGCGAGATCCTGTTCAGCACCGGCGCACTGAATAAAGACGATTATTCCGGCAAGGCTTCCGCCTATTACCAGCAGGACATGAGCACTTCGCTGAGCGACGGCAGCGACGTCACAGTGGTCTATCAGGCGTATCTCAAAAGCCCGCTTGCTCCGCGCGATTCCGCGCTGTACGTTATGACATGGGTTGAGCGGCTGATCAGCGCACGGTATCTGCTGATCGTGCTGACCATTCTGCTTCTTGCAGTCTGCCTGTTCCTGTTTATCTTCCTGCTGTGCGCCATGGGGCACAAGGAGGGCGTGGACGGCATTTACCAGTGCTGGCTCAATAAAATTCCGCTCGATCTGTTTCTCGCGCTGCTTGCCCTGCTGTTCTTCGCGTGGGCATCCTTCCTTGGTAATATCTGGTATATTGATTTCTGGTATTATATTCTTCTCGCATTCGGCACTGCGGCTCTGGCGCTGACGCTCCTTCTGAGCGTTGCAGGCCGGGCAAAAGCACCAGGATTCTTTAAAAACACGCTGATCTACAAGGTTTTTGCGTGGATCTTTCGGGGGCTGGGCCGCATTCCGATGGTCTGGCGGACGATGCTGATCTGGGTTTGCTGGTGCTTTGTCGATCTGTACTTTACGTTCTCCAACAGCTATTACTATGATTCGCTCCTGCCAGCCTTTTGGGTGATCTCTCGCGCGGTGCTGACCATTGTGATCTTATATCTGGCCTCCAGTCTGAGGCTTTTGCAGAAGGAAGGACAGGCCATTGCCGACGGCCAGACCGATTACAAGGGCAAGCCCATCCCCCGCTGGCTGCCGGCGCTCAAAAAGCATGAGGAAAACCTGCAAAGCATCCAGCTTGGCATCCAGAAGGCCGTTGACGAGCAGACACGGGCTGAGCGCATGAAAACGGAGCTCATCACAAACGTCTCCCACGATATCAAGACGCCGCTTACATCCATTGTCAATTACGTCGATCTGCTGGAAAAAGAGGATATTCAGCCGGAAAAGGCAAAGGAATATGTGGATGTTCTGAACCGGCAGGCCGCACGGCTCAAGAAGCTGACGGAAGATCTGGTCGAGGCATCGAAAGCGTCCTCCGGCAGCCTCCCGGTGCATCTGGCGCCGACGGACGTGAACGTGCTGCTGAGCCAGCTGGCGGGCGATTACCTCGAAAAGCTGGAAGACGCACAGCTGGAGCCGATCTTCCGCCCCGCGCCGTCCCAGCCGGTCATTCAGGCCGACGGACAGCTGCTGTCCCGCGTGCTGGGCAATCTGTTCTCGAATATCTGCAAATATGCCATGCCCGGCACACGCGTGTATTTTGAAAGCGCTGCGGATGAGAACACCGTCTCGCTCACGTTCAAGAATATCTCGAAATACGAGCTGAACATCCCGGCAGAGGAGCTCATGGCCCGCTTCGTGCGCGGCGACCGCTCGCGCCATACAGAGGGCAGCGGTCTGGGATTGTCCATCGCGCAGAGCCTGACCGAGCTGCAGGGCGGCACGTTCCGCCTTGAGATCGACGGCGATCTGTTCAAGGCTGTCGTGACCTTCCCGCGTGAGCAAACGGAGCTGGTTCAGGCATGAAACGGCGCAGAGTGCTGACGGCGCTTTTCCTGCTGCTGGCCGTCTGTGCGCTGGCGCTCGGCATTGCCGCCGTCCGGCGTGCGCAGCGCCTGCCGTCAAGCGCCGGGGTCCGGGTCCCCGTTCTCATGTACCACGCCGTCGGCGACGACTGCTGGGGCGAGGAAAGTCTGTTCGTAAAGCCGGAGGAGCTGGAAAAGCAGCTGCAATACCTGTCCGAAAACGGCTATGAGACGATCTTTTTCGAGGATCTTTCCCACATCGAGCAATATGAAAAGCCGGTGCTCCTGACCTTTGACGACGGATACGACGACAATGCCGAAACGCTCCTGCCGCTTCTGCAGAAGTACGGCATGAAGGCGACGATCTTTCTGATCGCGGGCGACGTCGGCAAGCCGCACAAGCTGACGCGGGCGCAGCTCGCGGAGCTGGTGCAGTCTGGGCTGGTCAGCATCCAGAGCCACGGCTGGAGCCACCGGAACATGGCCGCGCTGTCCCCGCTGGCGCTGCTGTGGGAGCTGGTGCGCAGCCAGAGCGCGATCTTCACGCTCACCGGGCGCTTCCCCGTCGCGCTTTCCTATCCGAACGGGAACAGCAGCGCCCGCACCAGAAAAATTGCCAGCTGGTTTTACACCTACGGCGTCCGCACCTGCGCAGGCGTCTATGAAACCGGCAGCGACCCGCTGCTGATCGAACGCATCACCGTCAGCCGCGACACCACGCTGGACGAATTCAAACGCGAACTTGAGATCCCGTAATAGCCGGAGCCGGTGTTCCAGACAGATTGGAACACCGGCTCTGCGTTTATTTTTGCACCTCAATGCTTCCGCCGTCGGCAAGCGTCTTGCCCTCCAGCAGCATGAGCTTTTCCGCAAACAGGTTCGTGAAGCCGCTTAAGATCGCGGCGGAGACGATCATCTCCGGCGTGTCGCGGACGTTCAGTTCCGTCGTGACCTCGCGGTCGAACATGGCGGCAGCCGTCAGACGGACCTGCTCGACGAAGTATTTCGCGCACCGCTGGTGGCGCAGGGCAAACGCGGCGTAGGCCTTTTTGACGTCCTCCTCCGCAAGATCGCCCGGCAGGAGCGTCTGCAGCATCGACAGCCGCAGGCTCTGCTTGAGCGTACAGATCATGATGAGATACGCGATATGGATGCGGTAATAGCGCTTTTTGCGCGGCTCCGGCAGGAGCTTCGTGCGCACGTAGTTGTTGATGGCCGCCGCTGTGATGGGCTCCGTCTGCCTGAGCTCGGGCGGCAGATAGTCGAGATACTGCTTTAAAAGCTGCACGACCTGCTCCATGTAGAGGCCAAAGTCCGGAATGGCGTCCCATTCCGGCAGCCGGTAGGCCGCGAGAAACTTTTCCCAGCGCCGGAGCTTTCCGACGACCAGATCATTGTCAAAATTCATTGCTGCACACACCTTTCCGGGTCAAGTATATCACATCCGGTAAAAAATGCAAGAGATAATCGCGTTTGAAAGATGAATTGACATTGCGTGTAAAATGTGATAATCTAATATCTAAGATTATATCAAGAAAGAAGCGACGTCATGTTCAGAATCGTTACCGATACATCCGCAAATCTCCCGACCGACTATCTGCACGCTGAGCAGATCACGGTCATCCCCTACACCTTCCAGAGCGGAAAGGGCGAGCAGTCCTGCATGGATCTGACGACCTTTGACGCGAAGGATTTTTACGCGCAGATGCGCAGCGGCGTGAAGGTCACGACCTCCCAGATCCCGCCGCAGCGCTACATCGACGTACTGACGCCGCTGCTGGAAGCGGGCGAGGACATTCTGTTTGTCAGTATGTCCTCCGGCATCAGCGGCTCGTATGCCTCCGGCCAGATCGCCGCGCGGCAGCTGCGCGAGGAGTTCCCGGGCAGGAAGCTCCTTCTGGTCGACACCTACAGCGCATCGCTGGGCGAGGGCCTGCTTGTCATGCGCGCGGCGGACTGCCGCCGCGAAGGGCTGAGCATTGACGAAACCTATAAGACGCTCCGCGCGCTGCGCCACCGCATGGCGCAGATCTTTACCGTCGACGATCTGCGCTATCTGCGCCGGACGGGCCGCCTGTCCAATCTGGAAGCCGCCGTCGGGACGGTCCTGCAGATCAAGCCGCTTCTGAAGGGCGACCCGCAGGGAAAAATCGTCTGTTTCGCCAAGCTTCGCGGACGGCAGCGTGCCGTCGAGGCCATTGCCAAGCGGTATGAGGAACTTGTCGTGGACGCACAGGAGCAGACCGTCGGCATCGCTCACGCCGACTGCGCGCCCGACGCGCAGATCCTCGCGTCCCTCCTGCGCCGCAGCAGCAAGCCGCCCAAAAAAATCCTGACGGTCGATTACGAGCCTGTGACCGGCTCCCATGTCGGCCCCGGCGCACTGGCGCTGTTCTTCCTTGCAGACGAGAACGTCAGAAACATCTAAATTTGCCTTCAAGCGCCCGGCAGCGGAGTTTTCCGCCGCCGGGTTTTTATAAGGCAGCATGAAGCCCCGGACAAGCGTGCTTGTCCGGGGCAGTGTCAACCTTGCGCGGTATTCATCCCCGAGATTTAAGTCCTGGCATTTTTGGATGGCAAGATCATGGTTCTGCTCCGCAGCTTTCTTATACCAGTGCTTTGCCTTTTCCATATTAACAGGCGTCCCAATCCCTTCTTCATAGAAATATGCGAGATTGAATTGGCCGTCACGATCACCATGCTCTGCGGCACGCTGCGTCCAATAAAACGCCTTATCCGCGTCCTTCTCCACACCGATCCCGTCATAGAAAAAGTAGCCCACTTGACATTCGGCAAGGGGATAGCCCTTCTCAGCAAGTTCCATGTGTCCTTCAAAGCACTTCTCAAACTGCTTTGTGTTCCAGTATTTCTCGATCAGTTCATTGCAACGGTCAAACTCCGAACATGGTTTATAATAAGTTTCTGCCATCTTCAGTACCTCAATCAAATCATTTCATTCCGCTATGCATGGGTTCGTTTTTTGTCAAGTCAAAAAGAGTCTCATAAATACATATCCATCCTCAATCGTATCGGAAAGACAAAAGCCCTGCTTTATCCAGAACTCCTGCGCAGCAATATGTTCCATCTTTACCGGAGCAGAGATTCTGCAGGCAGAGAATTCCCTTTGCAAATACTCAATACAGAGCTTTACCGCCTTTGATCCATATCCCTTCCTCTGAAATGCATCGTCAATTAAGAAGTTGATGATTTGATAATTGTCTTCTCCCACATACATGGAAACAAACCCAACTATCGTGTCATCGCTGTATATGGCAAACGGCCTTGTGTCTTGATAGTAAACCCATGCTTCCGCCAGTGAATAGGTCACAGGATCGACAAAATCCTCATTCTCTACACTTGCTCTCAAAAGCAGGCATTCTCTGAAGTTATCTTCACTGATGGCTCGCAGCTCAATCATCGGATTATCCGCGATCGTTTGCAGGCAGTCGAGCAGCGCCTTCTCGCTTGTGACTGTGCAGCTGGGGCAAATGTCCCCCGGCACTTCTCCGCGGCGGTTCATCCAGATCGTCTGCCAGCCGCAGGCGGCGGCTCCGGCGATATCCTGCGTGCACGAATCGCCCACGAACAGGCACGGGCCGCCTCCGGCAGCCTTCTGCGCCATGCGAAAAATTTCCGGCGCGGGCTTCATCACGCCGACTGCATCGGAAATGAAGACCAGCTGCGCCGGCACCCAGCGCTCCATGCCGAGGCTTTTCAGCTTCCCGGTCTGCGAGCCAACGCTTCCGTTCGTGATCACGCCGACGGCGGCGAAGCGCTCCCTGCACAGGTCCAGCACGCGGCGCATGGTATCGCTCAGCGTGATGTGCCGCTGCTGCTCGGCGTAGAGTGCCTGAAAGCGCAGCGCCTCGTCCGGCGTAATAGAGATACCGGCGTCTGCCAGACCGGTCTGATGGCGGTAGATATGCATGGCCTCCATGCTGATTTTTCCGGTGTGTGCGTCTGTAAACACCTCGTAGCCGCGGTGAATGACCGCGTCAAACGCCTGCGGCAGCTTTTCCGCGTATCTTCCGCCGAAAAACTGCGAAAACGCTCTTTCATAGGGAATGCTGCGGTCGTAGAGCGTGTCGTCAAGGTCAAAAAAGATCGTAAGCCCGTCCATGCTGCGCCTGCCTTTCTGTTTTCTTCCAGTATACCGGCAGAGTGCGCCATCCGTCAAGCGCAGTTTTAGTTGACGCGGCGGGAAAGCTGCACTATACTGGTCAGAGAATCAAACCAGAACAGGAGAGCGAACGATATGGAGCTTTACGAACAGATCGAACTGCAGGAGTGCCCCATCTGCGGCGGTGCGGGACTGATGGAGGAGGAAAACGGCTGGTGCTTCTACGCGGCCTGTCTCGACTGCGGCGCGCACACGGCAGAGATCCGCTACGAGCGCGACGCGGAGCGGCTGGATGCGGCCCAGCGGGCGGCGCACCTGTGGAACATCGGCAAGGTCCTGACCGATACGCCGAATGACTGAGCCGCAGCGCGTCACGATCTATTCCGCCGCCTATGACCGCAGCCCCGGCGCGTCGCACCGGCTGCTGCGGCAGGCGGCGCAGCTGTATGCGCCCGGACTGGCAGAGCCGGCGCTTGCGTCCGGTACACACGGGAAGCCGTATTTTCCGGACGCGCCGCAGCTGCAGTTCAGCATTTCCCACAGCGGGGCATACTGGCTGTGCGCGTTTTCCGCCGCGCCGGTCGGCCTCGACGTGCAGCAGCACCGCGATTGCCAAAAGCAGGCGCTTGCGCGCCGCTTTTTTTCTCCGGCAGAGCAGGCTTTTCTGGAACGGACTTCCCATGCGCCCTTTTTTGACCTCTGGTGCGCAAAGGAGAGCTATCTCAAATTCACCGGCGAGGGCCTTTCCGGCCTGGAGGCAGTCTGCACCGTCTCGCCTGAGGGCGGCTTCCCGTCTGTTCCGGGCGTAAACCTGCAGCTTCTGCCGCTGTTTGCAGGCTATTCCGCCTGCCTCTGCACCGCCTCCCCGGCGGAGATACGCGTGCAGTTCCTGTAGGGGCGGACGACTCTGTCCGCCCGCTGAACGCGGCTCTTTTTCTCAGAAATCCACGGCGAATCCGTATGCACATGCTTGCTTGATTGTAGGGGCCGATGCCTACATCGGCCCGTTGGGAAGCTGCGAATTCGCCGAAGATTCCCGTAAATCGGTGCATTCTGCCGGGCCGATGAGGGCATCGGCCCCTACAAATGTACAGGCGAGTTCACACGCAGTCGCCGAAAATTTTCAATGATTTGGCGCCTCACTGCCGGGCGGACAGAGTCGTCCGCCCCTACTGGCTTGTGGGTTTTAAAGCTCAATTTCCCGGTAATGTGCTGGCGCGTACGCATTCCAACCGTCTCAGTCCTCCATCATCAGGCGGACGATCTGGCGGTCGGTGTCGGCCATGCCGGTGTGGGCCAGCGTGCCGACGGTTTCAATCGTGTGCTCGATGCCGGATTTGACGATGCCGTCCCCGGCGTAGAACTGGTTGCCGCAGCGGTACATATGATAGCCGAGCAGTCCCGCGTCCACGCTGGTCGCGATCTTGGCCGCACAGGAGGGCTTGGCCCCGTCGCAGATGATGCCGGACGTGATCGCCATGGCGTTGACGAGCGTGTGCTTGATATGCTCATATCCGCCGCCATAAAGATATGTAATGCCCGCTCCCGCGCCGCAACCTGCCGAGACGGCTCCGCAGTAGGCGGACAGCGTCCCGATATGCGCCTTGATATGGATCGTGCTCAGATTGGACACAGCCAGCGCCCGGTAGAGCGTTTCGCGGCTCACGCCAAGCTCCTGTGCGTAGACGACGACCGGCACGGAGGCAGTGATGCCCTGATTGCCGGAACCGGAATTGATGATGACCGGCAGCTCGCAGCCGGACATCCGTGCGTCGCTGGCCGCAGCGGCCATATAGCGGGCACGGTTGTTTACCGTCTCGCCATAGGCCTCACGCAGCGTTCTGCCGACGTTCGCGCCATAGGAGCCGCTGAGTCCTGCCTCCGCGATGGCCATGTTATATGAGATCTGACGTTCAAACAGCTCCTGCACATCCTCCGGACAGAGGGAATCAGCGAAATCGACGATACGCTCCACGGTCAGGATGCTCCGGTCCGTGCGCCGCTCGGACACTGTTTCGCTGCACGGGCGGTCGATGATGCGCGTTGTGCCGTGCAGCAGCTGGACAAGATTGGTGTGGCTGCCGACAATGCGGGCCGTGGCCTGATCGCCGTCCGCGCAGACCGTAATGCGGATGTCGAAAATGAACGGTGAGTCAATGGGGCGAATCTCAAAGGCAGCTTCTTTAAGATAGGCGCGCATTTCCTCGATCTGCGCCTGCGTGACCTCGCTCAGAACCTCAAGCTCCCTGTCTTCCCGGCCCGCAATGATACCGGCGGCGGCAGCAGCCGCGATGCCGTGCATCGAGCCGGTATGCGGCACGATCACGCTCTTGACGTTCTTGATAATGTTGCCGCTGACCTCAATGCGCACGCGCTCCGGCCGCTTGCCGAGCACGGCGCGGGCCTGCGCCGCGGCATAGGCGATGGCGATCGGCTCCGTGCAGCCCATCGCGGGCACAAGCTCCTCCCGCAGAATATCCAGAAAGCTCTGGTACAGAGCGTCAGTTCGGTTCATTGCGTATTTCCTCCGTTTTTTCGTGATAGCAGGCCGCAGAGCATGTGTGGCTGCCGCAGACGCGCGGCGGCGTGTCCTTGTGGTGGCTGCAGACAAGATCGGGCTGATATTGGAGCGTCCCGGATAAAAACGCGCGAACCGCCTCGTCCGCGCTGCCGGCCGCGCCCGGATAGAGCCGGATCCCGGCCTCCTCCAGCGCGAGGCGCGCTCCCGCGCCGATCCCGCCGCAGATGAGTGCGTCGACGGCATACGCCTTCAGAAATCCCGTCAGCGCGCCGTGGCCGTTTCCCATCGTGTCCACAATAGCCGTCGAGACGATCCGCCCGTCGGTCAGATCGTAAAGCTTGAACTGCGCGGTACGGCCGAAATGTCCGTAAATTTCGCCATGGTCAAACGGAACTGCAAGCCGCATAAAACTGCCTCCTGTTCTGCACATGCTGTGCAATATGACGATATTGTCTGAGATCCATTATAGCAGATTTGTTCTATTTGTAAAGAACAGAAAACGGGCCGCCCCACCGGATCGGTGGAGCGGCCCGCCGCGTGTCTGCTCAGCCGGAGCAGCGGCTGCATCCGCAGCCGGAATTGGAGTTCGAATTGGACGTACCGCCTACGCTGCCGCACGAGCCGCAGCCGCACCGGCGGCAGCACCCGCAGCCCGTCGACGTACCGGCGACCGTACCGCTCTGCTGCGTGCAGGTGCAGGTACAGGTGCAGGTGGGATTCGTGGTCGACGTGCCGCCGACCGAGCCGGTCGTCTGTCTGCAGCAGGGATTGCAGCACCGCTGCTGGACAAAGTCTGGGAATACGAGGCCGCCGAAGCAGCCGTTGCAGGAATAAGCCATTTTATATCCCTCCATAAAAGATCCGGGAACGTCTGTTCCCGCGTCATTCTATGCCGCAAGTGCCCGAACCGTGCCGAAAAACAGCAAAACCCGGACGGCAGAAGCCGTCCGGGAATCGGATGCAAAAATCGAAAGAAAACTCAACGCTTGGAGAACTGCGGCGCGCGGCGAGCTGCCTTCAAGCCGTACTGCGCGAGTTTTTGAGCTGTTTTTCCTTGATATTCCGGGCTTTTCCGGCTTTCTGCTTCTTAGTTATCCGGTGTGCGGACCATAAAAAACGGCCCTTTTTCATTCAGCGATAGCCTGATGAAACGCACCATTTACTACCCCAAACAGCTCCTCTGGTTTATTGTACTTCACTTTTGCATAGATGTCCATAGTTGTTTTGCTGTTTTCGTGTCCGGCAAGGTACTGCACTGTCTTTGGATCGACACCCGCGTAAAGAAGATTGGTGATGTAAGTGTGCCTCAGCTGATGGGGCGTCACATCGAAGTCCAGCGTATATTTGATTTTGGGTTGATTCTTTTGGGTCATGCCCAGCGTTGGAGTAACCGTATATTTGATACTCTCCCCATTTACATACTTATAATAGTTCCGGGGCTTAGTGGAGCGGACAACTACATACTGCCATACTCTTTGAAACTGCGAAGCAGCCAGTGGTTCTCCTTTGCTGTCAGCGATCACATAATCTGATATGGAATTTTCTTTCGTTTCTCTTAGACAATCCACCAAGCACTTCGGTATCGGAATATCCCTTTTTGCTGCCGGAGTCTTTAGCACCGTAGAGACCACGGGCCTGTTATGCTCTGTACGCCATGCCCGCCTTACCGACAGATACGGGGTGGTCTCATCCAGAAATACACAATCCCATTGTAGTGCAAGGATTTCTTCCCTGCGCAGACCGGAATACAAACCGAGCATAATAAACAAATATGGAGGAAGTCCCTTGACGGTATCCAGAAGCACGGCTACCTGCTGATCTGTCAATGCCTCCTTCTTTTTTGTCGGTTTTCCGCCTTTACCGGATATTCCTGCACAGGGGTTGTGTTCAAGGATTTTGTTTCGCTCTGCCGTATAAAAAATGCACTTGAGCAGCATATTGACCTTATTATATAAGCCTTCCGATTTCTTTGACAATGGAACAAGAGCCAACCGAATATCGTCAGCAGTCACTTCTTCCATATACATCTCTCCCAGAGGTTTTATGATATAGTTTGTCATATCCCTCGTATAACCTCTAAGTGTAGACGCAGACACCTTTGCCGACTGCATCATCAGCCACTTCTCGCCATACTCGGCTACTGTCGGGTGCTGCCGGTGAAAGATAATTTCTTCCACCTGCTTCCGGGCCTCTAACTGCTTCTCATACAATTCTTCACAAGTAGCGGCATACAAACTCAACTCTTTGCCATCTGCATCCGTAATCCTGGTTCTGTAATACTGGATTCCTTTCAATGTAATGGTCCCGTACTTCGGGATCTGTGCTTTCTTTTTTGCCATCTTTGATCGTCCTTTCTTGATAATGTGTAGTCTCCGTATCTACACTCTCTTTCTATCAGAAAGCCTCGATTTAATCAAAGATACGGCTGATGCAAAACAAAGAGCGAGACATCCTTGCCTCGCTCCTACTTTACTTCCTAATTTTATTATTACTGTGCTACGTCCCAGCTTGCAAACGCACAGCTCATTGATCTGACCAACTCATCCGGCCTGTTATACTTAACCTTTGCATAGATGTCCATGGTAATCTTGCTGCTTTCATGGCCTGCCAGGTATTGAACCGTTTTGGGATCTACCGATGCATGAATGAGATTGGTAATGTAAGTATGCCGCAGCTGATGGGGTGTTACTTCAAAGTCCAGACTGTAAACCACTTTTCCGTTATGAGCAGCCTTTTCTCCCAAGACAGGTGTGACAGTATGCTTTACTCTTTTTCCATCTTCATACCGATAATAGCTCCGCTCCTTGACCGTCCTCGTAACAATATACTGCCAAAGTCGCTTAAACTGCGTGTAGGACAGCGGTTCGCCATCCCGGTTTGAAACCACATACTCCGAAGTCGAAGTTTCCTTTGCTGCTTTCAAACACTCAGCCAAACAAACCGGAAGGGGGATATTTCTCTCCGCAGCCTTGGTTTTCAATTCATCCGAAATCACCGGTCTGTTATGTTCGGTGTGCCATGCCCGCCTTACCGTCAGATATGGAGTATCTGTATCCAGATATACTGAATCCCATTGCAGTGCAAGAATTTCTTCCCGCCGTAGCCCTGCATATAAACCAATCATGACAAAGACATAAGGCGGCAAATCTCGGATAGCATCCAAAAGGCGTGCTGCCTGTTCATCTGTCAAAGCCTGACGCTCCTCTTGTGGAACTCCGCCACCTTTTGTCGTCAGATAAATCGTCGGGTTATGGTCAATGATCCTGCTTTCCATCGCTGCGCGAAAGATAGACTTATAGAGAATTACCACAGATTTATAAACCGATGCGGATTTCTTGGAAACCGAAACAAGAGCAAGCTGAATATCATCCAGGCTAACTTCGCCCATCCGTTTATCTCCCAATTCCGCTATAATATGCCGCCTGACCTTTGATGTGTAATCCGTCAAGGTAGTGGCTCGTACATGAACCGACTGCATCAGAAGCCACTTTTCACAATACTCTGCAACTGTGGGCGTTTTCCGATGAAAAGTAGCATTCTCAATCTGTTCCAACGCAAGCGTTTCTTTGTTATATAGTTCTTCAGGTGTTTTTGCGTAGATAGCTACGAGCTTACCATTCGCATCTTTGATTCTGGTCCTATAATATAGGACACCTCTTTTCAT
>ENA-UOIY01001072-UOIY01001072.1-human-gut-metagenome-genome-assembly--contig:-P114-NODE-1072-length-33860-cov-22.223458_pt1 | contig 33860 bp, 35 predicted proteins | sample MGYA00242335_ERZ723882 | MGnify/ENA metagenome assembly ERZ723882
ATCTTGCTCTCGAGTAATATCTTGCTCTCGAGTAATATCTTGCTCTCGAGTAATATCTTGCTCTCGAGTAATAATATTACTCTCTAATAATACTGTCTAAACTGTTAAAAATTTTTACACTATCAATGAAAATTTTTAATCCTTTTTATTACCCTCTTTATTTGTCCTCCTCGTTTAAAGGACTATAAAAAAACTTAACATGTTAAGCGCCAAGTTTACCTCCCTCTGATTTGATTATAGGATTAAGTTCCAGTAATTGATGTCAGAGGGAGGTATCTTTTTATTACTTTTTCTTTAATTATAAAATAGGAGGTGAATATTATGAGCACAACTTCACCTGAGGAATTCCCCGTGACTGAGTTATGCAATAGTTTAACTAAGCTATCAGAGGTTTTAAATGACGCGGAAATTCAAGATATTCTAACTAACCTGCTTGCTGATAAAGAGTTAAATGAAGTATTCGCATCGCCATTTCCAATGGATTTACTTACAAGTCTAGTTAACTCCATGCCGGAAACTAATAATAGAGCAATTGCTAGTATAACCGACAAGATAAGAACAGTATTTTCCAATATTCCGGCAAGTAAAAAGAAAGGAGTAATAATAGTATGAGTAAATGTGGACATTCTGTTGCACAAATATTCGGAAACATGCTCTGGAAGAAAATACGTGAAAATAAAAGCAACATTTCACAGTCCAGTGAACTAAAAGACATATCTTTCAGGTGGAACTGTCTTACAGATCTAAAACGTTTTCTCCCGGAATATGATATTAATGAAACTACTGTGGAATTAATAATTACTAATACTGGAAATCCACAAAGCTTTAACAGACAGCTATTACCTATGCTTCTCGCTGCTATTTTCCCTACTGCAGCAGTATCAACATCCTCTGTTAAAGATGGAGATTCAATATCAGAGCTGATTATATTACGGTTGCCATCGTATGTTTATGATATCCTAAGACTTCTGTTATATATCGGATATTCTTATGGACATAAAAATACATTATCAGCTTCCAGTGCTCTAAATGTATATAATGAACCAAACGTAAAAGAATTTAGTAAACATACACATAATGTTGTTGCACGAGTATTAAATGCAATAGCTATCTTAAATCCAGATCTCTGGAAAGAATTAAATGAGTTCTATCTCGATATCCGTACTACACCATCCCTTGCACAGTTTTATGAAAAAATCTATCTGACTGGAAATGATAACATTGCTGAATTTGAAACTATGCAGCCCAATATTTATATAAATGTGAATGGTCTTACTACTCCTGGCCCTGGGCTGTATGATTTCCTACCCATTGTTGTAAATAATTTAAATATGGTGAAAGAAATATCTGCAAAGATCCTATCAGAACTTAAAGCCCCAGTATGGAGTGTTATTACTGCGAATGTCAAAAATGCAGAAACTATAAGGAGAGAACAATATATGCAACAATCTACTGCAACAATCGCTGCATTGGAATCTATTCTTAGATTCAGTGTCGTTGTAACCGATCAAGGAGAAGTTCTACATATCGACTGCGATAATGAACATAATAATCTCCAAATTACTTCACAGAATCCCAATGAAATACCTCGAAACACTACACGGCCAATCGTTACTAAAATGACGATATTAGATACCCGTGGAGAAAGCAAAGAAATCGTGGTTCTTAATGATGAAGTCGTCCAATCCCTGATTATGGCAATCAGAGATACAAACTTCATTAACTCGGGAATCTATCGCGTACCCAATAATACGGCTATTCCTACACCAGTAAACAATCCTGCAAGTAACTCAGCAGATATGCAGCCTACTCCCGACCGGATTGTTATGGGAAATATTATAGGGGCACGTAGTCAACGTGGCAACCAAACGTATATCTGGCAAGAATTGGCACCCGGAATAGCAGCATGGGTCCCTGAAAATACTGGCCAGGAAATTAGGGAAAATACAGATGAAGATACGATAGATATGATACCGCGTGATAGAGTCATGGGGGTCCCGATACCTGATGACGATGATGACGATGATGACGATGATTATTATGAAGACGCAGATGATACCCCAGTTCCAGCTCCAGCTCCAGAAAGAGTTATGATGGAGACTGATAGTGGATACTTTACTCAAGATGCCTCGGGTAGAATGGTGTTCCATCCCCGCGTCTAAAATCTAACTACTGGATAAAGGAGGAAACTTTATGGATAATGAATTTACAATCAAAATTAACGGGGCGTCGTCCGTATTGACTTATAAAGATCAACTTGGAACCAATAAAATGAAAACAGTAAAAACTGAAGAACTGTGCAGGCAACTTGGTTCATTTACACAAACTACAGATGTAATAGTTCCTCATGGCTGCAGACAAATAAAAGAAACCAACGACTATATGGTACTGGCATTTATTAATCCAGAATTTGTTGGCGATCATCTGTTAAAATGGGGTATCCGAGAACGTGACGATTATGGCGATCCTCCAGACTTTATTGAAAATATGGGCGACAGTATTAAAAAGTTTTCTGTACCCTATCCACCAAGTTGCTCTATTGTTGTGGTAGCTAAGCAGAAAGATAATCGCTTTAATTTCGTAAACCTTTACCAATATGCACTCGATTCTTATCCATTGGATATGACCAAAGTAAAGTTATATAGATGGCCATTCAGTAATATGTATGAAAATGGAAGATGCTGTATTGGTAATATTGTAAAGTCATATACAACGATCGAAAGTCTTGCTTCTATTCCTACTACTATTTTCCATGGTGTAGGAAATACCGATCTGAGTTCAGTCCGTACAAGTAAAGTTGCGGGATATCGAAACGGGTATGAAGTAGTAAAGTCAATCGCAGGAAAAACTTCATTCCCCAAAGAAGTTTTGGATTATTATGCGGATCTTCAAGGTACCCTCAGTGCTTTAGCTAATAAAAATATCTATTAAATAATAATAACAAAGCAAATAAGGAAGTAATTGAAAGGAAGTGCCCATTATGTCTACTGTAACAAAAATAGAAACCTCTGAACTCCCTGCTGAATCTAAAGCAGGAACTGTAACCTATGGCGGTACACGGGGCTTTTCTAGAGTAACCCCGCTTGCCCCCCCGGTTACTACCTCTGACCCCCAAACTGACGAGATTGCCAAATCTATAGCAGAACAGGCAGTAAAAGCATTTATGCAAGCAAATGCCCAGGTTGTAGGTAGTCTGGAAGAAGCTATGACACTGGAAAATCCTAAACCAGATGTATACTTTATGACTCGTAAAGGTCTTGCCTGCAGAAAAACCAGAGTACTTAATGGCAATACATTTACCTTTACTGATATTGTCGCTGAATGTCCCTTGCTTGATACTTTGACTCCTACAGTCGGATATTCAATCAAAAATAAAATCCCTAAAGAGCTATTAATTGAAATAATCGGTAGCTTCTATCGAATCGTTAAACGCTCTGGTGATGAAGCTGCAGCCCAGATCTATCGAAAAGATGCTACTGGAGAATACTTCATTTATTATCCGAAACAACGTATTTCCAGTGCTCACGTTGCGTATGATGCTGATGAAAACTTGCTCGAACTAAGAAAAGAAAACCATCTCATTATGGAACTCCATTCCCATAATACCATGGCTGCATTCTGGTCCGGTACTGACGACAATAATGAAACTGAATGTGGACTTTATATGGTAATCGGTACATTTGGACAAGACAGTGCAACCTATAAATGCAGAGTAAAAGAAGATAAAACTTATATCAACTTCCCTGCGTATACAGTATTTGATATGACTCCTGAAGAAGAAATCGAGATCTTCAAGAAAGAAAACTTCTCCGAGGGAAATCCTGAGATCGAAACTAAATTGACTGCCCCTGTAATTGCTCGTAGCGCAGGCTATACCTTTGGTCGTTATTCCGGGGATATCAATTACTCCGAGTATTACAGCGGAAGATATGGCGACCCGTATGGCGATTATGACTGGGATTGGAGAAGAGCTCGCCGGAACACCTCATCTACAGTATCTTCCCGTTCCAACACGGCGTCCTATCTGTCTTCTTTTCGCTGGGATAACTCGTATAGAGACAGCAAAACTAATAAGTATTATTCTATTGATGGTTACATGTGGTCTGCTGCTGGTAGTGGTTGGGTTAAAGATCCTCGGCCATTAGAAGAACAGATAGCTGGGTATAAAGCCTATATCTCCGAGATCTATTCTGATGAAAACTTGACCGGAAAAAAGTTCGCAGACAGAAAAAAACTCGCCGCAAGAAAGCTTCTGGCATACATAACAGCGAGCGAGAGTGCGGAAAAGGAAGAAAAGATCGAAAGACCAGGAGAAAACATTCCAACAAGTATAGATCCCAAAGACTTTTCTAACACGGAAGAGTTTAAGACTATGCTTAAAACCCATGTGGAATCCCGTGTCTTTATCACTAATGCTATAACTAAAAATATGAATAGGCCTGAATACTATGATCTTGAAATTGACGCCAATATACAAGATATCAAAGACGTTGAGTTCTTTGCGGATAGCGCCATTATGTATGAGCTGTTCACCGATAACGAAAAGATCCGCCTCGCTCAATTCTTTGATCTCACTGTTCCCGAATTTACAAAAGCATTCTGTGCAAATAAAGAATATACAGCAGAAGCTACCAGCGCGTTCTACTCTATTCTTTGTGTACCCAAAGAATGCTGGCCTGCAATGATCAAATATGCAGATGAATCTATGGCATCTCTCGGCTTTACTAAGGAAACAATCAGTGAATTCTTTGAGATCCTGGATTTTGAAAATGTTGACTGGCAATATAATACATCGGTCTCTATTGACTTAAAATAATAATATGGGAGGTATTATTTAATGTTGGACCTTACTAAACTTTTCCCTGTAGCAATACCTAAAGGGTTTTCCGAAAGCTCTCTGGAACATATACTTAACCATCCGCTTGTCCAGGCAGCTTCTACCCAAGATGTAATATCCCACGTATTTAAAACCATGGATACTATCCATATCGTTCAAATCGGTGCAGGTGGTACTGGGGGATATGTAGCATCCAATCTTCTTCGGCAATTAGGCAGTATGCACCCTCTGCTCCAGGATCGAATCTACTACTGGCTCATGGATGGTGATGAATTTGAAGCTAAAAATATGGGTCGGCAATTATGTACTGAAGATGACCTTGGAGAAAATAAAGCAGAAGTATTGATAAATAAATATGGTGAATTCTATGGCTGTAATATGGATCATCTCTTTGCTATTCCAGAATATCTCACTGATATAGCCCAGCTTATTGCTGCTAATGCTATCCCAAGGTATACCCCGGATCCTACAGCCTATACCAAGAGCGGACTATCTGATCTATGGAGCGATACGCTATATAACTGTGAATTTACGCCATATGCAAGTAGAGAAAACGCTGATAACTGTAAAAAGATACGTGAAGCCTTGCAGCTTGAAACTGTTATCCCGTGCCATTCATCCACCTACCCAACGATCATCTTTATTGATTGTGTAGATAAAAATGCTCCTAGAAAAATAATCCATGATTATATGCAGCAATATAAAACATGTAAATCCTGTTATCAAAGTAATTCGGTTTTCCACACCAGAATGGAAAACATGCTGCACTTTGACGATTTACCATCTTCCTTTGATGAATTTGTTTATGGTGAGAAGATTGCTTGTAGTCTTAATAATATCGATATGTTAAATCTACGTCGTTGTATCGGGTCTAATATCTATCTTATAAGTTCTGGTAACTCTCAATATACTGGCCAGGTATATTGGGGAAGAATATCACAGTTCTTTCCAGATCAACCTGCCGCAACCTATTCCGATATCATGACTCAGGGAGATCCAAAAGACTATTCTCTGGCCAATCTCTTAACTGCTATGGCTAAGTATAATGGTTCCTCAGAGAAAAATACGGGTATGAGGTCTCTGTATGAAAACAACCGGGTACTGGAAATAGTTCCTAATTTAACTGTACGTAAATGGGAATCCATCCCGGATGTAATCACCGAGAATCCTAACTATTTCAAATCACTCTTCATGTCTGTACCAACTCCGTATGAGAGGTTCCCTGAGCTCCTTGATCTCGAGGTGGACAAGGCAGAAGAAGCAATGAGCTGTGCTGAACGTGCTGCCCAGAATGTACAGAATATCACAGCTAATCAAACTGCCGCTACATTGGTAAATAATTATCTGACTTCTATTCTCAGAGGTATGCTACCAATGAAAGACACCGACAGAACAATCCTTACTACTGCAGGAATTAATTTTAATGTTAATACCAATGTATTCACATCTGAATATTTAACCTCTGATTACCTGCAATTAAAATAATCCACAGAAGATATGAGAGGTCAGATTAGTCTGGCCTCCGTATCCTTTTAAAAGAAGGTGAGTTATTAAGTGGCACCCGCAGAAACACCAGAAACTTACATTTTTAAACCTCTAAGCTATGCTAAGATAATAAGCTATTTTAATATACTAAATACGGATAATACATTCAATGACGAGTTGCCAATATTCCTATCTTGTAATTTTAGTAACCGATCATATATAGGGAAATTGGATCTGAGTAATCCGGTTATTACATCTTTATGCAAGCTGCCACCACTGGGAACCAAAGAAAACACTCATGGATTTATAGAAAAAATTCTCGTTCGGCAAAAATGGGTCAGACAGGGATATGCATTTTTATTCAATGAGGAATATTTAAGACTCAGAGACTCTAAGCGTAACAGTGTTTATGCCATTAATAATTATGGTACACTGGCAGAAATACATGCGCTGCAAGCTGCAATCCCTTTCTTTACGTCTTCAGGATTCTTTCAGTTCAAAGGAACACCTGAACAATATATCATAAGTATGATAGTAAATTATCTTGAAGAACTACTGTTTGATCCCTATGAACAGGAATTTGGACCCTTCTGCAGTAAAGGAATAAAATCCAAAATTGAAGAATTAAGTGCTGAACAATATATATATGGCAGCTCATATGCACTTATGGGAACTATACTCAAAAATATAGGGCAGTATATGAACCATACGACTCTCGCACGCTGCGTACTTGCCGGGATAACCATATTTATTAAAATCTGGGAAAAATACTTTAATCTAGAAGAGTGCATTTATGCCATGTATAATAATGTTCCCGTTGTTCCAGTATTTAATACTGGCGGAAGTAAACTCTATTCCCAGATAGGCGCAGAAACTTCTAAGCAGGAATGGGAAGTAAATTTTATATACCATGGATTGATGCGTTATGATCCCTGCACTCACCCTAAAGCCTTCGATTATGAAGGGATATCTGAGAAAATTACACGTGAAATACATGCAATAGCTATGCTTGGATATATGGCACCGTCCAAAGAATTCTTACAGGTTTTCTCCACTGGATTAACGGTACTCAGTACATATTCTTCAAGCTGGTTCTTCCTCGCATGCGTTTCCAAGCTTACTGATTTTCTTAAAGTTGATCCATGTAGGCGGATCTGCAGCCAATTCCCAGATGCCGGACCTGCCAATACAGATTTTATGCTGGATAAAATCACAGCGCAAACTACGCCTGCCAATGTACCCAGCTATGTACTTGTATTTAATGGATGGAAACGTGTAACCAGAAGGGACGGTGAGTGACAATGCCTATATATGGAAGAATATTATATAATAAAAAAAATGACCCTTATGGGTTATGGCAGTCAAACCCTCTGTCACCTGTAAATCTGCCACCAGTCACAAGTCTGATAAGTAATAATAAAGAACCTTATTCTACACTTAAATCCAGATTTACAGATATGTACCCTATGAACGAGCAGTCACTGCCAATCCAAGTAGGTACTGTATTTCGCTGCAATCCGGATAACCTTTTGCACAGAGGATTTATACCCTGCATGATTATGCAAAAAGATGGTTTGAAACGTTTAACAATTATGCTGCAGTTAATTCTCGGTACCAGTATGAGAGCTAAACAAATAGTAAAACACATTATGTATAATTATTCTAGCTGGGGATCATTTAATTTGAAGAATCAAGTATATCAGCTGTATGTTCCGAATGTAGGAATAGATCCTGCACCCTATATAGCCCCCATGAATGCCATGAAATATACAAGCTCTCCCCAGTGGAGTATGTATGATGATGTTGCAAGCTCATTTGCAAACAGTAGCAGTACCGGCACTGCGCTAGTTATATCTACATCTAAATTCATGGCCGATATATCAGTGCATGATAAAATTAACAATGCTTTGACTTGTCCTCTGATTGCCGAAGATATCTTAACAAATATTGAATTTAAAGAACCTCGGGTATTCTACCGAGAAATGCTGTATGACTCCGTGTATCCACGCTTGCTATATATGCACGTTATGAAAGAAACCGGACTTCCTATTAATTATAAGAACCTGCGTCTTAAAATTATGCCTAAGACAATCCCCAGAAAAAATATTGAAAGAACTGTATGTCGAGGTATATACTCGGGATTCGGTATGCACAACTTTAGTAAGTGCTGGACTATGGATGAAAAATTAAGCAACACTACAAACTCCATGAACTTGGCTATCAGGTATCACTACTATAATCTCAATGATTATCACTATAAGAAACTACTGGGTTCTAATACCCTCAACTGGCTTAATCTCGCATCTTCTATTCTTGATATGTGTACGATAATTACCACCGGAAAGGTATCTACGGAGTTGCTTGCACTGCTGTGTAAGACTCTGATGAACATAGCTGATAAATATGATGTCAGCGCGTTTATGGATGCTTGGGAATTTCTATGTGAAAAACATTTCAAAGAAGAAGATCAGGAAGCCCTGGTTGAGACTTTGTATACCGCGCTTAAAGTATCTCGTGATACCAAGGACGAAAAACATTGGTTTAAAACCTATGATACTATGAAGACAACGATACGAAGAGACGAGTTATCACGATCGGTTCTTACATGGTTGAGTACCCGTTATCTACGGTTTAACTCACTCTATAAAAGAATTTCTTCACCGCAGGGGAACGCTAATACACAAAGTGAAGATAAAACCTCTGACGATCTTGCTAACAAAATCATTATTAAAACCTTTATTCCCGGACTATCAGCAATGATGCCTGTTGCATACTCCATATCGTATACACGGGGCAATTCTAAGAACTTACATCTAGGCCCGTTTAACCATGCGAAACTACGTGAGGCAATGAGTACATTGTGTGGCAATGAAGTCAAGGGAGCTCTTAATTCCCTGTTTACGGAGTTGAATGGACAAGGCAGTTCAATAGACTTGAATCGCTTACTAGGCAATGACGCTACACCCCCAGATGGTTGGTGTCCAGACAATCGCCATCGCTTTACGGATATCTGTACATGGCTCAGCACCTATTATATAGAGAAAAACTGGGGAAAAACAGCGAATAAAACAAGGATGGAACTGATTAGAGAATTCCGAAACTTAGATGACCCATATCCAGATATGGACACAAAAGAAATAAGTAATTATTAATAGTTAGAATTATATTCAAATTGAGAATATGTTCTAATTTAAAAAGAGGGACTGATCACCCCTCTTTTTTAGTTATCTATTTTAGTGCATTCTCATTTGGTAATAATTATTATTACTTATTTTATAAATACCCTTTAGACCTCTATGTATATTTATGCATTAAAAATGAATATTCATACATTTAAGACAAATAAGGATTTTGACGTAATGATAAGCCAACGTGAAAGAAATGGTAAAAATTGAAAAACAAATGTCCATTTTTATTTTTAGTACCTAGGTACTAATTTTTTCAAGTCAGTCATGTTTACACTTTTGATATCAAAATGATAAAAATTGACACTTAGTTTACACTTTTCACAAAAAGTTCACAAACTGTTCGTATATTTTGACATGTTCGCTTCATTTGTCGTACCCCGTAACCCCAGTGCCAGAGCCAAGTGTAGACAAGTGTAGACACTTTTTTACCCAATTTACCGACATGTTCGTATTAATTTTTCAGACTTGTCTACACTGTCTACAAATCATCTTTAAAAAGTGTAGACACTTTTTTGCTTATAATATAATATAAATTATATGATTGTCTACATGTCTACACTTTTTTTTAGGTAGAGCTACATCACGGAAGTTTTTCTGCGGGGGGTAGTAAATGTATAGCGTATACATATACATAAAAAAATAGATATATATATAGGGGGTCTACCCTAAAAAAAGTGTAGACATGTAGACAACGGGGTAATTCGTAGCGTGGCGTCCTCAAAAAAGTGTCTACACTTTTTCAAAATTAAGTGTAGACAGGTGTAGACAACCTATTTTTATCATTGGATTTCGTCGGTGGCGTGCTACAAAAAGTGTCTACACTTGGTCTCAAGCCGCATTCTACCGTGAAATCCTTCTGAAACGCTGATGACGCACTGGAAAACCGATGACTCTCAGTTACTTAAAATGAAAACCCGCATGACATAAGGGCCCATGGCATCATGGTGTACCGGAGTACGAGAAATCCGTACATTGAGATGTACGAAAAACGGTACAAACCAAGGGTACATGGACAAATGTCACTGACTCACACTGTAGACAAAGTGTAACCACGTGTAACCTCGAAGGAAAAATGAGGCATAAATGTCTGGTAGCAAAACAACGACAGAATTGTGGCACAAAGGGAAGCAATGTTACACTTTGTAAAACATGGAGTGTAACATAGGGTGTGATGAACTTTCTGGCAGAGACCAAGTACCTAGTTTTAGAAACCCATACATGCCCCTCTCGTCAACGAGGATCGTTTCTGACAAGAGAAACCCATGTCACACGAAGAAGTTATCCTGAGCAACTCTTTCTCTTCTCAGAAACAAAATAAAAAGATATCAGAGGCATATTGGCTCTCTGAGCTGCGCTGCATTGTCTCACACAATAAAAAGAGGCCCTTATCGAGCCTCTGGCGTTGTTGTTACCACTGTGCCACTTCATATGCAATTCGTACATCAAAGCCTCCTCGAGCACCAACACCTGCCTGGTATACCCAGCGTTTGTTACGATAATGCAGGCCATACCCGCCTTTTATCTCGCCTGCATCGTATGACATTGCGCCATAGATCCCAATGCCATGCTTGGATTTATCAAGGTGAATACTGTAAATGTTAGTGCCTGGACGTACATTTACGTTTTCTTCTTTGATAGCCAGGTCTCCTTTGTCGTTATCTATGGCCGCTTGGATTTCTTTTTCTGTCGCTGTAGGCGGTAAATTGACAACGGGAGCCTGGTTTTCTTTTTTGATATTTTCTATTTTTTTAGTTATTTGTGGCGCTGTTATTTCAGCGTGAGCGACGTTTTCACTGTTTAGGATATTTTTGACCACTGATTCGGATACTCCTGTACTGGTAGCGTCATGGACTATAACTCTAGTACTATTTGAAATATAATTATAAATAATAATAGTTACTATTATAATAATAATCAGTGACCATAGGTATTTATTTGTTAGGAGTTTTTTTATCTTTTCGATCATTTGTACCTCCTTGACACTTTGAGTTACAGTCATGTTTTGATAGTGTAGGTCGTATTTCATCATCTGTGATCTTTTCTCTTCGTACAACAGTCATTGATATGTTCAGCAGGCTTTTGATAACACCAAACTGAAATATTTTATGCAGGTTTTGTATAGTTGCGCCTATAATTAATGTTACTAACACTGTCCCTAACCACCCTAGCCACGGGTACAGAAAGTTACTCAGTGCGCCACCTAATAGTGATGCAAAGATAAACGCTGCAAGGATAAGCCTCCAATGGATACGATATGAGTCATCATTGTTTTTATAAATAAGCGAAATCCCCAAGAAACTGATGATACCTAGCAATCCGCACAGAATACCGTCGATGCACAGTGTTATAGTCTCTTGATTTATAAATTTATCCATTAGAGCGGCTACGAACAGTGCTATCAGTTTCTGGCTCCAATTTTCCAAGTCCACCACCAATCCTTAAAATATTAAAAGTAAGTGATATACAAAGTTATGAATACTAATACATAACAAGTGAATATCTATTCATTTTGCGACTAGTTAGTCAATGGTTTTACATACTATTCCTATGATAATCATGGTTATAGCGAGCACCCCTACTCGAATAATACCATTAGAAAGCACTGAGATATACTGCTCTTCAACATTTTTCTGTATCTTCTCATTGTAATTTCTTACCATGGAAAAATTATCATTTAACCAGGGCTGATAGGTTACTAGAACGACAAGTTGATCATTGTTATTCATAGTTCCATTCGGATAAATGTTGGAAATGCCGAAGATATCTTCTCTTTCGTATATATATGCAGGAGCTATGAATATTTTTTCATTAAGACTGTTAATGTCATTCCCCAAGTGTTTTGAGTTTATTACTTGTATATCTCTGGAATCACCTTGCAGATTCATTGTGAGAACATTAGTGGAATCCCAAGTAAACAGTTCTTCAACTCCAGTAGCACGACGAATCACATTATTTCTATCAGTACTGAATAGTATACCCTTATGACTAATAACCAGGATATTTATATCTTTACGATGTTGAAACCAGCGGTCCTCATACTTATAAGCTGTATTTGCAATGATTTGGTAAAGCGTGTTGTTAACATTGTTTGCAGAGAAATAAGTATTTAAGTCACTTTTCAGCATCCGCATATCCCCATTATACTGGAGTGTTATCGTTCGTACTAGGTCATCACGGAGACTTTCTGCATGTTGGACCGCGTTCATATAGCCAGAGTACAATAATGCATTCACATAATAACTGGACGCGCCCTGGACATCATTATATACTTCCTGGTTTTTTTTATTACATACTTCAAGGTCTTGGCGTAGATAAAAAAGTTGTATGAGGCATAACACAGAAGTCCATAAAAATAGTTGTAATAGCAAACCATGGACTTTTTTCCTTCGTGTTCTGATATAGGTCTTAATACTCCGCAACTTTTCTCGTATAACTGTTAAATTAAATTTGTCACCTGCTTTCATGATATACTCATTTTTCCTCCCTTGGCTCCGCTATTTAACTGATATTAGTTTCATAGTCCCAACTTGCAATCGCTCTGATTACTGTGTTTGGCCCTGTAGTACAAATGGCTTTGATTTGCGTGGTATAACCATTAGTTACACTTACGGTTAGAGTTTGGTCACCTATAAGGTTTGATGCAACGTTTTCACCGTCTACCTGGACTTCATAGACTGTTAGTGTATTCACAGGTCGGAATTGCAGTTTGATTTTTAGAGCCTCTGCAGGTTTATTTATTACAACCTCATTAGCTACTGCAACATTTTCTAAAAATTCACATCCAGGAGTTACAAGTTTTGACTTATCAATATCAGAGTCAACAAGGTCACCTCCGTATGCAATCCAAACAAAGCCTGCATATAAAATGTTTTCAAAGTTGCTTTCAAGTTTCATTGGTGCAGCTACTCTACCAGATATAATCATTCCAGGTTTAACTATTAGCTCTTTAACAATATAGCGGCCCCAACACCAATTATTACCCCCACTATTGCTTCCTCCATAACTACCTGTAGGAAGTTTTTCTCCATTCCAGGCTTGGTCCCAGCCACCCATTGTTTGTTTCGGTTGCATAGGGATAGTATCCTTGGCTTCCCCGTCCTGGGCAGGGTAAAGAGAGAGTGCTCTACGTGCTATAATAGATCCAAAATAGGTGTCTTTAGCACCCTTATTATAGGGATCTGTATCCCCTCTATAATTGTTATCCCAGGCAGAACTTAATACATAGTTCGCCGGGCCTACTGCAGCTACTCTTAGTTTATACACATCTTCAGGGACAGTAAAGGAGAAAGTCAGATCATTAGTTCCTACAATATTTGCAGGTGTGTAAAAAAAGGATTCACTATAAGCAATGCGTTCACATTCAGCAGTGATTTCAAGATTTTCATATACATACATTACTGTATTGTTAGAAATTTCTTTTCCGTTTACTTTGACTTTTTTTACTCTGCAACCAAGATCAGGTGTAACAGAGATTGTTATTCGAGAGCCATCTCGAATTTTATCTTGTACGCTAGTAGTAATTGTTCCTAACGCAGGTTTTACAATTATAATATCCCAATAGGTATATTCAGGGATAGAAGATGCAGGCATTCTCATGATGTACATTTTAGAAACGTAGGCAGGCATAATATTGATATTATACGTACCACTCCCTGATCCTGTGGAACTAGTAGTATCATTGATCCCATAGATTCTATTATCCCAGTCATATCCGCTAAAGGTTGCATATACAGTAGAATACTTTGTGAAGCGTTGATAGGGTCCTTGTCCCCACGCACAGTAGAAACAGTTTTGATATGTATGGTTATGCGCTGCCAGTACTGCATTAGCACTGACTGTCGCATTCTCATTGCCTCCCACGGAATTCATGGTGTACTTAGTACTCCAGTTAATAGGTATTCTATCACGTAAATCCGGGGTATCATTGGTTCCGTCACATATTGCCCAGCCACTTGGAATGTTTTCTTTTTCACCATACCAAATGCCGATTCCATAGGTAGGGAAGTCATCTTGGGCTAATATATCATCTATTTCTTGAAGCTGAGTATTATAGGAGTCTAACAGATTTAACAATGATGGTGTCATAAATCCACTTTCAGTAGATGTAACATCGTCATGTGCAGCACGTGTTCGTCTTCCATAATGACTATCGAGGACAGTTAAAATAGTCTGGGTATTAAGCCTCATCTCAGATATAATATTTACGGATATAGGAGTAGTGTCAACAATTGGATCATCACTATAATCCGATAATTTTACGTCTTGATAACTCATTGTGCTTCCTCACTTTCAAATATTTTACCAGTATGGGTCAGTGTAATAGTATTACTAGTAAGAGCAATGTCCAAATTAGTATCAACACTTTTGGCAAGGATAGCTAACGTAAACTTATGTTCTCCTTTAGTCAGTTTATAGTCAGCGTTGAATACTTGTAGGGTATATTCTCCACTTTCTACATATGTAATTTCTTTCGTAGCTACAGTAATTCCATCTATTTTAAGGTACACATAGGCTTTCTGTGAGGAGTTTCGAGATCCATAAAAGTTGGTCCAGAAAGTAGTTTGTACAAAGGTCAATACTTCCTCATTTTCATCTATAACTATGGATTTAGTATCTTGACGTGTAGCTGTTTTACCAAGTGCAACATGGGCGTTAAAGAGATCAAATTCGCTTTCCAGAAACGGAGGCGTATACGTTGTTTCATCTGTTTTATCGTCAGAGTTGGCATACAGAGCCGTCATTAAAGCTCGCATATTTGCTACCTGTACAGTTTTTCCGTCGGGAGTTTCTATGGTGTAGCCAATAGCCTTGTATGCATTGGTAGAATCTGTAGAAATTTTGATTCTAGTACTATACAAAAAACTAAAATCAGTACCATAGTTATCATTTATATATGTTTTACTAATAGAGTTTTGCTTAACTGTAACATTGACCCAACGTTCTTCAACGTCTGCAGTAATTACAATATCCTTAGCTACAACAATATAACAGGGAGTTTCTCTGTTTTCTCCATTGATAGTAAAGCTGTTTACTTGATGCTCAGGTCCGGTAACAAGTGCTGCAGTAATTATCGTTCCTTCTGGTACCATCAGAGGAGATGTAGTAGAATTATTAACTGTAATAGTACCAAATTTCGGCTGAATAATTTCAACAGTATAAGTATTTGGAGATTCTAGAACTTTCATCATAAATGGCTTTTTGATATGGAAAGGATTTATGTCCACGTTTGTAGAGGAAGTATCTGTTCCTGCATAGTCCATCGTGTCTTTCAAATACGCCCAACTATTATCCCAGTCATTAGCGCCACCATCGCCAACACTTAGTCCATACGGAGTTTTCCAGGGATTCCAATCATAATAATTGTTAGCATGAAATCCATTGAAAAAGGTATGTGTATGTGCAGGTAAATTACCAATCAAAGATTGTTTATTTCCGCCATAGGAATGCAATGGGAATTTTGTGCCTCCTGGATACCCCATTACTACGAATTTACCTCGAGTATCAGGAGTAGTAGCCTCACCGTTACACCAGTGCCAGCCAGATGGTATATTCGATGTGAGTTCATTCCATATAACAATGAGTCCTGGAGGCAGGCGTCGTTTTGCCTTGTCAATCAAAGCATCGATACGAGCATCTAATCCTTCAATTTCTGCAACGAGCTCAGGTGTTATAAATCCAGATTCTACTATATTTACTGCCGCATGAGCGTCGTAAGATCGCAGGGATTTATGATATACCAGGTCATCATCTATTTTTTTTAGATATTCAGATATTTCAGTAGCATGTATTTCTTGAATAGGTGTCACCGCGGAGTAAAGAGGGTCATCTAGCCAGCGTATGATACCTGAAATAACTCTTGACATAAGACTTTCCTCCTTAATAGCCATGAACTACATATTCAATGATATCACCTGGGGTATAATCTCCTAAATTGATAGTCATTTTCGTAGCATCAAAATTTATTAAAACAGGGTCAGAACTTTTAGGATTTCGATTACGTAATGATATATGTATAGCATTAGTATTCATAGACTGCGTATAAATAATCGTTGGTCTATTTTCAATAGATGTTTCATAGGTTCCCCAAGTTTCAAGCGTACCATCAGTTTCATAGTACCAGCCAAGGTTATCCGGGTTACTCTTAGCATCAGCAGTTGCCATTCCATCATCATTGATATTTAAAGCTGTAATATTAGCAATTGCTACAGCTTCTTTAAGCTCTGCAGTTCTAGCAATAGTAGCTACTGCTTCTGGATGGTAAGCTCTAATAGCTACACCAATATTAGTAGAATCAGCGAGTTCCCCGTTGCCGGATGTCCCAACATTGATGTTATAGGATATAATAATATCGCCACTGGAATCTGGTCCGCCAGAGGTACCCGTACCACCTGATCCATTCCAGAACCAGCCCGAGGTACCAGATGGATATTTAGCACCCGAGTAGCCATAACGCCCCCAGTTACCATTATTATTCTGCATGCGTCCTAATCCATGGAAATGACTTTCTGAGATTTCCTCTTTGGATAGCAAAGCTCCCGATAACTCATTGCCTGCAAGGATTGCACGCAGTTTCGGTAGTCTAAATGTTGTATTTCCATCTCCTTCGCTAAACAAGGCACAGGAACCATACGTAGTTAACATAGATGTATAATCGCCTTCAGAGGTTAACAGTGCATTACTTTGTGCCCATTTGTATAGATCTTTGTAAAGAACACGGGATACTAATGCCCCATTAAGTTCCAGCAATCCTGCAGGGACATTAGACCCAAGAAATAAATGCAAGCTCCCTACACCATCTGCAGCATACTGGACAATACCTTTTTTACGAAGTATTGTTTTTAAAACTCTATAAGGAGGTTGAATAGTAACACTAGTAGAACTTCCAGATGTAGAACTTGTAGTTTCTGGGTAACATAGAGGATACCAGTTATCCCAGCAGCTACCCCCGTTTTTAGAGCCCAATGTCCATTTGGAATCATAACCTGCATTTGAAGTTGAATTAACAGGCCCTGAGATTTCTCTTTGCGTTTCTGCCCAATAATAGTTCTTAAAAGAATGTGTATGTCTGGGCACAGGTAAATCACCTATAACAACAGATTCTTTGCCTGAGACAATACCACATTCAGCGTCATTGGATGATCCCATTACATATTTGCTACGGAAGTCATCCGATCCATTAGAACCATCACAGAGAGTATAGTCATCAGGTATTAAATCCTCAGATTTGCCCCAATAAAGTACACTTCCCTCTGGCAGTTTTGATTTTTCCACTTCATTTTTTAAAACATCAATTTTTGATTGATAAGATATAAGTTTTTTATAAAGATTTGGGCTCATAAAGCCAGGATAGGTTGTATCCCCATCGATATGAGCTTCATTACCTCGTGATTGAATATGTGCACGCAACTTATTCGCTACAGATTCAATGTTTTGACGTAGTGTTACAATGGTTTCCCGAGATACAGGTGTACCATTGATAATTGGTGCAATTCTTTCCTCTGCCATTATAAATCATACCAATCCTTTCTTAGTAATAAAGTGCATACCCAGCACCGGAATCATCAGTAAATTGGGTGGCGTCACCCATCTCAAATTTCAAGCGACTCCATGTAAGGCGTGTAGTTTCTAGTGTTTTAGTTACATACATAAACACACTAGCAGATACTGCATTAGAGGGTGCTACAACAGCTAATGAGTAATATTTGGGAGTAGCAATATGTGTCATATTAATTTTAGACGTTGAAATTTCTGTTCCATCCTGGGTATACCAGGTAACGCCTATTCCTGCTTCTCCTGCCGAATTTTGATCTGAGTACATTACTGCACGCAAGGTATATACACTACTTGATTTTACGTTCATTTGGTTCGAGATGATCTGGTAATCCGAATCTGCATTGCCTACCCATAGAAACGCATTGCCAGCATAGGCATCATTGTGAATAACCGAAAAAAAGTTTTCAGGATAGTTGTTCCAGCCAATAAATGCTAATCTACCTGTAGGATTAAGAATCAGGTTTACGCCTACTTTATCTAAGGTATCCTGAATAGAATCGCCTGCATCAGAGGCACCTAAATCATTTGATTTCTTAAAGCTGAATGCCTTTTTAGCAAGAGAAATAATATAAAGCTCAGTATCATTGATCCACTCAGTATCATAACGCACTTCAGTAACTGGTCCGTTAAAGAAGTCTGTAGCACCAAAATCAGTACCTAAAATAAAATCGCCTTGTTTAACCAAGGAGCTATCGATTAGCAGCTCAGATTTATATATTTTGGGTCCGGCACATATAGCAAATTCTACGATAGATTTTCCAGTGGATTCTTCCGAAGGCCGGATACGTACAGCAGATAACAGGTAAGCATCTTGATAATCGTCTGGAATGGTAAATTCAGGACCGTAGTCAACAGAACCATCAGCCGTATGACTAATATATAATGATAAAGTTAATTTAGAGCCATCTTTTGCTCTATGTACACCCCCGATTCTAATGTCAGGCATTGATACAAAGAGCGGACCAATAGGGCCTGCATGGGTTGCTAAGGTATAGGGCTTAAAGGTACACCAGCACATAGCAGTAATATCACCGTTGTCAGGGTTAGAGACATTGTTATACCTTACAGTACATTGTTGACGCTGTACAGCAGTGTACGGAGATAAAATACCACCTGTTTGTACCATTACATTTTTAAGGGTAAATGATGCACGGCTATCAGGGTTTTTAAATTTTATCCTGATATGGATCTGGAATTTTGTAGCACCCTGTGGAATATCAATGTTTTCCAACCCTACTACACCATTATATTCACCACGTATAAGAGATACATTTTGTGTCTGTACAATAGCATTACTGTCATTCAACATATCAAAGGTGTACACGAGTTCGGTTCCAGTAGACATCATATTATAGGTGGTAATAAAGGTAAAACCACCTGAGATTTTATTTAGTGATTCAGCGCCAGCATCCGTAATTGGAATAATAGCTGTAGAAAGCACTACATCACCAGGTATGATATCATCTGCCTTATTTAGATTTGATACTTGCGTATAATCGTCAGAGGTGGAGATAATAGACACACCAGTACCATCCGGGATCGTAATAGACCAGCCGGTTTGTGTTTTCATAGACGAGTCGGTACTGCCATAGCTCATCATATTTGTTACAGCACGTTGGGGCCATGCAGCACCAATAAATGTATTATCCGGGAGAAATACATCTTCTGGTTTTGTAGTTAAAATTGGTGCAACAGCATTAATAATATCAATACCATTACCTTCACAGTGAGATAAAAATTTTGTATTATTTGTTGTAAAGAGAGAGCTTGAACGGGCAAGGTAAGTCAGTGCAGACTCAAGGGCAGCATCTGCATTTATAGAAGATATAAGTGTACGGTTAAAGTTATTCGTCGTAGCGCCTTCGCCAGCGATGACTTTAGTTGCATCATAGTCAACCTCAGATATTACCTGGGGGCTTTTTTTAAAATCCTCGAAAGCCATTTATTTTCCTCCTATTATAGGGAATTTTCTCTACTACATATTATACCGAAATTAGGCATAAAGAAAACCCCCAGAACAAAAGTCCTAGGGGTTTCCAAGCCTTGAAAATTACTTAGAGGGGTTCTCAGTATTTTCAGGCGGTGATAGGGGAGCTTTGCGTTTCCGCGTTACTCGCTTTGTGAGACTCGCTGAAGTATCTGCGGCCATTGGGACTGACCGTGTGGTGGCTATGTCAGTAGCGGAAGGAGCCGGAACCGCTATTGATAAGCTAGCAGGAGTTACTTCATTTTCAGGAGTTTCTGTTTTTGTCAAAGTTTCCACCTTAGTGGGTACTGGGTCAACTGGCAGAGGGGGTAGTTTTAGTACCGATTGCAGCGAGAATTTCCTGAGTAGACAGGCGACCTTTGAGGTCAGAGATCTCGTTACCTTGTTTAGTGATAATACGAGCTTGTTCGCGCAATTCCAATTGACAGAATCTGTCGTTCAGGAGCTGAGTTTGAGCATCGATTTTAGCACTGAGAATGTTGGTTTGGCTCTGCAATTGACCAGACAAAGCATTGGTTTGGTTGATGATTTGCAGTTGGTTTTCGTAATTTGACGTTGTGATCGCATTACGAACATCGCAGCAACAGGACTGCATCTGAGCCATGATGCTTGCGTTGCCGGATTGAATAGCATTGATAACTTGCTGAGAAGTCATACCAACTTCACCAGCTACTTTGTCAATACCACCTTTGATGCTGCAGAGAGCATCATTGATGCGGTTGGAGTCACAGTTCAAAGCGATAGACATTTTATCAATTGCTTCTTTGTTACCATTGATAGCTTGAAGCATCAATTGGTCTGTTACCCCAGCAGCGTGGGCCTTAGCAATAGCTGTTTCTACAGCACCAGTAATAGCGGCATCGTTAACAACTGCACCAGCACCACCACGGCCTAAGCCGCCGAATCCACCAGCACCGAATCCACCGAAGCCGAACAGAATCAACAGGAATATCCACAGCATACCGCCGTTTGCACCCCATCCATCACTGTTACGGTCACCTTTTACAGCGTTCTGTAGAAAGTTAGCTAAATCTAAAGAGTTACCATCGGGCATAATAAAAATCCCCTCCTTACATATAGTCTTAGTTTAGGTTTCCCTAACCTGTAATAACTATAACATAAAGAGGGGATTAAAGTTCGCCAGGTATTATTCAATAACTTATCATTAAGTCATCAATAATTATCAAGGCTATTTTGCCGGATGGCGGAGTGCAGCCATAGCTTTGTTAGCGTATTTAGCTATCCTTTTCAGGATTGCTTTCTTACGTCTATCAAAGGTAGACACTGACATACCCAGTTCTTCTGCGATATATTCACGAGTGTACCGTTCTGTATAGTGTCTGTATTTAAGATCCAAGATTCTTAATTCAGGTGCATCTAATCCGATGAAGTCGCATAGATCTTCGTATTCCGGCTTTGGAAGTTCACGAAGCATCATCTCCACCGCCTTCAGGTCTTGCTTAGTCAGTCCCATAGCCATTACTCTCCTTTAGCTTCGTCTTTTTCTTCTTCTTTTTCTTTTTCAAAAGCATCACGCAGGGGCACATATAAAGCTTTGTGCATGCAGTGTACTTTATGAGCAACCTTTTCCAGGTCAGCTTCTACTTTACAGAGTCTTTCCGCGAGTTCACCGTCTTCTTCACTGGAAGTGCCGGAATGTTCTCGTGTACTTACGGCTTCTGTAACTACTCGTTCATGTTCTTCCATATCAATGAAACAATATTCATTGCCCTTGATAAACAAGTGCAATTTATTAGTTTCTGTACAGTAGTAACCTTGCGGAGTAGCAAAGCTGGAAGTTTTGGCAGATGCAGGCACCTGCTCATCTTTGGCGATAGTAAAAATAGTAAGGGCTTGAGGGCCAGTAAGCATTAATTTCATAATTCTAGTTCATCTCCTATAAATTAGTGGAGAATCACTAAGAACTAAAGAGTTTCTTAATTTACACGGGAAAATCTATGAAAGCAGGATGTTGCCCAGCTGGGCTAAAGTGTTTGTCTGTCCTTATTCTTCCTATAAATTTCCTTTAGTATCTTAAGATTCCCAAAATTAGATTTTTATTCTACGGAAGCTAAGCTCCGGAATAACAAGTTTAGCATGACGGATTACTCCTTCAGGCAACTGGTTATAAGGTAATTCCATAATAAACTGATAAACACCAGCAGTATCTGTTGTTTGTTGTACCATTACAAAACTCGGCGTAACTGCACTTTTAAAATCCGATAACAACGAAGTAGACGAAGGATCATTAAATTGCGTATAGCCTATAAAGGTTTTCCCTTTAATGTCTAGATCTTCAATACCAATGTCCTTCAAATTTAGTTTAATAGTTACAGAACTCTCAGTACCATTAACGTTTTGCAGCTCGATATCTTTGATCTGCATTGTAAATCTATGTGCATCATAGGAATAACTGATTAAAGGGTCTACATGTACTATTGTAGGGGCAGGCAACGCAGTGTTATCACATGTTACAGTTACAGGATATGTAACAGCAATGTTATCCGAGTAAACTACATTGTCTTTTTTAATGCTGTCTACTTCTGCAATGAGATTCTTCGCCAGTCTTTGATAGTTTAGGTAGACATCATAGTCTTTCATCTTAGGCCATTTAATTGGCTTGATTCCAGCATCATAGACCTTATAGGTCATAGCTTCAGTAGTAACTACCTGGTATTCACCAGTAAGCTTAATACCCGTAAGAGCGATATTAAGGGTACCAGGACGTAATACTTCAGCAGGGATAGTTACCAGGCTATCCAGTTTTAATACTGGCACTGTACGACTTGTATTGCTTTCCTTATGGGTAAAGATAGCAGAGATCTCACTGTTAAGCCAGTATTCATCAAGAGTTTTTATACGGATGTACATGGATTGGATCTGATATGCTACAAAATGTGTGAACCCAGTAGGTACAAGCACATTTCGTTGTACTACAAATTCAGCGACACGTTCAGCATTGACAACTACATTAGTATTATCAATTTTTTCCTGTTGTTCTTCCGCATATGCTTTTTCTTCTCGTTTTCTTTGCCATTCAATGGCGCTATCTTCTATTGCTCCAGTATCTGGAGTTTCCCATTGCGGCATATATATCCTAGGGTCAAGGAAAACCTCGACTCCCTGGACACAAGCACATTCATTGTCATACATTGTCATACAGTGTTACCTCGTTTATAGATTAGGGACGTCGGGCTTTTTGCGCTAGGGTTTCCAGGAGCGCATCTCCCGCAGTCTTTACTTCTGCCAGATTATCTGTAGTTTCTTTGTCACCTTCACGTGCTGCACCTTTTTCCTCAGGGTCAAGGATATTCAGCAAAGCTTGGAGTTCATGGACATGTACTTTTTCTTCATGAGCAATATCTCTTAGCACTTTCTGGGCACGAGGATCTACTGCAGCATCCGCATGAGCTTCATATAAGAAAATTGCTTCCTGTTCACTGGCAATATCAAGTCGGATTGCTCGGATAAGTTCATCAGGAGACATTTGTTTGTTAACATTTCCCTGAAAGGGATTAGCAAAATTAGGCATTTTATTTTTCTCCGATCTCTAAAGATTTAAATGGATTGATAGATATAGCGAGCATAGCACGCTGATCAACAGGTTTAGTACACGATTTCAGTTTCCAACCAATATACAGCCTAAACCTGAACCATTTACAATATTTTTTACAGTAAAATAAGCTCCATGTAGCACAAGTAAGCAGGTATACTCCGCGTTTAAATTTAGTTTTAATGTTCTCAGGGTAAATTACACTAAACCATTGTTCGTTATTTAACTTCTTAATATCTGTGTAAACTGCGTTATTTTTACCATTAAAGGTGCGTCCATTTATTTCATAGCTGAAGCCATAATTGGAATTGCGGTAAAGCCAACATACTCTGCAAAAATAGCGTTGAATACGTTCTGTTAGTGTAAAGTTAGGGTCAAGTAGCTCAACATATCCAGGAATTATGTGATCTGGATCACTTTTATCTTCATAGTGATAGATATAGTGTTTATTAAAGTCATATTGAAATATTTTTGGTACACAGTCTTCATAGATCATCCAGGAGATATCTAAACAATTGTCATAAGTTTGCCAAAAGCGCAAACATTTAGGTAAATTCCCATATTCATCAGCAAATAATACAACAATTGGATTTGTAAGATAGGCTATGACCATTGCACATAATTCAAAAATTGCTTGTACTATCCAAATAATCATGCTTCACCCTGTTTCTTATCTTTATTTTCAGTTTCAGCAGGTTTGCTGGCATTGTTTACTCTGTCAATAATGGTGGACATAGCTTTATCTACAACATTATTTAGTGGTTTACCAGGACCTCCTGGGGTAGTATTGTAAATACTGTTAGTAATTTTATTGCCTGTGATCCAAATCATACAGGTAATAAAAAGATAAATAATAGTAGAGGAGAATTCCCCATAGTGGCTCCAGGTTTCCTTTAAATACAGTAAATACAACGTTACTCCAACAAAAGCAGTGATATCGATACCAATAATCCCAACAGGTACGACACGATTGATTGAATAAACACCAGCTTCCTTAAGCGTTTCTAATAGATTATCTATGATTTTCTTAAAAATAAAAATCCCCTCCTCATTACCCTCTGGTATATATTATACCTAGTAAATTAAGAAGGGGATTCTAACTTATAAATCGTTTTCGCTGATTCCGTAGGTATTAATAGTTGGACTCCAGGATAAAGTAAAGCCATAGTCACGCCTTTTATACCCATCGACCCAAATCGTAAAGGTATATGTTTTACCTGGTGTTACACCCATAGTTTTGTTATTATTGTAATATATCCATGATTTATTAGAACTTGCATTACGGATACCGCATCCTCTGCCTACCCCACCCAAACCACGGCTTAATCTACTACGTTCATCAGATCCATAATGCCACGTAAAATTACATACGATACGCGTAATATGCGGGGGTATAGTTAAGGTCTCTGTCCAGATACTGCCCCAAGTTCTTTTCCAAGTAACACTACCTGTTGCAATGATCGGCTCGTATATTGGAGTTATAATAGTATCCCCAGTTAGTGTAATGTTATAGGGGTTACCCGTTACGTTAGTTGTTGACAAAATGATCACCTCTATATCCTGATAAGCGCGAGTATCGCATAAGTTGGTCAAGGGTAGTTCCCAATAAAGCTTCCGTCGAAGGTTCAAGATGTTCCCAGGAGTCTGGGACATCTTGTGGATCGGGGATATCTCTGGGGTCCTGCATATCTCGTAAATAATTTGGCTGCGAGAAGGTATATTCCAGACCATCTATTTTTTCAGTTATTTCTTCAGCTATATCATTTAAATCTATAGATTCTCCTTGTGTAAAAAATATACTTTTGGGCGGGGGTGCTTCGTTTCCACATCTTATATCTATTTTTACTGAGTCTGGCATAGGAAACGTTATAGTTGCCTGATATGAATGTTCACTAAGTTTTTCTACTCTACACCCAGGCACGTTACCAAATAATATATCGGAAATAGGAATCACCTGCCCGTTGGGGCTTATAACCGAAGGCAATCTAAATGTCGTACTGTTATCCCCCGTAGAGTAATAATTACACACCAAACCTTCGTTCGCTGCTAACGTTGTTAACCATTCATCGTCATTGACTAACATAGATGGATGTGCTTCCACAAATTTCCATAGTTCCGAATAAGTATTTCTATTTACTAACGAGCCATCACGTATCAATTGGCCTGCAGTTAATTCAGTGTAGGGTACTTCATATTCAAATCCTACTGGTAATTTATACTTAAGAACCCCACCTAAAAGTAAACGTCTGTTCATCTTTTTCTCCTTCCAGTTGTTTTTCATAAGTATATTATACTTGAAAAGTAAAAAAAAAGAGAGGCAATTAGCCTCTCATAAAATATTAGTATACTGTTATTTTATAACTATTTTTAGAGAAATAGTTTTTCCTATATTATTCATTAATAAGTTTATTAAGTCACCAGTATAAACTGTTGCATAGGAGTAGGATCCATTAGAGTAATAACTTAAAGATGTTTCGGGAAAAAGAACTGCATTACTTGTAGTATCATAAATTATTATTTTATGACCACTATAATCACCTATAATGCTAACATTAGCATAGGAATAGGGATCGCCTCCATCACCCAGTTCATAGGAAACATCTTCTACTAGAAGAGTTCTAAAAGTTAATCCTGTTGTATTATTTGTAATACTTCCTCCCATTCCATAACTAGTATGATAGCCATATAGACTAATATATTCTATATCATCCCCCAATTCATTGGTCATATAATATTTACCTATTTTTAAGTTTAGGGTTCCATTAGCTATAGAAGTGACCTCAAACGTGGCAGATATAGTACAATCTTCTGTTATTGTTAATGATAGAGGGTTCGTAGCCATAATAATAATTTATAGCAGGTTTTGAGTTTAATAGTCGGTTACTTTAGGCGTTTGATTGTTAATTGATTGTGAATAACTAATGACTACACTTCCAGATTCAGTTCCAGTTTCGCTCGAAGTTGATAACTTCAATGTATAACTTTTATTAGACGTAACTCCCACATACCAAGTATCTATAGCAGATTCGTAATTCCATACAGATAACCAATATTTTTTGCTATTTACTGAATATACATCTAAAGCTACTTCGCCTTCGTGTTCATGGTATACATCACCCGTTACTTTTAATACTCTTACACCCGCAGGTACTGTAATAGTAACAGTTCTATTTACATCTTCTGTATTCAACAATCTTGTTTCAGTAGTTGGCACATTTGCTTCTAATGTTACCCCGACTGTCACATTGTCTGTAATAATTAAACTCATTGGATTATCTATTAAAGCCATTTTGTCCTCCAGTATTCACAATCGGAGGACGTTACAGTTAATGCGTGTAACTGTAACTTTTGGAAGATGGCTGACAGACAATTCCTTACCTGCCAACCTCCTTCCAAGATATTTTTATATGGACTTTTGTCCTGTAGGGGGGGGTAACTAATGTTAATTTATTTATATTTTCCATAATATTAGATTTTTACTGCATCTCCTTGTTATATTAATAGTCTGTGACAGTTGGTGTAGCCAAGTTAATTTCAGGACCATACTCAAAACTTAAAGTAAGTTCATTAAATACTGTGGTTGTGTACACAGTCTCTCTCCAATAACCTTTTGCGTCACTAGATACACTTAAACGGAATTCATTTCCTAAAGCAAAAGATTGTTTTTTTATGTTGTACGTCTTATTTGGAGTTACGCCTATGTAAACATCTTTAAACTTTATAACATTGACTCCTGCTGGAATAGTAATTGTTGTTTTAGCATCTTTTGCATTACTGCTACCCAACGTCCCTGTAGTAATAACGGGAATTTCAAATAAAATTTCGCTGCTCGGATTAGCCTTATCCTCTGTCACGTCTGCTGCATTGATTATGATAGTGCCAGCATATGATCCATTAGTTGCCGTAGCAATCATACTATCTACTGCATACATTGGATGATCAGCAGTATTCATTCTTACAGTCCCAAGTGCCTTTGTTGTACCCTCGAATATTAAACTTCCATCAGGATATGTAAACCTTACAGTGTAGCCAGACGGCGGGCCATCAGTGCCAGTAACTTTAAACACTAAAGTTATGGGGTCACTAGGTACAGGTGGGTTACCTTCGTTGAACACTGGAGTTACTCCAATATTACAAGCAGGCATTGTGTATGTAAGTGGATTGTCAATACTTATCATAGGAGTAGATTCACCATCTTTCATAATTTCCCAATTCAAAAACTCACTACCTACATCTGGAATAGCAGTAAATATAACCTGTTCTCCTTCTGCCGCTGTATTCTTATTACTACTAGCCGTACCACCGATTGCTATTCCCATCATAATAGTATAAGTAGTCGAGGTTTTTGTTAAAACAACGTATTCTGTGTCATATTCTACGTCTGTATCAATCGTCCAGCTTCCTTGTTTTGCATTATAGCCTGCTGCGGTAACAATATAAGAAATTTCTGTTCCGGTCGGCACGCCATAGAATACCGATATACCTTTATTATCTGTGTTAGACACATTAGCTTTACCGTTGTAACTTATTTCTACACGCGCCGACGTGATAGGGCTGTCATCGCTTGTTTTCACATGAATTTCAAGGGCTGAAACATTTAAAGATGATGTTAGTTTAAATGGCAGCGTATTCCCTATATTCGTGCCCCACTATGTCAGCCATTGTTCAGTGATATCCGGACTTGCACAGGTATAAATGTAAAATCCGCTGCTACTAAAGTTATAAACAAGTTGCATATCAGGCATGCCTGACATTGCGAAAGTTAGTACAGCATTCTCTAAAGTACTATTAGTTGTTCCTGCGTTTATTGATATACTGCACTGGTCTTGTTGTAACTCGATTGCAAGAATTTGTGCTGTTATACTAGGCGTTATTTTAAACGTTTTAGGATTAATACCACCGTATACATCGCTTACAAAACTTCCGTCGCTATAGCCTAACATACTGCCTTCAGGGTTTACGGCTACTGTTATTCCTTCTAATGGGGGATTGATAAACATATATCTAATGATTTGTACTGCTGAAACATTTGCAGCAAATGGCTTACTTATTGCCGTAACAGGCAGTTTGCCTGGAACAGATTCCTCATAATAAAAACAATACTCTCCGATGTCTAATATCAAGCCCTGCCATTCTGCTAACCCATCTACAGTAACCATAGCAGGTACGGCTATTATGTTTTCGTCGGTATCGTGTATTGATATAGTTGCATCATTCATTGGGGCCAAGGTCTTTTCTGATAATAAATAACATTTAGCTGAATTATTAGAATTGGAAAGTGGAACAGTCCACGTTTCATTTGCCAATCCTTTTAATTGAAAACTATTTGTATAGTTCAAGTAAGTTTCTGTTCCACTGTCTGCTACACGACATACAAATGTTTTATTTACATCTTCTGTTTTAAATCCTTGCCAGTATACAACACCAGTAGTATCTGTTGTTTGAAGTGTTGTTGTCCCACCCTCAACATAAACTTTAGCAAGGGGTATAGGATTACCAGTCACCGAATTTATAACAAGTATTTTAACAGTTAATCCTATAGCTTCAAGTTGAGCACTAATTGTAGCATCAGATGTTATTGTTAAGGATATAGGGTTTGTAGTCATAATATTATATCTGCTGCCCCACCCTGCTAGATTTTTTGTATCTATTTTTCAGCACTTTCTTCAAGCTCCTTTCTTCTTTCTTTCTCAAGTCTTGTTTGTTCTTCTTTCCATTGATAGATGAACGCATCATAGTCACAAATACTAACTAGCGTAGAAGATGGTAGTAACAAATCAAGCTCCTTAGATACTGAGACTCGATTGCTTAGTAAGTGGTCCTTTAGTGTAGTGTCAAATTCTTCTCTTGTCATACCCCCGCAGGCATGAATTATCGCTTTTTTCAGGTCTTCAAATATGATAATACACCCTTTCTCACTAGCAACATGTTCTCTCTTTGTACTTTTTTTTCTACATCAGCGAGCTCTGTTTCTACCCTGGTTTCCACAAAATCTTCGGCATCTTTTCTTATACGAGTAGTAGAGAAGTTGCATATATCAGTATTTGAAAACTCTGGGTCACAAATAGGCATACACCACTTTCCCAGAACTGCTAGTCTCTCCAGTTCTTTCAGATCTTCCTCTGAAATTCTTGTGGCTTCTGTAGTTTTCACAGTTAAATCCATAGTTTCTCGGGGTAATGTAGCTTTTCGCATCCAGAATTCAAGCTCTTTTCTTAGTACATGCAGCTTTTTTTCTGTATGCTTATTTACTACATATTTAACTTCTTCATGTGTTAAACCCCCACAAGCATGGATTATCGCTTCTTTTAAATCTTCAATTACAGGTGACATAGAGAGCATTCCCCTAACTAAATGTAAAGTACTTTCTAGGCTTGATAATAGTAGTTGTAAACGGAAGTTTATCTTTGTACATTTCCAGTTGTTCTTTAATTACCATAGAGGTAGTGAAGCATACCATTTTCTCTCCATCTAACTCTATTTGCATTTGAGCATAGTCATCAGTACCATGCTTGCTAGGTTCGATTCGGTAATGTAGTACACTGATTTCTTTATTAAGAATTTTATTAATGGAAATTTTGTCGCCGACAAAGTGTACTGTAGATGCAAATTCACTAAATTTATGCATTTTGTAATTTATCGATTCTTTCTTTAAAGTTATCCAACTTTAGTGATTTTTGTAAGTTATAAGTGTTTGCCCATTTGAGCCAACCATATATACTTCCAATTTTAGAGGCTGCACGTAGTTTACTTATTTTATTAGTATCAATAGCATAGTCCAATTTCTTTAGGTTACGTTTCATTCGTCGAACAGTCGTTTTTCGTATTAAAATATAGCCTTGAGGAAAATGTCTATAACCTAGAAAATCGATACCCTGAGAAGTAGGAAGAAGATTACATTTACTTAATTTGAGCTTAAGATTATTGACCACAAAATCTTCAATTTTCTTGGCCATCATTTTAAGTTCATCTTTATTATTAGAGAATAATAGGAAATCATCACAGTATCGGATATAACACTTGATATGATTATCCTGTTTGATAAAGTTATCTAGAGGATGCATATATAAATTTCCAAACCATTGACTTAAATAGTTACCTATAGGTACATTGGTTGGTGTATCTACGCTATCAATAATTTCATCTAATAACACCAAGGTTTTCTTGCATTTTATTTTTCTGCGTATTAATATTTTTAATTCTGCATGTGGTATAGAGGGATAAAACTTACTAATATCACATTTTAAGCAGAATTTATTTTTACGCACAAACTCCATACATCGAGTACTTCCCTTATGTTGACCTTTTCCTTTTCTACAGGCATAGGTATCATTGATAAGATAGCTATCCCATATTGGTTCTAGTACATTCATGATTGCATGGTGTACTATTCGGTCAGGATAAAAAGGTAGTATATAGATTTCTCTTTTCTTTGGTTCATATATAGTTTTGATTCGATATTTAGCAGTATGATATGTACCATTTACAAGAGATTCTTGAAGGTCATTAAGGAGCTTATCCTTTTGTTTTTCAATTGCTATAACCTTGCGCTGCCATGCTTTATGACGTTTAGCTTTAGCATAAGCAAGTTCAATGTTTTCTTTTGAAACAATTTTGTCCCATAAATTACCTATACGCTTCATAATAAAATTTTGAATAGCTGACGTTCGCCTTTAGCTACTAGGCCGCCATTCACCCTTTCGTGTATTTTACTGAACCTATATACCCAGTCCAATAAGGTCGGTATACCCAGCCGAGGGTTAGCCGCGCCAGCTAATTTTAAATTCCCTCGTATCCGACGTGCCGCGTGCCGATCAATTGTCATTCCCATAAGCTGAGAAATTGTTGCAATTAGCAGCCTGCGAACTGCAATTCGAGCCATTGTTCCAGTTGGCACCTAAGAGGACCTGCTGCAAAAGCCCATTACAGGTAATGGTATACCTACCCTCTATAATGAAGATTCATTATATATAAATTTGTGGTCGTCTCCGCTGCTTTGCAGCAGATCCGCCCCTCGTTTTCCCGCTTCGCGGGCGATTTAAGTTTTTTCGGCCAGACGGCCAACGTTTTTTCGATTAAGGATTACTCGTTTTCATGATTACAAGTTAACTACCCGCGGCTCCGACGCGCCGCGAGCCGAAGAATCGCCAGACCCAAAAGCCGAGAAACCGTAGCAATGAGCAGCCCGCGAACCGCAAGACGAGCCAGAGAGCCAGCTGGCACCCAAGAGGACCCGCCGCAAAAGCCCAACACAGGATCCTCGATTGGTATCATCATAGGTACCATTGAAAACTGATTTAGATTGCCATGAGTACCCAGATAAATAGAAGTTACCACTTGACCATGTTGTTCCAGGAGCATACTCGTAGGTATCTTCTCCCCATTGCCATAACACACCAGTACAGTCTTCAATCCCTATGTGACTTATAATGCGCTTATCATTACTAGCTATATGCCCACCTGTGGTATTTGGATCCGCACTACCTTTAATATTAACACACTCAGGAGTGCCTTTCATTACTACCATAAAAGCATTCCGTGAAATTAAATGTTTAGTAACTTTTCCAAAATACTCAACAAATTTTTCGCCATTGAATTTAATGGGAGTTGAGGTTCCATCACAGATAACACCAGTATACTTGCTAACTAATTTTCCAGCAGTTTCATCCCAACTGGGAAGATAGATATCTACCCATTGTCCATATTCCGTAGAATACACCATACCTTCAGGATCGCTTTTAGGAAGGTGTAATAGATCCCATATACTAGCAGGTAAGATATCACCAGCAACATAACCACTAAGATCATGTCCCTCAATAACACCTACATCTGCACATAGACAATGGAATCCTCCGATTTTTCTACTGGTATGTTCAGTATACCCTGCAGGAGCGGTAGAGTCAAGAGAAAGCACCAATATAGGATCGAGATTATTGATATTACTTGTGGGTTGACAAGCATATATATAAACATCTTTTCCTGCTCTATCAGCAGCAGTCCCTATAGTAGATAAGTCTAACGTTGTATCTTGGGAAACTACATAACCATTGCCACCAACATTTATTTCTGTTGCGGCGGGGATAACAATGGTTGTTTTATGAGGTTCAAATAGATCTTCCCGGGCATACCATCGAGGCGTATATCCAATGATAGCTCGCAGATTGCGTAGTTCACCAGGAGATATAGCAGATGACATAAGTAGTCGTCGAGTAACACTCATGAAAAACAAGCTCCTTTACTATTTATTCGCACGAAATACCTTAAATTGCAAGATATTTATGCTACTTATTATTTTACCTCAATAATTAAAATTTGTAAAGCATTTAGATTCTAAAAGATGAGCTAGTTTTTCAGATTTGGTATACTTATGCATATTGGTATCATCCCCAATGTTTACATTCATACCCAATTCTTTAGCTCTACGACGAATGTTTCGTACAAGTTGTGGTTTTTTATCTGCTGGGGCATGGCGAAACATTTTAATTGCTGCCATTACATGGTTTTTATCATTTAAGGGATAGGACCGGGTTTCTGGAATGCCAAATACCCCAGTTGGCAATTTGTCTCTTGCTTCAGTATCAAGTTTACTCATAATTTTACATTCCTTTCTTTTAGTGTCTTACAGGGTTTTCTAAGTCTGCCCATAAAAGCCCTAAGACTACGCCGATAGCAAGTGCAACCAAGGTAGCTTTTTTCGGGTTAGACATAATAAATAAATCCATTTTAGCGACTAATTCCTGGACACCTTTTTCAATTGTAGTAATCACTTTGGTAGCTATTTCTTTAAGTTTTTCCATAGTTGTATTCCTCCTAGCATTAAGCTGTAATATATTAGATACTCTCCTCCCATAATACAAGAGGAGAGTTATCCAATCAAGTTATTGGTTGACCATTTTTTGTCCAAGTTTGCAATGTATATCCACTGTTTGGGGTACATGTAAATGTTACAGAATCCCCATGATTTACAACAAAAGAACCAGAAGTATATGTAGTTCCATTGTGTACTGCTTGAATAGAACCATTAGCAGGTTGGCTGAGAGTTACAGTATATTGCTTAATAGTTGCTGCGGTAGCAGTGATAATCAGGTTACTTGTGATAGTACCACTGGAAACAGAGGGGGTACCTGCGTTATACCCGTTAGCCGGAGTTACCGTGACCGTATAGGTCATACCATAGTTTGCAGTGAATGTCGATGTATGTTCTACGCCGTCATTTGTAGTTACCTTAATGGTTTGGTTTTTCGATTGTGTGATAGT
>ENA-UOIY01001074-UOIY01001074.1-human-gut-metagenome-genome-assembly--contig:-P114-NODE-1074-length-33665-cov-86.846266_pt1 | contig 33665 bp, 27 predicted proteins | sample MGYA00242335_ERZ723882 | MGnify/ENA metagenome assembly ERZ723882
GGGAACTTGTTTTACGGTAACCAGAATCTTCATTGTCTATTCCCTCCTCTTACAGACCCATGTTGGCGGAGATCACGATGCGCTGCACCTCGGAGGTGCCCTCGTAAATTTCCGTGATCTTGGCATCCCGCATCATACGCTCCACCGGGTAATCCTTGGTGTAGCCATAGCCGCCGAAGAGCTGCACCACCTTGGTGGTGGTCTTCATGGCGTGCTCGGAGGTGAACAGCTTGGCCATGGCCGCCTGCTTGGTGTAGCGCTTGCCCTCGCCCTTGGCGATAGCGGCCTGATAGGTCAGCAGCCGCCCCGCCTCGCAGCCCAGCTCCATGTCAGCCAGCGTGAACTGGGTGTTCTGGAACTTGCTGATGGGCTTACCGAACTGGACGCGGCCCTTGGTGTAGTTGATGGCCTCGGCCAGCGCGCCCTCGGCGATGCCCAGAGACTGAGCAGCGATGCCGATACGGCCGCCGTCCAGGGTCGCCATGGCGATGGAGAAGCCCTTGCCTTCTACGCCCAGCAGATTCTCCTTGGGGACGATGCAGTCCTGGAACACGATCTCGGCGGTGGGGCTGCCGTGGAGACCCAGCTTTTCCTCGTGCTTACCCACGGAGAAGCCGGGGAAGCTGCTCTCCACAATAAAGGCAGAGATACCCTTGGTACCGCGACTCTTGTCGGTCATGGCGAACACCACGAACACGTCGGCCACATAGCCGTTGGTGATGAATATCTTGCTGCCGTTCATCACATAGTGGTCGCCCTCCAGCTTCGCCTCAGTCTGACCCTTGGAGGCGTCGCTGCCGGCGTTGGGCTCCGTCAGGGCGAAGGCGCCCACATGGTGGCCCTTGGTCAGCATGGGCAGATACTTGGCCTTCTGCTCGGCGGTGCCGTAGGTCATGATGGGATCGCAGCACAGGCCGTTGTGGGTGGCCACGATGTCGCCGGTGGAGGCGCACTGCTTGCTGAGCTCCTCGATGCAGATGGCGCTGGCCAGGGGATCGGCGCCCGCGCCGCCGTACTCCTTGGGGACGCACATACCCATGACGCCCAGATTAAACAGCTTCTCGATGTTCTCGCGGGGATACTCGCAGGTGCGGTCGGTCTCCGCCGCAATGGTCTTGACTTCCTTTTCCGTAAACTCCGCCATCATCTTGCGGATCAGCTGATGCTCACGGCTGAGATTGAAATCCATATTTGTTCTCCTTATTTTGTTCTAAGTATGATGTGGTCACAGCGGCATCCAGCTGCCGCTGGCGGTGGCCAGCAGCTTGCCGGTGGCGGCATCGGTCAGCTCCGCCCGCTGGCGGATAAGGCTGCGTCCCGCCTTGACGATGAATACCTTCAGGTGCAGCTCCATGCCGAAATCCACACCCCGCAGGAAGGATACCGTCATGTCCGTGGTGGTGGCCTCGTTGTCTCCCGCGGTGAAGTTGGCCACCACGCCGAAGGCGGTATCGAACATCCCGGCGATAGCGCCGCCGTGGATGCCGCCCTTCTCGTTGATCTGCCAGTCCTGGGTGGGGAAGGCGTAGGTGACAGTCTGCGCCTCGTAATCGCAGTCCACCAGACGCGCCCGCATTTTCTCGTCAAAGCCGCCGTCGTGCAGATTCAGATAGTGCTCGGACTTCTCCCGCACCAGCTGGAGCCATGCTTGCTTCTTATCCATGCCGCCCTCTCACTTCTGGATACCGGCAATGTTCTTTGCCAGCTTTTTCTTCTCCTGAATATTCCCCTGACGGGCGATCATGATGCGCTGCGCCTGGGGAGAGCCTGCGCCGTGCATGGACTCCGTGCGGTAGCCCACAGCGGCAGCACCCAGACACATATTTTCCAGGAAGCGCATGATCCGCTGGCGATCCTCAGTGCTGACGCCCTCGCGGGCGGCGAAGTACTTGTTGCAGATCTCGCCGATGGTCTCGCCGTTGTTGCCCACCACGGTGTCGGACTTGAAGTCCGTCTCGCTGGGCATGGTGACCATCAGGCCGCCCGCGATGTCCTCAGCAAGACGCACGATCTCGTAGGGGAAGCGGGTCACGTTCTGCTTGCAGACGTTGGCCAGCAGCAAATCGATCTGATAGTTGCCCGCCTTGGTGGGGCAGCCCTCGCAGGAGCAGGCGATGCCGCAGGAGTACAGGGTCTCGTTGAGGTGGGTCATCTCGATGAGCTTGTCCTTCACGGCGCTGGCCTTCTCCACGCCGTTGTACTCGGCGGCCAGCGCCGCCGCGCCGATGACCACGTCGCCTACGCCTACCTTGCAGCCGCCGTAGCTCTGGCGGTGATAACCGGCGAAGCGCTCCACGATGGTACCGGCGAACTCATACTCGCCGTTGAGGAAGATGTACTCGTTGGGGATAAACACATGATCCAGAACCACCAGCGCCTCCTGACCGCCGAACTTGGCGTTGCCCACGTCGATGCAGCCCTCCTCCATCTTGCGGGTGTCGCAGGACTGGCGGCCGTAGATCATATACAGACCCTCGGCGTCGGTTGGGCAGGCGAAGGACACGGCATAGTCCTTGTCGGCCTCGCCCATGGCGATGGTGGGCATAAAAATGTGCCAGTGGCTGTTGATGGAGCCGGTCTGGTGGCACTTGGCCCCGCAGACCACGATGCCGTCGGGGCGACGCTCCACCACGTGGACGTACATATCGGGATCGGCCTGCTCATGGGGAGCCTTGCTGCGGTCGCCCTTGGGGTCGGTCATAGCGCCGTCCACCGTCAGGTCGTTGTCCTGGACGTAGACCAGGAACTTCTTGAAATTCTCGTGGTAATGGGTGCCGTACTTCTCGTCGATCTCGTAGGTGGAGGAGTAGACGGCGTTGAAGGCGTCCATGCCCACGCAGCGCTGGAAGCAGGAGGCTGTTTTCTGGCCCAGCAGTCGCTGCATTTTCACCTTTTTCACCAGATCCTCGCTGGACTGGTGGAGGTGGGTGAAGCGGTTGATCTTGTGGCCGGTGAGACTGGAGGTGGCGGTCATCAGGTCCTCATATTGAGGGTCCTGGGCCAGGGCGTAGGTCATGGCCACGCAGTTGATGGAGGGGCGGATCATGGGGTGATCCACCCAGTTGTCGATCTTATCGCCGAACATATACACGCGGGTGTTCAGCTTGCGCAGGGAGTCGATGTACTCTTTCGCGGTCATCAATGCCATTTTCGTTTCCTCCTGTCAGTTATTTGTGAACCGTGCGGGGCGCTTTTCCAGAAATGCGCCCATGCCCTCCTTCTGGTCGGCGGTGGCGAAGCACATGGCGAACAGCTCGTTCTCCACGGCGATGCCGTCGTCGATGTCCATCTGCATGCCCCGGTCGATGCAGGCCTTGGCATACTTCACGGCGATGGGGGCGTTCTTGGTAAAGGACTTTGCCATCTCCAGCGCGCCGTCCATGAGCGCTTCTGGGGCAAAGACAGCGTTGACAAGGCCAATCTTTTCCGCCTCGTCGGCCTTGATCATCTTACCGGAGAAGATCAGCTCCTTGGCCTTGGCCACGCCTACGCGGCGGGGCAGGCGCTGGGTGCCAGAGAAGCCGGGGGTGATGCCCAGGCCCACCTCGGGCTGGCCGAACTTGGCCTTCTCGGAGGCCAGGATGATATCACAGCTGAGTGCCAGCTCGCAGCCGCCGCCCAGCGCGAAGCCGTTGACCGCGGCGATGGTGGGGAACTCCAGCTTTTCGATGCGGCGCATAAGGGCGCTGCCCCGCTGACCCCAGCGGCGGCCGCCGTCCAGATCCAGTGGATACTGCTCGCCGATGTCGGCACCGGCCACAAAGGAGCGGCCCTCGCCGGTGAGGATCAGGCAGCGGACGTCCCGGTCGCTCTCCAGCGCCGCCACCACCTGCTCCAGCTCCGTGATAACCGTGCTGTTCAGGGCGTTCAGCGCCTCGGGACGGTCAATGGTCACGATGGCGATGCCATCTTGCTTTTCGCAGCGTATCGTTTGGTACATCGTACATGTCTCCTTTCTGTGCAGGGAAGGGAATCGTTGAAAAGGGGGAGCCGCCTGCGGTCAGGCGGTTCCCCCGCAGCGCATGAGATATCAGCGCCAGGCGGCGCTCAGTCCTGCGCCATCTTCTTGTACTTGGCGTAGCGCGCCTTTACGTCGGCGATCTCCTTGGCGTAGAGGGCGTCGGCCTTCTCCGGGAAGTTGTTCTTCAGGGAGGCGAAGCGGTTCTCGCCCATGAGGAAGTCCATGAGCTTGTCCGTGTCAGGCTCCGGGGAATCCAGCTGGAAGGGGTTCTTGCCCTCCGCGATCCGGCGGGGATCATAGCGGTACAGGTGCCAGTAGCCGCACTCCACGGCCTTCTTCATTTCCAGCTGCGAATTGCCCATACCGGCCTTGATGTGCTGCTCCAGGCAGGGGCAGTAGCAGATGACGATGGAGGGGCCGTCATAGGACTCGGCCTCCCGCAGGGCACGCAGCGTCTGCGCCTGATCTGCGCCCATGGCCACCTGCGCCACATACACATAGCCGTACTGCATCAGGATGCCGCCCAGATCCTTCTTTGCCACCTGCTTGCCGCCGGCGGCAAATTTGGCGGTGGCACTGGTGGGCGTGGCCTTGGATGCCTGTCCGCCGGTGTTGGAGTACACCTCGGTGTCCAGCACCAGCAGGTTCACGTCACGGTTCTGCGCCATCACATGGTCGATGCCGCCGAAGCCGATGTCATACGCCCAGCCGTCGCCGCCCACAGCCCAGATAGACTTCTTGGCCAGATAGGCTCTGTTCTCAAGGATGTATTTCACGTCCTCCGTCTGCTGGGCCTTTTCCAGCGCGGCCAGCAGCGCGTCTGTGACGGCACGGGAGCTCTCGTGCTTATTCCACCCGTTCTGATAGGCCTCCACCGCTTCCGCGGCAATACCCGCGGACTTGATGGCGTCCAGGCGGAGCAGCAGCTCCTTACGGATGGCGTCCTGCGCGTGGAAGAAGCCGTAGGCAAACTCGGCGTTGTCCTCAAACAGGGAGTGCTCCCACGCGGGGCCGTGACCCTGGCAGTCCTTGCAATAGGGCAGGATGGGCGCGCCGCCGCTGATGGCAGAGGAGCAGCCCGCGGCGTTGCCTACATACATGTGGTCGCCGAACAGCTGGCTCAAAAGCTTGATATATGTCGTCTCCGCGCAGCCGGCGCAGGCGGCGGAGAACTGGAAGTAGGGCTTGGCGAACTGGGCGCTCTTCACGCTCTTGTCGCTGATGACATCCTTCTTCAGGTACTTCTCGTCCATAGCCACCTGATCGAACAGCGGCTGCTCGGCCTTCATCTCCTCGAAGGGAGCCATGGTCAGCGCGCCCTTGGCGGGACAGACTGTCAGGCACACGCCGCAGCCCAGGCAATCGTAGGGGGACACCTGCATCCGGAAGGCATACGCCGGAGCGTCCTTGCCCAGACCCTTGGCGGGCGCGGTGACAAATCCGGCGGGCACCTGTGCCTTTTCCTCCTCGGTCAGCAGCACCGGGCGGATGGCCGCGTGGGGACAGCTCATGGCGCAGCGGTTGCACTGGATGCAGGCCGCGGCGTCCCACTTGGGTACGGCGGTGGCCACACCGCGCTTGGAATAGGCGGAGGTGCCGTTCTCCCACGTGCCGTCCAGCACGCCGTGCTTCTGGAACACGGACACGGGCAGCTTGTCGCCCTGCTGCCGATCCATGGGCAGCACGATGTCGCGGACAAAGGGCGTGGCGCTGATCTCGGCGGCAGGTGCATCCTGCGCGTCCGCCCACGCCGCGGGAATGTCCACCTTCACGGCGGCGTTTACGCCCACATCCACGGCCTTGTCGTTCAGATCCACGATCTTCTGCCCGGCCTTCTTGAAATAGGTGGCGTAGTTGTTCTTCTTCATATCCGCCACAGCCACATCCATGGGGATGACCTTGGTCAGGGCGAAGAACGCGCCCTGCAGGATATTGTTGGTGTGCTTGCCCAGGCCGATCTCCGCCGCCAGCTTCGCCGCGTCAATGATATAGAACTGCGCGTGCTTCCGCGCCAGATCCCGCTTCATCTTGGCGGGGAGGTGCTCCTCCAGCTCCTCCGTCGTCCACGGGCAGTTCAGCAGGAACGTGCCGCCGTCCTTCAGATCCTCGGTCAGGTCGTACTTCTTGACATATGTCGGCGCGTGGCAGGCCACAAAGTCGGCGGAGGACACCAGATAGGTGCTGCGGATGGGCATGTCGCCGAAGCGCAGATGGCTCTGGGTCAGGCCGCCGGATTTCATGGAGTCGTAGGAGAAATACGCCTGGGCGTGCTTGTCAGCCACCAGGCCGATGGTGGAAATGGCGTTCTTGTTGGCGCCCACGGTGCCGTCGCCGCCCAGACCCCAGATCTTGCAGGAGATCTCGCCGGGATGGGGGAACTCCACGTTCTCATAGGTCAGAGAGGTGTGGGTCACATCGTCGTTGATGCCGATGGTAAAGTTGTTTTTCGGTGTCTCCTGCCGCAGGTTGTCGTATACGGCGATCAGCTGGCCGGGAGAGGTGTCCTTGCTGGACAGACCGTAGCGGCCGCCCACCACGCGGATATCGCCGCGTCCGGCCTGATTCAGCGCCGTGACCACGTCCAGATACACTGGCTCACCCACGGAGCCCGTCTCCTTGCTGCGATCCAGCACGGCGATGCGCTTGCAGCCGGCGGGGATGGCGGCGGAGAAATCGGGCACGGAGAAGGGGCGGTACAGATGGATCTGCACCATGCCCACCTTGCGTCCGCAGGCGTTGAGGTAGTCCACCGTCTCCCGCAGCGCCTCGGTGACGGAGCACATAGCCACCACGACCTCCTCGGCGTCGGGCGCGCCGTAGTAATTGAACAGCTTGTAGTCCCGGCCGGTGATTTTATTGATCTCGTCCATGTAGTGCTGCACGGTACCGGGCACGATGGCACTCTTGACGTTAGCGCCCTCCTTGCACTGGAAGTACACGTCGGGGTTCACGTTGTTGCCGCGGTTGGTGGGATGCTCCGGATTCAGCGCATCCCGGCGGAAGGCCTTCAGCGCCTCGTAGTCGATCAGACCCCGCAGCTCCTCATAGTCCAGTGCCTCGATGCGCTGCATCTCGTGGGAGGTGCGGAAGCCGTCAAAGCAGTGCATGAAGGCGTACTTCGCTTTGATGGCGGACAGGTGCGCCACCGCCGCCAGATCCATGGCCTCTTGCGGGGAGGCGGACATCAGCATGGCGTAGCCGGTGGTGCGGCAGGTCATAAAGTCCGTATGGTCGCCGAAAATGGAGTGATGGTTGCTGGTGACCACGCGGGATGCGATGTGCATCACGCTGGGGAGGAACTGTCCGCCCATGGCGTACATAGCCGGGATCATCAGCATCAGTCCCTGAGAGGACGTGAACGTGGTGGTCAGGGCGCCCGCCTGCAGGGAGCCGTGGCAGGTACCGGCAGCGCCGGCCTCGGACTGCATCTGGATCACGTCCACCGGCGTACCGAACAGGTTCTTTTTCCCCTTGGCGGACCACTCATCCACCTTTTCCGCCATAGGGGAGGACGGCGTGATGGGATAAATGGCCGCCACCTCAGTAAAGGCGTAGGCAGAATGGGCTGCCGCTGTATTGCCGTCCATGACGACATAATTCTTCTTGCTCATGATATGGTTCCCTCCTGTTATCGCTTACAGGCTCTCGACAAATTCCTTCATACGGCGCAGACCCTCGCGGATATTCTCCTCGCTAGTGGCATACGCCAGACGGACGAAGCCCTCGCCGCCCTCGCCGAAGCCGGTGCCGGGCACCACCACCACATGCTTTTCCTTCAGCAGACGCATGGCGAACTCCCGGGAGGACAGACCCAGCTTGGAAATATTGGGGAAGGCATAGAACGCGCCCTTGGGCATCAGGCAGCTGACGCCCTTCATGTCGTTCAGGCCGTTTACAATGATCTCCCGGCGGCGGCGGTACTGCCGCTTCATCTCCTCCACGCACTCCTGGCTGCCGTTCAGCGCGGCCACGCCGCCCCACTGTACGCCCTCGTTCACGGAGGAAAGCACGTTCTCCAGCAGCTTGGTCATCACCACGATGACCTCCTCCGGCGCTACCGCCCACGCAAGGCGCATGCCGGTCATGGCGTAGGTCTTGGAGAAGCCGTCCACCACCACGGTGCGCTCCTTCATGCCGGGGAAGCCGGCAATGCTGGTGTAGGGCTCGTCGTCCCACAGCAGCTCGCGGTAGATCTCATCGGCCAGGATATACAGATCGTTTTCCTTGGCAAACTCAGCCACCTGCCGCAGGTTCTTCTCGCTGGCCACGCCGCCGGTGGGGTTGGAGGGGGAGTTGAGCAGGATCATCTTGGTCTTGGGGGTCAGCGCGGCCTTCAGATCGGCCACATCGTACATGAAGCCGTTCTCCTCCTTCATGCGCACAGGCACAGGTACAGCGCCCACCTGCATCATCAGCCCCACATAGTTGGCCCAGCCGGGATCGGGCACCAGCACCTCGTCGCCGATGTCCAGCATGGCGGTGCAGGCCAGATTCAGCAGACTGATGGCGCCGGCGCCGATGAGCACCTCCTTGGACGTATAGTCAAGGCCGCGGCGCTTATACAGGTCGGATACCGCCTGCCGCAGGGCAGGGATACCGGCATTGGGGGTATAGTGCGTCTCGCCCCGCTGCAGGGATGCCACCGTTGCGTCGATGACATGCTGGGGGGCGGTGAAGTCCGGCTCGCCCAATGCGAAGCTGATGACGTCCGTCATGCCGTCCTGCATGGCGAACATTTCACGGATCATGGAACCGGGGATCTTTTTGCTCTTCTCAGAAATAAAAGACATATTCATGACTCCTTTGCTAAAAAATAGATAAAATAAACAGACGTTTCAACCTCACAGGCTATTGTATATGCTAATTTTACAACAGCCCGATATATGAGTAAACAGTTGAAATGTCATGCCTGACATGATATAATGTCATGACACGAAGGGAGGTCTTTACATGGACACCATCAAATGCGAGCTGTTTTTGGCGGCGGTAGACCGCGGCAGCCTGACCGCAGCCGGCGAAGCCTTTGGCTATACCCAATCCGGCGTGACGCGGATCATCAACTCACTGGAAAAAGAATTGGGCTTTCCCCTGTTCATTCGCTCCAAAAAGGGCGTTGTGCTCACAGAAAACGGAAAAGCCATGCTGCCCGCTCTGCGGGATCTGGTACGGGCGAATCAGCTGGCCGAGCAGATGAGCGCCGATATCAAGGGCATTGCGGCCGGCACGCTGACCATCGGCTGCTATTACAGCATCTCCGTCACCTTCATGCCGGCCATTCTGAAAAAATTCGAAAAGCTCTATCCCCGCATCAAGATCAACCTGCTCAAGGGCGGCAACCGTGAAATGGTGCAGTGGCTGCGGGAGGCCTCTGTGGACTGCTGCTTCTGTGCCGACCTGCTGAAGCAGGTCTGGTGCGACTGGCTGCCCCTGTTTCAGGACGAGATGGTGGTACTGCTGCCGGAGGATCACCCCCGTGCCAACCAGTCGGGCTTTCCGCTGCGGGAGCTGGAGCGCGAGTCCATCATCATGACCTTTCCCGGCCACGACACCGATCAGGATCGCCTTCTGGCCGGTGCCGGTCTGGCGCCCAACGTCTGTTTTTCCACCCAGGACTGCTACTCCACCTACAAAATGGTGGAGGCCGGGCTGGGCATCAGCTTCGAGCAGCGGATGACCTCGCGGGACTGGCACGGCGCGGTGCGGGAGGTCTCCTTCGACCCGCCGCAGTACATCTCTCTGGGCATCGCCGTCCCCTCTATGCGGGACGCCTCACCCGCAGCGAAGAAGTTTATCGCCTGCGCCACGGACATCCTGCAGGAAAGCGGCGTCATCCGCCCGTAGGCCGCTCAGGATCGGTCATCCGGAAGCAGCCGCCCCCGGTAGCCGCACGACAGGTGCTCCCGGCATCCTCTGGAGCCTGGGTGACATTCTATCAGACTCTCCGCCGTCCCGCTGACGGGGCGGCTACTGCATCGCACAGCCGTCTCCCAGACGGTGTCCACCGCCTCCGCCTCGCCCCAGACCTGTATGACGGAGCCGCCCTCCGCACCGCAGATACCGCCCTTGGCCAGCAGCACCGCTTCCACCGGCGCCAGCATCCGGACGGCGTCCACCTCCGTGATGACCTCGCCTGACAGCGGGACAAGGCCGCAGGCCATGCCGAACGCGGCATCCACGCCCTTCCGCCGCGACTGTCTGACGGCCGCGCGCACGTCCGTGGGGCTCAGCTTTTCCGTGCCGGCGGCGATCAGCACCCGCATGCCCTCGGAGGCCGCCGCGCTCAGCGCCGCGCCGTAGCTTCCCGCCCCCGGACTTCCTGCCAGCAGCGCCGCGTTGCCCGCAGCGTCGATGAGATTGGCTCCCGTGACCAGCACCGCCTCCGGACTCAAGGACAGCAGCCCCTCCCTTTCGGCGTAGTCCAGCGAGCGCATACCCTCCGGGCTCAGCACCGCCGTGTGCGGTGCTGAGCTCTCACGCAGGTCAGCCACCGTGCCGCGGGACGTGATCCGCCCGCACAGCCGCAGGTGCTGCCCCGTCAGGAGCCAGCTCAGGCAGGAGGTGGTGGTGCCCGCTTTCAGCGCCAGCTCTCCCCGCCGGAAGGCATCCTGCACGCAGGGCATCCGGAAGAGCGCCTCGGCGATCATCCACTTGCCGGCCTGTACGCTCAGATGTATCTGTATGTATTTCATATTCTTCTCACTCCGTCAGTAATTTCAGCAGAAGCTCCGTTGTGAGCGCAATGTCCTCAAACAGGATGTGCTCGCCGCAGCTGTGCGCGTTCTGCACTCCCACGCCGATCTCGATGGCGATGCGACCGCCCTCCGCCAGCCACGCCGCATCGCTGCACCGCAGCGGCTGCCCGATGGCCGGGGCGTATCCCAGCTCTGTCAGCCCGCGGCAGATGCGGCGCAGCAGCGGCGCGTCCGCCGGAATGCGATAAGCCGGCGCCACACAGCTTCTTTCGGACGTGCATTGAGCGCCCTGCTCTGCGCAGGTCGTCTCCACCGTCTGCACCGCCTCATCGGACAGCGCGCGAAGCTTCTCCTCATCGTAGGAGCAAATAGCCACCTCAAAGGATGCCCTTGCCGGCACCGTCCCGGTCTGGCCGGGGCACAGCAGGTTGGCGATGCCGACCACGCTGTCAGGCGAAACATGACCGCAGCGCAGCCGGGTCACGCAGTCCGCCGCCGTCCGCAGCGCGTGCACGCCCGTCTCCGGCAGGTCGCCTGTCCGCGCGCCCGCGCCTTTGATCTCAAAGCGATACTTGACGCAGGCCGCGCCGCGATCGCCCACATACCCCAGCGGGTCGCCGGTCAACGCCACCGCCTCGGCGGCGGTCAACGTTTGCTGATCGGTGAACCGGGAGCCCAGCAGGTCGTTTTCTCCGCACAGCGTCAGCAGCAGCTCCACCGGCCGGTGGGGCATGCCGCTCTCCATGATGGTCTGGAGCGCTTCCATCACGGCTGCGATGCCCGCCTTGCTGTCGGCGCCCAGAACCGTATCCCCTTCGCTGTACACCGTGCCGCCGCGGACGGTGGGGACGATCCCCTTGCCCGGCAGCGCCGTGTCCAGATGGGCGCACAGCAGCAGCGGCTCGCCTGTACCCGGCAGCATGGCGTGGATATTCCACCCATTGGAGCCGATCGGCTCTCCGATCTCCTGCCGCTGCACCGTGATGCCCAATGTGCGCAGCTCATCCTCCATCATCAGGCAGAATTCTCTCTCCCGCAGCGATTCACTGCTGCATGTGATGTACTGAAAGAATCTCTGCAATAACCGTTCTTTTTTCATGACACGATACCCCTTTTGCTTTTTTGTGCCGACTGCCGCAAAGCATTGCGGCATGTCCTTGCCAATTTTGGTACAATTTGTTTTCTTGCAAACACAGCATAGCATGATATAATATATCAAATCGTCCATTTGCGGCTGTTGGAAGTAGTCATTCATACATCCCGTATCCCTATACTTGCCAAGGAGGTCTTGCACATGCTTACTGTCCGGGATATTTTGCAGTTACCCATTCTCTCGTCAGGCAAGGTCGTTGCCGGTGCCCGCGGACTATCCCGTGTAGTGGAGCATGTCAGCGTCATGGAGGTCGATCTCACCAAGTGGTGCTCCCCTACCCTCGTCCGTGGCGCAGCGCTGGAAATTTCTTCCATGTACTCCCTGGCCGACAGCGAGGAACGGCAGATACAGGCCGTCCAGCATCTGAACCGCACCGGCGGCTCCGGGCTGCTGCTGTGCTATGTGGGCAAGGTGCTCAAGGAAATCTCGCCGGAGCTGATACGGGTATGCGACGAAATGGATTTTCCGCTGATCACCATGCCCGGTCTGGTCGGCTATAAGGAGATCATCCGTGAGGTGTCCGACGCCCTGCTGGGTCTGGACAACAAGAGGCTACAGGACGCCATCGACGTCTATGAATATGTCACAAAGCTGCTGATCGACGGGAAGGACAACACCGCCCTCGTGCTGGCGCTGGAGCACATGATCGGCAAGCGGGTGCTCTATTTCGACCAGAACGTGCAGTCCATCGTCACCTCCGGCTACTCCGCCAGCCAGCTGCAGGAGATCACCGGGTACATAGACCGCTACTCCACGGAATTCCTGCTGCGGCATTCCAGCAAGTCGGTGTATTTCGATGAGCTGGGCACCTCCATCTACCTGTGCCCCATCTACAACAAAACCTACTATTTCGGTATTCTTGCCATCGTGGGCGATAATTTCTCCGATCTGGACAAGGTGTCCATCGCCCAGATCCGCAACGCCCTCAGCATATCGACCCTGAACCAGATCAGCGTGCTGCAGCAGCAGGAAAAGCGGCGCTCCGATTTCATCCGGGATATCATCACCGGGCACTACACCGAGGAGGACATTCTCCGCCGCAGCACCTCCATCGAGTGCAACATCGCCAAGGTGGATGGCTGCATCGTGCTGGACATCCGCGACTTCAAGCATCTCGCCCAGCGCAACAAGGAAAACGCGCTGCTCTCGCTGAAAAACCGCTTCTTTGAGCGCGTACGCGATGAGCTGAGCACACTGGCCGGCGATAGTATCTGCTGCAGCTTCAGCGACAAGGTGGTCGTGCTGTACATTCCCGATCCGTCCGGGAACCCGCCCATCATGCAGGCGGCGCGGACGCTGCAGCGGGCGCTGAAGGCGCAGCTGGATCTGGACGTGTCCATCGGCGTGGGCTGCCGCTGCAAGGGCATCGGCAGCATAAAGGAGAGCTACGAAACGGCGCGGCTGGCGCTGCGCATCGCCGTCTCCTCGCTGGTCGATGTTCCCTGCGTGGACAGCGAAAGCTATCCGGTGTATATGACCCTGCTGAAGCACTATCAGGCGGAGCCGCAGCAGATCCACAGGGAGGTAAACGCCCTGCTGGCTCCGGTGCGCGAGTACGATCTAGCGCACAACAGCGCGCTGGAGACTACCTTGCGCTGTCTGCTGCAAAATGACATGGACTACAAGGCCGTGGCCGACCAGCTGTTTCTGCACAAGAACACCGTGCTGCAGCGCAAGCAGAAGATCACGTCGCTCTATCCGGAGGATCCCTTTGTCCTCCCCGCCAAAAAGCAGTTTGAGTTTGCCTTTATTCTGGAGGCGCTGTATCCCCTGTAAGCCCTCTGAAATCAGATACAAAAGCACCGAAGCGGCGTCCGATCGGACGCCGCTTCGATGCTTGTAAGGGGGATGGGAGGAAAATCTGTTATTTGGACAGAACCTCTTCCATGGGAACATGGTCGAAGTCGAAATCGTAGTAGCGGGGATTCATCACCTCAAAGGGCTTGCCGGAGCAGAACTGCTTACGGGCAGGCATACCCACGATGCTGACCACGTCGCCCTCGTTGATAACGGTATTCGTCAGAGGACGGCAGGTCTTGCTGTCCACGCACTGCACGATGTCGGGGCTGGTGATCCACGGCTCGTCGTTCTTCCACAGGACGTGGTACTCGTTCTCGAACCACAGCTTGTAGGTGTTGCCGGCGAACTCGTCGATGCCCTCCAGCTCCAGCGTGCCGTAGTACAGGCCGTCGATGGTCTTGCCCTCCTTCTTCACCAGGCGGGCGGTGGTCAGCAAATGGCCGTTGGCAGCCTTGATCGCGGCGGCCACGGGATCCTCGCCCTTTTCGTTGGCGATGCGGATGGCCTGACCGACGGCGAAGCACTGGCTCAGGGTGCCGGGCACCAGCGCGTCCTTCACCTCTTTGCCGCTCATGATGTAGCAGGCGTGGGCGACCATGCCGAAGCCGGAATCGGCCAGCATCTTGCCGTTACGCTCGATCATGTGGCTGTTGATGCAGCGGGTGAGGATGTTGGTATCACCATACTGGTTGACGATGGCCACGGGCAGGCAGGGCTTGTTCAGCGCCAGAGGCAGCGCCTGCACCATCTGAGGATACGCGCGGCCGGCGGCGTCTGCATCGATGTAGGTCAGTCCCTTGTCGAAGCCCACGGACATGGGCATGCAGCTGTTGCCGCCGCCCAGCTCGATGGCGAACAGGGCGTTGATCTTCTTGCCGGTGTACTCCTCCAGCACGTCCAGAGACATGGACAGCGCCTGCTGGGGGGAGTAAGGGGGATCCAGCGGTACGCCGTTGCGGCGCTGCTTGTCCTCGATTTCCTTGGTCTTGGGGGCAATGGAGCCCATCAGGAATACGGAAGCGTATACATCGTCATCCTTCAGGGAATCAAAGCTGGTGACCTTCAGGGGCTTGCCCTGCTCCAGCACCTCGCTCAGCGCCTTGATGCCCGCCTCCGGGTCGCCGCCGCCGCCGCAGCCGAAGAAGCAGCAGCCGTTGGCAAAGTCAATAATGTCCTGTTTGGTTTTCAGTTCAAAAGAATACATGCTCAGAATCTCCTATCGTAAAGCCGTCGCCGGTAAGTTTAGCGATCCGTGTACACGCTGATGTCAGGCATGTACATATCCATACCCAGCGCGTAGTACTTCAGCTCACCGGTCTCCTTGTAGTAGTTGGCAACAGGCCAGTCGATGTAAGTGGACTGGTAGGCATAGGGAGCGGCCAGATCGCCCACGGGAGCGGAGGGGCACAGGTCCTTCATGATGTAATCCTGCAGCTCGCTGGCCACGGCGTTGCGCGCGTCCGTATCGGTCATGGCAACGGCGGCATCCAGCTTGGCATCCAGCTCAGCATTGGCGACCCAGGTGGGGTTCTCGAAGGTACCCTGGGTGGAGCTGCCGAACAGAGTGCGCAGCACGGACGCGGCATCGTTCACAGAGGGAGTGATGTTGCAGGTGGACACGTTGGGAGTCGTATCGGGGGAAGAGATCTGCTCCTGATAGGTCAGCCACGGGCCCTTTCTGATATTCATGGTAATGCCGACCTGTGCGCAGCTGGCCTGCAGGGACAGCATCATCTTCTCCAGAGCGGGAGCGGCATCCAACAGGAAGCAATCCAGTTCGATGCTCTGGTAGGTATCAGCATACTTGGACTGAGCCAGATACTTCTTGGCCTGCTCCAGATCGTACTTATAGGTGGTGCAGTTGTCATTGTGGCCGGCGATAGAGGAAGAGACGGGGCCAACGCTCAGGGATGCGCCGTAGAAGCAGGGACCTAGGAAGCTCTCATAGTCCAGCAGGCAGGAGAGCGCCTTGCGGTAGTTGGCATCGTCGGTGGGAGCCATGGTGGTGTTGAAGAACACATACTGCGTGCAGGCCCAGGAGGTGAACGCCAGATCGACGCCGTCGATGGCATCCAGAGCCTCATAGTTTTCGGGAGCGAACCAAGGGGAGCTGATCTCCAACTGCTGGTTGGCCATCATGGTCTGCTGGGTGCTGGGCTCGGTCATGTAGATGGCCTTGAACTGCTCGGGGGCGTTTTCACGACCCTCCCAGCCCATGTGCCAGTCAGCAAAGCGGGAGGCCAGGAAATACTCGGAGTGGACCATCTCGGTGGCGGTGTAGGGGCCGGAGCCGGCGTCGTTCTCCAGCAGCCATGCCTTGCCGTAGTCGCCCTTGTCGCCGTAGGTGCCGTCAGCGGCGATGTTGGCCATGACAGTGGCCTCATCCAGAACGTACAGGTGCCAGATAACGCCCATGAAGGAGCCCATCGGCTGGGACAGGGTGAAGGTCACGGTGTAGTCGTCGTCAGCGGTGCAGGTGGCGACATTGGCGAACAAATAGGCAAAGCCCTCGCCGATGGTCTTGAAGCGGTCGAAGGAGAACACCACGTCGGATGCCTTCATCTCGTTGCCGCTGTGGAACTTCACGCCCTGCTTCAGGTGGAAGGTGTAGGACAGGCCGTCCTCACTGACCGTCCAGTCGGTGGCCAGGTTGGGCACCTGCTCGCTGCCGTCTTGCAGGACAAGGCCGTCATACAGGTTCTCCACGCAGATGCTGCCCACCAGATCGTTGATGACCGCAGGGTCGATCTTGGGGGTGCTGTCGGCGGAAAAACGCACGATGCTGGGACGGGAACCGCTCTGGCCGTCCGTGGCTGCATCGTCGGATTTGGTGCTGCCGCAGCCAGCCAGCAGGCTGAGGCTGAGCACCAGCGCCAGGATCATTGCAAGGGTCCTTTTCATAATGTTCCTCCTTGTGTTTGTGTGTGTTTTTATTTCCACGCCATCCTGTTGCTCCGGATGGCCGTGTACACATAGACAGGCTCTTATTTGTCGTACAGGTGGCAGCGGATCATGTGTCCCGGCTCGATCTCCCGCATGACGGGATCCTCTTTCGTGCAGCGCTCGCACTTGTAGGGGCACCGGGTGTTGAAGCTGCATCCGCTGGGCACGTTGACCGGGGACGGGATCTCGCCCACGCACTCCACTGCCTTGGGCTTCAGCGCCTCGTCCTCGTCGGACACCACAGGGATGGAGGACAGCAGCATCTGCGTATAGGGGTGCAGCGGCTTGCTGTAGAACACCTCCGTGGGCGCGATCTCGCAGATCTTGCCCAGATACATAATGGCCACGCGGTTGGACACGTTGCGCATAACGCCCATGTCGTGGGTGATGAACATGTAGGTCAGTCCCTGCTCCCGGTGGAGCTTGATCAGCATGTTGATGATCTTGGCCTGAATGGACACGTCCAGCGACGAGGTCGGCTCGTCCAGAATGATGAACTTGGGGTTGCAGCACAGCGCCCGCGCGATGGACACCAGCTGCTTTTCGCCGCCGCCGATGGAGTTGGGGGACTTGTACATGAACTCCGGAGGCAGCTCCACCATGTCCAGGATCTCCAGGATCTTGTCGTCGATCTGATCCTTGGGCACCACGTTGTGCACCTTCAGGGGCAGGCTCAGAATACTGCGCACATCCTGATAGGGGTTCAGAGAGGAGCCGGGATCCTGGAAGACGATCTGCGCCTCGCGGCGGAACTTCATGCTGCGCTTGCGCTTGGTGGCCTTGGTGAATACCTCGTCCTCGAACTGGATCTCGCCGTCGGTCATGCCGTACATGCCCATCACGGTGTAGGCGATGGTGCTCTTACCGGAGCCAGATTCGCCCACCAGCCCCATCACATCGCCCTTGTTGATCGTCAGATCGACGCCGTCTACCGCGCGGACGAAGCGATCCTTCCCCACGGGGAAATACTGCTTCAGACCGCGGAGCGTCAGCAACTCATTCGACATGCTCGGCAACCTCCTCTTTCGTAGTGTCCTTCCCGGCATTCTCATAGAGGAAGCAGGAAACGGTGTGACCGTCCGCCACCTGATAAGCGCCGGGCTTCTCCTGCTTGCAGCGCTCCGTACAGTGGGGGCAGCGGTTGAAGAACCGGCAGCCCTTGGGAGGATCCACATAGCTGGGAATATAGCCGTAGATACCGGCCGAGATACCGCCGCCGCTGAGACGAGGCACGCAGGCCAGCAGTCCCTGGGTGTAGGGGTGCAGCGGGTTCTTGAACAGCTCCGCCGTGCCACAGTTCTCTACGATATTGCCGGCGTACATGACGTAGATGCGATCCACCAGCTCGCGGACAACACCCAGCGAGTGGGTAATCATGATCAGGGAGCGCTTCTCCTCCTCCACCAGTGCCCGCAGCAGCTTGTGGATCTGCCCCTGCACCGTCACGTCCAGCGCCGTACCCGGCTCATCGGCGATGAGTATCTGGCGCGGCGTCAGCAGAGAGGTGGCGATACAGATACGCTGTCTCATGCCGCCGGAGAGCTGATGGGGATAGGACTTCAGGATACGGTCGGGGTCGGGGATCATCACGTTGTTGATGGCTGTCCGCGCCGCGTTCAGCATCCCTTCCTTGTCCTTCTTGTCGAACTTGCCGGAATACTTCAGCACGTCCATCATCTGCTGGCCGATGGTGAACACCGGGTTCAGCGCTGCCATGGGAGACTGGGAGATCATGGAGGCGTTCTGCCGGCGGAATTCCAGCAGCTCCTTCGCGTCCATCTTGAGCACATCGCTGCCCTCAAACAGGATCTCGGAGTCCTCGCCCACCTTGATGATGCGCTCGTCCAGCGTGCGCATGACCATCTTCATGGAGGTCGTCTTGCCGCAACCCGACTCACCCACAAGGCCGATCTTTTCGCCCTTGTTGACGTACAGGCTGGCGTGATCCACCACCTCGGCATAGCCGCGGTATGTCTTGTACCAAACCGAGAGGTTCTTGATATCTAAAGTTCTTTCGTTCATTACTGCTTCCCCCTGTCCAGCATATCGCGGATACCATCGCCCAGGAAGTTAAAGCCCAGGATCACAAACACAATGGCCAGCGCCGGGAACGCCGTCATCCACCAGTACTGCGGCATATACTTCGAGCCCTCGGAGATCATGGTGCCGAAGGACGGCGTGGGCGGCTGCTCGCCCAGACCGATGAAGCTCAGGGACGCACCCAGCAGGATGACCCAGCCCACGTCCAGCGCCATCTTGGTCAGCACCGGAGACAGGCAGTTGGGCAGCAGCTCCTTGAACAGGATGTGGAACTTGCTGGCGCCCACCAGCTCCGCATTTTTGATAAAGTACTCCTTGCTGTAGCCGGTGGCCATACTGTATACCAGACGTGTGTACCACGGCCACCAGGACAGCGTCACCGCGATCATGGTGTTCGTCATGTTGGGCTCCAGCATGGAGGCGATGGTCATAGCCAGGATCAGCGCAGGCAGCGCCAGGAAGATATCCGTCAGACGCATGATGACGGTGTCCACCCAGGTGTGGTGGTAATAGCCGGCCAGCAGACCCAGGAACGTGCCCACAGGCACGGAGATCACCAGCACCACCACGGCCATCTTCAGCGCGCCGCGGAATCCGAAGATCACGCGGGAGAGGATATCACGTCCGGCCACATCCGTGCCGAACCAGAACGTACCGTTGGGCGCCTGGCTGGCGCTGGACAGATCGGCGTAAGCGCCGGCGTGCTCGGGAAACGGCGCGATATACGGTGCGAACACCGCCAGCACCACCGAAATGAGGACGATGGTCAGGCCCACCATGGACAGCTTGTTGCTGCGGAAGTTATACCAGTAGATCCGCAGGTTTTCCCGTGTGGACGGCTTCAAAAAGCCTTTCTTTGCAGAGAGTGCTTCCGTTTTGTTGCTCATAAGTCTCCTCCCAACCGGATCCGCGGATCCACCATGGCGTTGATGATATCAACCACCAGATTTACGACCAGGAACGTTGCACCGATGACCAGCACCACCGCGCAGATGGAGTTCAGATCCTTGGTGATCATGGCGTTGGCGCCGTACTTGGAAAAGCCGGGCCAGTTAAAGACACGCTCCACCAGGAACGCATTGCCCACCATGGACGCGATGTCCATGCCCATCACCGTGATGACAGAGGTGCTGGACGGCTTGAACAGGTACCGGTTCATCAGCACCTTTTCCGGCAGACCGTAGCTTCTGGACACGCACATGTACTCCTTGCCCATGTTGTCGGTCAGGGCGGAGCGGGTCAGACGCGCATCCTGGAACATGCCGCCCAGGGACAGGGCGAAGGCCGGCAGCAGCAGATGGAGGAATGCGTCCCACGCCACAGCGAATTTTCCCTGTATCAGCGCGTCCAGTACATAGAAGCCGGTGATCGTATCCGGCGCCGTTACGCCTACGCTCAGCCGTCCCAGCGTGGGAATGACCTGCCACACATTGCCGAATAGAACAAGCAATAGTATGGCCATTACGAACGACGGTACGGCGATGCCCACATAGGAAAATACGCGGATCGCGCCGTCCAACAGGCCGTCCCGGTGCTTGGCAGCCGCCCGTCCCAACAGGAGCGAGCCTCCGACAATAAACAGCGCCGCCCAGAATATGAGTTCAAACGTGGCCGGCAGCAGCTGCTTCATGTCGTCGGTAACAGACCGGCGCGTGGCCAGCGAGATGCCAAAGTTCCCGTGCAGCACGTCCCGGAACCACAGGGCGTATTGCACAGGCAGCGGTTTGTCCAGATACATCTGCTTGGCAAGCGCGTCCACCGCCTCCTGCGTTGCGTGCTGTCCCAATGCCAGACGAGCCGGGTCGCCGGGAATGATACGGGACAGTGCAAAGATCACGATGGAAACACCCAACAAAACAAAGATGCCCTGCACAAGTCTTTTCAGTACGTATCGAAGCATGTTTCAGTCCTCCTGTATTGCTTGTTTCGGTGGTTTCTTACGGTTTCCAGTCCAGCCTGCGCAGCTTTTCCTCCACAGGCCAATAGGCGTATTTGCTGTGGGACACGCCCTGCAGCGCGCACGCGATGGCGTCATACAGCGCCGCGCGGTACGGCTCGATCACAGGAATATCGATGCCCTGCTTTTTCAGTCCCTCGGTCACGGCGTCCTGCACGGTACACATGCAGGTGCAGCCGAAGATCACCGCGTGAGCGCCGTCCTCCCTGACGGCCTTGACCGCCGCCTCGATGGTCTTTTCCTTCAGCATCTCCTCGTTGTCGTGCAGAACGGCCACCGGCATGTCCACCACGGGGACGGAGGCCAGCAGCGGCTCCACACCGTAGCGGCGCACGTTCTCGCGGATGCAGCGATCTGCGCGGTTGAGAATGCCGATCACGGAAAAGCGATCCGCCAGCCGTGCCGCCAGCAAGCATGCGGACTGGCACGCGCCCATGACGGGGATCCGCACCAGCTCCCGGCACTCCGACAGCGCCGGATCCAGGAAGCAGTCCATCACGATGGCGTCAAAGCCGTCCCGCTCGCCCTGCGCGGCTGTTTTCAGGATATAGGGCGCCGCCAGTGCGGAATCGTAAAAGCACTCGATGGATTCGCTGCCGCCCTCCACGATCCGTGTTTCCATCTGGACAAGGCCGCCCAGCTCGGTGTCCAGCTGCCGTGCCAGTATCCGGCGATCCTCTACGGAGACTTGTATGCCCTCCGTATAGATATCGGGCACGATGTTCAGTATTTTGACTTTTTTCATGCGAATTCAGCCGTTCCTTTCCCGTGCGCAATTGTTCCTAGCTTGTTAAGAATTATACATGCGTGCTCTATGTGAAAACATACATTTTACATTTGCCGCCGCTGTTCGATTCACCCATTCTCTTGTTCATCATGCCAAAAAATAAAAGCCGCAGGCCGCTTTGTGTGGTAATTTACCCTCTAAAAAAGGCAAATTCCCGCGCCGCAGCACCAGCTGCCTGCGCGGGAACGGTTTGCCATGTTTACCTTTGTGATACTTCCTGTAAAATACGGGCGTGCCTTTCGGCACGCCCGTCAGTCTGTCAAAAAAGCCTGTCATTGCGAGCCAGTCCGCGCCGCGAAGCAAGTGCCCTTGGGGTACAGACTGGCGTGGCAATCCGTTTCCAAAACGCATAATTCCTGCACTTTTCCGCAGATTCCCAGCTAAAAGGTTACGGATTCCCACACCAGTGACATCGGTCACTGGTTCGGAATGACAGGGGCGTGGGTTTATCGACAAGCTGTGGCGGGCGCGCCTTTCGGCACGCCCGCCTTGCTTTTTCTTTACTTCTTGAAACTGTCCTTCAGGGATACGCTGCGGTTGAACACCAGATGCTCCGCCGAGCTGTCCCGGTTGTCCAGGCAGAAATAGCCCATCCGCATGAACTGGAACGTAGGCGCGTTGACGCCGGTGCGGTTCTCCTTTTTGTCGAACTCCTCCGCCACCTTGCGCATCTCCGGCTCCACCTTGCAGCCGGTGAGCACCGTCAGGCTCTCCGGGTTCAGGCAGGTCAGGAAGTCCTTGTCAGGGCCGTCGGGCTGCTCGTCGGAGAACAGGTTGTCGTACAGGCGCACCTCGGCGTCCATGCAGTTGGCGGCATCCACCCAGTGGAGCGTCGCGCCCTTGACCTTGCGCCCGTCGGCGGGGTCGCCGCCGCTGGAGTTGGGGTCGTACTCGCACAGCACCTCCACCACGCGGCCGCTCTCGTCCTTGACGCAGCCGGTGCAGGTGACCAGATACGCGCCCTTCAGCCGGCACTCGAAGCCGCCGGGGGTCAGCCGCTTGTACTTGGGCACCGGCACCTCCATGAAGTCCTCCTCCTCGATCCACAGGTGGCGGGAGAAGGTGATCTCGTGGGTGCCCTGCGCGGGATCGGTGGGGTTGTTCTCCACGGTGAACGTCTCGCTCTTGCCCTCAGGATAGTTGGTGACCGTCAGCTTCACCGGATGCAGCACCGCCATGGTGCGCTCCGCGTGGGCGTTCAGATCCTCCCGCAGGCAGTGCTCCAGGAAGCCGTATTCAATGGTGTTGGGGGACTTGGCCACGCCGATGCGCTCGCAGAAGCTGCGGATGGCGGCGGCGGTGTAGCCCCGGCGGCGCAGGCCGCACAGGGTAGGCATACGGGGATCATCCCAGCCGGACACATAGTTCTCCTCCACCAGCTTGCGCAGCTTCCGCTTGGACATCACCGTGTGGTCGATGCCCAGCCGGGCAAACTCGATCTGACGGGGATGGGCGGGCAGCTCGCAGTTTTCGATGACCCAGTTGTACAGGGGGCGGTGCGCCTCGAACTCCAGCGAGCACAGGCTGTGGGTGATGCCCTCCAGCGCGTCCTGAATGGGGTGGGCGAAGTCGTACATGGGGTAAATGCACCACTTGTTGCCCTGCCGGTGGTGGCTCATGTGGTTGATGCGATAGATCACCGGGTCGCGCATATTGAAGTTGCCGCTGGCCAGGTCGATCTTAGCGCGGAGGGTCATGGCGCCGTTGGGGAACTCCCCGGCGCGCATGCGGGCGAACAGGTCGAGGCTCTCCTCCACCGGGCGATCCCGGTAGGGGGACACGGCGGGGATGCCGATGTCGCCGCGGTTGGCCTTGAACTCCTCCGGCGTCAGCTGGCACACATAGGCCAGCCCCTTCTTGATGAGCAGCACCGCCTGCCGGTAGTCCTCCTCAAAATAGTCGCTGCCGTAGAAGAACCTGTCGCCCCAGTCGAAGCCCAGCCAGTGGATGTCCTGCTTGATGGCCTCCACAAACTCCTCGTCCTCCTTGGTGGGGTTGGTGTCATCCATGCGCAGGTTGCACAGGCCGTTGTACCGCTCGGCGGTGCCGAAGTCGATGGTCAGCGCCTTGCAGTGTCCGATGTGCAGATAGCCGTTAGGCTCCGGCGGGAAACGGGTGTGAACGGTCATTCCCTGGAACTGACCACCCTCTGCGATGTCCTCGTCGATAAAGTTCAGGATAAAGTTCCTGCTCTCCGCTACCTCCTCCGTCTCAGGGGTATTGGTCTTCTTTTCCTCGGTCATTGTCTCACACTCCTTATTGTCAATAATGTAAAAGCGGTATTTAATTATAAAGGAAAGCCCTGTTAAATGCAAGAGGTTTGTCCTCCGTTTCGGCTAATGATTTTCGAGAGGTATACGAATTTGAAGTACAAGTATGGATCGAGGAATTTTTGGTGCAGAGGATACTATGTGGATACTGTGGGACGCAACAAAAAGATCATAGCGGAGTATATCCGAAACCAACTGGAGGAGGACTATGCCGCGGATCAGATCCGCATCAAAGAATATGTAGACCCGTTTACGGGTGACAGGAATAAGAAGGCATAAAAAGACAGCCGCTTGAAGCGGCTGCCCGAAACGGTAATGCGGTGTCAAACCTTCAACGCCCCTTTTAGGGGCAGATCAAACCACCAGTTTACTGGTGGTTATGATTGTAGGGGACGGCGTCCCGACGTCCCGTCAGCGCGGCAGCGCCGCGCTGGGAGACGGATTCCCACGCCAGTGTGCGCACTGGCTCGGAATGACAGGAAACGGGGCGGACGACTCTGTCCGCCCCTACAAAAGGACTGTCAAAGGGCACCGCTGAGGATGTCCTCCGCCACGGCGCGGCGGGTGACGCAGCGATCCATGGCCTGCTTTTCTATATAGCGGTGCGCGTCCTGCTCCGTCATGCCCCGCTGGTCGATGAGCTGCCACTTGGCGCGGTTCACCAGCCGTATCTCCGCCATTTTCTCCTCGATGGTGGCGGTTTTCTGCTCCATGCGCCGCAGGCGCTCCCGCGTGCCGCACAGCAGCTGGAGCGATTGCAGCAGCAGCGGCGGGGAGGTGGGCTTTTGCAGCAGCAGGATGCCCTGGGGCGACAGGCGGGCGGACAGGTCTGGGTAGTGCTCCGCCTTGACCAGCAGCAGCACGCCGGCGCTGCTCTTGTCGATGATGTGCAGCGCCAGCTTTGTGCCGAACTCATCCGGCAGGGGCGCGCTGATGATGACGATGTCGAAGGGGCGCTCCAGCAGCACACGCCGCGCCTCCGCCACGCTGGAGGCGGCGCACAGCGGCGCGTAGCGATCCTCCGGCAGCAGCTCCCGGAGAGACATATGGAATTTGGCCGCGGCGGATACCACCAGCACACTGTAGGTGCTCCGGCTGTCGTCCATGTTCGTCCCTCCTTTCGCGGCAGGTAATGGTCAGCGGGTGTACGGCCTGATGATGCTGTCGGGCAGGCACTGGGCGATGAAATCGCTGCCTGCGGCTGCGGTTTTGGCGTCCTCCAGCGTCTCCGGCAGGGTGCGGAACTGCGCTCTCACGGAGGCGGGCGCGGTGTAGAAGTTCACATTGGCGGCGTCGGGCAGCACCAGACGGCGGTTTATGCCGTCCAGCCCCGCCCGGATCAGCAGCGTGAAGGCCAGATACGGGCTGCACAGCGGGTCGGGAGAGCGCAGCTCCGCCCGGCGGTACTCGCCCTGCGCGGCGGGGATGCGGATCAGCTGGGATCGGTTCTCGCTGGACCAGGAGATGTACCGCGGCGCTTTGCTGCTGCCGAAGCGGTGGTAGGACTCCTCCCGCGTGTTCAGGAACACGGTCATCTCCGCCACATGGCTGAGGATACCGGCGATGATGCGGGGCATCACGTCCTCCCCGTCCCGGCTCTTGGCGGAGATGTTGATGTGCATGCCGTTGCCGGGCTTGTCGGCCAGCGGCTTGGGGGAAAAGTCGGCGGCAAGGCCGTTGCGCACCGCCACGGAGTTTACCACCGCGCGGAAGGTCACGGCGTTGTCGGCGGCGGTGAGGGGGTCGGAGTAGCGGAAGTCGATCTCGTTCTGACCGGGCCCCTGCTCGTGGTGGGAGCACTCCGGGCGGATGCCCATCTGCTCCAGCGTCAGGCAGATCTCCCGGCGGACGTTTTCCCCCTTGTCCTCCGGGGCAATGTCCATGTACCCGGCGTTGTCGTAGGGGATGCGGGTGGGCTCGCCGTTGTCGTCCCGGCGGAAGAGGTAGAACTCCATCTCGGTGCCGAAGGAGAAGGAGATGCCCATCTGCTCCGCGTCCGCCACGGCCTGACGCAGCAGAGCGCGGCAGTCGGCATCGAAGGCGGCGCCGTTGGGACGCAGCACATGGCAGAACATCCGCGCCACCCGCCCGTGGTCAGGCCGCCAGGGGAGCATGCAGAGCGTGCCGGTGTCCGGGTGCAGGAACAGGTCGGAGTGTACCTCGTCGCCGAAGCCCGGCACGGCGGAGGCATCGAAGGCGATGCCGTAGGTCAGCGCCCGCTCCAGCTCGTCCGGCAGGATGGAGATGTTCTTCTGGCTGCCAAAGATGTCGCAGAAGGCCAGACGCAGGAATTTGATGTCCTCCTCCGCCACATACTGCCTGATCTCGTCCGCTGTGTATTTCATAGTGATACCGCCTTTCTAATTGGCTACATACATCTGCTGGTAGGGGTTGCTGCTGCCCGGTGTGACCACGGTGTAGGGATCGCGCAACAGCGCGTCCGCGTCCCGGCCGAACAGCCGGGCGTATTCCTGCACATAGGGTCGGATCTCCGCCATGTCCTCCGCGGTGGCGCTGTGCAGCGACACCTGATCGGGGAAGCGGATGTTGGACACGTCGCCGCGGAACACCATCTTGCCGCCGTGCATCCCCGTGCAGGGGAAGAAATGCACCACAGGCCGTCCGTCGGTGTGCAGCCCCAGCACCAGTATCAGGCCGCCGGCCTGATACTCGCCCAGAAAGCTGCCGGCGCGCCCGCCGATGACGATCACCGGCTTGTGCTGCTTGTACGCCTTCATGTGGATGCCGGCGCGGTAACCCGCGTTGTCGCGGATGTAGATCTCGCCGCCCCGCATGGCGTAGCCCGCCGCATCGCCGGCGCTGCCGTTGATGACGATGCGCCCGGCGTTCATGGTGTCGCCCACGGCGTCCTGGGCGTTGCCGTTGACGGTGATGGAGCCGCCGCCCAGATATGCGCCCAGCGCGTTGCCGGGTACGCCGTCAATGACCAGCGTCTTGCCGCTCATGCCGGCGGCAATGAACCGCTGCCCCTGACAGGCGCAGATGCGGCACTCCTTCCCGGCGCGGCGTATGGTTTCGTTCAATTGGGAGAAGGAAAGCTCCCGCGCTTCTATGAAGTCCATATTGTACCACTCCTTTCGTGGCTTTTCCACGCATATTTCGTATAAATATCGTTTTTTGACGCTTTTTTATTCACCGGCGTGGGCAACGCCCAGGATCTCCAGCTCCTTGTCCGTCAGGTGGATGCCCCGCAGCATCACCCGGTTGCCCCGCAGAGCCTCGATGGAGTTGATGCCCATGCCGCCCATCATCTCCTTGATCTCGTGCTTCCACGCCGTGACCAGATTCACCAGCCGCTCCGCGCTCTGCTGGGGATCCAGCCGCTTGACCAGATCGGGGCGCTGGGTGGCGATGCCCCAGCAGCACCGGCCTGTCTGACAGGAGCGGCACAGGTGGCAGCCCATGGCCAGCAGCGCGGCGGTGGCGATATAGCAGGCGTCCGCGCCCAGGGCGATGGCCTTGACCACATCGGCGGAGGAGCGGATGCTGCCGCCCACGATCAGGGACACGTTGTTCCGGATGCCCTCGTCCCGCAGCCGCTGATCCACGGCGGCCAGCGCCAGCTCCACGGGGATGCCCACGTTGTCGCGGATGCGGGTGGGGGCCGCGCCGGTGCCGCCCCGGAAGCCGTCGATGGCGATGATGTCCGCGCCGCTGCGGGCGATGCCGCTGGCGATGGCGGCGATGTTGTGGACGGCGGCTACCTTGACGATGATGGGCTTTTTGTACTGGGTGGCCTCCTTCAGGGAGTAGACCAGCTGGCGCAGATCCTCGATGGAGTAGATGTCGTGATGGGGCGCGGGGGAGATGGCGTCCGCGCCCTCCGGGATCATGCGGGTCTTGGACACGTCGCCCACGATCTTGGCGCCGGGCAGATGCCCGCCGATGCCGGGCTTGGCGCCCTGCCCCATCTTGATCTCGATGGCGGCGCCGGTGTTCAGATATTTCTCCTCCACGCCGAAGCGCCCGGAGGCCACCTGCACGATGGTGTTGGCGCCGTAGGGGTAGAAATCCCGGTGCAGGCCGCCCTCACCGGTGTTGTAGCAGATACCCAGCTCCTGCGCGGCGCGGGCAAGGGCGGCATGGGCGTTGTAGCTGATGGAGCCGTAGCTCATGGCGGAGAACAGAATGGGCACCGACAGCTCCAGCTGGGGCGGCAGGTCGGTGCACAGTGTACCGTCCGCGTTCCGCCGGACGGTTGACGGCTTCTTGCCCAGAAAGACCCGCGTCTCCATGGGCTCCCGCAGGGGGTCGATGGGCGGATTCGTCACCTGCGAGGCGTTGATCAGCAGCCTGTCCCAGTACACCGGCAGGGGCTGGGGGTTGCCCATGGAGCTGAGCAGCACGCCGCCGGTGGACGCCTGCTTGTATATCTCCTTCACGGTGGCGCAGCTCCAGTTGGCATTCTCCCGCAGGCAGTTTTCGTTTTTTACGATCTTCAGCGCGTGGGTGGGACAGAAGGACACACAGCGCTGGCAGTTGACGCACTTGCTCTCGTCGCTGACCATGACCTTTCCGTCGGCGTTGTAGGTGTGTACGCCGTTGGCGCACTGCGTCTCGCAGATACGGCAGCGGGTGCAGCGCGCATCGTTCCGCACCACGTCAAATTCCGGTATGATGTAATCCAGAGCCATCAATAGGCACCCTCTTTCACTTTCACGATAAACGGCTCACCGCCCATGGGGGCGTACAGGTTCTCGGCGTCGGGAGCCATGACGCGGATGGCGGCCTCCTCGCTGGCGATAAACACCTTGTCATCCTTCTCCGCCGTGACCATGGAGCGCAGCTTCAGGCGGTCGTTCAGTGCCATCAGCCCGCCGTTGAACCCCAGAATAATGGAGAACGGCCCCGTGATCAGCAGGCTGGGATATACCGTCCGCAGATACGTCAGCTGCCGGGCGGCATCCGGCTCCCGGGTGCGGATGGTGGACCAGAAAGGCGCGGCGATCACCGACGCCATCTCCTCCAGCGTCAGCCCCTGCCGCCGCAGCAGATAGTCGGCGATATAGGTGATGACCTCCGTGTCCGTTTGCAAATTGCACTTGTAGCCGTACATTTCAATACAGCGGCGGTTGGCGTCGTAGGAGGATATCTCCCCGTTGTGGACGATGGACCAGTCCAGCAGGGCAAAGGGGTGCGCGCCGCCCCACCAGCCGGGAGTGTTGGTAGGATAGCGCCCGTGGGCTGTCCAGCTGTACGCGCCGTACTCCTCCAGCCGGTAGAACCGCCCCACGTCCTCCGGATAGCCCACCGCCTTGAACGTGCCCATGTTCTTGCCGCTGGAGAATACATGAGCGCCCTTCAGCCGGGTGTTGATGTCCATGACCGTCCGGGCGACGAATTCCTTCTCATCCAGCTGGAGCCGTGCCAGCACGGAGCCAAGCGGACGCACAAAGTAGCGCCAGATATGGGGGATGTCCGTGATCTCCGGGATAATGCGGATGGGGATCAGCTCCGCCTCCACGATCTCGAAGCCCTCCTTCAGCAGAGCCTCGCACTCCCGGCGGGTGGTGTTGTCATCAAAGAAGATGTGAAAGGCATACTCCTCCCGGTGCTCCGGGTAAATGCCGTAGGCGGCAAAGCCGCCGCCCAGGCCGTTGGAGCGGTCGTGCATGGGGATTATGCTCTTTATAACAGACTCGCCGCTCATCCGCGTCCCCTCCCGGGAGATGACCGCCGAGATCGCGCACCCGGAGGGGATGCGCACCTGTCCTTCCAGTTTCATACTGTGTCCGTCCTTTCCTGAGCCGTTGTTTTCCTGTGCTTCCAGCCCGCCCTTTCAAGCGAGGGAGGGGGAAAAGGAAACAAAAAAGCGCCCATCCGACAGGGACAAATGTCCTGCTCGGATGAACGCCTTTGCTCATCATGGTTCGGCATTATAGCACGACTGCATCATAAAGTCAATGAATAAAACGACAAAAATTGTGAAAAAAGCTGATTGACAAATCTCTCACATGCGCCTATAATTTCGCCCATGAAAGGCAAAGGCGTCTTGAAGCTCAGGGCTTCGTGACGCCTTTTTCTATTTTCAAATTTATTAAAAACGGGGTGGAACACATGAAAACCGTATCGGACATCTTCGGCACACTGGTATTTGATGACCGCGTGATGAAAGCGAGACTCCCCCATGACGTCTATCTGTCTCTGAAAAAGACCATTGACGAGGGCGGCCGGCTGGACAGTCAGGTGGCCGACGCCGTGGCAGAGGCCATGAAGGATTGGGCCATCGAGCATGGAGCGACCCATTTTACCCATTGGTTCCAGCCGCTGACCGGCATCACCGCCGAGAAGCACGACAGCTTTATCACCCCCTCGCCGGACGGCGGTGTGCTTATGGAGTTCTCCGGCAAGGAGCTGATCCAGGGCGAGCCGGACGCGTCCAGCTTCCCCTCCGGCGGTCTGCGCGCCACGTTTGAGGCTCGCGGCTACACCGCGTGGGATCCCACGTCCTTCGCCTTTATCAAGGATAAGGCGCTGTGCATCCCCACGGCCTTCTGTTCCTACGGCGGCGAGGCGCTGGACAAAAAGACGCCGCTGCTGCGCTCCATGCAGGCGCTGAACAAGCAGGCGCTGCGCGTGCTGCACCTGTTCGGCAACACGGACGTCAAGTGCGTGCGCACCTCGGTGGGACCCGAGCAGGAGTACTTCCTTGTGGATCGCGCCATGTTCGACAAGCGGAAGGATCTGGTGTTCTGCGGGCGCACGCTGTTCGGCGCGAAGCCTCCCAAGGGGCAGGAGATGGACGACCACTACTTCGGCGCTATCAAGCCCCGCGTGGCGGCGTATATGGCCGACCTGAACGAGGAGCTGTGGAAGCTGGGCATTCTGGCCAAGACGGAGCACAACGAGGTGGCTCCCGCCCAGCACGAGCTGGCGCCCATCTATACCACTACAAATATCGCCACCGACCACAACCAGCTGACCATGGAGATCATGCAGAAGGTGGCCGCCCGGCACGGGCTGGTGTGCCTGCTGCACGAAAAGCCCTTCGACGGCGTCAACGGCTCCGGTAAGCACAACAACTGGTCCATGGCCACCGATACCGGCGTGAACCTGCTGACCCCCGGCGAGACACCTCACGAGAACGCGCAGTTCCTGCTGTTCCTGTGCGCGGTGATACAGGCCGTGGACGACTATCAGGATCTGCTGCGTCTGTCCGTGGCCACCGCCGGCAACGACCACCGTCTGGGCGCCAACGAAGCGCCGCCCGCCGTGGTGTCCATCTTCCTGGGTGACGAGCTGACCGCCATCCTGGAGTCCATCGAAAAGGACGAGCCGTACAACGGAACGGAAAAGACCGTCATGAAGCTGGGCGTGCATGTGCTGCCCAAGTTCATCCGCGATACCACCGACCGGAACCGCACCTCCCCCTTCGCCTTTACCGGCAACAAGTTCGAGTTCCGTATGCTGGGCTCCGCCAACTCCATCGCCTGCTGCAACATCATGCTGAACGCGGCGGTGGCCGAGTCCCTGCGCCAGTACGCCGACGCGCTGGAGGGCGCCGAGGACTTCGACAGTGCGCTGCATCAGCTGATCCAGTCGGTCATCAAGAAGCACAAGCGCATCATCTTCAACGGCAACGGCTACGACGATGCCTGGATCAAGGAGGCCACCGAGGTGCGCGGTCTGCTGAACCTGCGCACCACGCCGGACGCCATGCCCTGCATCCTGGAAGAAAAGAACGTGAAGATGCTCACATCCCTGAAGGTCATGTCCGAGGCGGAGATACGCTCCCGCTACGAGATCATGCTGGATAACTACCGCAAGACCGTCAATATCGAGGCGGAAACGATGGTGGACATGGCGCGCCGCCAGATCCTGCCCGCCGTGGAGAAGTTCTCCGCGAAGCTGGCACAGGATATCGCGCTGAAGAAGGCGGTGGCGCCGGTGGTGTCCGGCATCTACGAGATAACGCTGGTCACGCGGCTGTCCGACCTTGTTGAGGAGATCGACGCCGCCGTGGAGGATCTGGCCGCAGCGCTGGCTGCGTTCCACAAAATCGACGACGTGACCGAGAGCGCCAACATGGTGCGGGATGTGCTGCTGCCCAAGATGGAGGCGCTGCGCAAGCCCTGCGACGAGGCGGAGCAGCGTACCGCTGTCGGCTGCTGGCCGTTCCCCACCTACGGTGATCTGCTGTTCGGCGTGCAGTAAACGCCGGTTCTTACTGAGCTTCCGATCCCACCGGGTTCCGCCAGACCCTGTGGTTCCCGTACCCTTGCAAACGGGGTACCATTTCTCTCCTGAAAAGTGAAGTGCCGTGTGCCTGCGGGCGCGCGGCACTTCGCTTTTTTATAGGTGGACAGCGGCAAGCAAAACAACGCGGCGCCCCCTGAACAAAGGGGCGCCGCGCTTTCCGTCCATGCAATCGCAAACACAGACGGAGGAGGGTTATATTCACCGCTTTTACAAGCGGGAACCGCGGAGGGATTCCACCGGTCGGTGGAGAGGACTTAATGATTTATCAGAAGTCTACAGTTGCAAAGAAGAAGTTTGCAACAACAGCAGTACCCGGGATATCCGCACGCACGAATGTATTATCACTCTTGATGCTGCTGCCGAGAGCCTGTGCAGCGTCAGTCATTGTTTTGGCAGATACATTCTGCTGACTTGTCGGAGCAAGTACTTTATCGTTGAAGATCAGGAATGCAGCACGCTTGTTGTCCAAATCGCCATCCAAGCCATACTCAGAGAAGGTGTTACCCTTAATGATGAAGTTGGTAGCAGTTTGGCTTGTGTTAGTGCCGCCGTTAACAACAATAGCAGATGCCTTGATGTTGGAAATATTGCTGTTGATAATTTCAACATCAGCAGTGCCGCCATTGCTATTTCTGGTGATATAAATACCGTACTTGTTGTTACCACTCAGATTACCCATGCCCACACCGCTGACAGTGCAACCGTCGATAATTACCTTAGTATCATCGCTGATTTTCAGCACAGAGATATGCTGAGCGTTGCAGTTGTTGATAACAACATTGTTGCTGCTTGCAGTGATGATCAAATCACCATTGACATTGAGGTTAGAAACAACCAGTGTGCTTTCCTCAGTAGTCGGAACATAGCCGCAGTTCAGCTCGAATTTGCCTGTGAATGTGGATCCATTACCATCAAAGGTGGAGTTAATGCCGAAATGCTGCGAATAGAATTTACCGTCATAATTTCCAGCAGGAATGCTATAAGTGACATTCTTGGTGTTGATATTGTCTCTGCCACTGTCTACCAATCCATAAATGCCATTCGTTCCTACCACGGGAGCCTCATTCTTGACGGTACGCTCGCCATACTGCGCGTACTTATCGTACTGATTGCCGAAGCTATCGTTCTCCACGGTGTCCTGCGTGGCATACACAGTGATGGTGATGCCGTCCAGCGTCAGATCCTGATAGTCATTGCCGGCAGTGGTCTGCATCACGCCCTTGATGTAATACACACCGCTCTTTGCGCCTGCCGTCAGATTGCCGGTGAAGTCCTCGATTTTGACCGCTTCTGCGTTTTCCTCTTTGCTTGTTACAACATAGAAGTCAATAACATCCAACAGGCTCTTGCCGTCCTTGGCAATAGTAGATCCCTCCACCTTGCCGTTGGTAATGTTGTCCATGTTGACCTGTGCCTTCCACTTCAGCGCCAGATTGCCATTGTTGGCAATTCGGAAGCCCTCGGTCAGATAGCGGCAGCCCGGCTCCCAGAGAAGCGCTTCGCCTGCTGCACCGGCAGCTTTGGTGAAGCTCAGCTTCTCAATATGAGAATTGCTGTTCTCACCGATAATATCCACCTTCAAATTACCGGATACGATCTTGTTCACGCCGGTGGACGCCGTATCGGTAAACCATGCGAACGTTGTCCCGACCAGCATGACCACACACATGACCAGTGCCATAACGCTGGTCAGCAGTGCGCGCTTTGTCGCTTTTTGGTTGTTGTTCATTTAAGAACCCTCCTATGTAAAATTAGATTTCGTAAATACGCCATCTGCTTTGCCGCCATCGGCGGCAAAGCGAGACACCCATGGGTGTCCGTATATAGTATATTTACGATGTA
>ENA-UOIY01001077-UOIY01001077.1-human-gut-metagenome-genome-assembly--contig:-P114-NODE-1077-length-33576-cov-29.705140_pt1 | contig 33576 bp, 57 predicted proteins | sample MGYA00242335_ERZ723882 | MGnify/ENA metagenome assembly ERZ723882
CCCGTTGCCCCATGCGCCGTCGATGACCTCGTCGGCAATCTGCTCGTCGCTCTTCATCGAAGGCTGGAGCTTCGCATTGACGATTGACTGGATGGCGTCGTAGTCGTATCCGGCGCTTGCGAGCCTGTTGCGCCTGTCGTCCCCGTTTCCCCACTGGCCTTCGATTACCTCGTCGGCAACCTGCTCGTTGCTCTTCCCAGCAGGTGCGCCGTCGCCTGCCGCCCATGCGTCCCATTCATCTCGGCTCATGTACGCCTTGTCGAGGTCGAGGTCGCCGTCCCAGCCGTCGAGCCGTCCCATGGAGGTATATTGGCGGATTGTGCAGTCGTAAGCGCCCTCGTTCCATGGGTTGTCCTGGTAGCCCGTGGGGTCCATGTCGGCGTACTGCGCCACCCACAGCTTGCGGCCTGCTGCATACTCCATCACGGACTTGCTCAGATAGACTAGGCATTCAGAGCCGACGCGGTTTTCGATGACGCTGCAGAACTCGTCAATCCACGCCGCATCCTGCCCGGATTCGAAGAGATTGTTCTGGATGCCTTCCCAGTCAAGGCAGAAGATTGCCCGCCCGATGTATCCGCCCGCCACGTCGAGCATGTAGTTGGCTTCGTCCGTGGCGTTGCCGCCGCTCGCGTAATGGTAGATTCCAAGCGCCTTGCCAGCCGCGAGGGTTGCTTCGGCCAAGCGCTGGAAGTCTGGGTTCGTGTAGGTCGTGCCCTGGGTGCTCTTCACGATTACGAAATCGCACGGCACCACGGACGGGTCGATGCCAGCCTGGTACGATGCGCAGTCGATTCCCTGCATTGCCATGTCTGCTCCGTCCTTTCGTCTACGAACTCGAGGGCATACCCTTTGCATGCCTTCGAGTTTTGCCGATTATGCAGCGCGTGGCTGGCCGCCGAGTGCGTCACGTTCAACGCTCGTGCCGCGTCGCTGATTGACTTGAGAATCTTCCCGTCGCTGCGGCGTACAGGCTTAGATGCTCTCTCTTTCTGTTTTCGCCGCATTTCCTCTGATATATTGCTTTTGATTCTACCAAATTCGCGCGAGCGGCCTAGGTTTTCCGCTTGCGCGCACCATCTCGAATTTTCCGCCTTGTTGTTGTGGCGGTCGAAGTCGATATGGTCTGCTACAGGCTTGTTATCGACGTTCTGCGCGAACGCTTCTGCAGCCAAACGATGCGCGAAACGATATTCTTGCTTGCCGTCTTTCCAAAGCGCGGCACGGTAGCAGCCGTTTGAGTTGTCTCGTTGCGCGATTATCTTTTCGCTGAGCGTTTGGGGCGCGCCGTTGCCGCGCATTACGACGCGGTTCTCGCTTTTTGCCCTGCCAAGGTTTGAAACTTTATACAGGCCTTCGTAGCCGCGTATCTCTTGCCATATCTCCGTGCTCATGTAATCACCTTCCCGAGTGATTGATTCCCAATAGTGGGAACATCGGCGGTGCGGTGGGAATTTCCGCACTTTCGGGAGCTGCCCTAGCCGATGCTCTTACATTTTAGCGCTGTTCATCTTGCTTTCCGCTGTCACTGGTAACCTGCTTTGAGGTGGCGGCGCTCACACCGATGAGCGCGCCGATTAGAACTCCAACTGCGTTGATTGTCGTAACGATTGCGTCAGTGTCCGCCAATCCCCATACCGCACCGATAACGCCGATGAACGTTGCGATTGCTGGGAACGCAATCAGAGCCGTCCATTTGAGAATTGCATACAGCTTGTCCGGCAGAAAATACTCTTTCATTTCTTCATCCATTCTTTCCGTCCTCCTATTCGTCTCTTGTCGGCAGCGCCATCGTCTCGTCGTAAAAGTTTGTGGCGATGCCGTTGCCGCCTAGCCTGTGGTAGCTCTGATAGGTGCGCTCCATGACTTCCTTTTCCAACGTCGAAGCGTAGCCGTCGCGCACTGCCTGGTGATGGGCTCGTATAAGCTCGCTCCTGAGCAGCGACCGCAAGGCCGATTTGAAAATCTCGTTTTCCTCGTCGGCCTTCTCCTTCTCGACGCGCCTGTTCGACAGCATCACGCCCAGAAGAGCGACAACTGCCGCAGCCGAGTAGATTGCGAACTGCGAATCTAGCTCTGGATTCGACACGAGCGTTGCCGCTGCGGCTATGGCGCACGGGATGCACACCCATAGAAGTTTTTCCCAAAATCCCTGCAATGCCGCTCTTTTCCGATTGGTTTTTTACACTACCTTGATTATACGACACGCGGAGCGGGAATTGCGGGAACGATGAAAGGCCCCCATTTCTGGGGGCCTTTGCTTGCTAGTAGGCATAGCCGTGCGACGCACACCATGCATCGCAATCATCTGGCACGGCCTTGTCTGCTTCGTGGAAGCGCTCTTCTGCGTGCCGCATGCAGTGAATCACTGAAATGATGTCGGCTACCTTCGAAGCGTCCACCTGCTTGCCGCAATAGCGCAGCTCGCTGAAGAGGTAGCTTTCCATCGCGTCGGCTGTCTCTGGCATGTCCTCGGCCGAATCCTCGCCGAATACGTCTTCGAAAAGGCCGTAGAGCTTCTCTTCCTCATCGTTGATGATTTTCAAGCTTGCTTCCAGCTCGTGTTCTTTGGCCGCGTTTTCCATTTCGTGGTTCCCTTCTCTTGCCCTTTCCTTTTGATGTTTATAGTATACACCTATAACGACCTTATGCAGGCGGGAATCGGAAGTTTTTTCAAAATAAAAAACGGGAACCCTCTCGGATTCCCGTCAGTTCCTATTTTTTCAAATCGGCGCGTATCAGCTCCTTGATGTAGCCCTGCTTGTTAGCCACGCTGTCGAGCTTTTCCAGAACGTCCTCGTCGGTGCGGCGGTTCAGTTTCAGGTGAACCTGCCGCGTGTTCTCCACGTCGTACTTCTTCTGGGCCTTAATCTGCGCTTCTGTTGCCATGCGCGTCACCTCCCGCCTTCTTCCTCGACATGAGCAGCGCGCACATGTCCCGCGCCGGGTCGCGCTCTTCCATAGTCTTCATCAGAAGGGCCAGGGTCGCGGCCCATCCGAAGCACGCAAGCTCCAGGGAGCCAAGAATCCAGCTCATTCGCCCACCACCCTGTTCTTGTACTCGTAGGCTTGGCACCAGCGCCGCCCCGACCTCTGGACGGTGGTGTACCTCGGGCACCGTAACCACCGCCTGCAAGTGGCGCACCAGTCGCGGTCGCTGAACCCGTCGCGTCCGAACATTGAATATCCGCCGCCGTTGTCGCTGATGTGAACGTTTCCCATGATTCCCCCCTAAAGCCTGATTGTCTCTACCATGCGAACGCCGCCCAAACCAAGAACCCCGAAAGGAACCACGGCAAAAACGCCATCGCGAGGAAGAGGCTGCACTCAAAGATTGTCTTGAATGCCTCGTAAATCTTGTCGAGCTTCGTCATTCGACCGCCTCCGCTGAGCAGTACAGCGGCTTGAGCGGGGTGTAGAGCACTTCCCCGTACTCGTTACCATTAACTGTCACAGGCTCGAATTCCGCGCCACATTCGCTGCACTTGAACATGTAATCGTCGCCGATGTTTCGACATGTCGGGCGGTCGATGAGGTCGGCGAGCATGCCGGCAAGGCCGCATAGGTTGCGCACCGAGTAGCGAATCGGCGAGAACGGAATGTCTCCGCACACAGCTTTCATGAACTTGTCCACGGCTTGTTCGAGCGTGTCACGGTTGGTTATCGTTGCATCAAGCCCTCTCAGCCGCTTCGCCACCTCGCGGCGCTCCTCGTCGCTAATCTTCATCGTCTCTCCTCCGTCTCTTCGGTTATCGCCTTGCGCAACTCCTCCACGTAGTCTTCGTAAGCGCCTGCGAGCTCGGGTGCGAGATTCTCGTCTTCGCCCACATGCGCCCAAACCCACGCGCTGAAGCCTTCAAGGAAACCGATAGCGCGCATGGCCTTCTGCCTAGTCTCTTGTGTCATAACCCCACCGCCTTCCTGTGCGCGCCCGCCATCGCCATCCAGCAGGCGAGCTGCGATATCTGGTTCTCAATCTGCGGGACGTCGCGGAAGTCCACGAGGTCGCCGCATTCGTCCGCCTTGCCCTTCCGCTGCCCAGCGTTCATCTGCCTGGTCGCCTGCATGAGCGCGGTGCAGTACCGCTCCATCGCGTCCGCGTCGGCGTCCGTCCACTCGGGCGGCTTCGCGAGGCCAGCGCGCTCGCGGAACGCGAGCATGACCCTGAGCGAGTCGAACCGCCGTCCGTCCGTGGTCATCCTCGCTCCTTCCGCTCGCTGAGCTTCCTCGGTTTCGCGAGGTTCTTCTTCAGGAGGGCCAGCTTGCGAATGCGGTCTTACTCTTCGATGCCCGCGAGCTTCTTGGCTCGCTCAACCAAATCGACCGTCATCTCATTGCTACATGATTCGCTCTTCTGGAATCGGCACCCGTCGCACGTGGTAAAGCCGTCCTCATCATGCGGCGCGAGCGCGTAATTGCAAGCTGTCTTCCTCGCGTCCTCTTCCAGCTTCTCCCAGCTGTCGGCTGGCTCTGGCTTCTTGCGCGAGAGGTACTTTGGATTCACCGACGGAAGGAGCACGCCCTCGTCGGTATGGACGCCGACGCATGCCTCGTCCGCCTTCACGGTGATGCTGACCACGCGGCACTCGTTTCCGCTCGAGTACAAGACATCGCCGACGTGAATCGGCTCGCCATCTGCGTCCCTGGGCAGCTCCACCATCTCGAGGTCGATGCGGTCTGCGATTCGCTCGAACATGTCGGCGTAGCAGTCGCGGCAGCTGCGAGGATGCGTGCACGGCGAGCTGATGCCGAACTCGTACGTCATGAAATCCCTGCAGCTGAACTCGCCGAGAGTCCTCAGCAGCTGCGACCTCTCGCGCAGCCACTCGGCCACATGCTTCTCTTCCGTCATTTGCACTCCCTTCTTTGGGTTCCTTTCCCTTCCCAACTTGCAACTATAGTATACACCTATATACCGTAGTTGCAAGCCGGATTCGGGAAAAACTTCTGCTAGTACCGGCCTTTTTCGTCCGCGATGCGGAGGAAGTCACCGCGTGCGTCGTGGTACGCTGCCTTGGTCGCTGGCGAAAGCCCCATCGCGTCCATGTGCTCGTCAACGTCCTTGCCGTCCTCGTGCTCGCACACGTCATCGTCTAGGCCAAAGCAACTGAGCACGTCCCAGTCTGCCTGCCAGTTGATGTGGTGCTCGTGGTTGCCCATCTCGTGCATGAAGGCGTCGTATGCCTGCTCGTAGTCCTTGATGAAGTCGCGCTTCATATCGCCCACCGCATTAAGCTCGCTATGGACGTAATCGAGGTCGCTCTTAAGGCAGAACGCCCCAGACCCCGTCATGATAAGCTTGTCTCCCTTCATGTCCTGTAGGCTCAAGCCCATGTCATCGAGCGCTTTGTCAAGCTGCTCGTTGCTGAAAGCGAATATGATTGGCAGGTCGTCGACCTTCTTCTGAAGCATGTCTTTGAATTCGGTGTATTTCATCGTTGCATCTTCCTCTCTCCGTGTATTTCAGAACCTACGCACGCGGCACGTACTTGAACATCACAACCCGACGGTAGCTCATGTCTGGCGGGATGGTCACGATCTTGCAGCCGTATGAACCGTTCGGATACCTGCGCTCGTAGCCCAGCGAGTTGAAGAATCGCGTCTGCGCTGGGTCGGTGTAGTTCTCGAAGAACCTGTCGGTCACTACATCTTCCGTCACCTCGTAGGGCTTGCGGCTGAATCCGCGGTTCGTGGGCGCGTAGAACTCTGTGGTCATCTTGTACATTTGTTTTCCTCTCTCTCTCTCTGAGGAATCGCGTTTACGGCCTGTCTCTCGATGGTATGTGCCGTCTGACCTTTCCCTTTGACCATGGAAGACGTGCGATAAACGATGTTTCCATGGGAACCACGCTCGATTGCCCCATTGATGCCATCGCGGTTGATGATGTATGCGCCCATCTTGTGACCCCTGTTATTGCAAGCGTGAATCTGGAACTTTTTTCGCTCATATTTCGCTCAGATATGGGCGCGGCCCGCAAGGGTTGACTTGCGAGCCGCTAGAGAAAGGAAACGCCGGGATAGGCGCATCTACATTCTACCACGGAGGAACCTGCGGAGCTGCTTGGCTGGGCTGGTTCTCTCGTAGTGCATCCGCCGTGCTATCGTCTCCCAGCTCTTCCCTTCGAGGAACCGCATGACCGCTATCGCCCTGATGCGCGGGTCGGGCACCGTAGCTATGAAGGCCATGACCTCCAACCTTGCGGCTTCGACCGCCTGCGCCTGAGCGTCAATCGCCCTCAGCACCTCCGCGCTGCTCTCTTCGGCTGCAACCCTGCGGAGCGCGTCCAGCTCGGCTTTGAGATGCACGGCCCTCGATAGCTCGCGCTCGGTCACAGCCCAAGCAGCCCCATGATTTCGGCGTTCTGCGCGGCCTTCGCCTTCCTGCGGTCGCGGCCCGTGACGGTTATGGGGACGCACATCTCGATTAATCGGCTGAAGACCCGCTGCTTGCGAATGTCCGTAGTTCCCGAAAGCTCTTGGACGGTCAGGTTCGTGGTGACGATTAGCGGAAGACCAGCGCGGTACCGCGCGTCGATGATGTTCATCACCTGCTCGGTCATGAACTCGGTGTCGCGCTCGGCAGCCAAATCGTCGATTATCAGCAGGTCGAACTCGTTCAGGCTGTCGATGTACTTCTGCCGCCCCTCGAAAGAATTGTTGATGACGTTCACCAAGCGGTTGAAGTTGGTCATCATGCAGGGCGTTCCCGCGTCTATCAGCGCGTTGGCAGCGCACGCCGCTGCGTAGCTCTTCCCCGTGCCCACCGGCCCGCACAGCATAAGGCCCTTGCCTGATTCGAGCATGCGCGGGAAGTTCGCGACGTAGCGCTTCATCACGTCCATGATTTTCTCGTTGCCGCCATCGTCGTTCGCGAAAGTCCACGCCCGCATTTCCGCATCGGGGAACCCCGTGCGGCGCATCATGTCGAGCCTGTGCATGCGCTCAGCCTTGCGCTTCTCCTCCTTCTCGCGCTCGTATCCCTCGGCTTCGCAGCGGCACATGCAGTAAGGTTTGATTATCCGCCCGCCCAGCTCCATCTCGCATTGCTTGGGCGTTCGGCACTTGCCGCACATGAGGATGCCGTTCTCGATGTAATCGCCATCGTTTCGGCGGTTGGCCCTAGCCGCCGTCTCCGCTATTCCTTGAATAAGTTGATTGGTGTCCATCTCGTTTGCTCCCTTCTCTAGCATACGATGATGTTTTTCATCCATGCTTCATCGTCTTGCTTCTCTTCCTCGGTCTTCTCCCAGTGCGATTCGTTGCGGCTCGCCCTCTTGCTTCGCGCTATGGAATCGCGTCTAGCCCAATTGCGGATGGTGGCGAGGTGGCTCTTGTATCCCTTGCCCGTCGAAGCCATGTAAGCGCTGAGCCGTTCGATTCGTTCCTCCCAGTCGGTTGGAAACTCAGCTTTGAGCTTCTCCAAATCGGTATCGCTCAGAAGGACGTTGGAGTACTCGCCGTACTTGTGGCGCGGCTCGCTATGCTCTCTACTAGGTTTTGTATCTATGTTATCAACCTCTATATTATGGGTACCCATTTTGGGTACACCCCCCCTACCCATTTTGGGTACACCCCCATACCCATTTTGGGTACACCCCTGCTCATTTTGGGTACACCCCTGCTCATTTTGGGTGCCCCGTACCACGCGATAATCTACCAGCAGAACGCCAGATTCGGTTCGCTCCCGCCTTTCGATAAGGCCGTCTGCGCATAGGGTTTCGAGGTTTCGCGACACTGTGCTCTTTGACGCTTGGCACCACGCTGCGAGATACGAGCGCGAGCCAGTGAACCATGAATCGCCGTCCTGCGAGAAGCCGTATATGACAGCGTAGATTATCAGCGCGTTACCGCTCAGGTGAAGCTCGTTCACCATGAACGACTGGATGTTGACGTAAGTGCCCTCTTTTACTTCCATGCGAAACACTCCCATATGCGAAAGCCCCATCACAGGTTGCGGCTGTGATGGGGCTTCCTATTTTTCATGCCTTGAAGGCTTGAAAACTATGTCATTGCAAGGCCGCAACCCTCGCTTTCCCATATTATAGCATCAAGACTCCTCGATGTTTACGTGATTGATGTACGCCATGAGCTTTTTCTTCAGCTTGTACTCTGCTGTTTTCACACCTTTGCAGTCCTCCACAACCTGCTTTCCGTCTCGGTAGTAGACGAAGTCTGCGACGTACTTCATGTCCCGATACTTCACGCCGTCGCATTCGAAGCTCGGCACAAGCTCGAAAGGCACCTGAAGGCGCAAGCTCTGAATCTTTCCTGCTTCCTCCAAGGCGCGGAGCTTGGTATACCGCTTGGCTTCCTTGGCGCTGTCGAACTCGATGCCGTCAACGACCGTCTTCTTCGCATGGTACTTATTTGCCCGTGCTGCCAAAGCCGTCACCCCCTCGCTCGGAATCTTCCAAATCGTCCACCAGGTCGAATTGCACGTACTCGCATGGCAGGATGACCAGCTGCGTGATTTTGTCGTACCGCTCGATGCTGTAAGGCTCGTCGCTGTGGTTGTATAGCTTCACCTTTATCGACCCCGTGTAGCCCTCGTCGATGACGCCCTCGGACGTGATGCCGTACTTGACGTGCAGCCCCGATTTGCTTTTCAACATGCCGACGTAGCCGTGCGGCAGCTGGATGTGAACTCCAGTGTCGATGACGCGCGAACCCCTCGCGGGAATCACCGTGTCGATTGGCGAGCGAAGGTCTGCCCCCGCGTCCGTGTCGTGAGCGCGCTCAGGAATTAACGCACCCCTATCGAGTTTGATTTTCATTGATTTCTTCACCCTTCCCGAAGCTGTATCTTGCGTACCGCGTCCGATTGCCGAAGCGGTTCTTGCCTATTTCGATTGCCTTGTCGATGTCGTGTCCCTCTTCCCTCAGTCTGAAGACGATAGCCGACAGCCTAGTGACTCCCAAGTCCTTGAACGCATCCAGCGGCGTGATGCTACCGAACTCGCGGATATAATCGAGAACCATCTTCTTTTGGCTCACCATCGTTGCCCCCTTTCTATATATAGTTTCGGCCTATAACTCGCATCCAATCGTCGAGCGTCCAGCCGTAGAACTCCATAGCCCGCTTCTGCGATACCGCCTGAAGGTACTCTTCGAAAGGGCGGTTGAAATGCACACCGTAGTCTCTCATGTTGTGGGCTTCGGGCGGCAGGAAGACGTACAGGCCAAGCTCGATTGACTTCTTGCGGTTCGGGCCGTGGAACACCTCGTGCCGCACGAGCCACGGTTCTCGCTCGTCGAACCAGCTAATCAAGACACCGTGCCGTTCGTCCCACCACTCGCCGCACCCGAGAATGCTGTGCTCCTTCATCATCCTTCGCCCTCCACGTACTTCAACCTTGCTATTTCCTCGCGCGTGAGCACCGATATGCCCTGCGCTTCGCATTCCTCACGCGCCCCGTCGATAAGGCGCGAGAACTCCGCCGAGTCCATGTGGCTCGAACCCTTGTAGATTCGATAGTGCGTGAACTCGCGACCGCCAGCGAAGCCCGAGCCGATTTTCTCGTAATAGCGGAAGTACCCAGACACGTCTATGTCTGAACGCACGCTCACGACCTCGAAAGGAGCGTGCTCCTTGAGCATGCGGAAATGAAGCTCCGAGGTCGGGATTCTCAGAGCCTTGCCGAGCTGGTTCAGCATCGACCAGTAGTATGCGTTCTGTGTCAACGTTCGCTTGCGCTTGCGCTCCTTGATTTCGTACAGATGTTCCTTGCTGTCCTTCGGCTGCTCGAAAAGCCAATGGATGATTTCCTCGGCTGTGCCAATCATGCCGCCAATCATCCCGCGTCACCTCCTTCCAAATAAGGGGACGGGGCGCTCTGAAGCGCCCCGCCGATTAGGTTAAAACGGGATGTCATCGTACATGGTTGGTTGCTGGTAGCCCGATTGGTAATCTTGCTGCGGCTGCTCCTGCTGCGGCTTGCGGTTCTGCATAAGCTCTATTTCCTGCGCGATAATGTCCACCTTCGAATGCTTCTGGCCGTCCTTCTCCCAGCTGGAATAATGGAGCTTGCCAGCGATTGCGACCTTCATTCCCTTCGTGAGGATGTCGCCCAGCGCAATGGCGCGGTTGCCGAACGTCGCGCACTCGAAGAAGTTGGGCACATCCTCCCACTGTCCCGATGCGTTCTTGCGGCGGTCGTTCACCGCGATGCCGAAGCTCAGTACTGCCGTTCCGCCTGCCGTGCTGCGAAGCTCAGGCTCGCGTGTCAGGTTGCCAGTGATTGAAACTTGATTGATGCTCATTATTCGCCGTCCTCCTTGCTCTTCAGCTCTTCGACCTTCTTCTCGTATGCGTCCCCTATGATGTAGCGGAGGATGGTGCTGGTGCTCTCGTCGCTCCATACGAGATATTTTCCAGTCCAGTCAAGGCCCGCCCTGTTGAGCAGAACGTCATTGACCATTATCAGGTCGAATCTCGCCTTCAGCAGATTTTCGAATTCAGTGCGCGTAAGTTGAACCGTGTTTTCCATTTTCATCGTTTCTCTCTATTTGTCGGTTGCGAAGACGTAAGCCCTGCAACCCTTCGTATCGTTGTAGATGCTCAGTCCCGTTATCTGGCCGCTCTCGATGCGCACCTTCTCGCAGCGGAACTTGTCGTAGCATTGAAAGCGCCCGTTCTTCCCCTGCTTGATGTTGAGCTTCTCTGAAGGCACCCAGATGAACGGGGCCGTGTAAAGCTCGCGCCCGATGCCGAGCATGAAGCCAGCACGCTTGAACGCGTCACTCGCCCTTCCCTTCTCGGCTTCCATGTTGGAAGGCGTGCCGTTCGATTGCTTCGCAATCCACTGGGATTTTTCCGCGTCCCAGATTTCGATTGTGCAGAACAGCTCGCCGTTGATGCTCTGGTACGAGTCGCGCCACCCCGTCATGCCGAAAGTCTCGTCAAGGATGCGCATATCGCAGCGGCTGTCCTTGTAAAGAAGAAGCGCCGCGCCCTTTTGGCTGCATTGAGCCACGCGCACCTCGATTTCGTCTGCCCTCAGCTCACGCATGTCACTTCACCTGAAGGCTTTCGTTGGTGACGATTTCGGCGTGCTCGATTTCGCGCCCGTCTTCCAGAGCCGCCTTAATTGCAGTCTTGTTCGGCGTAGGCTCCTTGAAGGTCAGCAAATCGTCGGCGTGCTCCTGCGCCCACGCAACGAAGTCATCATCGACCTGGACGCTCTTCGCCTTGCGGTAGCTGCAACGCACCTTGGGCGATTCGAACTTCTCGCCCTTCAGCGCGTAAACCAGAAGGTTCTTGATGCGCTCGGCCTTGTTCTCAACGGCCTTGCGGCGCTTGGCGAGGTTCGCTTCCTCTTCCTTCATCGCCTTGGCTTCGGCCACGAGGTTCTTGTAGTAGCAGCCGATGTTCTCGACCTTCTGCGTGCGCTCCATCTGAAGCTCGTCGAAGCGAGCGATGTCCTCGATTTCGCCAGTCTCCATATCGACCAGCGATAGGATGGAATCGTCGATTTCGTAAATGCTCATACCCATTTCGTTGCCCCTTTCTCTTTGATTTCTTCCAGCTCTTCCTCGGAATAGAAAACGTCTTGTCCAGCGAAGAGCTTGTTAATGAGGTCGTACAGAGCTTGCATGTGCTCCTTCGTCGGATTGCCCCTCTCCATAATCGTCACCGTCCACGAAAAGATAGTCGAGCGTGTAGGCGGCGCCGTTGCGCTCTTCCAGCTCAGATTTGATTGCGACCATCTCGCCAAGTCGCCACGGTCGCTTGCCGTTCAGCAGCCGCCACACCGTGGCGTACTTGACCCCGAGTGCGTCCGCCATCTCCGAGGACGTCAGCCCAGCGCGTGCGATTTCCGCCTTCAGATTCTTGTACATATCTCCACCCCCTTATGTGCTCGGTGTGCGCACTTATGTGCTCTAACAATTTCCATTATAGGCAATAACTTTAAAAATTCAATAGGTCTTTCTAAAAATGTTAAAACTTACTTTCAATTTTTGAACACTTTAGTGTTTACAGTGCACACCTATAAATTATATAATTATCTCAGCAAACGTGGTGGTACCAACGTTTAGCGGGGAAAGGAGTCGAATTTTGGATGGCATTTACTGACAATTTGCAGGCGCTTATGAGCGCAAAAGGGATATCCCGTCGAAAATTGGCGAAAGAGTGCGGGATAAGCCCCAGCGCGGTGAACTCATGGTTCAACCGAAGCGCCGAGAATCGTTGCGAGAAGTCGATAAAGGACGGGAAGGTCGTGCAAAGATGGCTCAACAACTACGAGCCAGTGACTGTCGAAGGAAGGCACGAGCCGATAGTGGACGAAGAGTTGTTCTGGAAGTGTCAGGAAGTCCGCGACAGCAAGAAGACGAGAACGAGGTCAGACCAGACGCTGAAGAACCCATTCGCGTCGATAATGTTCTGCAGCGTGTGCGGCAAGACGATGCGCAGAACCCACTACGACTATAAGGGCGAGAGAACCTTCTACTACGGATGCCAAACGTCACGCTGCGAGACGAAGAACACATTCACGCATGTTGTATACAACATGGTGATTGGCGAATTGAGGAAAGAGCTTGAACGCTAGCAGGTCATGTTAGCCGATTACGACACGACACCAGAAAAGGACGCGAGAAAAGACGAACTCGAAATGCTCAGGGACGAACTCGGCAAGAAGTCGATGATGCTGGAAAGGGCATGCGAAGCATACGAGACTGGCATATACGACCGACAGACCTACTTGGAGCGCGTGCAGAAGGTCAACGCTGCGAGGGCGGAGCTTCAGGCAAGGGCTGAGGAACTTGAAGCGAGCATCGAGGAAAGCGAGGAAAGGCACGAGAAGGCCGTGCCTATTCTGACCAAGGTTGTCGAGGAAATGCACACCTTGGAGCCGAAGGAGCAGAACGACCTGCTCAAGATGATTGTCGATAGAATCGAATACGAAAAGACTGAGTCGGGCGCGGCGATAGAACCTACGCTCCGAATCAGTCTCAAAATATAAGCCTCTCCACCATCATGAAGGGACGCATTTATGCACCCCTCCATGATTCCAGAGACATAATTAAGGCGGATAGCTTAAGTGCTACCCGCCTTTTTGTCATGTCAGCTGACTCTCTGCCACATAAAAACGGCAATATATGGCGGCATGTTGTCCTGCGCCTTGCCGCCGCCAGCGTACATCGTCTGGACGTTGCCGCCGAATCCCTTCTTGTCCTGCGCCTGAACAGTCATGAACGGGGTTGCGCTGCCAGATGCGTCGAGGTTGTCAATCTCGTGGTTGTGTCGCGGCATCTCGTCAACCGTCAGCGTGCGCTTTGCTTCGCCGCCCGTGCTGCCCGCAGCGTATGTCGAATCGGCTCCAAGAAGGAAACGCCCGCCTATGCGCTCCCACGTCCCACCGAAAAGCGAGGACGGGTCAACATCAGTAACGCTCAAGTAGATTGCACCGACCGGATAAGCTCCCTGAGCTGTCAGCCATGCCGAATCGCCGAGCTGGAATGCGTTCTCCTTAGTCGGCAGACAGTTCACGCCGACGCTCGATTTCTGGGTGTCTATGAAGAACGCAGGGATGCCCTTGCCCAAAGTCAGGCTGTATTCGGTCGATTTCAGCCTGTCCGCGACGGTCACAACGAAGTCATAGGCCGAGTCCCTGTCGCACGTCAGCGTTGATTGGATTGAATCATCCAGCTCGATTGGCGTTCCATAGCTCGAATCCGAGACCTTCTTGAACTTCGCGGAGATTGTCACGGCATTCTTGCCGTTCAGATACGAGTAGCGTGCGTGAGCCGTGATATACGTCGTAGGCTCGAAGTTGTTCAGGCGGTGCAGGTCGATGACCGCAGTCGGGGCGCTGTAATCATCTACTGTCACCTGAACCGATTGGCTAGCGGTGAACCCGCGGCTGTCGGTTGCCGTGACGGTCAGCGGTTGTGAGTACGAGACGTCCACGGCTCCCAGCGAGACGGCCCCAGCAGCCGTCACGGTTTTCGTCACCCCGCCGAAGGCGATAGCATAGCTCGCGATGGTCGCGCCCTTCTTCGCCGTCGCTGTCGGAACTGTCACGGTTAGCGTCGAATGGTTCTGGATGATTTGGGGCTTGTCACCAGTCACGGCAACGGTTGCCGCGTTCGTGTCCTCATACGATACGGCCACAAGCTCAGGCGCTGCGTCAACGACGTTCATCTTCCTCTCGGCCCGCGAGTAATAGGCTGTGCCGTCGATGGTCGTTTTCAGAACGTATGTGACCTTCAGCGTCGGCGAATTCTTGCTCGCGTTACGAAGGGTCGTGCGCTCCGAATCGGTGAGCTGCATCGTGTACGAGCCGCTTGCCCCGCTTATCGCGCTAGCCCTCGTGATGCTGCCGCCCGCGAACTCGATTGAAATGTCGCACGAGAACGAAGACGGGTTGCTGTAAGTGAGCGTCGGGTTCGTCTCGTCCGTGAAGTCGTTGGCGGTCACGATGGTCGCGTTTCTGGCAATCCTGTCGAGCGAGATGGAGCCTGAAGCTACGATGCTCCCGACCTTCTTGCCGTCAATCGTGGCGTTGATGTTGAACGTGTCGGTTAGCTGCGCTGTCTTGGTTCCGTCAGCGTCATGCGAGACCCTGTGGACGGTCGTGCCAAGAAGAACCGAGCCGCCCTTTTGGTTGATGCTTCCAGACGTGCAGCCCTGCGAAACACCTCCCACTGAGCATGTGTTCGTGCGCGAACCGATGTTCAGCGAGTACGCGGAGCCGATGACGAGCGTGTGCTTGACCGTCACGTCGGAGTAGTTGCCAGCCGAGTTCTGGATAGCGCTCCAATCCGCCCGCAGCGTGCAACCTCGATATGCGCCTGTGATGCTGCCGCTTGATGCCATTCGATTTCCCCCTTCCTATGCGAGTGCTACGAACGCGATGCCAGTGCTTGCGTCCGTCTGAATCGGTATCATCTTCATCATACCGCCGATGGCGAGCGAGCTGTTGACGTACCCGTTCGCCATGTAGAGCACGCCGTCGGCAACGCCGTAGGTCGCGTTTCCCTGCGCGTCGTAGCCGACAAGCCCCTGCGAAGCGTTGATTTCGATGCGCGAGCCGTCGTTGGCCCACATGCGAAGCCCGTCCTTGTCCAGCTGCCCCAGAAGCGAGCCGCCCGCCGAGCGAACCTCCATGACGCCGTTGCCGTTTTCGGTACCTCCAAGCTTCAGCGTGCCGCCCTTGATTAGGTCGGCAACGAAGTTTATGACGTTGATGTGCTGCATGTTCATCGTTCCGTCGATGCTCCAGGCGCTCTCGAAAGTCCCCGCGATGCCGTTGCGCGAGAAGGCGATGCCGTTGTCGTTAATCATGATGACGTTGTGCGCGTCCTCCTTCGGCAGCGAATCAAGCACCAGGATTTTCGAGCCGTCGTAGATGACGTAAGAAGCGCCCATCGACTGCGTGACGCTCTGGGTCACCGTATCGGCGACCCCCTGAATGGCGTTGTTTACCGTGACCTGGGCGGCGCTCTGCGCAGACGATTTGAGCGACCCGGCAAGGCCGTTGAGCGTCTTCGTAAAGTTACCGAACTCGAGTTCGGTGTACTTGCCCAAAATGCAGTCGTAGGTGAACCCGATGACGTTGGTCAGGATGTGCACGCCAAGGCGCTCATCGATAACCTCCACCGTGTCACCGATGTCGGTCACGCGCTCCATGTCCGCTTTCAGCGTGTAGTTGACCTTCGGGACGCAGTTCTTGTTGACGTAATCCTGCGCCTGCCGTCTCAGGTCATCGACCAGCGCTTTGCGGTAAGCAGTCTCGTCTTTGCCGTAATCGTCCTTCTTGATGTCGGATTGCGAGAACGAGACGGTCTTGGTGTACGGAATTGGCCATTTCTGCTCGCTCTCGACGTATACCGAAGCGCTCGCGTTCTGGTCGTTGAGAAGGATTCCGTCAGCGCCTACTGGCAGAAGCTTCGTGACGACGCTTCCCCAATCGTACTTGCACGTCAGTTCCTTCAGGTTCTTGCGGTACCTCACCGTAACGCCGTTATCGGCACCGATTGACTGACGAAGCTCGATGCGGAAGTTGTCGCGCACCAGATGGCCGCCCCATCGCTCGATGACCGTCTGTATCGCTTCGTACAGAGACTTGCGGACGCAGCGGAACGAGCCAATCGTCTGCACGTCCGAGATGGTGGCGAACTCGCTCTTCGGCTCCGTCGCTTCGTTCAGGTGGTCGAGCGCCTGGTTGCCAGTCGAATCCACCACATACGAGTCGGCGATGAGGTAGTTCTTCGAATCATAGAACACGTGCCACGCCTTGAGCGAAACCTTTGTGCTCTTCTTCGTCACGTCCGATATGCGGAACGCCTGCGCCCCCTGCGGAGTGTCGGCGACGATTATCCTCCCGCTCGTCAGGTAGTCGGCATATTTGGTACTCGCTTCAAGGTCGAGGTAGTAATCGCCGTTGTCCTTCTTTGTCACTTTGGCCTTCGTCGGCAGAAGTACAATATTGCCGTTGCTTGTAAAATCCTTGTCAGTGCTTTGAAATACTCTGAGCATACAGACCTCCGTATATTAAAGGGGGCGCATCGCTGCACCCCCTCATTCTAGCAGCGCGTTGTCCCATGCCGCACCGCGCATGTTGTTTTCGGGCGGTCATGCTCCGCCGTTGCGCATGGGCGCTATTTCAGCTCGATGCCGTAGATGTCCTTGTACGCGGCCTTCGTGGCGTCCTTGTACTTCTCGGGCACGCTGTCGGAAGTGCGCAGCCCCTTGTGAATCAATCGCGCGTAGATGTAACCCATTTTATGCCCCTTCCACGATGGTCGCTACCGCTTCTTGCAACTCGCTGATTTCCTCGGCGTTGATTTCGTCCTGTCCCTTCACGCGGTTGGTGAAATGGGCAACGACGTTCTCTCCGTCAGTCTCCGCCTGGACGGAAACGGGCACGATGTACTGCACAACGGTGCCGTCGAACGTAGCGCCCTTCAGGTTGTCCTCGGTGAACTCGGCGCGGATTGCGTCAAGCTCCGCGAAGGTCTTGACTACCGCCACGCAATCGAGCGCAGTGCTCGAATCGGTGAAGTCGCAGGTCTTACCGTCATAGAATCTCATCGTCTTTGCCATTTTTTCCTCCTGTGAATGTTGAACATGATTATGACTGCTTGTTGCCGTTCTCGTCAACCTTAGCCTGAGCGCGCACCGAGTTGTACGCTCATGGTGTTTTAGGCACTGAGGTACATGACGGACCACTCCTCGTTGTCGCTGACTGCCTCGGTCACCTGCACGAGCATGTCCCCGTTGCTCCAGAGCGTGCCCGACATGACGGGAGCCTTCCAGACCGAGTTGCGGCAGAAGACGACGCCGGAATTGCACTTCGCCTTCGGGCACCCCGTCAGGGTCGCGCTCAGAAAACCTGCCTCGTAAGCGTTGATTCTCCCCGCCATAAAGACGAAACCTGCGGCCTCGATGCACGTGTCAACGGATATGCGCGGTTCGGACGAGCTCACACTGTAGCTCTTCCGTGATACGGAATCCTGCACGGTCTTAATCTCTCCAGTCGCAGTTGTTGCCGTGGAGTTTGAATCCGAGATGGCGTTACCCTTGGCGATTGCGCTCTCTACCTTGCGCAGAACGCCGTTGACCACCACGTAATCGCCAGCCGCGTACGCCTGCGAAGCTGTGTCCGAAGATTCCACCGCAGCGCTCGGGACGATTTGGCGCTGAAGCGAAATGCTGTCTGGGTTGTTGATGGTGAAAGTGCTCGTGGTGCTGTCGGTGTATGTGATTGTGTAGGTATCGACTGAGCTAGTCGTGCCAGTCTTCTCGATGCTGACGATTCCTCGCCCGTCCTCTCCCTTAATGTTCCCGATTAGTGTCTTTGCCATATCATCACCCCTTTGTCACATAGTATAAGTCACCAGTCGATGAATCGTATTCGAACTCTGGCACCTTGTCTGAATCCGAATGGTAAACCCAAAGATTTCCGTCCGAATCGACTCCCATATTGAAAAGGCCAGACACTGGGACGGATATGGCATTTCCAGTATCGCCCTTCTCGCCCTTCTCGCCGTCGCGACCGTTCGTGACATAGAACTTCTGCTCGGTTCCGTCCGTGAGCTTGACCGTGTACGTGTCGATTAGGCCGTCAGTAGCGGTCTTTTCGATTGACTTGATGCTCGCGCCAGCTTCTCCTTTGAGCAGCATCACCTTGATGCGCTCGTCTATCTTCGCCATTCAATCACCCCCTAGAAAGTAACGTCCTGCATGATTTCGAGCACGCCGCGCATGACCGTGAAGACATCGCCGTTGCAGCCGATTTCGAAGTCGTAGAAGTACTTCCCTGGCTTGGCGTTTGCCGTGTCGCTCGGAGCTACCCGCACGGTGTACGTGCCAGGCCCAACCTTGGAAACGCCGTCAGAAAGCGACTTCTTGAAAAGGAATCGGTTGTCGCTTCTGTTGGACTTGCAGGTGAAATAGGCTCGCTCCAAATCCTGCCCGAAAGGCGCTCCCTCTTCGTCGTAGACCTGCACGCCGAAAGACAGCGTGTCACCGCGAACCATGCGGATGTACTTATCTTCCATCGTGAAATTAGCTCGCATCATAACCACCTCGAAAAGTCCTCGACCTTGATTCCAGTGACGTCACCGCGCCATGATATGACGTTCTCCCCGACGTTCAGGCGCAAGTCGGAGTAATCGCCCGTGACGCGTCGGTTCACCAGGGCATCGCCATGATACGCGTTCATCTCGTCAGCGTCTATCGTGATGTATCCGTCATCGATTGAGAACGACAGCACCGTGACGGCATTGATTGCAAGCTCGACGTTCCCGCTCCCGTAGACGGTGACGGTCGGCCTTGACACGACGTTCCCACGATTCGTCAGTGCGATTTGGTTGAAGCTGTCGCTCGCCATTGTGACGCTCATCGTGAAGTCTACCGAAGTGCCAGCCTTGATGTAGAGCCACAGCGCATCGTACTCGGCGCTCGAATCAGCCGCTGCCGTCATGGTCGAGCCTCCGTCGCTCCTAAGCTCCATGTACGTGTCGCCGAAAGACCTGGACGGTGAGCCGGCGATGAGCCTTAGCGCGCACCCAGCAGCGCTGCCGCTAGCCGAAGCGGCCAGGGTGTAGCTTCCAGAGAGCGACATGCTCTCGATTGGAACTTCCATATCGACATCGCTCGTCGCCTCGCCTGACGCCCTGATGCTGCCGTTGCTCGAAGTGACCGTTATGCCGAACTTGGTAGCGGTCGAATCTTGGACGTGCAGGAACTGGTTCACGATGTCGAAAGTCCTGTCCACCGCATCGTGCTTGAACGGCTGAACGTGCATCTTGACCTTCGCCGTCCGGAACCTCACCAGGCGGTCGAAGTCGATTTGGTCGAGAATCTGGTAGCGGTAATATTTGTCTGGCTCGTTGCCGAAAACGGCCTCCCCCTCGGAATCGAAGAATGCGATTGCATCGTCGATGTCGAAGTCACCGTGAAGGCCGATGCTCAGCTGCTTGTCGTAGGCGGAATAGCCCAGCTTCGTAACGACATCGCCGTCGCGCCCGTCGATTGTCGCGTTGCTCGTGCGCATCTTCGGTTTCGTAATCGGCGGTAGGGACTGGATGATAAGCCCCTTGACGTTGGTGCTCTTCTCGCCGTTCAGCTCGATGTAGTTAATCACATAAAACGCCTCCTATGCGTAAATCGCGTTCGTGACCGTGCGCTCAACGAACTTTCCTGCCACCTCGTCATCGAGAACGATGCGGACGCGCCCGAGGGCCTCGACAACAGCGTCAACGATTCCGCCGTAGCCACCGAAGCCAGAACCAGCCGATTGGTAGGCTGCTGAGGTCATCGTGCCGTCAATCGCGAAAGCCGAAGGGTCGGGCATGGCATCCTGCATCTGACCGACAACGCTGCCCATCTCGTCGGTGAAGCCCACGCCGATGCCCTGGGCCATGTACTTGCCGACCTGGTCGCGGAACAGTCGCGAAGGCGAGTTGATGCCGAGGGCGCTCTTCATGCCGTCGAGGATGCTAGACGCGAAGTTCCTAACCTGGCCGCCCAGCCATCCAGCGGCACCGCTGATGCCGTCCCAGATGCCGCGCACGATGTCGGAACCGATGCTGAGCACGCGCCCAGGCAGCGATGCCAACCCATTGACCACCGCGTTGAACATGTTCGCTGCGCCCTCCGCGCCCCTGCTCGCCATCTGCCCAGCCCACGAGCCGAGGCTCGAGATTACGTTACCCAGGAAACTTGCGATGCGCCCAGGCAGCTGCGAGACGAAGTTGATGGCGTTGCTCAGGAACTGCGAACCAGCACGCGAAGCGTTGGATGCCATGCTCGAAACCCAGCCGACGACGTTTGAAATGACGCTGCTCAGGAAGCTCGCGACGTTCTCGGGAAGGTTCTGGATGAAGTTGATGGCGTTCGCCACGAACTGCGAGCCAGCCGAAGCGGCGCTGCTAGCCATCTGCTCCACCCACGAGATGACCGTGCCGATGACCGTGCCGAGCAGGTACTCGAGGTTGTACGGAAGGTTCTGGACGAAGTCCACGACGTTGCTCACGAACTGCGAGCCTGCGCTGGCAGCCTGCTCCGCCATGTTCGAAACCCACCCAGTGACCGTCGCGATGACGCTGTTCAGCCAGTCGGAGAGCATCTGCGGCAGCTGCGACAGTGTGGTGCCGAGGTTAGAGAAGAAGCCCTGGATTGCCTGAATCGCATTGCCAACGAAGTCTTGGATGCCCTGCCATGCGCTCATGACCGCATCTCGGAAACCGTCGTTGGTGTTCCAGAGCGCGACTATAGCAGCGCCCAGCCCAGCGACCAGCCCGAGCACTAGCCCGATTGGGGACGCGAGCTGCGCGGCATTGAGAAGCCGCTGCGCTACTGTAAGCCCTTCGGTTGCTGTCTTCCATGCCCCGAAGGCCGTGACCATTGCTTCAATCTTCTGCGCGACCATGATGCCGCCCAACGCTGCGGAGATTCCCACCAGCAGCGGAGCTATCGTCGGCAGGTTGTCCTTGAACCACTGAATCGCCTGCTTGATTGGCGGGATGACTTTGGCAACGCCATCGCCGATTGAGTTGATGAGCCCAGTGACGTTCTCGCTGCCGATAGCATCGTAGATTTGCATGAGACCGTCGGTGACAGCCGCCTCCATGTTGCCCATCGCGCCCTCGAACGTGGACGTGGAGGTAGCGGCCTGCTGCGCCGCGTCGGTGAAGCCCAAGTCCATGATTGCCTGATTGAACTCGTCAGCTGTGATTTGGCCCTTCTCCATAGCGTCGCGGAAGTTGCCAGTGTATGCGCCGTTCTTCAGCAACGCTTCTTGTAGCTGTCCAGACGCGCCGGGAATCGCGTCCGCGAGCTGGTTCCAGTTCTCCGTGGTCAACTTGCCAGCGCCAGCCGTCTGCGTCAGCACCATGGCAACGCTTTTGAAAGTGTCGGCATTGCCGCCAGCGACGGCGTTCAGGTTGCCTGCGGCCTGCGTCAGACCCGTGTAGTCCTGGATGCCGTTTGCCGCCAACTGCGCGGTCGTGTTCGCAACCGTGTCGAGGTCGTACACCGTCTGGTCGGCGTACGTCTTCATATCGTCCTTTGCTTTGGAGATTGCCGAATCGTCGTATCCAGCGAAGCTCATGGTCGATTCGAACTTCTTAAGAGCATCGGCGGAGCTGATTGCCTCGCCCACAAGGCTCTGCACGCCGTTGATTGCCGACGTGAGGATGTTGCCAGCGAGGTTGGCGATAGCGCCCTTCAAGACGGTGAACCCGCCCTCGGCGTTCCGCGCCTTCTCGCCAGCGTCCTCGACTGATTTACCAAGCTTTTCGCCAGAATCGGCGGATTTTCCCATCTGCGATTCTAGCTCTTTGATTTCGCTCTCAGTCTTGTTGATATCTGTCTGCGCGTTGTTCATCTGCGTGCGCATGCGAGACATGGAGCGCTCGTTCTGGTCGTTTGCCGTGGTCGATTTTTCGACTTGCTCCTTCAGCTTCTCGACCGCTTCTGCCTGCTGCTTGTACTCGGGCGATGTCGTTCCAAGCTCGCGCCCGATGCGCTCAAGCTCGGACTTCTCGCGGTTGTACGATGCGATTAGCTGCTCGTGCTTCTCCTTGTTCTGCTGGTACTCGCTGCCCATCTTCTCGTACTGTTCGCGCAGCACCGAGAGTTTCGACTTCTGCTCATCGAGCCGATGCGTCAGCGCCGTCTGCTTTGCGGTCAGCGCTTCGATGCTCGTGTCGTTATTGTCGTACTGCGATGACACGAGCTTCAGCTCGGACGAAACCTCTTTAAGGTTCTGCGAGATGTTGCGCAATGCTGCGCGGTACTCGCTCTCGCCAGTCAGCTTGACCGCGCCACCGAAGCTTGCCATATAACCACCCCCTTTGTTAGAACCATTCCTCGTCGCTCATGGACTGCGCTTCGAGCTTGGCATACGTTGACCCGCTCGCCCTCAGCCGCGTCTCGATGTCGAACGTGTCCTTGTACGCTTTGTAAAGCACCCGAAACCGTCTGAGCGTCAGTCTCCCGACTTCCTTGTCGGACGAAAGCCCCAAGCGCGTCCGCCCGATGAAGTAGTACCACGCGAAGTTAATGGTCGGGTCATAATCGAAAATCACGTCTTCGTCGTGGACTACTCGTTTTTTGAATCATCTGCTGCGGAATCGACCACCGTCTGCTGCACCTTGCTCGTCACGGATTCAAGGCCGACAGCCGTCAGGATGCGGGCCACCTTGCGATGCGTCAGCGGCTTCTCGTCGGTGCCGTCCTCGTCGTTCGAGATTTCGATGCCCTCGTTAATCATCTGCGTGGCTCCGAAGACGAGCGCCTTGATGCTAGGCTCGCCCTCTTCAGGCTCCACCAGCTTTCCCCACGCTTCGATGCTGCCGTACTCGTCCTGGATTGCTTCCATCACGTTGAGGTCGAAAGCGAGCTTGTACGTCTTGTCTTTGTACTCGATTTCATGAAACTTGCTTTTCATTCCGTTCCTTCCTCCTTAAAACAATGGGCCACGGCGATGCCATGACCCATTATCGCACATATGTTCCAGCTATTAGACGCTGGCCGCCTTGAGCTTGTCCTTGACCCATGTAACGGCGGCTTCCTTGGTGTCGAATGTTTGCGCCGCAGACCAATTGCCGTCCGCAAGGCTCGCCGCAGAACCCTCGATTTCAGGCGTCTTGAAGTCAACCTTCTCGCCCTTCGTCTGGTCGTCCTGCGACGGCTCGCTGAACTTGACCTTGTAAAGGAACTCGCCCTTGTACTTCAGAGCGCCGTTGACCATCTTGGTGATGACACGCCCAAGGCCGACGTAGGGAGCGACGTCGTTGGCGTTGCGAACCATCTCGCCCTTGCCCTCCGCTTCGTTCTCGACGGTGTGTCCGAGGATGGGCGCGAAAACCGTATCGTCATCGTCGGCAACTCCGAGCGTCACGGATGCGCTGTTGAAGCTCTTGTCGGATTCCGCAAGAGCGTCCTCGGCGTAGAGCGTCGCGTCGTTGTTGGTCACGGAAACCTTGCAGGAAACCGCCTTTCCGAAAGACTTAGCGCCATCATAGGAAGGTGCTCCGTCCTCGGCTTCGGTGAGCTTCGCCCACCAGATGTTAGTAAGGCCGATTTTAGCCATCTAAACCCCTCTTTCCTTTGCGAAACTGAGCGTCACGTGGAAGTAGCCAGTATCGTCCTCGTACATGTCGGATGACGAGCGCGACACCTGCCACGTCCAGCCCGCGTTTTCCATCTTTTCTTTCACCGCTTCCACAAGCTCGGTGAAGTTTCCCTTGCTGTACACGTCGAAGTCGTAATAGGTGACGTACCCCAGCAACGAATCGTCCCCTGCATACGAGCTATCGTCGTACTCGTGTCCGAATGTGACGTAAGGCTCGCCGTGGCCTTCGTACCTCATGAACCGCACGGGAACCTCTTTGCCGTTGACGGTGAAGCCGTCGAAAATCTTGACTATCTCAGCGTTCATCGGCTCACCCCTTCGGCAGGTACTTGTCCTGCACCTTTTTCATGGCCGATTCGATTTCGCTGCTCACGAAGCTGCGGCGCATGAAGGGGTGACGCGGGTACGGCGAATTGCTGCGCCCGTATTCGAACAGGTTGCACACCAAAGGCGCGGGCGTCTTCTTCCCGTCCTCGTTGTTGAAGTACCCGTAGAAAGCGACCTTGGTGGCAACGCCGTCATCGGATGGCGTTTTGTACGAGCGTGTCAGCTTCAGGCACTTCATGATGCCCGACTTCCTGAAGCTCGACGGGACGTTGGCCTCGACGTTCGCCAAAACCTTCTTCGCCCCCTCGCGCGTCATTTCTTTGAGCATCGTGTCGGTGTTCTTGTCGAGGAGCTCAAACTGCTCCATAAGCTCGGTCGGGAGCTGCTCTTCGAATGCTGCCATCAGTGCGTCACCTCCTTCGCCTGAATCTCCAATTCTACGTTGGCGTAATCGACGTTGTTGAGATACTGAATCTCGTAGCGCCTTCCGTCGAGCAGGACGACCATGTCTCGGTCGATTTTGGTTGTCGGCGGGTAGCGAATCGTGAAGTTCGTCGCTGCCACTTCGAAGCTCGTCCCGCTCTTTATGAGCGTGTACCCGCTCGTCGTTCTCACGCTCGCGTAGGCTTCCAGCACAGGCTCGTCTACCGTGGTCGGGAACCCCTCAGCGTCGTGCGATACCTTCGGCTTGACGATTTGGATGCGGTGGCTGTACTTCCCCGCGTTAATCATATTTCCTCACCGCCGACGGGAGAAGGTTCACGGAGTGCATGTCGAGGATGCTCTGCACCGCCAGATTGACGTCCGCGGAATCGACGTACAGGGCGCGGTTGTCGTACATGTCCTGACACAGGACAAACAGGGCGAAAACGAGGTCGCTGGATTCGTCTAGCTGCTCCGCCGTAAGCCCCGTATACTTGCACATGTACGCGGTTGCCGCGCCGATAATCGTCCTCAAGAACCCTTCCTCGGAATCGGTCACCTCGCCGACCCGCAGGTATTCCGCAAGGTCGGTCAAAGTGACCTCCGAGACTTTCGAAATCTGGTTCATGTCGTTTCCCCCTTACTCTTGGGGATTCGGCTCCCCAGATTTCTTGATGCTCCTGCCGCGCTTGGGCTTCACCTCTTCGATGTATCCAGCCTTCAGCAGGTCGGCAACGATTTCGGCGTCCTTAATCTCTCGCGTCTCGCCCTCGTGCATCGATATTGCTCCGCTGAAGGACTTGAGCGCCTTATGCACCAGCCATCACCAGCTTGGCGAGCTTCTGGGCGTCCTGCACCTTGGAGTCGAAATCAAACCACGAGATGACGCCGGTCGCGTGCTCGTCTGCGTACTTCTCGCGGAGAACCTGAGTCGTGATGTTCTCGGAGAACTTCGTCGCGAGTCCAGTCATATCGCCGTAGTAGATGACGGTCTTTTCGCCAGCGATATCGGGCATGTTGTCGGACACGTAGACGGGCTTTCCGAGAAGGACGGTGCCGAACGGGGAAGAGATGTCATCGTTGAGCAGGTAGTGACCATCGGAACCCTTCAGCAGTCGCAGCGCCGTGCGGGTCGCGGTGGACATAATCCAAATCGCATTGCTCTGGAAAACGTCCTTGATGGAATCCTTCAGCTTGACAATCTCGTCGGACGTGATTGCCGTAGCGGCTGCGGTGGTAACGGAGTTGGTGAGCGTGGAAAGGCCAGTTACCTTTTCGCTCGTCCCGACAAGCAGCTCGTGCTCGATGAATCGGGCGATGTCCTCGCCCATCTGGTTGACAACGAAGGAAACGATGTCGAACTGGCTGTTGTTGATAAGAGAATTGCTAATCTTGCTCAGCGCACCAGCGAGGAATCCGTCAAGCTCGATGTTCTTGAAATTGCCGTTGCTGGAAGTCAGCGGGGTGAACTCTTCGGCGTAAGCGACGTTGATGCCGCCACTCGCAGTGTCGTAGTACGGGATTGTCAACTTGCCCTTGACGTTGTACTTCTGGCTCTTCTCCAGAATCGGGGAAACGTCATAGACCTTCTTGATAATCTGCTGCGCGATGGTGGTCGGGATTACCGCGCCGTTGTCGGTCTTCTTAAGCTCGCCCGCACGCTCGTGCACGACGCGGCCACGGATGAAGTTCTCGAAGGCGCGGGTTTCCTGCTGCTCCTGAGTCGGCTTCGGCTCGCCGTCAGCGGGTGCAGGCTCCGGCTTCGGCTTCTTGTCCTTGGAATCGTCAAGCTCGTCGCCAATCTTGAGCGCCTCCTTGATTCGCTTCACATCGTCGCGAATCTCTGCAAGCTCTGCTGCCTCGTCCTCGGTAAGCTCGCGCTTGTTGACCTCTGCGTCTGCGAGAATCTTCTCCGCCTTTGCAATCTTGTCGTTCTTCAGCTCCACCAGATTCTTGTAGCTCATGGAACGAGCGTGGTAAATCTTCGGCATGGTTAGCCCTCCTTCATTTCGGCAATCATTGCCTTGTACTCGTCGTAATTTACTTCCTGCTGCGGTTCCTGCTGCGGTTCGGCATCCCGCGTCTCGGGCGGTTCGCCGTCCGCGTCGAAGGACTCCGACAAGAACATGTCGTTCTCGGAATCCTCGCTGCGGGCCATGATGAGCGTGCCGTCGTATGCGGGAACCTTGGAACGGTCTAGGATTGAAACCTCTTCAAGGTCGAGGTCGTTGACCTCGCGGGTGAGCATCCCGTTCTCGAAGCCGTTCTTCACGTCGCGGTCGTAGAAGCCGAAAGACCAGCCAACAAGGTCGCCGCGCTTCGCCATCTCCGTGACATCCTTGTCGGTAATGGTGCATTTGGCGCGAAGCCCGATGTTGTCCTCGGTCAGTTCGAGGTTGCCTTGCTTGGTGCTTCCCAAATCCCGCTGCCAGTCGTGGTTGAGCAGGACGTGAACATCGTCGTTTCGCTTCAGGGCGCGTGCGAAAGCGCCCGCCTTGATTCGCTCGATGAACTTGCCCATGCGCGAGAGCAGCGGCTTGCTGTTCCGCTCCACGGCGTTGACGTAGCCCTCGATTTCGACCGCATCTTCACGAATGTTAATCTGCATTGATTTCACCCCCTTGCGCCTGAACTGCGCCGCCGGAATCCGAAATGCCAGCCGCCTTGGTCGAGTCCGTGTTCGGTGTGTACGTCTCTCCCGTGGCGGCGTCGAAGAGAACAGAGCCTAGTCCGAGGTCGATAATGTCAAGCCCCTGAACCTCGTTCATGTTCTCGTTGCGGCGCATTTCGTTAATCGTCATTATGCCACATTCTTTAGCAAGCTGGTACGTCTCATACCGCTCCTTCAAGCTCGACTTGATGATTTCGCGGCTGTCGAACGCGAAGAAGTAATTGCGCTTCTCGCGCTCAAGAAGAAGGTCACGGTTGAGCGCCGTCTCGAAAGCCCGCACGATTGGGTAGATTGCAAACTTCCAAGTCTCCTCGAAGTTGTCCTTGATGTGGAAGATATTGTTAATCTCTTCCGCCATCGTCCGCTTGTTCTCGTCAAGCTGCATTTCCGTTGACGTGCTGCTTGCTTCTTGGAATTCCAGGCCGTTGTTCAGAATGACGACGTTTTCCTCGGAGTTGCCGTAAAGCTTCGACCATGCGTCTTTGAGCGTGTCGATTTCCTCCTGCCCAAGCTTGCGCGGCGCCTTCAGGAACCCTCGCTTGTTTCCGCCTGCCTTCACCAACCCGAGTTGGTACATGAGCGTTTGGTATCCAGTCTCCAAAGCCTTGGCGACCTCGACCGTAAGTCCGACGCCGGAAGCCCCGTCCTTCGTGTTGCGCAGAACCTTGATGAACTCGAAAGGCTTGTACGTCCCATCGCCGACGATGATGTCGTAAGACTTGTGAATCGGGTCGCTGTTGATGTTTATGCTCACCGCGTCGCACTTCACGTAGTACAGACCCGTCACGTCGTTGCGGCTGCGCTCGATGTAGCAATAGCCGCCCTTGCCCATGAGGTAATCCTCGACCATCGCCTTTTTCATCTGGAAACCGTCTAGCGTGTCCCCCGTGTCCCCGTTGAGCATCTTCGTTCGCTGGTCGTTTTCCACCTCTTCGACAACGCCCTTCTTGGTGCGGTACAAGCGCACAGGCATACAGGCCACGGCGCTCGTGATGAAGTCAACCGCGCCAGATACTGCGGGAAGCATCATCGCCTTGTCGCGGTCGATTGGCTCGTTTGCAAGCAATGCCCTCAAAAGAACATCGTTCACCGTGCCGTCATTGCCGATGACGTTCTCGGCGGAGCGCTTGCGCTCACGCCTGTCGCTGAGCCATCCCATGTAATCACCCCTTATATGACCTGAACAGTGAAGTCAGGCATTTGATTGAAAACAACGTCCTGTTGGAGCAAGTATACTGCGTTGATAAGCGAAACCACCATATCAACCTTGCCCTTCGATTTCTTCTTATGCACGTACATGTTTTTGTTGGTGTCGTATGAGCAGCGGGCGTTCTGGAAGTTGATTTCAAGCAGCTTGTTGTCGGTGTACTCGAACTCGCCACCGAGAATCTTCTCTTTCAGAAGTTTCGTCGGCGGGTGGAGCACGCTCGAATGCTGCCTGATTTCGACGGTGTTGTAGCCCGCGCCTTCAAGCTTCTGGGCTGTGCTGAGCGCGTTCCATCGGTCGTAGCCGATTGCCTGCACTTGCACGCCGTACTTTTCCTCGATGCTGATGATGAAGTCCTCGACCACCTTGTAGTCGATTACCCTGTCACCGCAGGCGATGCACTTCCCAGCTCTGACGAACTCGTTGTAGTCAATCTTCTCGTATGCGTTCTTCTCAGGGATGCGGCCTTCTGGAACGAACGCGAAAACATCGGCGAGGATGTTTCCATCATCGTCTGCCGCCGCCATAGCAACCGCCGTGTTGTCGTTCGTTTCCGACAAGTCCAAACCTAGATACACTACGCGCCCGCGCCAGTCTATGTTCGAGACCTTGCATGCTTGAACGTCTGCAACGTCGATGAACGTCTCGGTTCCCTGCCCTTGGTAGATGATGTTGCAGTGCTTTGTGAGGAAGTTCTCGCGCGCAGATTCTACCGCGATGGCGTAGGCGCGTTTCTTCTTCAGGTCTTCCCAGATTTCGGGAATCTCCAAGCTGACGGGGTTCGCCTGACGCATGGCCGAATCGTCCGTCATCCAGTCCTTCGTCTCGTCAGGCTCGTAAAGCAAAGCGAACAGCGTATCGTCATCGGCGATTCCGTCCAGCACCTTCTTCGCATACGCAACCTCATCCTCGAACGGGTTGTCGATGGTCGGATACTTTGTCGAAATTACGAATCCCAGCTTGTTCAGGATGTTGAGCTGGCCAGACTTCATGGCTTCGACAGCGTAGCTCGTAGGAAGCGCACCAACCTCGTCCGCGCAGAATGCGCTGGGAAGTCGGCCATCCATCCTCGAAGTCGAATAGCTCAGGGGGACGTATGTCGAACTCTTCGGCTTGAAAGTGATGCAGTCGCGCAGAATCTTGAAGCGCTTGTTGCCCTTGTACTCGTAGACCAGAGGGGACGAGCGCAGCGTCTGCGAGATTGCTTCGCGTATCTGCCTTGACAGCGCTCCGTCTGGTGCGACCGAGAAGAACTCCGAGAATCGCGGCTCGGTCAGCATGAGGATGATGAAGATGGTCGCTACCGTGTAAGTCTTGAAGTTCTTGCGGGCGATTTCCAGCAGCCCGATTTCGTAGCGCCGCTTCTCGGGATTGTCACGGTAGACGGTACACAGAACAGCCGTGTACAGCAGCCATTGGTAGCCAGTCGTGCATTCGTAGAGCGTCTGCCCAGCCTTCAGGCCCTTGGGCATGACGAGAAGCTTGAGAATCGACTCCATCTGGCGAATCTTGGCGTCGCTCACGAGGTACTTGTCGACCTTGCCGTCGCATACGTCCATCCAAAGGCGCATCTGCTTCTTGACGTACTTCGGGGTTGTGTCCGCGTCTATCGTGCGCTCGCAGTACTCGTAACCCCTATTTCTCCGCATTGTTCTCACCGTTGATTATCGCCATAAGTGGGTCGCAACCCGAATCGCGCTCCTCGTCCTCCTTTGCGAAGCCCTTGATGATTTTCATGAGCGTGCTAACCGTGCGGTTGGCGCTGTCGGTGGTCTTGTTGTACTCCGTGACCGCTGGGTTGACGTAGATATTCGCCCGCCCCTTCACATACTCCTTCGTCACGAGCGTTCCAGTATCGCGAATCGCCGACTCAAGCTCTGTGAGGTTGTTAAGCTGTACCTGATAGCGCTTGAACGTTGTCACGAAGAAGAAGTTTGTCTGTATGCCAGTCTCCTCAGCGATTTTAAGAATCTCGCGCGCTTGCTCATTGAGCGATTGCTTAGCCATTCTCGGCACCTCTCTTCATATGCGTCTCGTAGTAGTTTGCGAACTGCCGGTTCCTGCAAGTGCAGTAGGATTTCGTCCTGTAGTGCCTGTCCGCTGGGTTGTTGTATTTCGCGTCGATTGGCAGGCGCTCCGCTCCCCCGATTCTCACCGTCGCGCCGTTCGAAGAGTATTCGATGGTGCTCCCATCCTTGCGCCTGAACGCCAAATGGAAGTTGTTCTCCCACTTGTACGGGCTTGATGCGCCGCACAGGTAATAAACATCTTCGAAAAGCTCTATATCGTGCGCTTCCGTCAGCCTGTTGTTGGTTCTGCTGTCGTAATCCCCAATCAGGCACCTTGCGCAGTGACGTGGCAAATCGACGTCCATCACCGACTTGGGCCATAGGTATCTGAACGTTCCTTCGACCTCTGTAGACTTGATAATCATCGAATCGCTCTCCTTTCTCGCATAAGACCTCGCTTGTACAAGTATACCCCTATATCACTCGAGGTCCAGCGCCTTTTTCACGTCTCCGTTGCGCTTGTAGCTTCTGCCGTTCGGAAGCGGAAGGTCGAGCTCGAAGTCGATGGCGTCGATGTAACGCTGCAATGGAAGCTCCCTCGTCTTGACGGCTTCGCATTGCCAACTGCTGCCCCGCTTCCCCCGGTCGAGCTTGACGATTTCGAATCCGCTCTCTTCGAGCGACTTCTTTATCTGCTCCTTGCTGTGGTAGTGCTGGAAGTGCCGTTTCCCGCTTCGGTAGTTCGCGCTGAAGTTGTCAGCGTCCAAGAGCTCGACCGCACGCCATGCGTTCGCAGCGTCCTTCTTGCACTTCATCGTTCGCGTCACGGAATCCAGCGGCCTGCCGCTGATGAAAAGCCTGTCGCTTGCCATGAGGTTCAGGAAGTCGATTACACTCCGCTCGGCCTTCATGGAATCAACGCTGTTCAGCACGCTGTCGCATACTGCCACGTCGAATTGCCTGCGCTCTTGCAGGTGCTTCACTGGGGCGTCAATCATGCGGTTGCCCTTCGACGCGTCATTGCCTTGCCGTTGTTGTTGAAGAACTCGACTCCCAGCGCTTCATGCCCCATTTTCTTCAGATGCCTGATGCAGCCTCCCTTTCCGCATCCGAAATCGAGAACCGTGCTCGCCGAAGAGTGCTCTTTGAGATACGGAATCACGTGTCGCACGTACAGCGTCGAATGCTGTGCGCGCCTTCCATCGTCGCGGCTCGCGCTCCTGTAGAGCTGTGCAAGGCCCTGAGCGTAAGTATCGCGCTTGATGTGGTCGTATGAATACTCGCCGTAGTCCTCGCCGAAGTAGCGGAGCAGACCGTCATGCATCGAATCGTCGCAGACGTAGGCGTTGGCCTTCAGACCGAGGGCCTTGCACGCCTTGACGTAATCGCCGCCGAGAATTACATCGCCCTTGCAGATAACAGCCGAAAGCACGTTCCCATATTTCAGCGTAAGGCCGCAAATCTCCTTCGCAACGGTTGCCGTGTTCTTGATGGTCGTGAAGTCCTCGTTGTCAAGCTCGATGAACTTCCCTTTCTCCGCGTCCCCGTCGAACCTCACCTTGACGGTTCCAGGTTCGGTCGCGTTGTGAATCTGGTTGAACTTGATTTCGTCACCGAGGTTTATGCTCTCGACGTACTGCACTGGGACTGTCCGAATCCCCACGAGACGTGCTGCCTTCGTCCTTTGGTGTCCCGCGATGATAACGTTGTCCTTGCGGTTGACGAGAATCGGCACGATTAGCCCGAACCTGCGTATGCTCTTGCAAAGCTCCTGCTGCTGCTCCTTCGTAATCTTGCGCGGGTTGCATGCAGCTGGCTTTATCGCTTCAATGTCGACATAGCTAACCATTGATAAGCCACCCCACAAACCCGTAGCTGACCCCGTTCGCATCAAGATACTGGTCGAGCTTGGAGCGAATGAGGTTGTATTCATCTTCGGTCAAGATGATTGTCGAGCCGTCGAGCTTCATCTTGTGTTCATGAGCCATAGCGGCACCGATTTCCTCGTCGTCGGTTGGCTCCATGTCATCCGATATGTCGAGCGCGTCATCGAACCCGAACTCGCCCATGTCGATTTCGTCGATGCCCTCAAGCTCGATTTGCAGCTTGTCCATGTCCCATTCGGCGAACTCGCTCGTCTTGTTGTCGGCCAGACGGAACGCCTTCACCTGCTCTGGCGTTAAATCGTCCGCCACGATGACGGGAACCTGCTTCAACCCCAGCTTGTGCGCGGCCTTCAGCCGCGTGTGGCCGTTGATGACGACGTTCTCGCCGTCGATGACGATGGGAACCTTGAAACCGAACTCTTTGATGCTCGCCGCTACGGCATCCACCGCGTTGTCGTTCAATCGCGGGTTGTTCGCGTACGGAATCAGCGAGTCAGCGTCCATGTAGGTTACTTTTGTCTTCTCCATGCCTTGAAAATCTCCTTTCTCTGTACGTTCGAGGGCGCTATGGGGGAAACGTCCGAAAGAATCCCCGATAATCGCCCTTATTGAATGGTAATCGGAGTTTTCCGCTCCATAAACCGCTGTTCTCCAAAAAGGCCCGTCATGTCGGAAATTTAGTATTTATCCATGGGCGGTCAGATAGCTCGGTAAGCAGCCCGAATTCCCCATAGGGTAGGGGGGGGTTGTTTCCCCCCCCAAGTTATCCACGGCGTTCCCCTGCGCCATTCCGCCAAGGACGACAGCCCATGCTAGCAGCCCTCGACCCTCTTGGCCGCAAGCCCTCGCAGGTAATCCTTCGTCAGCTCGCCATCGTCCGCCATCCTATGGTGCATCCTGCACAGGCACACGAGGTTGCCGTCCTCAATCAATCCGTCTGGGTCGTCCCTCAGCTTCTCGATGTGGTGTACCTCCAAGCCTTCGGTCGTGGCCTTCCCTTGGTCACGGCACGCCTCGCACATCCAGTGCGCATCGTCCCGCACCTGTAGGCTCTTCCTCTTCCACCTTGAGGTGAACCTGAGCCTGTCCGCGCCCGTCCTCTCGTAACGGTAGGTGGGCTTCTTCATCGGGCATGGCTGGCCGTATGGGTGAATGCGCCCGCAACGTGGGCATGCCTTATATGCTCCCATCCGTCGCCTGCTCCGCCGCATCGAGTCGGTCGTGGTGCGCCGCCGCAAGCTCCTCCGCCTCGGCGATGTAGCGCTTGCGGGTGTCGAGCGTAATCGTCTCTATCATCTAACCACCCCTTTAATCCAGATAGCCCCCGCCCCGAAGGGCGAGGGCCTGCCGCCACCTGTGGCGGTACTTGCTGTTTTATGCCTTCCTGCCATATTTGACGCAGGTTATCCCAGCTTCGCGTTCACGATTGACTGGACGGCGTCCGGGTCGTATCCAGCCCGGGCAA